>Ga0210406_10004106_pt1 | contig 15754 bp, 19 predicted proteins | sample IncBWC30MmetaG_FD_155454 | JGI IMG/M metagenome (GOLD analysis project Ga0210406, IMG submission 155454) | Forest soil microbial communities from Barre Woods Harvard Forest LTER site, Petersham, Massachusetts, United States - Inc-BW-C-30-M | ecosystem: Environmental > Terrestrial > Soil >... | reverse complement strand
GAGAGCCAAATTCTTTTTTGAAACCCGGCCAGGCACAGTCCAGGTTCTCTGCGAGCATTTTCGCGGATCGACGAATCAGCATGCAATCCCAAACCGAAGAACCTCCGCCAAGGAGAAAGAAATCCTTTTAATGTGGTGCACGACGATTTCGCGAACTACACCTGTCTGCACCGCGCTCGCCTTGGCAACGAGCCTATGTGGAGCGAGTGATTGGATCCATTCGACGCGAGTGCCTCGATCATGTGATTGTGTTCAATGAAAATTCGTTACGACGAGCCCTCAATTCGTATTTCGATTATTATCACCGATCGAGAACACATCTATCGTTGGGGAAGGACTCACCGGAGCCACGAGCGATTCAGCCGCCGGAAATGGGGTCCGTCGTGGCGGTACCGCAGGTCGGTGGGTTGCATCACCGCTACGAACGGCGGGCTGCCTGAAAAGCCAGAGTCTACCAGGCTGCGAGCTGCCTCCCCTCGGGGTTTTGAAATCAGTGTCCAGACTGTGCTCACTTGCACACGCGTGCATCGGCGAATTTCATTCGCTAGGCTCAGATAGGGCCGCGATCTGCTAACGCTTTTCGCTTCGCCTCGGGGAATGGCATCTGAGGCAGGCCGCACGGAATTTTCGTTAGGGACAGTTCCGACGCTGCACTTTGATCCCCAATTTCTGGTTGCTGTACGGGCGGGACTGCAGGCGCCTTTCGTTCGCAGCGAGACGAATGAGTTGGAAAAGAACTCGTTGGTTCCTATCTGCACCAAGTTCATCTCCACCATGAACTGGAATTCCACGATTACGACCGCTCCTGTCGCGCCACGATGTATATATAAAGGTTAAGCGGATGGTTTATCTCTTGGACCGGTCAGACTTCGAACTAGGGCGAGATTTTTGCGCAGCCGCGGGATTGCAATTGGCATTTTTGCGATGCGCGCCCCCAAATTGCTTGCTTTCCCAAGGTTGGCATTGTCGACAAGGAAGGCGCATGGCAAGACGGAGCATCCGACACCCTCGCCCTCTCCAGCGAGGCAGTAACCCCAGTTCTCGGCTTCCGGGTGCATGAACAGCCACTTTAGTTTCTCTTTCTTACTCGTTTCCTCATCGCCACTTTTCTCTTTGCGGTTTTGGCCTTATAGAGACGTTGCTGTCCGAACACAGGCTGCCAGCCGGAGCTGGCCTTAAAGTCGCAGTACGTCACGTAGGAATCGGCCGCCACTTCGAGGGGTGCAGACACATGGCTGGCATGATCGAATTGCGTGCTTCCAGGCGCGCGGAAAGATTCAAACCACGCCGGATAGACGAAATCGGAGACTACGATTCCACCAATCTTGTGCGCGCAATCGGGACTCGCGACCGGATCGCAAATCTCTCTGATGTAAATCCGGCCGGTTTGCGCGTTGTCTTCGGAAACCAGCACCGTCAAGTTCAAGCGCGGGTTGGCAAGCATTTCCAGCAGATCATGACTCGCCGCCATCGACCACGGCCAATTTTGCTGCCTGGCACTAGCTGCTGAAATCTTCACGTACGGCAGCCCTTCAGCGGTAATGGAGTGGTAGGCGACCGCACCTTCATAGTCGGACTTATCCGCCAGCGCCAGCCACCACGATCCGGCCTGGGGTTTGGAATCCCTGGGCACAAATGTAAGCTCCGCGTCGACTCCCCAGGCGGGCGCGAAATCGTCATGAACCTGCTTCTGCAGCGCGACCACCGCAGCCCGCACCTCATCATCGGACACCGTTTTGCTTTCATTCAAGACAGCTACGCGATAGGAAACGGAGTTTATCTGCGAGGCCAGCAGGCTCGCCTGCGTCGGCAAGCCGGCGGCGCGCGATGCTTCCCAGTTGCGGATCGCCTGCACAACCTTGATCGACGCCTCGTTCGGACTGGAAAAGCGTGTGACGATGCGGCCAGTTGCCAGGGTTTTGCGGAAGGCCAACTGGCGTTGCCGCGATTCGTCGGATTCGATTAGGTTGGCGGGCAGCGGGAAGTCTTCCGCCGTCATGAACACGAGGCATGGCTTGGAATGGTCGACCGCAGCCTGGAACTCGCGCTCTGTATACGAAGAACCCGCTGGGGCAATGGATCCGTAGAGAGGCCCTGCGAGGCAAATGAAAACGTCACACTCGGCGACCTTGGCACGGCAAAAATCGTCGGGAGCCTCGTCCCAGGACCCAAAGTCTTCCATCCTGACACAGTGATAGCCATGGAGCCCCTCAATCGCGTGATAGGCTGCGTCGCGGCAATTCTCAAGATCTTTGCTAGTCGAGCTTAGAAAGACAGTCAGCATGGAATCGCTGCGGATTGTATGCCAGGTAACACGCTGAACTCAAGTGAGCAAGAGTAGTCGTATGGACGGTCAAACTTTCCAGAAGCCGACTTCTTGCCCGGAATAGCTTCCGGTTTTGCCCGATTAGGATTTGTGCCGCGTGCTGGCTTTCAGTCAACTGCCTTCGGATCATACTGGTCTGTCCTGGACCGCAACAACGGCTATTGAATTCGTTTGTTCTCATGCCCGAACCTAACTTGTAGGTAAAAGTGGTTCAATGTTCAGCGGAACGCCAATCTGATTCAATTGCGTGCTAGCAGTAACAGTGTAACTTGTTTGTAAAACGCAGATCGCGATCCGACACCTTACGCTCATGCGTGAATTTCTTGTTTCCTTTGATGGCCCGGTCGGAAGCATGCTGGCTTTACCGACTGCTTGGTCAAGACCGGAACACGATCGAGGAACTCCGCGGGCTTAGTCGTGTACCACCGGAAACCGAGCGTGACGCTCGGTGGCGACAAACGCTCGACACTGCGGATTTCGTGCGCGAGTGCCGGAACATGGGGAATCGGACAAAGGCGAAGCCGCTAAATAGCGGGATCGGGCGGAACGCGGGCGTAGCATGGAGCGACGCGATCATCAGCAAGCAATCCTGATCTCAGCTCGTCCGCATGCGCGCAATGCCCTGAACCGGGTCGACGGTCCTTGCGCCTTGGCAAGTAGCTGGTAAATAAATCGCCTCATTTCGTATTTACTCACCAGGGCTTCGCTAAAATTAGCGGCGCATTTGAAATGAACGGCGTACGAGGAGGTTGTGTAACAGCTGAGAAGTAAATACTCACGCAACAAGTTCGAGTCGGAATTCTAGTGATGGACCCAGGCTCTATTCCGGCCCCGGAATCGAACCCAGGTCCGGAGCTTGGGAAGTCATGAACTTTCCAATTCCCTTCTCTTCTCTTCTCTTCTCTTCTCTTCTCTTCTCTTCTCTTCCCAGCGTCATGCAGCCACCTCGAGTGTCGGTCAATCGTTGAGTTCTAATGCGCATGCGTTCGCGCGAATCGAACTGTCGCCGGAGAACTGTTTCCGCCCACATGGTGGACGACGCAGCGGAAGCGGTGTGACTGGCCACCCCAACGATTTGACTCTGTAGGCCACGTAGGCCAATTAACGACCCCGTCGCGAAGGCTAAGTGATTGCAGCATCGCGTCTTAGCTTGAAATTTACCTCGTTCGCAACGAGGAGGCCGGGGGTTCGAATCCCCTCTCGTCCACCATCTTTCAAAAGGGGACCTCGAGCGTGCATCGTGGGAGCAGCCGCTTCGTTCCGGGAAGGAGAAGATTCGGTTTGTCTGGTTGCTACGGCGAATCGCTGTCCGCGAAATCTTAGTCGACGGTGGTTAGAACGCTGCCCCGTCATTGGTTAGAATCCCACACTGTCACGGCCAATTCCCTTCCCACCGCTCGTCAACAATCCCAGAAGCCATACCCCAGACCTTATAATTAAGGTTGCCTTTCACAAATGCATCCGGTGTGACCTCCTGGTTGGAATCCAGGCGATCACTTCCTTTTCTGGCCTCTGACGTGACAGCGCGGATAGGCTTCACAGCAACTCGGGGACTGCCAAACGCCTGTTAGTCGTTGAACATGGCATAGGACGCTGTGCGTTGTGGGTTGGATTGTGGATTGACAATCCTTCGTGAGGGCACGGACCCGCGTCCGAATTCGCTGCCGAAGAGCCAGCTGTGCATCCAGGTGAAGCTGTATCGGTAAACCCTTCGGCGTTAGGGAGGACTAATCCTCACTCAGGCGTACGGTCCAACTTCCGGATGGCCCGTGATCTGGGACTTTGGAGAGCGTCGCTTATTCTCGATCGCGCGGCGATCATCTCTCACGCTCCGAACTGCCGCAAGTGATGATCGATGTGGAGATACGCATAGCGCATGCGCTCCGTCCTCGACATCTGTCCCCACATTGCGTGCGGCGCGAATTCGCCCTTGTGAGCACAAAATCGGTTAAACAAGGTTCGAAATTCCGCAAGGTCCGAAACAAACTCAACCGGCGGGGTGCCTCCCTGATCCTGATCATCTCAGGCCGCGTCTTGAAGCCGTGGGGCCAGGGAATCGGAGCCCAGAGGGCAACGTGTTTTAGTACAGCCCGTTTGAAGAGACTGGTAGACGGGCTAGTGTATTTTTCCCCGAGCGAGGCGCGCAGAGAGTCGTTAAATGTGGCAGATCATGTCTCGGTCACGGGCGTTTTGCAGAGTGCGCATCTCTGTGGTTAGCATTCTACAACTTTGTGGTGGGTGTGCCCTCTTCGCGTCAAATAGTCTGCATTCGTTAAGTGCCACTGCGGGGTGACAACTGAAGTATGCTCGGCCACTCGGAAACTATCGTTCGCTGCCACCTGGATGAATGGTCGACTTTTCGTACATCTGTCTCACGCGCCTGCAGGAAGGACTGTGAAACGCCCGCGACTCTAGAAAGCTGTCGAAGCGTATTCGGTTTTCACTCCGGCGAAAAGGGCAGTGTTAAAAATCGAAGATGTGAATACAATTTGGTTCGTGAATCCCAAAGGCCGGGATTCCGAGGAATCATAGAGCCTTTCCACACAGGGTTCGAACAGCGAAGATGACGACGAGAAGAGAGTTTTTCCGGCTGGCTGCCCAATCTGCGACGGCTGCGATGCTGGCCGGCAATCACAGCGCTGCGGCGGAACAGAACGAAGTGCATCGCGTAACTCCGCGTCGCGGGCGCCCGCTCCTCGATTTGCAACAGCGCTTTGTGGATTTACGTTTCGGCATGTTTGTGCATTTCAACATGGCGACATTTCAGGACCGCGAATGGGGCGATCCGACGTCACCCCCTGATCTGTTTCATCCCGCCGCTCTCGACACGGATCAATGGGCCGCGGCGGCGCAGTCGGCCGGCATGACCTGGGGCTGCCTGACGACCCGGCATCACGATGGCTTCTGCTTATGGCCGACAAAAACTGGAGCGGCAAGCGTGGGGCAGACGTCGCATTCGACCGACGTCGTGCGCGCCTATGTGGACTCGTTCCGCGGGGCGGGCCTGCGGGTGGGGCTCTATTATTCGATCTTGTCGCTGCGCGATGATATTCGCCATTTCAACATCACTCCGGCCAAGGTAAAGCTCATTAAAGATCAGCTGACGGAGCTGCTGACCGGCTATGGAGAGGTCGACATCCTCATCACCGATGGATGGGATGCGCCGTGGAGCCGCATCACTTATGAAGAGGTACCGTTCCGGGAGATCTATGAGCATGTCAAGAACCTGCAGCCCAACTGCCTGCTCTGCGACCTCAACGCCAGTCAATATCCTTCCGGCGGACTCTACTATTCCGATGTGAAGGCGTTTGAGCAGAATGCCGGACAGAAGGTCCCGGCGGACAGTGACGTGCCGGCCCTCTCTTGTGTGACCCTCACGGATGGTTGGTTTTGGAAACAACGGGACGCGAATGGACATCTCAAGGCCCTGACAACCGTGGTGGACGAGTGGCTTGTGCCGCTGAATCGCAGACACTGCAACTTGATTCTGAATGCTCCCCCGACCCGTGAAGGACGCCTTGCGCCGAACGTTGTGAGCCGGCTGGAAGAGATCGGCAAGGCGTGGAAACATCCCGGCCCAATGGCAAAACTCAGCGAGCACGTTGTGATCACAACGACGAACCTGGCGAAGGGCAAGCCCATTCATGCCAGCTCCTATCCTGATACAGTGGGGCCGGATGAGGCGAATGATGGTGACTTCCGATCGAGCTGGTACTTGGATCAGGGGCAAACCTCGGGCTGGTTGGAAATGGATCTGAGAAAGCAGGAGAGCTTCAACGTTGTCTCGCTGGTAGAACCCGTAGGCAGATGGGATGACTACCCGCAGAGCCGCATCCGGAGCTATCGTTTTCAGCACTGGAACGACGCGAATTGGATCACTCTAACAGGCGGCGAAACACCAGCACCGACGACAATTCTTCGCATTCCGCGCGTCTCATCGCAGAGGGTCCGGCTACTGCTGGAGGGCAGCAAGGAGATGCCCCACATTGCTGAGATTGGAGTGTATGACGAACCCGCCTAAGCGAAGACCAGGCGCCGAGTGAAATCGTGCCGGCACAACATCATGCTGGCCACAGCATGTGTCAAGATGTCGGTTGCACAACGCATAATTTTGGCGGGCACAACGAATATTTGCACTGATTTGCACTATCGAGCGAGGCGGATCGCGACTAATCGCGATTAGTGAAGGCGAACGAAACTTCAGAGTGGGAACTAGCTTTGGTAACCGCAAACAAATCCTGCAGATCAGTCAAGGGTGGGACGGCTGAAGCCTGGGTCAACTTGGCGAACTCGGCGCGAGCCTTTCTCAGAAGAGAAAGGTCGGCGTCCGCTCCCTTCCAAAGCCGGAAGAACTCCCGGTAGGAGTCGTGGGCTCTTGCCCAATCACCCATAAGTGCATAGGCACGCGCACGCCCCAGGTGTGCGAGTGTCCCGAGCGGAAAGTTGAGTACCATTCCCCGGTGGTCAGTCAACTTGCTAAATTCCACCACCGCCCGACTCCCATCACCCTCCGACAAGTAAATTTCACCTCGAACGTATGCAGGGTACAGAGTGCTGACACTCAAGGCGGGAGGAGCGGCAAAATCGAACGGCGCAGCGACGCTCAATGTCTCAAGAGCGTTGGACCAACTTCCCTGCCGAAGTTGCATGCGGGCACGGATGGTCGGGAGCCAGTATTTTTGGATTAGAGTATCAGACGGGTAGTTCTCGTTCAGTTCCTTAACAAACATTTGTGCCCGCTTGAGATCCCCAGTTTGTGCCATAACTAGGGCTACCAGCGTAACTACGGTCTGGCTGTGTACTTGTTCAAGCGCATCCTTGGCATCCCGGCGAGCCTGCATGTCAATCCCGACTTCCGCTTCGCGAATCGCAAGTTCCGCCAGGCAGACAGCGGCAGATTCTTTGTCAGCCTCTTGCTCCATCATTTTTGCGGCTAATCTCGAAGCCTGGCGGGACTTTTCAAAGCGACCGAAGTACGCCTCCGTCCTGGCCTGTGCCGAGAGGAGGATTGGGCGCGCTCCAGGCACGTTGGCGGCTTGCGACAAAGTCTCCTCCATTTCCTTGCTGTTCCCTTCAAAAAACCCTTTCAGATAGCGGGTTTCGAGCAAATAGTCCGTTTGAAGTTTTTGATCGTCGGCCCGTTTAAGAATGGCGCTCGCCTCCCTGATCTGATCAGAGGCCAACAAGGTCAAGGCTAGATTGGCATACGTTGTTGCGCCATCAGGATCCAGGCGTAGGGCCTCGCGTAGGACCCCTGTCGCTTTCTCGTAGCGGCCCAAGCTGACATAGCTGAAGCCCAAATCGTTCAATACACTGGCAGAAGGAGGGTAATTCTTCAATTCCATTTCAAAAAGTTGAGTTGCTTTTTCCAAATCCCCCGTGACGATAACGTTGTACCAGGCTTCAATGACGAGTCGCTCCGGCTCGCTTAATCGTTCCTTGTGTTGGAATGCTCCGATCGCGTTCTCCCGCGCCAATTCTGTCTCACCGAGATTCTGATAGATGGTCGCGAGTTGGCCGTGGGCGAGAGCGAAACTCGGATCGAGCTCGATTGCCCTGTCAAAAAGAGGTATCGCGGCTCGGTCTCCTTCTCTACCGTATGTTGATAGTGCCATTCCGTAGGCCTTCAAGGCCTCCAGCGAAGTTGTAGTGGCCTGCTCGAGCGGCGCGTTGTACTTTTGAACGGATCGCATCGACTCCCCGAGACGCTTTCGGAGACGCGTTGCAGCTTCTCCGAGGGCACTAATGATAGCTTCCTTGTTCTTTGCCTCTGACTGTTCATGTGCCACGGCGTCGCTGTTGTCGCAACGGAACGCCGTCAAACCGATTAGATACACGGTCCCCAAACCGGAGATGGAGCCCTGCACCAATACCTTACTCCCGGCACGCTGGCAAAGTTCAATCGCAATCTGGCCTGTCAACCGCGCATCGGGAGGGTAACCCATCTGCTTGAAGATCACCGCGATCTTCCTGTCGGATAAGATCTGGATATAAGGAGACTGCTCGAGGGCGACTGCTAGTCCCTGCCTCAGCGCCTCGTCAAATATTCCCTCTCGCGTGGTGTTCTCAAAGTCCGCGAGCACTATCGAATCGCTCTCCTTTAGCACGGGTGACTTGCTGCCGTAGAAAAAGTATGTTGCGAGAATGGCCGTCAACACCCCCAAAGCGCTTGCCAACAATGCGAACCACCGACTTTTACTGAGGACTCGACTGAAGACAGGTTGGGTTGATTCGAGGTGAGTAGTCTCTGCAAGGGAATCTCCCAAATGCTTGGAAGTCGATGTGGTCCTCGCGTCTGCGATGTCAATGACCGGCGCGATGAAGCGATAGCCGATTCGCGGGATAGTTTCGACGTAGCGAGGGTTTTCGGGAGAGTCTCCGAGAGCCGCACGCAGTTTCTTGATCGCACTGTTAAGGCTGTGCTCAAAATCTACGAAGGTGTCGGAAGTCCACAGTCTCTCCCGCATCTCTTCGCGGGTCACCACTTCTCCCGGCCTCTGTAGCAGCATCGCCAGGATGGCAAAGGGTTGCCCCGGCAGCCGTACGGGTATGCCGTGTTTTCGTAACTCGCGAGCGGAGAGGTTGGCATCGAAAACGCCAAACCGAAGTGCTGGGTCAGGGCGCGATTGCGGCAAATCAACTCCGAGCATCTGACCGTGACGCGAGGTGGGTAAGCTTGCGCTGGTCACCAACCGGGATAAGTACACATTTACCAGAAACTTGGCTGGTCATCAACATTCCATGCAACGAGCATTGCATGAATCTCACAACTCATCGTAACGTCGGCTCACATTCGCGCTCTTGGCTGCCACGGAGCACAGTCGCCCGAACACGGAATGAGCCCGAACACGGAATGAGATTGTTTCGAAAGGTACAAAAGACATGCAAAGCAAAACTTGCCGCCTGGTCTCAATCCTCGAAAGGAAGAAGATCGCCACAAGCCCGAGTGTTGGCGGACGCCTGTCTCGGCCGCGGCGGATCGCTTGGACAGCTGTTCTGATTCTTCTCGCCGCAACCGCCCTGGCAATCGCGGACGGCGCCAATCAGTTCGTGCCCAGATATCAAGAGTTCTCGGATCCCGATGGGCGATTTGCCAACCTCAATCTTGGCGGGCCCACGGACACCACCACCAACCCCTTTTTCCAGGATATGGGCACCAACGGCCGCAGCTGCGTCACGTGCCATCAGCCCAGCGACGCCTTTTCAGTTACGCCGGCGCATATCCGTAAACGTTTCGATGTTACCCACGGCACGGACCCAATCTTCCGCCCCGTGGACGGCGCGAATTGCCCGACGGCAGATGTTTCCACACTCGGGGAGCGGCGCGAGGCCTACAGCCTGCTGCTCACCAGGGGCCTGATCCGCGTCGGAGTCGCTGTTCCCGCAACTGCGGACTACCAGGTTGTTAGCGTCTACAACCAGTACGGATGCAATGCAACCGACGTCATTTCGATGTATCGCCGACCGCTGCCGACCACCAATCTGCCGTTCCTAAGCGCGGTAATGTTCGACGGCCGAGAATCTTCGCCGGCAACCGGCACAACTAAAATACTCTATAGCAATTATCCGACTTCGCTTCTAAACGATCTGGCGCACCAATCCGTAGACGCCACCGTCATCCATGCGCAGGGGGATGGGGCGAGGCCAACTCCCGAGGAACAACAACAGATTGTGGATTTCGAGACGAAAATTTTCACCGCACAGACTCGCGATACGCACGCCGGCGACCTCGATGAAGACGGCGCGAAAGGCGGCCCCACCCCTCTTTCAACCCAGCCATTCTTCGTCAGCGTCAACTCCAGCGTCCATTTTCTGCTACCAGATTTCGAGCGGCCTGGAGGACTGGTAACGCCGGGCGACGGTCAGTTTACTCCCAGCATTTTCAACCTGTACGACAGCTGGGCGCACGCCAACGATAGAGATTACGAAAAGCACGACGATTACGAGAGGCGCAACTCCGCACGGCGTTCGATCGCACGGGGCGAGCAGATCTTCAACACCCTGCAAATCCCCATCGCGGGTGTCGCCGGCATAAATGACGATGTGGCAGCCGGAGGCCTGGTCGTCGGAGGCATTCCGTCGCTTCAGGGTAACTGCGCTACCTGCCACGATACACCGAACGTTGGCAACCATTCTTTTCCCACACCACTGAACATCGGCACAGGCGACCCCAGCCCAAGCAACCCTTCCGTCAATTTGGGGGGCCTCGATGTGAGTTACCTGCCGGAGATCACAGTTTGCAGAAAGGACGCGACTACGGGGTTGCCGACCAGCGACTGTAAAACCACAACGGATCTTGGCCAAGCATTGATCGATGGCAAGTTCGACCACGTTGGGAAGATCAAGGGCCCGATCCTGCGAAGTCTCGCAGGACGCGCGCCCTATTTCCATAACGGCTCGGCAGCCACGCTGCTGGATGCAGTCAATTTTTACGACACCCGTTTCAATCTGCACCTGTCTGACCAAGACAAGGATGATCTCGTCGCGTTCTTGAAGACCCTGTAGCCAGAGTACAGGACACAATGAGCGAACAAAGCTGAGCTGTTTAGCTTCGCTCGAATAACAGGGAAACCGGTCTGTCCTGACAAAGCCCGATCGGGGAGGCCAGGAAGATGCCTTCCGGGTGAGTAGCCGGCGGGATTGCACCACCGGCCTCGCGGCGAAGGCCCGTAATGCCTGAATCCGTCGTGAAAACGTAGGGTGAATGTGATTTTTCGCCCTATTTTACGCGGTTTTTCTTAACGCTCGGGTGTCTGACTAAATCCTAACGCTCTGTTAGGATTTAGTCAGCATGCGGTATTCACCTAGAAATATAGAAATCGCCTTTGGCCATGCGGGTTTGACTCACTATGGCGGAGTCCTGTTTTTCGGTGAATTCATTCGAATGCTGCAATTGCGCCGCTTCCTAACTCGGGATTTGCGCTATCCCGGTCGGGATACTCCATCGGATTCGTAGACTAAAACCCTTGGAGGGCTGAAGCTACATTTGTGAAAATTGAGCGACTGCTGCAAACATTTTGGAAACAAATGCCGGTTTTTCGGGCCATTTCGCGTGGAAAGACTGAAATTCACAGCGGATCCGAGTAATGGGGCTGGAGCGAGTCAAGCGGCCGTGTCGGCGGCGAATTGTTATTTCGACAAGCGGGAGAGTAGGCCCGCGGAATGTCACGGCGAGCCACAGGTTTTGTTCCCTGTGCGATGATTTTTTATTCTGCATCATTTTTATTCACCTCGTATGGTCAAAAAACTTGTAGTGCCCGCTGCCCAACGCACGAACCTCACGTCAAGCGCAGGTTAATGATAAATCAGGCTAGGTAGACCCTTTGCTTGGGTCAGACTGCACGCATCCTTTATATGTGTGAGATGTGAGATCGCCACACATGACACGCTGTCCCTACCTCTACGTCTACGCGGCCTCGCGCTCGTAGTACTTCAGCAGACCGCCCAGCCGCTCCCCACACCGCACCTTTTCCTGTTCTCTACGGACTGCTTGAGTTGGCAAAGGGAATAGCAATACGTTGTTTTTGCCTTGGTGATTTCTCTCTTCATGATAGTGGGCTTCGTAGTTACGCAGCGCACGCCGCAATGAGCCTTCACCCAACAAGATCAGGTTTCCCAGGCATTCCTCCTTAACCGACCTTACCCAGCGTTCCGCATAGGCGTTCAGATTCGGACTTCTGGGCGGCAAGGCAAGGGTCTTCACGCTTCCTGCTTCGATCACCTGACGAAACGATGGGCAGTATTTGCTGTCGCGATCATGCAGTAGGTACCTACTGTTGATCAGAAAACCAGAATCTTCCATGGTCACATTGCGCGCCATCTGTTCCATCCACTCTTGATTCGGATGACGTGTGATTCCCGCCAAGCATATCCTCCGGCTCTCCAAATGAATAAAAAACAGTACGTAGTACGTAATCAGCCCTCTGAGCGTAAGCACTTCCACCGTGAAGAAGTCGGTCGCCACCAATACCGCCATGTGAGCACGGATAAAGTCTTTCCAACTCGTCACCTGCTTCCGCTTCGGAGCCGGTGGAATATCATGGCGGCGGAGAATATTGCCCACCGTCTGATCTGAGAGCCGGTGACCTAGGTTGGCCATGGCGCCCACGATCCGGTCATAGCCCCACCCGGGATTTTCCTTCGCCATCCGCACCACCAACCGCTCGGTTTCCTCGTCGACTCTGGGACGACCCCAGGATTTGCGAAACTTCGATCCGTCGAACTTGTTGGCGATGAGCTTTCGATACCAGGCTAGCAGCGTATCCGGCTTCGCGACCGCCGCCAATTCTTCCAAGGCTTTCCGTCCGAGCCGTTGAGCGATCTCAGCCAACGTACCTTTTTCGGCATCGGATAACAACAACCTGCCTTTGATTTGGGCTCTCAGGATCCTATTCTCTGCGGCCAAATATTCGTTCCTCAGTAGAAGTTCCTCGTCTACGGTTCCGGTGATGTAAGCAAGCATGCGAGCCCAAATCATTCCAGACCCTCCCTAAACTAGATCGTCGAACCCAGATTGTACATGCTCTTGAGGTTTCAGAAAGTAGCGCGAGGAATTTGCGGGACCGGAAACCAAGCCTTTTCAATGCATTTGAGATTTTTGACCATACGGGGACAGGCACTTGACGATTCTCGCCAAAGTGCTTTGGTGGATAGCAATGGCTCCGTAAGAGATTCGAGCATGCGCGCGCCACAGACTACGCGCAAAGCTTCTCTACGGTGCGAACTAGTTCGGTAATGAGTTTGCTTTTGTCTAAGAGTAACGATGCGCCGTAACTGTTTGAAAGTCCCACGGCCTCATCATCATCATTACGATATGACATTGCTAAAACGTGCTCTGCGGAAGCTTGCAGTTCGGATCTGACGAACTCAGGTTTGAATTTGTATTGGTCGCGCATATGCAAGTCCATTAATACAATTCTTGGTTTCAGTGCAAGGGCCTTCTCTAGCAATTCTGTGAAGTCTTTCGCTTCTCCGACGATTTCTATAAGAGGTTCGCCCTCGAGAAAAACGAACAGCACACGTCGAATCGCGTCCGAGTCGTCTGCAAGCAGCATCCGAATAGGGGTGATTTTAGATCTGCCAATGAGGGATTGCTCGTGCACACTCATTATTGAATCCTCTACCAGAACTGAGTAGCTGTTGGCGTTAGAGTAGTTCTGAGCAAATCGACTGTCAAGGCGAATAGTGAGTAAACGCCTGATTCAGAATCAGGCGTTTCACGCAACATTTGCATCTATACGACAATCGCCATATTTTCGTATAGAAGAGCACGGGGTAGCCGCCCATCCCGGGCCTTTGCGATCCCCAAAATAAGAATGGCTCCTCCCTCTTCGAATGGCGCAGCGTTCTGGCCAGCTTTTTACGCGTCCAGACAGAGTTCAACCAGGCCACAATTGGCTAGCTTGCTTTCGGTCACGCGGTCCGATCTGGTACACCTGTAAGTCTTGGTACTGGTTTGCGCTTACAAAGCGCGGGATTTCCCTTGTCAGGGGCGGAGAAAGGTAGGTTATTTGCGGTTGCCGAATCTCGGCCGCTTGTGTTTTAATACAAGCTATCAGTTTGAGCTAGTTCGGAGCGTTAGCATCCGTGATTGCGCCCTTCGACATTTTCAAGGTCGAGGCCCCCGGTAGAGTCTTGTGGCTGGAAGCCGCACAAGAATTCGAGGTCGCAAAAGCGCGTGTAAGGAATTTGATGGTGACCTCGCCAGCCGAATACGTAATCTATAGTCAGAGGACCGGCAACAAAGTATCAATCAAACCAAACGACCGCTATTTATTGGGCAACCGGTAAGCATCGATGACCTCAGACAAAGCTTTCCCCCAGCCACTAAGGAACGGCTATGGCTGCAAAAACCTTTGAACGCATGATACTGCACCTTCATGAAGACCGTAAAATTCCCCTTTTTGCGCCGCGGCCAAAAGGTTCTCTGACCTCTGAGAATTGGCACAAGCCTTACGCCGAGGCCTTAATCGGGGTTGAACCTCAGAGACTTTCCCGCATGGTTGTCGAAGCTGAGCGGGCGATTTTTGGACGTTATTTGGAACTCTGCATGAATCCGAGGCCAATCGAAATTAGTCAGGACCTCCAGAATGCTGTATACGTGCTGATCGATCTGAGAAAATCGATTGGAAACCCTGTTGTCATATGCGAGGAATCAGCCTTAACTCCTGGGTAACGCTAGTGATCAATCGGACGCGCGTTTCACTGAAGCGTAAAACTGGGCAGGACGTCCCACGAGCGTTTGATTAATCCGTTTGAAGGTGGCCGCAGGGGCGTCAAGTGCTCACATGGATCCGTTCTGCGGCTGCGGTGGCTTTTGCCAGGACTGCAATGAATGTATACACAGTAACGGAAAGTGGTATAGATCAACAGACGACTTTTGAGAGTATTGTCTCTCTAGAGTTCGGCCCTCCCTAGAACAGGGAGAAACACACAATGAGCGACAAAACTAACGATAGGGATGAAGACCGCCCAGACGCGAAGGCGGCGGTAACTCTCCCCGGCACCGTTGAGAAAATTATCCCACCAATTACTCCCAGCCAGCCGGAGAAAGCCCAAATCTCCGTGGAAGGCGCGGAAGACCTGTACAAGGAAATCCGGGTCGAGAATACTCTTCAAGATGAATCGGGAAATGAAGTCGCCCTGAAAAAAGGCGCAAAGGTCGACGTTACGATTGAGGCTGACCCCGACGCAACTAAGCCAAAGAAATAAAGAATTAAAGAATAACCGTCAACAACAGAATCCGCTCAACTAACTCGCACGAAAAGGGTACACGAAACTGTGTATTCTCACGGCCTTTACTGGTCGCCACAATCTTGCGATGGCCTGGTTGGGTCGAGGGCAAGCGCCATGCTCCTTAGGTTCCGCCTATCCGTTGCTCCCCGTTTCCTTTGGGAGTGCCTCAGTAGCCGAACCGTAAGCTGGGTTCCAGCCCCCGCCTCTTCAAACCCATCGTGCCGATTTCCAGCAATGGGCTTACCTGCTAGCTTCCAATCAAGGGTTATGGGACCAACTCGATTGGCTGGACTTTCGGTAGCGCCCATGGTCGGCGAAGCCGGTAATCTTTGTAGAGTCCCAGCTTCCCATAGAGCCACTTCCTTGTGCTCCGCAAAAAATCCGTACGCCGCGAATTTATAGTCACAAATTCGCATGAAACACACAGTTGCTGCTCCCGGCACACTCGTGGCATGCTCCCAGCTCCATGAGAACAGCTCATTCCCTGCTTCACTTGGTTTCTATACTTCTCGATCTGGCCCAGGACGCTCTGCAGTTCCTGCTGTTGGGGACGCGTTCGAGCGCTGCCCTCAAAGCGGAAAATATTTTCCTCCGAAAACAGCTGGCCCTCTACTTGGAGCGCGAGGCTAAGCCGCGACGGGCGACCGACGCTACTCGACTATCTATGGTTCTGCTCTCGCGGCTTTTTGCATG
>Ga0210406_10004102_pt1 | contig 15756 bp, 17 predicted proteins | sample IncBWC30MmetaG_FD_155454 | JGI IMG/M metagenome (GOLD analysis project Ga0210406, IMG submission 155454) | Forest soil microbial communities from Barre Woods Harvard Forest LTER site, Petersham, Massachusetts, United States - Inc-BW-C-30-M | ecosystem: Environmental > Terrestrial > Soil >... | reverse complement strand
CCACCACCGCCGCCACCACCGCCGCCGGTCTCTCCCGACGGGACGATAATCAGCAATGACACGGGATCGATTGTCACCAATTGGGGCGTGGCTTCATTTGGGGCTTTAACGGCGCCGCCGCCAGTAAGTGCCGGCTCAGCAGATGGTTCGTTTCACTATCCGCTGTTGAATGGCCTTCAAATGCCGTCGTTCATTTTTGCGCAGGTGTTTGAAGTCAACTTTGGTGGTCAGTTATTTATGAGGTCGCAAGATGCGGTTTGGTGGCAGTGGGTAGGATACACGTGGTTCCCGAATGACAGCCCGCCGAGCCCATTGGGGCTTCCGTTTTATGTTGCTCCGCTCCCTCCCTTTTTTGCTGGCCCTTACACACCATCGCCGGACGGCACGATCATAGGCAGCGGGGTAGGGACGCTGCAAACGGCTGTCGGGTTATTCTCGTTTGGCGCCGCGGATGGCGCTGGGTGGGATTTAATGTTGAACGGCGTCGTAGTGGGCGCTGGTGCCGGCGGCGGGTCTCCGACAGCAGTTGACATGCTAGAGGTGAAAGCTCACGGCCAATTATTTTTGCGGCTTGTGTCTGATGCTAGCTGGCGGGTTTTTAATGGGTACGAATTCGATTTAAGCGCCGGCCCGGTGAATGGGGCGATTCCCATTCAGGTGTCATTTTCGCCGAGCTTCGTGCTTTTGGACCCGGCTTCGCCACTTAATACGTTTATTTCTGCTGTTACTGTAACCATGAGCGATGGCAGTGCATTTGCTGGCACTTTCCGTGTGTCTGATAATCAAAGCGGTCATTGCGGCCAGATATCTGGTAATAATCTTGTGGTCGGCCCGGATGGGGTGGGGGTTCTCAACAGTAATGTGGATCTGATTTTTACTGTTACGGCAGTGCAGAATGGGGTGCAGCGTCCTAATTCGATGGACGTTAATCGTGGCCCGTCCCCGCCACCACCACCGCCGCCGCCACCACCGCCACCACCGCCGCCGCCACCGCCGCCGCCGCCACCGCCGCCAGGGCCGATTGTTTTTGTCAATTCGCGCGACCTTGGGAACAATTCCAACGGGACGGGGTACACGGCTAGTTATACAGTTGGCAGTGGTTCCAGCCGCCTCCTCCTTGTTGGCATTGCCGGCGATAATAGGGGCGGCTTCGATGACATAACGAGCGTGACCTATGCCGGCGTTAATATGACGCTGGTTGCTAAGGAATTGCTTGCTGGCGCTAGGAATTGCTATCTGTATTATTTGTTGAACCCCGCGTCTGGCGCAAACAACGTTGTAATCAGCTGTTCAAACTCGCATTATATTACTTCTGGGGCAGCCAATTACTCGGGCGTCGCCCAAAGTGGGCAGCCTGACGCATTTAATGTGAACGCCGGTTCCCCGACCACCTCGACGGCAACGCTAACGACTGTCGCCGACAATTGCTGGGTCGTGACGTTTGCGACAGGGAACAATACTAACCCGACTTGTTCAGCTGGTGCGACTGAGCGATCCACAGACGCCAATTTCCAAACGTGGATTTTTGGCGACAGCAACGGGCCCGTCCATCCGGCAGGGAGCTATTCTCAGACGGTGAATTGGCCGGTTAACGGCTCTCTCGGGATAGACCAAATAATCGCGTCATTTGCCCCCGGTGCGGGCGCGCCACCGCCGCCACCACCACCGCCGCCACCACCGCCGCCACCGCCACCGCCGCCACCACCACCGCCGGGGCCGCCGTTTCCGCCGCCTAGCACGCCAGGTTTCCTGTTTAGGAATTCGCAGGTGGTATTTCTGGATTCGCCCAACGGCCCCCACGTCACTGTCTCCCCCACGCGCAACGTCACGGGCGGTTTTGGCCTGACTTCCGGAGCGTCCTGCGTCAGTGGGATAGTCACTGTTGGGGCGGCCTGGCAGGGTGGCGCACCACCGGCTGGTTCGGCGACGTTAATGCTGCGTGTGGACGGGACGCCGATTGTCGGTTCCATGATGGCGATCCCTTATTCCTACAGCTGGGATTCGACGGGCGTTGCCAACGGAACACACGTTCTCGACTTCCTGATGATTGATTCAACTTCCGCTGCGGGGAACGCCTATCGTCTTGCAGCTGGGATTCAAGCGGCACAGGTCATTGTCGGGAATCCAAGTTCGGTGTTTGGTCCTGGCGCCATGCAGGGCGCGCAGGACATTTGGGTGACGGCACAGGTGATCGGGGTGTCAAACCAATACCCCTCGACGCCTGACAAGATTCATTATTCGGGGTCGCCCAGCACCATCGCGAACACCGTTTATCCGACGAACTATTCGGGCATCAACCCGGTTTTGCCGGCGAGCGTTGATGGCCGCTACAGCGGCAGCCTCGCGACGCTCTTTGACCCGTCTCTATGGTATGCCGAGGCAAATAACGAATATCGTTGGCAGGAATACTGCAGCACGCCGGGGCTGCAGACAACGCAGCTGGGCGGCGTTTTCGTTCATGGCTGGACACCGCAGGTTCCGGGGCTTGCGGTCGAAACGGCTTACGATCCAATTGTGCGGATGAATCCGTGGGACGGTGGGCGGCTCGACAATCAGACAGTGCCGTGGATCGAGTATGTCGAGCATCCTGGCGGCATCGGCTGGGCGGGGGCTGAGATTCATGGCAGGATATCACTCTACGGTTACGATGGCAGCGTAACCACGCTCTTTGGCTACAAACGTGACCGTACTGTATTGAGCCTTGATTCTTCGGATAATACCGTGACCGAGGCTCAGGTCACCCGCGTAGCAGTCGGGACCACCAGCGGGGCCGGCTCGCCCTTCGATTTAGGAGGATGCAACGACCTATGCTTTGACCCGCGGGATACCCGTGACCATGCGGTGAGCTTTACTGCGACGATCGCCGGCACAACAATGACCGTGACGGGCTCGCCCACGGGCTCGCTCCGAATGGGCACGGTGATTGCGACCGGAGCTGCGCCGCAAACACGCGTGGTCGCTTTTGGTACAGGATCAGGCGGCGCCGGCACCTATACAATCAGCCCATCGCAAACAGTCTCGAGCCCCACCGCGATGACTGGCGGCACAAGTGCGCTGATCTACGTTACGATGGTGACCACCAGCGGGAATTTCATCGCTCAGATCGACATGCTCCACTCTGGGGCGCCAAATGCGGTGGTCTATGCGGGCATCCCAGATAGCCCTGGCTACGTGGATACGACCGCGACGGGTGGCGGCCTGACGGCTAAATTTGCCTCGCCCTACTCCATTGATATGGCGGACGGCACCGGCCCTGACCCAGCGGGCACAATGTACGTCGCCGATCGGGATAACAACGCGATCCGCAAGGTTTGGCCGCGCGCGAGCGGCTACATTGGTGCTGACGCTGCCGGGGTTACCACCCTGATGGGTGGCAGTCTGCATACCCAGCCGGATTTCCCGACTTATTCAGCCAATTTCAGCACATACTTTAAGGGAGTCGCTCCCTGGCCGGCCATCTCGGCGGGGTACTGCTTGCAGCCCGGCGTGCTGCGGATGACCAGCGCCCAAGGGTTCGTATTTATGGGCCTTTGGGATTACAACGTCATGCACGCATCGCTGGCGACAAACGAGCTTAAATGGGTATTCGCGTGGGATAACCTCACGCCGCATGCCGCGACGCATCCTTTCCCGTGGCTCGATGTCGACAAGCGCGCTGCGTGCGGACCGCTGGACGCCATTGTCGCAGGGGTCACAGACGCATCTACGGAGCCAGGGCATCTGTCATTCGTGCGCTACCCGCTTGACGGCAGCAGCCGCAATGGCTGGTCAGCGGAGCCGGCTAGCGGTGCCTACCACCAGCGCGAAGGTTTGTTTACAACCTATCTCTTCCAATTCGGAGCCTATGGCTGGTCGGTTGCTTACGGGCGCATCTATGGCCGCATGATCGGCGGCGCGATCGGCACCCCCAACCCGGTGTCACTGCGCATTGCCTCGGTCGCCGATCTGGCAATCCCGCAGGCGGTAAGCCCCCCTTACGGCGGCCAAGACGGAGCATGGATATCATGGTTCGTCGGATCGTGCGTGAGCCAGGTTGATTTCGGCGGCGGAGTGCTTGGGACAGTCCCGATCTTCCCCTATAACTATCGCCCATCCTTTTGGAATCTGATGGGCGCAGCCGGAGTATCGCATTACACGCCGATTGGCGGGGGTGCGGGCATCAACACCATCGACGATCTGTGGGCAAACTTCTCGTCGAACATTGGCAATTATGATTTGTCGCCTGGCGATCCGGCGAACGCGGGGACGCTGGTTGCCTATTTCCAAGCGGGGCTTGGCGGAGTGGTGCCGCGGCCAGAGTTGACCGGCAACCATCTGCGAAACCTCGTGTACGAAATGCTTCGCACCACGACGCAGGGTTCGTGGCCGACCGCCTTCGCGCTGCCGTCGATGAACGCCGATGCAACCGCTCCGGTGATCACGATTACCAGTGCCACTCACACCGGGACCACTCTGACGGTGACGTGGACCACGGACAAGCCGACGCTGGGGATGGTCTGTGCAGGCTCGCCGGCGCAGCAGGGGTACAGCTATGGCAGCCCTTACAACCTTTTCCAGATGGAGTCTTACGTGCCTGGCGTGTCCGGCTATAAGACAACCGGACACACTGCGACCGTCACTAATCTACCGAGCGTCTCGCCGATCCATTACTCGGTGATCGCCAAGGATCTGGCCGGCAACCCATCCTTCACGTCGGATGAGACCGTAACCTAGCGCCTTTTAGGAGTGTATGCGGATGTCGTTGGTCGATAATTTTCTCTGGCTCGTCCCCGCTGCCATCGGCTTATGTGCGGCGCCCGCATGGGCGCAAGTCGGGTGTGTGCCGAATCCGAACAACAACGGCCCGCCTTTTATTGACGGGTGCCCGTTGACTGCGGCCGGCTTGAACGTGCTGGCGTCTACTCATTTTGGCCAGCCACCCGTCGGTATATTAACGCCGCCGGCCACCCTGACAAGCAATTGGCTCCTTAGCCTCATCCCGAACACCACGAACGTAGCAAATCTTGCATCCGTGCTATCCACGGGCAACGGATACGGGTTGCTGGGGGCTGGCCGATCTTCCGATGCTGGCACTTCCACAACTACCAATGCCTTCGGGCTTGGTGGGTTCGCCGTATCCGACAATACGACCGCAGGTGCCAACACGCGGGCAGTTTGGTCGCTGTATCTTGAGACCAGGCGGTTAGCGACCACCACTGATCTGTTCACCCATACTGCAGAAATGGATATGGTCAACTTCGCGACTCCGATCGCGAATGGGCCTTACCTGATGGCGGCGCCTGGCATCACTCCCGATTTGTGGCTGTCGTGTGGGCGCCCTGATGTTGCGATCCCGACGAATTGCTCTGAGGCCATCGGAGTTGTAAATAACGGGGCGCCGTTTGTTCAGGGTATTGTTTTCGGGAACAATGCCATCCAAGGTAACAATGGGGTTACGGGTTCCGCAACTGCCATTCTTATGCCAAAGGGTGACTCGATTGTTTGGGAGTTTACACCTGGTACGCCGGCGGGACAGATTACTTCAAATGCTTCCGCTTTGCCGGGCGGTGCAGTAAATATAACAAATAGCGCGATTTTCTTCTCGTCTTATGACGGACTGTCGAATGGGTTTCAGATTAATATTATTTCTGGCTCTACTGATTATCTAGCGGCGACACCGGGCACGAGCGGGGTTACGTTGAGTGCTATAAGCTCCAATTCTTTGTCACCCATAGTAATAGCCTCCAAAGGAACGGCAAATGTCCAGATCAATAGTGGGGGAACAATTGATGCTACATTCGGGGCGGCCGGGTTCAACGTAGCTTCCGGCGGGGGCGCGTACTTCACAAATGGAACCGCGGGCGTTACATGCAATGCACAGCCAACGACAAACTGGCGATCAATCAACGGTCTCGTAACGGCGTGCTAAAACGCATCCTGCTTATTGCTCTGCTCTTCGGCGCAACCCCAGCCCTTGCCGGGCCGCCCACGAACGAAGAGATCCTTACGGCTAGGACACAAGCGGCAGAGGCCCAAGTCAGCTACCTCGCGAAGGTATTGGAGCGGATGCAGTTCGAGGGGGGAGCCACCGCGGATTACTGGAAATCCTACGTCGCCGGGCTGAAGCCCGAGGAGAAGTGACGTTAGCGCACGGCCGCCTTGCCCGCCGTGTGAAAATCGCGTATGAGCGTGTGCGGGGGAATGGGCCGCTCGCCCGCACCCGATATGAGAGGTGGTGATGAAGCGTATCCTCCTTGCCGCAAGCCTTGCCGCCCTCGTGTCGGGTGCGATCTCCGCACACGCGGCATCGATCCCGCCCATGAGCCCTCAGCAATGCCAAATCCCGGAGGTTTGTGCCGACATCAACGCGATGATGACGTCGAGCCTGAACCCGAACCTGCCGGGGTTCACATCGATGTTTGTTGCGAAAAATTACCTCGACAACGGCGCGATGTTCGTTAAGCAGCGGGGGACGGCAGCCATTGCTGGCGGCTCGACAGCCGGCTGTGCGGTGCTCAGCTACATCGCCGATCGCTGGTGTGTCGATACCAACGTGGGCTCGGGCGTCGGCAAGGGGCAGGTCGCGACGGCCACGCCGACGCCGCCGCCTGGGTTCCAGAACGAAATTAAAGTGTGGCGGGATTCGGGGGCGCTGACTCAGCCCGTCGAACTCATGCAAGAGATCGAGACGGCCCGGTTTATTCAGCTGCAGGGCAAAACCGTCATCGCGTCCTGCTACGTGCAGCCGATGGCGGCGCTGAGCTCGGCGTCGGGCGCGGTGACCATGAATCTTGTCACCGGGACCGGCACAGACGAGGGCTTAGGGGCGCTCCGCAGCGCCGTCGGAATGACCGCCTCGCCCGCGATCACGCCGGCGCTTACGGGCGTAGCGACGCAAGCCCTGACGGCCGGGGTCGGATCGTCTTCATTCAATCTCGGGACCACTGCGGTTTGGTCGCGCATCTGGTCGGCACCCGTGCCGGTGCCGGCTACCGCGACCGAGGGTGTGTTCATGATCGGCTTTACGCCGGTCGGCTCGGCTTCGGGTACGACCGACGGGTTTGCCGTCACGGGCTGTATGCTGGAGCAAGCAGATCCCAACCAAGTCGCGCCGTCGGCTTACGAATTTCTGCAGCCTGACTATGATTTGCGCCGCTCGCAGCGCTTTTACTGGCAGATAGCCGACCCGGCGGCTACCGTCGCGCTGCCGTCTGCGTGTTTTGTGACCACGGCCAACACGACCGTAAAGTGCAGCCTATGGCTGCCGGTGCAGATGGCGATTACGCCTGTTACCGCGATCCCTGTATCAGCCTCATTTGGCGTTGTCGCGACGGCCGGCACCGCCGGCACTTGCACGGCGCTCGCGGCGACGGCCTCGTCAAGTTCGGTTAACTCGGTTGGCGTGACATGTACGACCGCCGCCACCATTGCGCTGGGTTCGGCGACCCCGCTGATCGGCGCCGCGGCGGCAAGTGCGAACATCAACGCGTCCGCGGATTTCTGAAATGAAGGGCAAGGGCAAGCCCAAGCTGACGCGCGACACCGGGCACATGGCCAAGCCGCCTACGCCGCGGCGCCCGCAGCATATGCCGGACGCATTCGCGAAGAAAAAGCCCCCGCGGATGCGATGAATGGCCCTCTCGACTGTCATCTCGAATGCTCGGCCACGGCATCGGTCGGCGCGCGTCTCTGTCGAGGCATTCCAGGGAGCGCTGGCGCTTGATTGGGCGAACGGCCAGGTCGTCACGCCTGGCGGCAGCTCAGCCCAATCGACGGCCTTTGATGCGAACAACGACCGCATCGTTTTTGTTGCGACCAGTGCCGCGACAGCGTGGGTCACGGTTGCGGTTAACCCGACCGCATCGACGGGGGCCGCGGGCAATATGCCGATCCTTACCACGCAGCCAGCGCAGCCGATCTATGTGCCCGCGGGTATGCTGATAGCGGCCATTGCTGCATCTGGCAACATCAGCATGATCCCGGCCCTGATAGCGAGTGACCCCTGATGGCGCAACTGCCGGAAACCGACCTGATCTCGCTGATAATGGCGATCTCGTCCGACGAGAAGAAGAACGCACGTCTACAAGAGATCATGGACGCGCTGAAGGCTGTCGAGGCGGCCAATGCCAAGGGCGAGGAGCTCGCCCAGGAAATGCGGGACCGCAACGCCGCCGCCTCGCGCGCCAGCGCACAAGCCGAGGCCAGATACAGCGCCGCAGTCGCGAAGGAGCGAGTGCTAGACGAGCGCGAGCGCACGCTGTCGGATCACAACCAGGCGCTGATCGCCGAAAAAGCCGCGTGGGAGAAGATCCGGCAGCAGGTCGACGAGGAGCAGAAGGGCAAGGCCGGGGCGCAAGCCAAGCTGGAAGAGGAGTTGATCCGGCGCGAGCAAGACGTAAAGACCCGCGAGACAATGGCCGAGGGGCGCGAGCGGACGGCGGCTCGGCTTGGCGATATAGCTATCGCCAAGATCGAGCGGATGCGCGAGGCGCTGGAGTTCGTCGACTCCCCACCCCCCGGAGAGCCGAAGAAAGATGCTGCCTAGACTCGTTGCCGTAGCGGCGTTCGCCTTTGGGCTCGGCATTGCAATGCCGACGATCCTTTATTCGCAGACGGGACCGTTTCAGCCGGGCGCCAACCCGGTGTCGAATCAGGCATGGTCGGCCGTTGCCGTCACGCCGAACGACTCGACCATCATCGCGCCAACGCGCGCCCTCTACAATGGCGCATCGCCAGCTTGCACGATCGTGGTGACGACAAACGGGGCAAGTGTGAGCGTGACGTTTCAGAACGTGCAGCCGGGCGAAATCATCCCCGTGCAAGCGATCAAGGTAGGGTCCGGCTCGACATGCACGGGCATTATCGCGCTCTACTGATAGCCGCCGGGTTGGCGATCCTGACGGGCGGGGCGCTGGCCCAGGGGCTCGGGATAGGCATCGGCCTTGACGACTTACGGCAGACCGGAGCCAACGCCAGCATCCCGCCAGTGTGCGCAACTAACTTCGTCTTCGATTGGTCAGTGTCGACCGGGTGCAATGCCATTACGGCGGTGATCCGGTGAAGCGCATTGCCCTTGGCTTGGCCGGGCTCGTGCTCGTCTGGGCCTCGGGAGCTTGGGCCGCATGTCCGACGACAAGCCTGACATTTAAGGACGCGGCCGGGACAACGCAAACGTTATGCTTCGGCGGCGCGTCCGGCGCATTCATCCCGCAATATCAGATCCTCGACGCGGCCGGCACGAATGCCCTCACGGTGACGGCCGCGGGAGCCGCCAAGGTCGACAACAGTGCCGTGACGCAGCCGATCAGCGGCACCATCACAGCGAACGCCGGCACGAACCTGAACACCTCGACGCTGGCGCTAGAAGCGGGCGGCAACCTTGCGCAGCACACGACCGATTTCGGGGCGCCGGGCGCGGTCGCATGCACGACCGACACCGGCTCGTGCAACTTTAACCAGCTGTTCCAGCGCATCGCCCAGCGCCTAACGACCGTCAACACGACGCTCGGCACGCCCGCACAAGCCGGCGGCACGGTGACAGCCAACGCGGGGACAAACCTGAACACGTCCCTTCTGGCGCTCGAGGGCGGTGGCAATCTCGCGCAACTCGTCACCGATTCCGGCGCTCCTGGCGCCGTGGCATGCGCCACTGATACGGCATCGTGCAACTTCAACCAGCTCCTCCAGCGCCTTGCGCAGCGGCTGACGACGATCAACACGACGCTAGGCACCCCCTTGCAGGCCGGCGGCACGATAGCGGGAACCGTGACGGCAAACGCCGGCACAAACCTGAACACCTCGGCTCTTGCGCTCGAGGCCGGTGGCAACCTCGCGCAACATACGACGGACTTTGGGGCGCCGGGAGCCACGGCGTGCGCGACCGATACCGCGTCGTGTAACTTCAACCAGTTGCTGCAGCGTCTTGCGCAGCGCTTGACCACGATCAACACCACTCTCGCGTCGCCCTTCCAAGCCGGCGGCGCGCTGGCGGCCCATCAGTCGACCAACGTCGACCAGCTGAACGGCACGACGCTGGTGACCGGCGGCGTCAATGGGACGCTGGCGATCGGCGGCAATCAGGCGGCCGCCAGCGTCATCTCGACCAATACGAACCCGGTCCTGATCGGCGGTTCCGACTATGGCGGGACACCGAAGATCCAGACCTTCAAGGTCGACAGCACCGGGCTCGGGTATATCAACTGCCAGAACTGCTCGGGCAGCGGCCTAGCGCAGACTGACGAGGGCGCCTTTACCCCGGGGAGCGTCACGTCTTTTGCGCAGGGTGGCGGCTTCTTCCAGACGACCGCGACGAACAACGCCCTGACGAACCTGACATTCGGCGCGTTTCAGCTAACGGCGAACCGGGCGCTGTTCACGAACCTGCGAAACGCCAGCGGCGCCGAAGTCGGCATCGCCGCCACACCTTTGCAGGTCAGCATCGCCAACACCGGCACGAATGCAACGCCCGTGCAGGTCAGTCTCGCCAACACCGCCGCGAATGCGACGCCTGTCACAACTTCATTGTCAGGCGCCACGCCGGCCGGGACCAACATCATCGGCAACGTCCGGATCGACCAGACGACCGACGTCACTACCAACGGCGTCGAGATTGCGCCGACTGCTTCGTCGAATGCCGGGATCTCCCCGATTGTGTCGGCCGCGGGGGAGGCGTCGCACGTCCTCAAGGCGGGCGCCGGGAACCTCTATTCCGTCTACGCAACGAATTTGACGAACACGGCCGGCTTCCTCGTCGTGGTCAACGCGACCTCGGCGCCGGCAGATGGAGCCATTACGCCACTCGATTGCGTGCCGCTCGCCGGCAGCGGGAATGCGGCGATCAGCTATAACCCCGGCCCGCCGAAGGTGTACTCGACGGGGATCACGGCTGTCGTCACCTCGGCGACTACGTGTTTCACGAAGACGACCGGGGTTATTACGGCTTTCATTTCGGGTAGCGCAAAATGAAACGCTTCCTATTACTTGCCGCGCTGCTGCTGAGCATCACCGGCCGGCTTGCTGCTCAAGACATCCGGATTACGCCGGGGCCGCTCTATCCCCCAGGGTTTAATTCGATCGACGCGACGCAGAAAGCCGGCGCTGATATGTGCGCTAAGATCTCGGCAGCGGCGACGGCGCTTGCCGTAGTAAGCCCTAGCGGCGGCACGATCGATGCCCGTGGGTTTCTTGGAACGCAAGCATGTGCCGCGAGCATGTTCGCGAGCTGGCCGGCGGCACCATTCAGCGCTTGCGTGCTGCTCGGGAACGGCTGGATCTCGACGCTGGTGGCGCAGACACCCCCCGCCAATGGCTCGATATGCGCTTCAAGCCCGTGGGGGGCAGCTTCGGGGCAAGCAGCTTATGTCGTTGCAACGGCTGGATCATCGCCGCCCGGGAATGACAGCAACACCGGAACATTGGCGGCGCCTCTCTTGACGCTCACCGCAGCTCAAACAAAATCACGAGCAAGCGGCCCTAAACTAATTTATGTCCGCGCGGGCTCATATGCACCCGCCACGATAACCGGCTGCGGTGGCGGGGACACAAATGGTCTTTGCCTCACTAGCGCAGACGCGGGGGAAACATGGTCATATTTCCCGCCGGACGGTTACAACACGGCCGATATTACAGGTGGTGGCGTCAGCGCGGGGACTCCCGGGCTTACCAGTCCAATCCGCGTGACCTCTACATCTAATATAACGTGGAACGGCATTCAGGTACACAATTATGACTATGCTGGAATTTTTAGTGATACCAGCAATGGTATAACCATAAAAAATTCAATATTCTATAATCAATACAGGACCTGCGCCAGTGGCGGAAATCCCGCTGGCGTATCTGCGATTGACTCCATGAATTTGATGATCGCTAATAACGTTGTTCATGATGTGGCCTGCTTTGGATACTCTAACCTTACAGGCGGCGCAGGGACTTATATATCAAATACAACGTATATGAATAATGTTGTGTACAATTATTGCACATCAAATCAGGATTGTGGTGGTTACTATTTCCAGGATATTTCACAGACTTCATCTAACTTGATTGTCAAAAATAATTACGCTAGAGATGGCTGCCCCGCCTGCGCCGCGCCCGCAGGCGCTAAGGCCGTTTATTTTGATAATGGCGCTGGCAATGGGGTAATTTCCGGCAACATATTTAAGACAAAGAACGCTTTTACTTTTGAGGTTTATGCTACGCGCAACGTCTTAATAACAGGAAATATTTTTGATTTAGGCACTGATGGAGCAATGGATCATTTTGATGGTGTTACTACAGGTTCCGTTATTGTGCAAGGCAATATCTTTATTGGGGCTCCAGCAGCGTACACTTATCCATCGGCCCCTGTGGCGGGCGGGGGAGGGAATGCTGCTGTAACACTCAACAATTTATACTGGCCTTACGTAAATGCGGCCAATTGGGTGGATATACGAGGCTTAGCAGGGGAAGGACTGGATTCAAACTGGGTTAATGCAGATCCTCTCCTTTCCGGGTGTTTTGTGCTGAGCCCGACGAGCCCGGCGTTCAATGCCCCGGTGAGCTTCCCCTACCCCGGCCCGAATACCAGCACAATGGGGTATCCTGGGTATGTCATCCCTAATACTGGCACCGCATCATCTTACGCGTCACCGACATGCTAGTCCGGCGGCTAAGTCTATGTGCCATCGCGTTTCTGTTGTCTGCCGGGTATGCTCGGGCGCAGATAGCGAATAGTGCGAACGGGATTACTAACCTAGCCACGAACCAGGCCCTTGCTGCTACGATATTTCAGCAAGTCTCTTCCGCGGCCAATACCGCTGCGTTTACGCTCACGGACGCGCAAGAGACGCCGACTGTAGCTGGTGGGCAGCTTGCGGGGGTTAATCTAACGGGGACGCTTGCGGCGGATGCCAACATTACGACTAGAACCGCCACGCAGCTTGCTACGGCCGTTGCCGCTGTTAATGGGAACTCTGTGGGGTTTACTTATATTTTGCGATTGGCCTCAAGCGGCGCGGGCGCGCATGTGTGGACCTTGGTGGGCGGGGTCGGAGTGACTGTGACGGGATATGTAAATATCAGACAGCACTATTCGGGGTCGTTTCTTGTGACCGTGACGAGCGCCACCACTGCGACTATGCAGTATATTGGACCTTAACGGAGGTAGGACAATGAGCCACCACGTCAACGTGATCCCCGTCTATTCCGGCCTGCCGGGCTGTTTGAAGGGTTGGCCCGGCAATAGTGCCCCCCGGCGGATCTCGCCGAGATGGTTGAGACTGCGGGAATATACACCCGTGGCCTATGACGATTTGTCGGACGGGCTCTTGCGGACCCCTTGGGGGGTCATCGAAAACCTCGACGTTGGGCAGCGCGTGCTGCTCGATTGGAAACGGCTCGAGAATTATAGCGACGCCAGGCAGCGGGTTGCGGTGGCGGCATATATGCGGGGCTGCATGACGGGGCGCAAATATCGTGTGCTGAAGAGTCCCGAGGAGGGCATGTGGGTCATGAGAGAGCAATGATTCGTAAAATCATAGCGCTCGCGCTGCTGCTGGTGCTTACCGGCTGCGGCTTTACTGGTGGGCTCAGCACTATCGGCAGTCAAGCCGGTGGGATCAGCGGTGTGGCCTCTAGCCTCTTCGGCATCCCGGCCGCCACGGTTGCAACGCAGATGACTGCGGAAATTGTCGAGATCCAGGCGGTCGCGACGCAGCTGCAAATGCTGCGGGCGCAGCTCAACGGCACTCCGATTGTAGTCCCGCCTTTGCCGACGCCCGCTTTCGCGAGGTGACGGATGATGAACAATCAGACGTGGATCACGCTACTCGTCGAGCCCATCCTTGATGGCGTCATCGCCGGCGGCACCGGGTACTTGGCGATCGCCACGCAGGGGAATATCCCGTCGACGGGGGCGATCGTCGCCTGCTTGATAGGCGCGGCGATCGCCGCCGCGCGGAGCGCGCAGAAGCTGCTGACGCCGCCGCCTGGGGATCATGTCCCATAGCGTCATCCGGGTTCGCACGCGCGAAACGATCTGCCATCCGGACATTGCTCAACTCGTGATGCGGGGCGCCCGCAAGGCCGGACTGCCGCAACCGGCGGCGGTGCTCGCTGAGATGGTCGACCGAATCCACAGCCACGGGATAGGGGTTTTCATCGGCTTCGAGGGTCACGATCCGAAGGGCGTGCTGGTTGCGGAATTGCCGTTCTCGGCATTCCATCTTGCTCCAACCGTAAGCCTAGCGTATAGCGAGGGCGGGCGTGCGCTCTCGATTGCTGTAGGCGCACGCTTGCGAGAATGGTTGCAAGAGACGGGGTTTGACAATGTCCTGGCGGGCAACATGCGGCACACCGACCGGGCGTTCATGCGCGGGCTGGCACACGTCGGCCGGGTCGAACGCGTCGGGGGCTTCTTCCGCTTCTCGTTCTGAAAGGCTCTAAAAGATGAAGATGAAAAAGCCGAAAAAGTTCGGGGCGCGGGCTCCCAGCCTCAAACTCAACCCGTTCAAACCGATTAAGCCGATCAAAGAGCCGAAGGCCAGCGGCGGGAGTGGCCGGAAGCGGAAGAGCCCGTTCTAATAACCGGGTTGGCAGGAAGCGGTAAAATGAACCTTACTGGTCAACAACTGTTCAGAAACCCACGCCAGCGCTACCTTACAGCTTACCTGCGACGCGAAAGGGATGTGATCAATTGTCGGCGTGGTGTTCTTTGGTCCGCCCATCGCGACAAAGCTGATGATGATGAGCACGTATGGCATGTGTTCCCTCCTCCTAGTCTGTGTGCGTAAAATGCACTCGCGCTGTGCAAATGTCAAGGGAATTCGCTGATGCCGACTCCCGGCGGAGGCGGAGGGCAACAGCAGCAGCCTGCATCCTTCTCGCAGGGCGGCAACCCCGCGGCCTATCAGCCGACGGCGCAGCCCTATGCGGATACGCAATATCAGACTCTGCTCAACAACCTGTACTGGCCCAGCCTTGGGAGCCTGAACGCGGTCTCGTCGTCGACCGGGGGAGCCGGGGCCGCCGGGTGGGCATATCCCTACGCGCAGAATGCTGCTTACAACATCGGCGCAAACCCCTACGCGCAGGAAGGGATCGGGGCCGCCGAGTCTCTGGCGCAGAACTTCGCTCCGCAGCTATCGTCATTTGGTGGCGGACTGTTGAACGCGGGGCAGGGGTTGCTCAACGCGGGGCAACAGGAACTCGGGATGGCGCCACAGCTGTTTGCCGCCGGCGCCGATCCGCAGCAAGCCCTTTATGACTCGTCTTTTAATCGGATAACGCAGGCGGCGAATGCCGCTAATGCTTCATCAGGCGTGGCGGGGCCATATGCGGCGTCGACAATTACCGACGCGCAAGGGAATTTCGAGAACCAATGGCAGAACCAGCAGCTGCAGCGCATGTTACAGGGCGCGCAGGGGGCGGGCCAGGCGCTCGGCGCCGGCGGCAACGCCATCAGCCAGGGGACCAACATCATCGGGCAAGCCGGGCCGCTCGAGCAGGCGGCCCTCGCGCTGAAGATGGCGCCGGGACAGGCTTACCAGGGGCAGCAGAGCGCGGCACTCAATGCGCTTCCGGGAGCCGTTAACATCGGCGAGGGCGCCTTTAACGAGTCAAACTCCGTGTTGAGCAACCTCGCGAACTATCTCAACCTTGGCCGCGGCGCCTCGCTCGCCAGCGGTAATCTCGGGCAACTCGGATTCAATCAGGGTGCGCAAAGTGCGGCCGGGCTCGGCCAGCTTGCTGGCCTTGGCAGCAATTTCGCCTTCGGCAGTCAGGGCCTATCGGGCGCGCTCG
>Ga0210406_10004101_pt1 | contig 15757 bp, 19 predicted proteins | sample IncBWC30MmetaG_FD_155454 | JGI IMG/M metagenome (GOLD analysis project Ga0210406, IMG submission 155454) | Forest soil microbial communities from Barre Woods Harvard Forest LTER site, Petersham, Massachusetts, United States - Inc-BW-C-30-M | ecosystem: Environmental > Terrestrial > Soil >... | reverse complement strand
GCAGCTGCTCTAAGGGCCAGCCATGCTGCAGCAATTGTTCGAGAATGGCTGCGCGCGCTAACCCTTGCGAGGCGTACTTTTCGATGCGGCGGTCGATGATCGAGGCTTTGACTCTCGGCGAATCGAGTTGCGGCGTTTCCGCCCTCACCTTTTAAAGCCTTCCGCGCGCATTTCTGGTAAATTCCATCCGATATCCGTGGGACGCGTTCCCTTCGTGGAGTGAAGTGTGCCAGCGATTCGTGCCTTAGACAAGTTAGACGATATCCTTGCAAGTTCGGAGAACTTCCTGCAAAGGATGCACGAAAGGGGTAACGATCCCCACCAACATAAGCAACTCAATCGTCTATTTTCTCCTTCCGAGGCGGCGGACATGGTAGGGCGTGATCGTACCACGCTTGCACGCGCTGAAGGCGAGTTAGGCTTGGAATCGCTGCAACGCAATCCGGCGAATAACCGTCGGATGGGATATACCTTAGGACAAGTTCAAGCGTTCCGCGGGCATTTCGGAACCTTGCCCCATCGAGCGGAATCCGATCCGCCAATCACCATTGCCTGCCAGAACTTTAAAGGCGGCGTGGGCAAGTCGACCACCTGTGTGAATTTTGCGCATTACCTGGCGCTGAAAGGCTATCGGGTATTGGTGGTCGATACCGACAGTCAGGCGACGACCACCTCGATGTTCGGCTACATGCCGGATGCGCAGGTAACCCAGGAACAAACACTGCTGCCGTATCTTGATAGCAGCGAGAGCACCTTGGTGTATGCAGTCCGTAAGACCTACTGGCCCAACATCGATTTGATTCCGTCATGCCTGGCGCTGTACGAGGCGGAGATGGCGATCGCGGCGCATTTGGCGGAGCAGGACGATAGGGCGAAGCGGCTCGAGTTCTTTTCCGAGCTCAAGTTCGGCATCCAGACGGTCTCGCAACACTACGATGTCGTGCTGCTCGATTCGCCGCCGGCCTTAGGTTTAATCTCGATCAATGTACTGCTGGCGGCGGATGGACTGTTGGTGCCGACGGCGCCACGCATGTATGACTTTACCAGCACGGTGCAGTTCTTCCGCATGGTGCGCAATTACATCAGCCAAATCGATGCGGCGAAGGAATATCGCTGGATCTCGGTGCTGACCACGTTGTTCGATCAGCGCCTGGTCAGCCACAAGCAGTTTTTCGAGGTGATGCAGGCCTGCTTCGGCGACGGCATTTTGCAACATGTGTTTTTCCAGTCGTCAGAGATCATCAATTCGGCGGTTCAGTACTTAGGCTCGTACGAGCAGCCAAAGCCCAACCGCAAGGTGCTGGAGATGCTGGACGGAGTATTCGGCGAGATCGAGCTGCGGATCTTGCGCGAGTGGCCGTCGAAGCGGGCGATGTTGCATGAGAAGGGGATTGCGTAATGGCCAGTAAATTATTCGGTGGCATGAACCTGTCCGAAGTGGCGAAGCAGATCAAGGAGAAGGGCGATCCGTCGCCTTATGAGACTTCACCGGCCGCACCCAAAGCGCCGGCGGCGGAGCTGGCGCTCACGGGCCGCACCGCGCCGATGGCGGAGCGCACCAATGTGTTCTCGGTGGATCCGAAGCGCTGTCGGCCGTGGAAATTTCATAACCGAACCAGCGCTTGGTACACCAAAGAGGCCTGCCAGGACCTGATCGATTCGATGCCGCGGGACGGGCAGATGGAGCCGGCGTTGGGCCGGAAGCTGGTCGGGGACGCGGATTTCGACTTTGAATTGATCTATGGACTGCGCCGCCGGTTCGCTGCGGAATTTACCCATACCAAGCTGAAAGTGCGCTTGACCGATGCGGACGACGCAAAGGCGGCGGTGCTGATGCATATCGAAAACGCGGACCGGCAGGACATCACGCCGATGGAGCGTGCGCTGTCGTTTCAGCAGCAGCTGGACGCGAAGATCTTCTCGACCCAAGACGCGATGGCGGAGGCGTTCGGGGTGTCGAAGGGGCAGGTGGCGAAGCTGCTGAAAGCGGCGCAGTTGCTGAAAGTGGCGGCCGTGGCGCAGCTGTTTCCGGATAAGAGTTTGGTGCCGGTGGAGGCGGCTTACCAGCTGGCCGTCATGATGGAACGGCCCGGGGCGAAGGAAGTGGTGGTCAAGGCGGCGCAGAACTGGGCGGCGCGCGGGGAGGGTGGTCGGCCGGCGGCTGCGGTCCTAAAACATTTGTCGGCAAGCCTGGATCGGTCGAAGCGGATCGAGCCGCTCAAGCGGGAGTACAACGTCGGAGCGTCGACGCGCATGACGGCGGTGCGAAATCCTAAGGGCAAGGTTACTTTGGCGTTTCCGAAGGGCCTGCGGGAATCGGATCGCGAGGGCTTGCTGGCGGCAATTGACAAGCTGCTGAAGGACCTGGGGTAGCCTCAAGTTTCGTAACGAAACTACGTCAACTCATTGATAGTAAAAGAAAAAACGGAAATCGATGAGTAGAAGTGTCGATGTAGGATGCGATAGAATAAGGCCTTAAGGAGGGGGGATGAAGCAAACAGCTCGTTGGACGTTGGCCGTATCCAGTGATGTGGATCGGCGAGTGCGCCGGCATCTGGCCGAAGCGGGACGCAAGGGGGATTTATCGGTGTTCGTGGAGGAGGCGGTGAGGGCGCAGTTGCTGCAGCTTTCCATGCACAACGAAAGCAATTTGAGCTCGCAAGAATTGCCGAGCGGCGAAGCAGCCGAAGTAGATCGCATCTTATCCGCGACGTATTCGCGACCTTCGGCGAATGATGTAGAGACGCCGGCGGCCCAAGACTCGAGCGAGCAGATCGGTGATAGGCGGGCATAGACGCGGGTGAGGCCGGATGCATGTTCGACGCGACTCAATGTCGCGTTGAACCGGCCGAACGACCGGCCACTGACGGCCGGGCAGGGCTGATTAGCCATGGACGGCGTGACGCACCCGCCGTGGAACATTTCGTGAACGGAAGCGATGCTCTCGATTCAGGCGGCGAGTGCCGACGCGAGGCCGGGAACGCCGCGAACTGTCCGTGGAACATTTTCGTGGAACATAGCGCGTGGTGATTGTCTTCCATTTCAATTAGTTACACTTAAACGCTAGCCTCCCAGACTTCCGGTCCTGCACTGCGCCATGCCAAAGGGAACATGTTCCCCTTCGCGTCGAAACAGAGTAGGGTGTAACCCATGAATCGCCGTCTCTCCGAATTCCAAATCCGCACCACGTGCCGCGAGCTGATCGCGCGGGATGCAAATTTGAGCGGCCGCCAATTGCGTCGCGAGCTCAAAGACCGTTTCGGCGCCGTCGGCAAAACGGAACGTGTGTTTGACCTGTGGCGCGAAGAGACACAGAAGATCCAGAGCGCGGTCGCAGCCGCCGTGTTACCCGCCGACGTCGCCGAACTGCAGCGCCGACTGCGAATCGCCGAAGCAACCGCGGCAGAAAACTTGAAGCGCGCCGAACTCGCCGAATACCGTGAGCGCGCCCACCAGGATCACTGGGCCATGGAAATCGATCGCCTCAAACAGCAACTGGAATCACGGCGCGACCCCGAAGCCGGGCAGGGCGTTTCCATTCCGTTTCGCGTATAGGCTCGCAGCTAAGACTAAACGTCCAAGATACGCTAAAGTATTACCCCAAATCCAGAGGTAACACTTTCATGGCAACCAATCTCACCAGCAAAGGCCAGGTCACCGTGCCGAAGAAAGTGCGTGACTATCTTGGCCTGAAACCCGGCAAGCCCGTCACCTTCGAACGCTTAAAGACTGGAGAGATCGCACTCAAAGCCGCCGATACCAGCGCAACTCGCCGGAAGAGCAAATTCGCCAAGTTCCGCGGCCGCGCCACGATACGCATGAGCACGGAAGAAATACTCGCGCTGACTCGCGGCTAGGTTGATGGTTCTCGTCGACACCAACGTCCTGCTCGACGTACTTGAAAATGACGCGAAGTGGGCCCCCTGGTCGCAGGACCAACTCGATGCGGCCGCGGCCACCGACACGCTCGCTATCAACCCGATCATCTACTCCGAGCTTTCAATGGCCTTCGCGCGGATCGAAGAACTCGACACCGTCATCGAAGAAGCATCCCTCAATATCGAAGCGATCCCTAGGGAAGCCTTATTTCTTGCCGGCAAGGTTTTCCTCACCTACCGGAAGTCCCAAGGAACCAAACACAACGTGCTGCCCGACTTGCTTGTAGGCGCCCACGCGGCAGTCATGCAGTGGCCGATACTCACCCGAGACGTCGGTCGCTACCGCACATACTTTCCCACCGTCCAGCTGATAACCTCCAAAAACGAGTGAGCGCGAGCACGCGATGCCGAGGGAGTTTGTATTCGCGTCGACGCCAAATTGCTGCGCTGTTTGCGTAAACTTGCGCGAGGAGAAGGGCGTCCGTTACAAGTTTTCGTAGAGAAGGCCCTCATGGCCAGGCAAGGAAAGCTCAAAATCATGACCCTAATTCGCAACGTGCTACTACCAGCAATATCCGCATTCATACTGACGCTGGCCGGACAGGCGAGGGCAGGGGTGCCCTACGAATTACCGCCGACACCCGACATTCGCTGCCTCATAGTCGGCATAACCTTGAGCAACACGACGGACGCCAATCAGCGCATCTCCGAGGCCATGCTGGCTATGTTTTATTTTGGCCGACTGGACCGCTTTCAACCAAAAGATATCGGGGACGCAATCGCTCAAGAGGCATTCACCTGGAAGCCGGCGGATGCTCAATCTGAAGAGGCTCGATGCGGCAAGGAGCTGGGCGATAAAGCCCAGAGCATGAACGAAGTTGGCAAAAACCTAATGCATGTCGGCGTGGGATTGGACAATCAGGCAGCTCCACCCACTGACGCGGCGCCCGCCACACCACCGCCCGTTCCAGCGTTGCCCCCCATACCGACAACCAGCATTCCTTCCGCGTCGACAACACCGCCCAAGCTGGACCCAAGCCACCCGCTGCACATTGGTGAGGAATACTATCCAGTCGAATCCCGAAGACTGGGGGAAGAGGGCACGTGTGTTCTTCGCCTGCAGGTGGATGTCGACGGCTACATCCGCGCCACGCAACTGCTCTCCTCAACCGGCCATCAACGATTGGACGCCGCGTGCCTGTCCAGTTTCACCGACGCGCGCATGATTCCTGCGACCGTTGGCGGGAAACCCACAGAGTCTTGGTTCCCATTCAAAGTGAACTGGAAACTAAATGGCTTAGGCTTCAACAATACGCCGCGAATTCGCGATGACTATCATCTCAAAGTTGGACCGGACGATTACCCACCGCTTTCCCGGAAGCTCCACCAGGAGGGAGACTGCATCGTGCACGCAACGGTTGAACGTGACGGCCCCCCGAGCAATGTCACCGTGAGCAAATCGACCGGTTACGAACCTCTCGATCAAGCCTGCCTTGACGCAGTTCAACAAGCCCAATTCATCGCCGCTCGACAACAGGGAGGCACGCTTCCAGGATCGGCGGACATCAACATCACTTGGCGATTACCCTCGCCGTGACTTCTTCGTCGGCCATGCTGTTCGGCCGCTACGCTCCGCTATCCTGCTCCGCTGACGGTCCGGCCACTACGTCCTGTAGTGGCGTTCGCCGGCGTGCGGCTCACCCTGCCCTCGCATGGCACCGGCGAATCAAAGGCGTGACTTTGACCGCTACGCATCGGCTCCTGCCTCGCTGCGGCCCAGCCTGCACATCCATGTCCAGTCGTTCGGTCCGTTCGACGAGATTACTGATCTCGTCGAAAAGACATTCCGACCTCACCCTCACGGATCTCGGTCGCGGCCGCCCCTCGATCCGTTGCGACTTCCTGTCGCAATCCGGTGCCAGAAATGCACCGCACGGGCACGTTCAGGGCCGTCGCCACAGCGATGCCATATTTGCATGGGACTGTAAGATCCTCGGATGCGCCGACTCGCCTTGTTTAAACCAAAAGGACCTTGGAAATGATCAATCGAATTCTGCTCATGTCCTCTGCGACAATTCTCGCTGGCCTTCTGCGAACGGCATCGGCCGACGAGCTGGAGCAGGGCATCCAGTACTCATGCTCGAACACTGAACTAAAGCTTCAATCTACGATGAAAGACGGCGGGGGAGAGAAAAATCCTTTCGACGAGATGGACACCCCAAACGCCGGACTCTGGAACATTGACCGATTGAAACGCAAATTGCCGATAGTCAAAATTTGCCTGTTGGGTAAACACAAACTTACAGCGGTAATATTCCAGCAATGTGTCGGCGGCGGCGGAGTTGCACCGTCCGCGGCTGTCTATGCCGATACCGAAGTGACCATCGACAAGAGTGGCGCCATCATCTCTACCGGCGCACATCCAATCGTAGAAGCCAAAATATTTGGAACCAGTTGCTGGCAATCCACCGCAGCGCATTTCACTGAAATCTCGGTTCGAGTGTCCGGTTTAGGGGAAAAGGATTTACTGGCAAATGAGCCAACATTAATCGTTCAAATGAGATGAATGCGAGCAGGAATCGTGTCCTCCAGTTAATGACTCCCGCAGACATTTGAGGGCTCCGTTATCAAAAACCGCTACGTCCTCGAGGCCATCGATCCTGCAACCGCCAGCATCGACCACGAGATAGGCTTTAATGTAAAAGACACCGCCGAGCTCTTCTCAGCACTCGGTGTCCTCGCCGAGGAATTCCAAGCCAACGCCTCCTATCCCCTGGAAGCCTCTGAGGTTGCCAGCCTTAAAAGCCACTACCACCTTCAATTCGAGAGCGACGGCTTCGAAGTCCGGCTCCGGCAACGTCATGGCAACGACGACCTGCCTTACAAGGTCCACACCGGCCGCGAACTCGCGATGATGCTTGACAAGAAAAAACCGCTCGCCGTCTTCGTTGACGACCATCCCAAGCATCATGACTTGGACATTATTCCCGAACGACAATTCGAACCGCACGTAAGGGCAGGGCGCATTATCAAACGCGAACACATAGAGCCTTCTTCGTCGGTCGAGCCGTTCGGGCTTCCGTGCCCTCGCTCGACGACGGCGAGTCAGGCGCGCGAGCCCGACTCGCCTTCCGGATTCTCGGCTGAAGATCCATCGAATCCGTTGCGACATCCTGTCGCAAATGGCAATGCTAAAGGAATACGTCGGGTGCTCTACGCATTGCCCGGTGAGGAATGGCGCATCGATGCTTATCTTCAGCTTTGGGAGACCTTCAAGAAAACTGGCTGGACAGCGGAAATGGAGCGCGAGGAGGGCACGCTCCTAGGCTACGAAGACTGGCAGAACGATATTCATATGAAAGGCAGTTGGAGACCACCGCCGAGGGTCCCTAAATCCTAGCGAATCCGTCTAATCCTTCGACCTATCTACGACACCAACTCTTTCGGCTTCGCTCAATTAGTTGCCTGGTTGCGCGAAAACACCGCGCGAGACTAACAGTCTCCAGACTTGCATCGCGGAGCATTGGGATTTCATCGTCAAGCTAAATTCACATGACCCGACATGACCAAAGATGAACGAGAAAGGATACTCATTTCGGCGGTATGCGGAAGGCGAGCATTGGAGACGCGTCATCGACTGGCTAAATTCGCACGGACAATAAGGCTTCACACGGCTCGTGGCGCCGATCCGGTTGTGGCATTTCAAGGCCCGGCCCAAGACGTAGAGCGGGAAAAGCAGCATACTGCCAAGGATTCGAGTACTTAAGCTAGGCCACTGATTCACTCAATCCGAGGCAACATATGAATTCGGGCTTCTTGCTTCGCTGGCTGCTCACCTTATCTCTGTGGGTCATTCCCGCGGCGGCGACCCACGCCGCTCCGCCATCCTCGCAGGTTACCGTTTTGAAGGCCGCGCGACTGATCGATGGCACCGGTGCTCCGCCTTTGAGTCCCGCCATGATTCTCATCGAAGGTGAGCGAATTGTAGAAGTCGGTCCGAACTTGCGCGTTCCGGCGGGGGCCCGCGTCATCGACCTGCAAGGTGCGACTCTGCTACCCGGGCTCATCGATCTGCACACCCACCTGACCGGCGACGAGCGCGTGCACTGGGAAGACGCCCTGACCAAGTCAACGCCGGCCCGGGACGCACTATGGGGAGCGCGAAATGCGCGCATCACGCTGCTCGCAGGAATCACTACGTGCCGCGACATGGGCCCCGCGTGGCCGTATGTGGACGTAGAACTGCGCCGCGCGATCGAAGACGGCGCCGTCCCCGGGCCCCGGCTGTTGGTAGCAGGGGCTTACGTTTCCTCCACCGGCGGAGCGGGCGACGCACGCCAATTTTCCACCTACGTCGACGTGCCCATTGTAAGAAATCTCGCGGACGGGCCGAGTGAAGTCACCAAGGCAGTTCGCACCAATCTCAAGAATGGCGCCGACTTCATCAAGATTCTCGCCACTGGCGCCGTGCTTTCCAAGGGAATTTCGCCCGGGGCGCAGCAATATTCGGATGAGGAAATTCGAGCTGCAGTGGTTGAGGCCCATCGCTGGGGCAAACAAGTCGCGGCGCACGCGCATGGCGTTGAGGGAATCAAGGCGGCCATTCGTGCCGGCGTTCGAACTGTGGATCACGGCTCGTATCTCGACGACGAAGCGGTGTCACTGCTCAAACGTTCGAATCGTCAAGTTTTTTACGTGCCCACGCTCTACACCTATGAGGCGATTGACCGCAGTGACCCTGGTAATCCGATCCCCGAGAGTGAACGACAACGGGCACGCGACATTCGCGAGATCGGCTACGCAGGATTCAAGCGCGCACTCGCCGCGGGATTGCCGATCGGCTTTGGCACCGACGCTCAAGTGATCCCCCATGGGCAAAACGCCAAGGAATTTGCCATCCGAGTGAAACTGGGAGAGGCACCCATGGCCGCGATCGTTGCGGCCACCTCACTCAATGCCGAGATTATCGGTTGGCAGGATCGGGTCGGCTCGATAGCACCACACAAGCTCGCCGACATCATCGCCGTATCGGGCGACCCACTGCGTGACATCACCGCGCTCGAGCGGGTTGGCTTCGTCATGAAGGGCGGCGTGATATACCGCGAGGAATTGGCGAGCAATCCCCATGACTGACTTTGCTTGCCTACCCGGCGGGTCTGCGCAGCACGCGTTATGCACGTGTGTTGGCGCTCGCCGCAATGTTGCTCACCCATGTTAATTGATGTTCGAATCACGCTCCGCTGAACACAAAGACCTTCCCTGGAGGCCCTCTTTTCTTGGTGCGGCAGCACCGAGCCAGCTTCCGGCGTCCCTCCTTCTTTTCTTTCTCGTCTACAGCTGTGAGAGTTTGAGTGGTCTCTCTGCCAAAAAATAGATTAGGCTTAGTCGTTCAAAAGAGTCGCCAACTAGAAGGGCAGGGTGAAAACAATCAGCATTCTTGGCTTGAGCGTTTTGGCCGCGCTCTCATTGCTAGTGTCACCGGCGCGCGCCGCAGACATTCCCGCGTGCTCAAAACAGCAACTCCTGGGATTCACCCCAAAGTCTGACGAAGTCAAAAGCCACCGAAATTTTCCCCTGCCATTCATCAACTATCCTTTCGACACAAAGATGGAAGACTGGGGTTTCGATTTGTCCGTCCGCGTCGACGAATCCGGACGCGTCGTCTGTTTTCGCATAAACGACGTGTTCACTCACAATGAACTACCTCTCAACAATCAGCGTCGCGCCTTCATTACGGCGCTCAAGGACTGGCGCTACACGCCGTTTACCCATGACGGCCACGCAATGGCCGCAATTGTTGCGGAGTACATCAAGGAGCGAGAGCTCCCAGAACGGCATGTGCCGCTGCCTGACGTACCGCTCGACAAGGTAACCATCTCCCTCGAACGGCAAGGTTGCTTTGGATCGTGTCCTGGCTACAGAGTCACAGTAGATGGAAATGGGCGAGCGACATACGGGGGTCAGGGCCATGTCGACGTAACTGGAACTCATCACTATCGAATTCCCCCTCAAGACGTCGCCAAATTAGTTGAGAGCCTCCGCGCCAGCGACATTTGGTCTCTGCGGCCTGCCTATCGGGCACCGATCACCGACAACCCTACTTATATCTTGACCATTGCGATGGACAAGCAGCAGCACACTCTCGAGGATTATGTCGGCCAAATGGCCGGCATGCCCGCGACCGTCTCAAACTTTGAGGATGAAGTGGACAAGGTCGCCGGTGCCGAAGGCTGGATTCACCTCTCCGCAGCAGCCGTCGCTGTCCTCAAAGAAGAGCACTTTAAGTTCGCCTCACAGGCAGGCGCAGACCTATTGGCGCGTGCGGTCAGAAATGACGACACTCATGACGATACGGCCATCTTGAATCTCATATCCTTAGGCGCCCCCATAGAAGGCAGCCGTCCTACCTCTGGATTTGAAGGCAGGCACGGTCCGTTGATCGAAGAGGCTCTCAAAAACCAAAGGGCCATCCTCATCGATCCCCTGATTGCAAAGGGCGCCTTGAACACTGGCGGTACCCCGGATCAATACAAGATTGATGCCGCATTTCGCGCTGCGATCGTCGGTGGCAGCCTCGAACTCGTTCAAAAAATCTGGAACACCAGAGCAGATCAACCGCACCCCTCTCTAATATTCAATGACGTGTCCGACGACGAAAAGCCCGTTCACAGGCGCGTACCAGTTACGCTAGTGCTATCGCACCCCCAATATGAAAAAGGCCCTTGGGAGGGATTGGCAATCGCAAAGTGGCTGATCGCGCACGGCTGCGACATGAGAGCTTCGAAAGCAAATGGTGTGACGCTGTTGCACATTGCCGCGGAAGCCGATGACACTGAGTTCGTGACGTACCTTCTTGCCCAAGGCTTCGACCCATCCGCACCGGCAAGATATGGACCCGCATTAGGTGCTACTCATAGCGAAGACGTCGCCATGATTTTGCTTCAGGCCGGAACCAAGATGACATTAACGAACGACGATGAGTTTAATTTCCGCCGCTACGCTGAAGGGCAGCATTGGGGACGCGTCGTTGCCTGGTTAAATTCGCACGGACAATAGGCATTCGCTCGCTAGATAAATAAGGACTAGCAACATGGGATTCTCAATCACCTGGTGCGCCGTTCCGGAAGAAAACGCCGATCAATTCCTCCAAAAACTTGCCCTAACGCCAACGGGAGATACAGAAGAGATACCCGAGTCACTCATCTGCACCGGCAAACTCGACACCGGCTGGCGGGTGTTCTGGCACAATAACTACGACTGCCCGTTTTTAAAACCCAAAGATCTGGCGTGCCTGTCGATGGATGACGATGTCCTGCTGTGCCGAGTCGAAGAGCACGTCATGGCCAGCTCCGCGGAATTGTGGTCGAAAGGCAAACGCCAATGGTGGATATCCCATGAAGGTGAGGACGGGCCGAAAGGCCTCGAGGCTGACGGTCGTCTTCCCGAATCCTATCCCGCCATCCGCAAAGAGAAAGAGGCACAACAGCTCGTCGACGGCGGCGACGATGCTGAGGTCGACTACATATTTGACATTCCGTTAATGGTCGCTAAGGCTTTGGTGGGGTTTAAACACGACGAAATTTGCCCTCATCTCATCGGCGGACGCTTCGCAGTGATGTCCAGGACCGCTCCGACACCCAGCGTTTTTTCGCGACTGTTCGGACGAAAATAACCCGCAAGCATCAAGCGCGCTCCACCGAGCACGATAAACACCCTCGATTGGCATTGTGCAAATGGATGTACGCGACTTCATCACACGCAAACATCTTTTGAATCGCTGTCGCTACCTCGGTACCAGGGCACACCATCGCATCCGTCATGAGATGCCCACCATCGTATGCCCGTACCGAGATGAGACGCGTCCGAACGTAATCAGGGACCACGCCAACATCAACACGGGCTGGCACTGCCGCTTTGACGGACAGATCTAGGACCGTGAAGAAGACGGGAAGAAAGCTGTTATGGATTTCCCGTTGTCACTGATGCTTCCTGACCGACTTTCGCAATCGTCTTAACCGCCGATCCAAATACCGAGTGAGATATCTGAATCGATACTCGATCGCCGAGCCCCAAGTTCTCCTGGGTTAACCGGCGCGGAAAGAATCTTCCGGTCTCCAGGCAAATTCTTTCGCGGACTGGATTGGCATCGAACAACACCACCGCGTACTTCGTACATATCGCGGAGCCAGCACCGTTAAAGTTTACTCGTTCGATGGTGGCGAACTGCGGAATGCCTTTGCCAGGCATATACGGAACCACAATCCGGCACAGATACCAGGAGGATATTCCACTTAGCAGCGCCATCGCTGATACGAACAACGCGCAGCGCTTCAACCATTTAACGGGTGCGTCGCGTCGCATATTGGCCAGCAATGTATCGCCCGTCGATGCGCGCGAGTCATACGTGTAAGCCGTCGCGGAGACCAGTGCGACAGCCATCACCACTATACCCACCGCTCCAACACCCAGAACAGTTAGGTGGAGAGTTTGCTGACGGTCTGCGCCGCACATTGCGCCGAGAAAGACAAACATACAGGCTATGACGATTCCGTAAACTACAATCACGAGAACGAGCCTTTCCTTCTAAAGACATTTTCCAATTCGGAGCAACAAAACCGGCAGTCTGCGTTTTGATTCGGGTATTACGCTCGCGTAGCCTACTCCAACCCACGAATGGCGGCTTACTGGCAGCCTCTCTGGGCCACCGACCGGCCGGCCCGATGAGATCCAGCTCATACTCTCGCTAGAGATCCTTGACTTCATTTCGTTCGCTCTTCACACTCCCCGCTTATGCGCTTCTATGTCATTACGCTCGGTACCTCAGAATGCCTGCCCCAAGCGGGACCGGAGGGTCGTGCCTAACGTTTGAGCGCCAGCCAAAGGCTGCAAGAACACCAAAGCCCCCTCAGGTTCGCCGGAGGGGGCTTTTTTATTTCCGGAATCGAGAGTTTCAATTGTCTGTGCATTGATCTGATTAGAGCCTGCGAGATGTCCATGGATCGTATTGCCGTTATTGCTGCATCCGGCGCGTTTGCCGAACGCGTCGACGACGCCGCGCGCGCTAGCACGGCCGCGGCCCGAGAGGGCCGCGAGTCTTAAGAAAACCCTGCTGCAACTCCGTGGCAGGTGGTCGCCAGTCCACCGGCCAGTAAAAGTGGACTCGCAAAGGAGATTGCAAACATGTCGAAGCAGAAGTTTGATCGCACCAAGCCGCACGTGAACATTGGCACCATTGGCCACGTAGATCATGGCAAGTCGACGCTGACGGCGGCGCTCACCCAAGTGATGGCGGAGCTCTACGGCGGGAAGTCCTTGGCCGTGAATGACCTCGACAAGACACCCGAAGAGCGGGCCCGCGGCATCACCATCACCACGGCCCACGTCGAGTATGAGTCGGGCACGAGACATTACGCTCACGTTGACTGTCCGGGCCACGCTGACTATGTGAAAAACATGATCACCGGCGCGGCTCAGATGGATGGCGCGATCCTGGTCGTCTCGGCTGCTGAAGGCGCGATGCCTCAGACGCGGGAGCACATTTTGCTCGCGCGCCAAGTCGGCGTGCCGCACATGGTCGTGTTCATGAACAAGGCCGACCTGGTAACCGACGCGGAGCTGCTCGATTTGGTCGAGATGGAAGTGCGCGAGCTGCTGACGCGGCACGGCTTCCCGGGCGACACGACGCCGGTCGTGAGAGGCAGCGCATTGCTGGCGCTCGAGGGTAACCTTGGCGAACTCGGCGTGCCGTCGATCGCCAGGCTGGTGTCGGAGATGGACCGATACATTCCGTTGCCGGAGCGCGTGATCAATGCGCCGTTTCTGCTGCGCATCGAGGATGTGTACTCGATCGCGGGTCGCGGCACCGTGGTTACCGGTCCCATCGAGCGTGGTATCGTGCGCGTCAACGATGAGGTTGAGGTTGTGGGCTTGCGGCCGACAATCAAGACCACTTGCACCTGCGTCGAGATCTTTCGCAAGCTTGTCGATGAAGGTCGAGCGGGCGAAAACGTGGGCATACTGCTTCGCGGTGTCAAGCGTGAGGAAGTCGAGCGAGGTCAGGTCCTGGCAACTCCCGGCAGCATTACGCCGCACACTCGGTTCGAGTGCGAGATGTATGTGCTGACGAAAGAGGAGGGCGGTCGCCATACCCCGTTTCTGAAAGGGTACCAGCCGCAGTTTTTCTTTCGCACGACGGACGTGACGGGCGTGCTGACCTTGCCTGACGGTGTTGACACGGTGATGCCGGGTGACACCACCGTGGTGTCGGTCGAGTTGCAGAACCCTATCGCGATGGAGGCCGGTCAGCGCTTCGCCATTCGTGAGGGCGGCAAGACCGTCGGCGCCGGCGTGGTGCTGAAAATCCTGTTGTAGACAGCGGGTGAAGGTGGAGGCCTTCACCCGCCTTCTTCGTCGGCTATGCTGTTCGGGCTCCTGCCCTCGCATAGCACGGCGAGTTAGAGGCGTGACTCTAACTCGCCTTCCGGATTCTCGGCTCGCCGAGATCCTCAAATCCGTTGCTACATCCCTGTAGCAATGGCGGCCCGAAGGGCGAGGGCAGCCGAGTAATCACGCTCCACTGCGGAGTAGGGTAGGGCGGTTTCCGAACAAATGTGATCGAACGAACGCTCTCGACCCTGATGCGACCGTCGTGACCGGCACCTTTCGGGAAACTCAGATTCTAATTTACAAACGGAGGGCGCGGCGTCAGTGGAGTCGCCTTGGACTCGTTAATGTCCCACTCACGCACTGCCGAGTCAGAACGACGTATTGCAAACCAACCAAGAAGGTTGCTGCCAACCAATTCGTCCTCGGTGACACGATAGCGAAGGCCTAACAAGAAATATTCCGAATTGTCGCCGATTGGGTCGCAGTAGTATCGGCCAGATAAGTTTCTGCGAGAAAGGTGATATGTGACAGCAGCGCGTTTCAGGACGGCGCACGCTTGTTTTGTGGTAGTCACCGACGTCGCGGCAGTTGATGTGCCGCATGACAGCGCGAGAGCGGCGAACGTCAGGTGAAATCGGTGCATCGGGTTGACGGTAAACTATGGATGAAACTGTACACATAATACCGCAAGTTCCCGAGCGTCAGCTTTATGGCGGTCTGATCGAAGCGTTGATCGTCCGGAGTTGGCCGAAACCGGCCTCATATCTCCTCTTTTCCGTGCCTTTCTCTCCTCGATCGTCTTAGCACCTCGGGGCTTTAATTGCGTGCAATACGAGCGCAAGAGTGAGGGCAGGGCGCCATGAGTCAAATTCAACGCATCGCGAAGGACGAACCCGAGAAGATAGTTTTATCGAATATCGCCGAACACGGCTGGCACTGCGTCAACGTGCTCGAAGATAACGGCAGCCCACCCTGGTCGTTTACGATCGGCCTCCACGAAACCTGGGATCACCCCGAGTTCATCATCATCGGCCGATCCCGCGCCACCTCCCACGAAATCTTGAAGACCCTGGCCGACGACATCGAATCAAACTCCCAACCCGACCTGAGTGACCCCAACGGCCACCTGCTTCTTGGGCTCAAGTGCCACTTCCTAAGAGTAGACGCTCGCTACTACTCCGACTACGTCGGCTTCGCCCTCTGGTTCTACCGGAAGCGCCAATTCCCTCTCTACCAGATCATCTGGCCTGACAGAGAGCAACGTTATCCGTCGGACGAGCACGCGCCAAGGTCCTTTAAGGAATGGCAACCTGTTCTAGGGACGTCTGGCCTTGAGCGTTCATAGATCCGTCGGACCGAAGTAGCTCTCATAGACAATGCGATTCAGCATGTCTTGTGAAAAATACAACTCCATACTGCAAAAGGCTTTTGCAGCGTGAGCGACACACAAGGGTGCTCGCATGTGCCAATGGTCCGCATTCCCAATGCGCTGA
>Ga0210406_10004100_pt1 | contig 15758 bp, 20 predicted proteins | sample IncBWC30MmetaG_FD_155454 | JGI IMG/M metagenome (GOLD analysis project Ga0210406, IMG submission 155454) | Forest soil microbial communities from Barre Woods Harvard Forest LTER site, Petersham, Massachusetts, United States - Inc-BW-C-30-M | ecosystem: Environmental > Terrestrial > Soil >... | reverse complement strand
AAAGGAAAAAGTCGAGCGAGCCGCCGAAACACCCCTACCTGAAGCAACCCGGGTACCGGAGCTGACTCCGACATGGTCGAATCAAGAATAACTCTTCCTGATTATCATCTTCAGGCGCCCGGGGTAGCCGCACGATTCGAGCGGCTCAAGCAGCGCCCGATCGTGCTCGAAACCGATCGCCTGCGGAAAACATTTGCCTCGCCACAGGGCGAAATCACGGCCCTGGAAGATGTTAACTTTACGGTGCATCGGCGTGAGTTCTTGTGCGTCATCGGGCCGTCTGGATGCGGAAAATCGACATTGATCCGGATATTGGCTGGGCTGGAAACACCGACAGACGGCGAAGTTCTGGTTGACCGGAAACGAGTTACGGGTCCAGGCCCAGACCGGGGAATGGTTTTTCAGGGCTACACTTTGTTCCCGTGGCTGACAGTAAAAGGAAACGTCATGTTCGGATTAAAAATGACAGGCCATTCCGCGGTGCCTGAGGCCGAAGCCCGACAATGGATTTCCATGGTAGGCCTGTCGAAATTCGAGAACGCTTATCCACATCAGCTTTCAGGAGGCATGAAGCAGCGAGTCGCCATCGCGCGGGCCTTGGCGAATCAACCTCGCGTCCTGCTCATGGATGAACCATTCGCCGCGTTAGACGCGCAGACCCGATGTCAGATGCAATCCTACCTCCTCCAGATCTGGCGGAATGTCGATGTAACCGTCGTATTCATCACTCATGATCTAGAGGAAGCCATCTATCTTGCAGATCGGATCCTGGTTCTGAAGGCGCATCCCGGACGAGTCGAAGAATTGATCGAAGTACCGGTACCGCGGCCGCGTTCATCGGCTCAGTTTATTTCTCCCGAATTCCTAGCGGTTAAACAGCGGCTCGAGGAACTCATCCATCCGGCCGGAGCATCGGGCTGGAGCGATAAAATTCCAAACCTGCGTCTTACCGTAGCGGGCGACGACGTCGAGTAACTTTGCCTGCCGAAATGAGCCTCGTCTTTCCTAGACATTCACGAAAGCTAGTATTACTGATTTGCTAATTATTAATACCCAAGCCGACTAACCATGAGATCGTCCGCGCAGAAGAATGGGCATTCCGACAGTAAGGTTCAGCGAATCAGTGTTTCCCTGCCTGAATCCGTTTTTCAACAGCTCGATCAACTTGTGGCCGAACGCGGATTGGAAAACCGCTCAAAGGCTATCGCTGATATGGTTACCCATTTCGCCTTGGAACATCAGGAGGACAAAGGAGAGACCATTATGGCCGGGACGATTACCATCGTTTATGCTGAGTCCAAGGGGAATCTGCTGCACCGCCTGGCCGAGCTGGAACGCGTTTATCTGGACGAGGTGATTAGCTCACTCCACGTACAACTACAGGATAACCATCGGATGGAGGTGCTCCTTGTCCAAGGCCCCGCCCGGCAATTGAACCTAATCGCGGATAAACTGATGGCCCTCCGAGGCGTGAAAACCGGAAAGCTGACCCTGACCAGCATGATCATTCCCCAGGTACATCCTTTACCTCAAAAAAGGGGTACGCAATCGCCTGCCAGGTAACTTGTACCGGACCGATGGACGTAATTCTCCAACCCTCCACTCTTCAAATTCTTAAATAACTCCAGGTATGACGACTAACAATTCCCTTCCCATCGAGTCCGTTCTTCTTGAGGAAGTAATACCAGGAGGCACCATGTGGTCCTATGTATTAAAGCGCCACCACATCCTTCGACTCACAGATCTGCAAGGTGGGGCCAACGTTGGTACGATGCTGTACAATCGCGATCACTTCCTCGAACGTCTTAATCTTCCCGACACGCTTAAGGCTCAACACACGGCGAAATTGACCACCGGCTTCGTGCTGTATAGCGACATGGGTCGACTACTTTGCTCGATCGTGGCGGATTCTTGCGGATGGCATGACCCGCTCAGTGGACATTCTAATCGAAAGTTACTAGAGCAGAAATATGGTCCGTCACGATATCAGGAGGCTCGCAATGATTTCTACCGAAATGCTCATGACCAATTCCTTATTGAACTGGGCAAATGGGGATTAGGTAAACCGGACTTGGTGGCAAATGTCAATTTCTTCAGCAAGGTGACGGTTAACGAACAAGGGTCGATGCAGTTCGTTCCAAATAATTCGAGACCGGGCGATTATGTCGAACTGCGCGCGGAGATGAATGTATTGGTCATACTCAACACCTGTCCCCATCCGATGGATCCTAACCCCGCTTATCAGCCGCGGCCGGTAGCATTGATGGTTTATCCGAGCCCGCCTGTGGCTGGCGACGATGAGTGCCGTACCTCTTGTGAAGAGAACGTTCGCGGTTCTATCCTAACCGACGCTCTCTTCCGCTGATTGTTCTTTCTCGGTTCAGTAACTATGAGCGCCCTGATTTACCACGAAAGTAAACTGGATCCAGCCAACGCGATTCACGATCACGTCTTACCGTCGGGTTTAGGCTGGATGCACGAAATCAAAGCTGGTCAAACCTTCCGGATTGTCGACCTGGAAGGCAATCAAGCAGTGGATACACTTTTCTACAATGCGCATGATCGTGCGGACAGGTACAGCCTGCAGGACACAATTCGCGCCCAAGGAAATATCTACCTGACCACTGGTTCGAGTCTCTTGTCTTCAGAGGGTAGTGTGTTGTTAACGATTGTAGCGGATACCTGCGGGAGGCACGACACCCTGGGCGGCGCGTGTGCGGCCGAGAGCAACCAGGTCCGTTATGCGATCGAAAAGAAACACATGCATAACTGCCGGGACACCTTTTTACTCACCATCGCAGAGTCAGCTGGCGGATATACCAAGCGGGATGTCACCCATAATATTAATTTCTTTATGAATGTCCCAGTAACGCCGGAAGGAAAGCTGACTTTTGCGGACGGCGTTTCGGATAAAGGCCGGTACGTAGAGATGCGCGCCGAAATGGATGTGGTTTGTCTTATTTCTAATTGTCCACAGTTGAATAATCCGTGCAACGCCTATAATCCGACTCCAGTCCGGCTCCTGATTTGGGATTGAAAACGGTAGATCAGGGAATGGATAAATCGGGCACAATCGAAGTACTGCAATCCGGCATGCAGACCAGCGTACAGGATTTTCCTGGGCGCGTCGGCTACTGGGCGGTCGGTGTTCCACCTTCCGGGCCGATGGACTCACTCTCGTTCCGGCTAGCTAATCGGCTGTTGAAAAATCCGCCGGATGCCGCCGGATTAGAAATTACCTTAACGGGTCCAACTCTGCGCTTTAATTGCACGGTATGCATTTGTTTGGCGGGAGCACCCATGCGGGCGAGTCTGGATAGTGATCCAGTCCCGTTCTTGAAAGTGATCAAGGTAAAAAACGGACAAACGCTTTCGGTGGGACGCGCGGCTAATCTCGGGGTGCGGAGCTATCTCTGCTTTGAAGGTGGGCTTGATGTACCGGTTTATCTCGGTAGCCGGTCCACCTTTGCGCTCGGGCTCTTTGGCGGGCATGAGGGGCGCGTATTAGAACGAGGAGACGTATTGCGTCTGAACCCCGAAGAGCGACGTGGCGCTGCTCCCGGAGCAGAGCTTCCGGTTCCAGTCCGTCCCGTGCTGACGAACCACTGGGAGATCGGAGTGTTGTACGGGCCGCACGGGGCTCCCGATTTTTTTACGTTCGATGATATTGAGATTTTCTTCTCAACCGATTGGGAGGTTCATCATAACTCGAATCGAACCGGTATTCGATTGATCGGTCCCAAACCGAAATGGGCGCGATTGGACGGTGGGGAAGCGGGTCTGCACCCGTCAAATATCCACGACAATGCGTATGCCATCGGGTCCGTCGATTTCACTGGAGACATGCCGATTTTGCTTGGGCCGGATGGACCGAGTCTGGGCGGATTCGTCTGTCCGGCGGTAGTGATCGATGCTGAGCTTTGGAAACTCGGTCAGATTCGACCGGGAGATAAAGTACGGTTCCGCCGATTAGGCTCAGAACAAGCCAGCCATCGAAAGGCAGTTCAGAACCGCGAGATTGAGACTCTTTTTCCAGCGAGAGTTCCTAGGGCGATTCCCAGAGCAAACTCTGAAACCGCCGAAGATCCGGCCGTTCTCTGGGTGTTAGCTCCGGTCAAGGATCGTCCAAAGGTAGTTTATCGCCGTTCTGGCGACGAGTACCTATTGGTCGAATACGGGCCGCTTGAATTAGATCTCGAGTTGCGGTTTCGAGTTCATGCTTTGATGCTTTGGCTCGAACAGCAGAAATTCTGTTGGGTAGTCGATCTAACACCAGGAATCCGATCCTTGCAGGTGCATTTTGACAGCCGGCAAATTTCATTGAACGCACTCTTATCGCTTCTGTTGGATGCGGAACCCGATTTGCCGCCAGTAGCCGACATGGCGGTCCCGACCAGGATCGTCCATCTGCCACTATCCTGGGAAGATGAATCGACGCTCGTTGCCATTCGCCGGTACATGCAAGCTGTCCGGTCTGACGCTCCCTGGTGTCCAAGCAACATCGAATTTATCCGGCGTATAAACGGACTAGATTCGGTCGATGACGTCCGCCACATCGTATTTGATGCCAACTACCTGGTGCTCGGTCTCGGCGATGTTTATCTTGGCGCCCCCGTTGCCGTCCCTCTTGATCCGCGTCACAGGTTAGTAACTACGAAATATAATCCGGCCAGACTCTGGACTCCGGAGAATGCGGTTGGCATAGGTGGCGCCTATCTCTGTATCTACGGAATGGAAGGGCCGGGCGGATATCAATTCGTAGGGCGAACCTTGCAAGTCTGGAACCGATTACGCGCAACCTCGGATTTTCTGAAAGGTACTCCATGGTTGTTACGCTTCTTCGACCAGATTCGCTTTTATCCGGTCACCGGGGACGAATTGTTGGTCCGGCGCGAAGAATTTCTCGAGGGCAAGTTCCAGCTTAAAGTCGAGACCGAGATGTTTCGACTTCGTGATTACAAGCGATTTCTTGAAAACATCTCGAGCGAGGCCGAAGCCTTTAAGAAGCGGCAGCAGGCAGCTTTTCATGCCGAACGCGAGCGCTGGGCAAATGCGGAGTTAAAAGAGCCGATCTCGAAATCGAAGGCCGCCTAACAGCCAAACGGACATAAGACAGAAAAAATCTCACGCAAAGCCGCAAAGGTTTAAGACGAGGTTACCTCGTCATGTTGGCTGAAGATCTCGGTGAGAGACCTCTCTAAGGACGCCGGTAGGGACGAACTCCTGTTCGTCCGTTTGGTCGATATCGTAGAGACGCGCGGACGAGCAGGATCTCGTCCCTACTGCCCGGCCAATCAGATTCCGTGATAGGGCATCACAAGGTACGTCTACTCAGGGCCAACTCGAGACTCTACGCTGTGACCATGGACAGGGAAAATTACCACGGAATATACGATGTTATTATAGTTGGTGCTGGCTACAGCGGCACCTTGGTCGCGGTCCATCTAGCTCGTGCAGACGCAAATCTGCGTATCGCCTTGATTGAACGCGGAAAGAACGCAGGGCGAGGCGTTGCCTATGGTACGACCGATGCCAAACACCTGCTTAACGTGCGGGCGGATCAAATGGGCGCTTTTCCGGACGACGTCGGTCATTTTTATCGCTGGCTACAGCATCATCAATCAAACCTCGACGCCGCCGGTGTTACCGATCTGCGGCCGGACGCCTTCATTCCGCGTTTGGTGTTTGGTGACTACATCCAGGATCTGTTACGCGAAGCCTGTGAGAGGTCACGGTGTCTAGACCTTATCCATGACGAAATCGTCGACATAACCCGCGAGAACGATGGCGCGTTTCGGTTACTAACGCGGGCCGGCAAAGAACTAAGAGCAGCGCAAATTGTGCTGGCGGTTGGCAATTTTCCGCCCGGCACCCATCTCGGCAGCGACAAAGCCACGGAACGGCCTTGGTTCAGCAACAATCCTTATTCAGCCGGGGCCCGGGCTGAGCTGGCCGAACCAGGCGATATCCTCATCATCGGGACTGGTTTGACTAGCCTCGACGTGTTGATGTCGCTGGCTCCGATCAAACGGGAGGGCAAAATTCATATTCTTTCCCGGCGAGGTCTTTTCCCTCAGCCACATGGCGCCGCCGTCGCGGCTTATCCGCCGTTTTTCGATTTTGACCATTTACCGAAGACCGCCGGCGATCTTTTACGCCGAGTCCGTCGTCAGGTCCGAATTGCAGCTGCTGAGGGAATCGATTGGCGCCCAGTCATCGATTCGATTCGCCCGTTTAATCAGGCCATCTGGCAGAACCTCGGTTATTTAGAACAGAAGCGATTTTTGAGGCGCTTGCGCAGTTTCTGGGACATCCATCGGCACCGCTGTGCTCCGCAAATACTGGCCGTAAAAGAGCGGCTTGAGGCGGAGAACCGGCTCATTTGTCACCGCGGAAACATTCTGGACTTTCGTCCGGTAGAAAACCAAGTCGAGGTGACCTATCGACCCCGGGGAACGCAAGAGAAAAGGACCATCGTAGTAAGGCAAGTTCTCAGCTGCACTGGCCCTCAGCCGGATTATCGTAAACTCGACGATCCGTTGGTCCATCATTTATTGGAACGCGACCTTCTCGCACCTGATCCTCTGCGAATGGGAGCATATACCGATCAAGAAGGACGAGTACTCAACCAAGCTGGTGAACCTATCCATCGGCTCTACACGCTCGGTAGTCCCCGGATGGGATCTCTTTACGAATCGATTGCGGTTCCGGAACTGCGCGGTCAAGCAAGAGACGTAGCTAAACACATTCTCTCCTGCCATCGTGCGGCACCAAACCTGCGTAACTGCGGCATCGCTTCGATGAAGCAGAATATGGAACGATCACAACGCAGTTTGTCCCGAAGGGACTCGATGAACGTAGCCTGGCAGTTTACTGCCTGGAAACAGTTAGAAAGAGCGTTCCGTCCCGCCAGGGTACGGTATGATGGCGGTTCGACGTTTAGCTCACGGCCTGCAGGACGATGACCGAATGCCGCATCGAACCAAATCACAACGGCTCTACGAGACGGCCTTTTCTTTGGCGTAATTCCAGGCAGTAAACTGCCAGGCTACCTTCATAAGGTCCCTCCGGGACGAAAACCGCCCTAGGGTTAGAAAAACAGTACCGTCGTACTATTGGTTATTCCTTAGCTGTCCTGATAAGAGAATGACCCCACGATCTGTTGGCTGCACCGGTATTGGATTTTGGACGACCGTTGGAAGTCAGCCGGATAACGGAATCAGGGGCTTCTCAGTGAGCTATTTCGATACCGGGACTCTGTTGGGAACACAGACCGGCAGCGCGGCACTAGGCGGCGGGTGGCAAGATTTCGCGGCGGGTCAAACCTTTAACAATGTTACGGACGCAACCCTGACCATAACGTCCAATTTCGGAAGTGCCAGTGGTGCGGAATTTTCAGAAATCCGTTTCGATACGCCAACACCGCTTCCAGAGCCATGTTGCTGACGATCGGCGGAATTTTAGTTGGATCGATGATCCTCATTCGGAACCGAAATGCGCAGGCCTCGTGCTGAGCGGGAACCTGTTGCCACTCACTCATCCCGTCCAAGGCGAGGCCTGGTAGAGGTCGGAACGAGCTCCTGCTCGTAAGATCGGTACGCGTCGGATCGCCGTTTCTCACCTTATCGGTGGGCAAGTCGTCGGTATGAAAGAAGACGGACGAGCAGGAACTCGTCCCTACCGCTCGATGCACTTAGGATTGACGTGCTGGTGGCCCTTAAGTAATAACGGAGCCGACGACCATGAACAGGGGGTTGCCCGAAGACCTTGGGGCGACGTCGCGCCCGAAATCGGTCCAAGAGTACATCGACGAGACGCCAGTATGGCGCGACGGCACCTTGCTGCGGACGACGCCGATGACCGGCATGCAATGGCGTATCTGGACGCTAGCAGCTGCGGGGAAATTTTTTGAAGGACTCGTCGTTTTTATGACCGGTGTCGCGATGCCGCTCATTGCTGATGAGTTCCACTTGAGCGCTATGCAACATGGCGTCGTAGGTGCAGCGAGCCTATTTGGTATCCTGGTCGGTGCGGTCGGTCTTGGCAGCCTGTCGGACCGTTTTGGCCGGAAGCGGATGTTCGTTACCGAGATGTTCATCTTCATGTTCTTCCTGTGCCTTATTGTGTTCAGCCCCAGTTATCTCTGGCTAGTTGTCTTCCTGTTCGGTATTGGCGTTGCTCTCGGCTGCGACTACCCGACCGCGCACTTGATGATCTCCGAAAGTATTCCCAGTAGCATGCGTGGTCGACTAGTGCTGGCCGCGTTCGGATTCCAGGCGCTCGGTGCGCTAACCGGCACGGCAGTAGGATATGTTATCCTAAGGAACATCCCGCAGATAGGAGCTTGGCGCTGGATGTATGCAACCGCAATCGTACCAGGGCTCGTGGTCACCATTGGGCGTCTTTCGATTACCGAAAGTGCGCATTGGCTACTCGCGCGCGGCAAAATCGAGTTGGCTAAGCAGCAAGCAGATCGGCTGCTGCGGCGTAACCCTCCCTACCCCCGCGGCGTTACTCTGGATGGCAGCGGCGAGAGAGATGCCACCGGGGATCATCGGCAACACCGCGGCTATGGGGCTCTATTCAGTAAGGATAACCGGCGTGCGACGATCCTCGCGTCGGTGCCTTGGTTCTTACAGGATCTGGGGACTTATGGCATCGGGATCTTTACACCCGTGATCCTCGCAGCATCAGTCGGCCACAAAACCAGATATGTACGCAACCTGGCCGACCTTATCAACAACGATATCCTGGCCGCGAGAGGCGCCGCAATGATCGACGTCTTGCTGATCGTGGGCATTTTTTGCGCGATCCTGCTTTCCGATCGAGTCGGCAGAATTCGACTCCAGATAATCGGCTTTGTTGGCTGCGCCGCTGGTCTGTTGCTGGCCTCGTCTTCGGGCTTTTACACCGGAGGACCGCATGTTCTGTTAATCTTTCTCGGCTTCATGTTGTTCAACTTTATGACCAATCTCGGTCCGAACGCGCAGACCTACTTGTTAGCTGGTGAGGTCTTCCCGACGCGCGTCCGAGGGATGGGCGCAGGGTTCGCCGCTGCGTTTGCCAAGATCGGCGCTGTCATGACCGCGTTCCTGTTTCCAATCCTATTGGCTGGTGTAGGAAGCCAGACGCTGCTTTATATCCTTGTCGGAACCTCTTTGTTGGGTGCGGCCATCACGTGGGCTTTCCAGATTGAGACCGCTGGAATCAATCTAGAAACAATCGGCTGTAGGACTCACATAGCCAGGGTCACGTCTTAACAGCAACATTTCAGCGAAAGCGTCGGTGGATTTCAGAGGCATTCATGAATCGTCTACCGATTAGCTTGCATTAACCACGCTAAGGTCTTTTGCCTTGATGAGATTGTTGCTGGTTAGGACGTGACTCTTACTCACCAACCCCTTCAGCTGGTTGGCAGCTTCACTGGCATGCCATGGGGAGTACGCCTGTAAGCGTCAGCCCAAGCCTCTTTGCGCGCAACCAAGCCCGCCGAATCGGCCAAGCCCTTAGCCGTGACCAGGTGCTCGAGAGCCGCCAACCAATGATCATAGTAATGGGAGCCGTCATCGGGTTCACTGGCGCTCGCTGCGGCGTTGAGCTGGTCGGCAAGCGCGGCTGCCCACTCCTTCCAGGTGAAATGTCCCTGTTCGGAGAGCTTCACGGCGAGCGCAAATGCCTGGGCTTGCCAAGGCTCGGCAAATACTGGTTCGCCCTTTTCTTGTGGAAGCCGCGGCAACGCTTGCATGCGCTCGGTTTCCGTTATGGACCTAAGCGTGCTCAAGGTAATCGTCCCACAGGTCGAGATAGACGGCTGTGCGCGCCGAGGCTTGGTCCCCCCACAAGTCCCGCGCGGCGAACCGCACCGAGTACAGATGTTGCGGATTCTCGCCGAGAGAATGAGCGTTAGTATCCGGGAAGACGTGAACGCCATGGTCCAGATAGATTGTGCCAGGCTTACCCCGCACGTAACGCGGCAAACGCGTATGACCAGTCGGATGGAGGTTGCGGGCGCGTACCTGCTGACCCACTGTGAACCTAGCCGGCACCGGTACTTCTCGGGTCGCAGGTTTACCCTTCGCGACCATTCCCGGTACATCACTGGCAACCAGCGCGGGCGTCGCCTTGGGTGAGCCTGGCGCCAGCTTGCCGCTCTCCACTTCCGCGCGCGTGACCAGGCCGCTTTTCACCATTAGCTCGACGAGCGCGTGTAGCCGTTGCTCATAGTAGCTCATACGCAGATATTCGGGCGCCGGAATGAGCTCGACCGCGTGACGAGAGGCATCGCCGGTCCATTTGCTCCAAGCCCTCACCGCGCGGTTGAGTGCGAACACCCGGGCTTCCCACGGCTCGGGGAACACCGGCTCGTTTTTCTCGTATTGGATCGCGCCCATGCCGTGCATGCCGCCCATGTCATGTACGCTGTTCATAGGCTAGCTCCTGTCTGCGGGAGTTCGACCTTGGCAACACCAACCATGGCATCGCGTGTCACCAGCACAGCAAGTTGTTCCTCGCTCAGCTTTTCGCTGGCAGTCGGCCGCTCGGGTAGTACGAGGTAGCGCACTTCCGCTGTGCTATCCCAAACCCGTATTTCGACATCCTCCGACAGCTCGAGACCGAATTCGCGTAGCACGCCGCGTGGGTCGATTACCGCGCGGGAGCGGTAAGGCGCGGACTTGTACCAGACCGGCGGCAACCCGAGAACCGGCCAGGGATAACAGGAGCACAACGTGCACACGACCAGGTTGTGCACCTTAGGACCATTGGCGACCACGATCATATGCTCGCCCTGTCCACCGGTGTAGCCGAGTTCGGCGATCGCGGCCGTGGCGTCGCTCAACAGGCGCTCCTGGTAAGCCGGATCGACCCAGGCTCGCGCTACCACCCGCGCGCCGTTGCGCGGGCCGATCTTATGCTCGTAGGTATCAATCAATGCGTCGAGAGCAGCCGGATCCACCAGCCCCTTTTCGACTAGCAACGATTCGAGCGCTTTGACGCGAAGGGCGAGGTCCGAAGGAACCGCCTGGTGGCTGTGATCTTGCTTGGCCTCTCTCATTAGTGATCAGGACATCTATTGTCCTAGCCACTTTACATGCTACCACATTGATGCAGCCAACTTTTTGTACGAGGGAGTTCAACAAGGGTCACATGTAGAGCCTGTTGCAGGTTTCCCTGACAATCTCTGCAATCAGCAAGTGACCTGTCCCGCTGGTCGTCCCTTCTTTTAAGTCAGCGTCCCTACCCGACGGTTTTCCTGCAGGGTAAGGAGAAGCGCCGGTCTAGTGGAAGCGCACGAGGCTTTGTTGGAAATCTTTTACTTTCGGCATTTTCCCTTTTTGATCCACGGCAAAGCCTTCTTTTTTCAAAAGGGCCGCCTGTGCTTCTACGCCACCGGGGAACCGGCTAAATAACCCTCCGGTTCCTTTTATGACCCGCCAATAGGGGACTTTTCGGGTGGCGTCATGGGCAACCGCCTGAAGAGCCTGTTGGGTGGTAACCGGGCAGGTTCCCCGGACTTTGAATTGCTCGGTGAGCTCCTGGCAAAGCTGATTGGTCGTAACGAGTTTGTGCTCCGGGATCTTTTTAACCAAGGCGGCTAAGGTTGCCGGACCTGGCAACAGCATTTTGCCTGGTCCACCAAAAAATTTAAAACGTTCCTTGGGAATGTCCACGATTTGATCTTCTGGGGGTTCCATATTTTTCTCCGCTTCGTAGCTAGCTGACCTATGGATGTGATACTAGCGAATCTTTTGCCATGACAAAACTGGTAATGGAAGACTTCCTCCGGGCGCAGTGATACCGATTTTGTGTTCGCATTGGGAGACAAGGCCTCTAACCAACCCATCTCAAATGGGTTAGTTAGAATTAGGACATATAGGGAACCTATAGCGCCAAATCGAGATATGACCTGTCCCTTATCGATTATGTCTCTCCCGGTCAGAGAGAAAAAGGGATAAGGGGATGATCCAGGTGAGGACAACAGATATTGTCAGAGGGGCATCTGCCTTCGTCTCGGTGTGCGAAAGTATTAATATCCCCCATGAGTGACCACATTTACAAAAAGATCGAACTCGTCGGTTCCTCTCCAAGCGGCATCGAGGACGCAGTGAATAACGCAATTAGCCGGGCTGGCAAAACAATACGGAATATGAATTGGTTTGAAGTCGTCGAGGTACGCGGCCACCTGGAGAATAACAAAGTTGGGCATTGGCAGGTGACAGTGAAGGTCGGATTCACTCTGGATAACTGACAGGCGCTCCGCTCGGACGAGTTCAAGCTCAAATCCGGAATAAACGTTGCCCCTTCGGGCTACCCATTATTCCGTTTTAATCTTGAGCTCGCTTCCGCTTCGCGCGCACCCGTCCCAAGTCTTCAACGGGTCGTCTCAGCCATCACGCTCGAAACAAACACTTCTGCAATCGGAATCTCACCCGGATGCCGCCACACAGAGATTTTCGTTTCAGTTGTGTCTGTGATCAGTTCGTTGCGTCTCGCTCGATAGCGGTGGGCAATCAACCGGATGGCGCCATCTAATGTCAAACAGCCCATTTCGGATCCATCGGCAAAGTGGATGGCGTATTTCACGACTTTGTCGCGTATGCGGGTTCGACGAACGCAACTGACTCAAGCCAATGGCGGAACGGCGAAATGGAAGGTTCGAGTTGATTCATCAGGCGGTTTGTCTCCTTTGGACTACGAGCATCCGAGTTTGTCTCACATCACCCATTAAGCAGGCTTGATGCCCAAATCTGTTCGGTACTCGTAGCCCTTTCGGTCGCAATTCTTCCAGGGAATGAAGATCAATCGGTCGTTACCGGTTGATGATTTTAGGCTGAGCGGCTGGAGGAAGTTTCGAAATCGGAACCCAACCATCCCAGTTCCGGAACGCCCGGATGGCACTTACCAGATCGCTCTGAACTGGGCAGATTTGCAACCAGGGCTAGGTGCCGCTCACCCGATGTGCCGGCTTTTCCTTTTAGACTCCAAGACAGTGCTTCTCGTGTAGCCATACTTCTGCGGCATCACCATTCCGCGTAAGCACGATCTTGAATTGACGGTCAGGACCACCTTTTTCCTGATCTCTCGAAAATCGGTCTAACATGTATTGGCCATCGGCTGTCTCCTCGAGCCCAACTGGCACGGTTATGGGCTTAAACCCGAGGGGAGGTTCGGCAATAGGGTGTAAATGTTCGATGGATCGCATGCTCTTGGCGGCTTAAGACGACGGTTAGAATAAGGGCGAGATACCAGCTAAAGGATCACGGTTGAAATAGAGCAGCATGAACTGACACCAGGCTTGCGGGAGCATTACAGCTGTGAAAGAGCAGTCCAGATCTCAGACCTGGCGGCGCGCGCGTAGCCCGCGCTTTGCTCGACGCCCACGGCCTTCAAGATAATCCATTCATGAAGCAAAACGTCATCGGCCACCTCGTGGTCACGGAGGAAACGTCATCCTTCGCGGATAGCAAGCCAGGATCCCTGGCGGTCATCGAGGTCAAGGTCCCGTCCGTCACCTTTCGCGATCGCAAGAGCCAAGAGGAGTTCGTCGCTGCCGTCACCGATATCGTCGACGAGCTCAAGGCTGGAGCGCATCCGCGCTCGCGCACATTCGTCAATGTGGTCTACGCGGTCGATGGACCGTGGGGTATCGGAGGGAGAGCTTATACCAACGAGGATCTCGGCGCTGCCATAGCCGCGTCGGCCAGTCTATAAACCGACAATAGGAGGCGCCGCTTGAAAAAAACAATATCTCGCGGGGGAACACTTGGCAGCACTCGCCGCCCTCCAAACGAAGCGCGAGCGAACATCCTCGCGGCGGCTGAGCGGCTCTTTACAACGAAGGGATCGGCGCGGTCGGGGTCGACGCGGTGGCGGAGGCGGCGGGGGTGACGAAGCGGACCCTCTATTACCACTTCGCCAGCAAGGAAGAGCTCATAGCCGCGTACCTCGACGCGCGGGACGAAATGACGTTGAACGCCCTGCGCGCCGCTTCGAACGATGCAGCGGCCGATCCCGGCGACCGGATCTTGGGGGTGTTCGATTTCGTTCAGCGATGGGCCGCAACCGCCGATTACCACGGGTGCCCGTTTAACAACGCGGTGGCCGAGCAAAGCATGGGGCCAAAGGTAACCGCTATCGCCCGGCGTCATAAAGCGACCGTCAAGAGCTGGTTCAGCCAGCAGGCCGGCGAAGGGGGAGCTAGCGACACAGAGGCGGTGGGCGCTCAGCTCCTGGTGCTGCTCGACGGCGCTTTGAACGGAGCGGCGGTTTCCGGCTCCCCCGAGGCGGCGGCTGTCGCCCGCGCCATGGCGGAGACGGTGCTCGAAGCGGCGGGGATCGCCTTTGCCGGTCGCTCGATTCAAAGGAAAAGGCGGACTCACCAAGCGAAGGTGTAACTCTCGTTTCGACGTCCTTTCTCGTCAGCTTGACACTTTAGAGTACGTACGTACTCTATGGATCGCTGATGCGATACTCGGCCGAACACAAAGCTCAGAACCACGAGAATATTCTTTCCGTAGCCGCTCGTTCTTTCCGCGAGCACGGCGGGGACACCAGCGGCATCGGAACGCTAATGAAAAAGGTGGGCCTGACCAAAGGGGGCTTCTACCGGCATTTTCAGAGCAAGGACGACCTGTTCGTCCAGGCCGTAGCCAGGGCATTCGACGAGATGGGAAAGGGCATGCTGGAGGTTGCCCAAGCCGCGCCCGAAGGACACGCTCTCCAGGTCATTATCGAACGCTACTTGAGCCCGCGGCACGCGACCTCGCCAGGAATGGGCTGTGTTTTCGCTGCTCTGGGGCCGGAACTCGCGCGGAAGCCGTTGTCCGTGCGGAAAAGAATCGAAGCGGCGCAGGACGCGTATCGTGAGCGGTTGCTGCCATTTGTTCCCGGCCAGACGCGAGAAGAAAAACTGGCGAAGTTGCGGTTGTTGCTCCCGAGCATGGCCGGGGTGCTGACCACTGCCCGGCTGGCTTCGACGCCGCAAAAGCGTGAGCAACTGCTCAAGGAGGCGAGGAACTTCTTTATAAGAACCTTCGGGGCAGACTGACCCTATTTTTTTTGCGGTAAAGAGTACTATCGTACTCTTTCGTGGCGTACCCGATAAACAAACTGAATCCAAAGGTTAACTGATGAAATTCATGATTACTTTTATTATGGCCATGCTATCAGTAGCGGCCGTAGCGCAATCACCGTCCGGCAGCGGCTCAGGCTTGCCCAAAGTAGCTGTACCTAAAACCACCGGAGTGTTGGTCATGCAGACGGCTAAGCAGGGGGTCACCTTTCAACAAATCATGCCCGTCATGCCGTCAGAGATTCGGGCATCAGCATGGGTTACTTTGAGGCATTTGATGATCCCGAATATTCGGCTCGGTTCGATCGACCTGATTGCGGTTCGTGCGACATCAACAGGTTGGCGTTGAAAATTAATCGCGTGCGCTCGAAAGCTAAGCCGGGTCTTTGTTACCCTAAGCCAACCACCCCGAACCTCGACACCCCGTAAGTGGTTCGCAGGTCCTCTCCAGAGCACCTGCTCATGCTCAAAGATCTCGTCGATCTGCTCTATCGGCCGTCCAAGAAGTTCGTCAATAACTGTTTCGGGAAGGTTCTTCATCGTTAAGAATTAGGTTGGGTGGCTATTTTTGGTGATTTGATTCATCCTTACGCAATCGCAATGCCAAATTCTCTGGCGTCAAATCAGCGGACAGGGTTCTCCCTAGAGGAAACGCTCCAAAAGTATCGGTTGGAACGACCATCACTAG
>Ga0210406_10004099_pt1 | contig 15761 bp, 13 predicted proteins | sample IncBWC30MmetaG_FD_155454 | JGI IMG/M metagenome (GOLD analysis project Ga0210406, IMG submission 155454) | Forest soil microbial communities from Barre Woods Harvard Forest LTER site, Petersham, Massachusetts, United States - Inc-BW-C-30-M | ecosystem: Environmental > Terrestrial > Soil >... | reverse complement strand
AATAACCATTAGTCCGGAGGGGTTCCCCAACTTTATGAGCGACCGCAACGGCAATACTTCGAGCGTCTTGAAACCGCGCGCCGAGTGGATCACCAAGCGTCATGAAGAGTCCGCGCGCAGCGGCGACACCAACATGTCGCAAATGCATTTTGCGCGTAAGGGCCTGCTTACCGAGGAGATGTTCTTCGTCGCCGACCGCGAAAAAGTTTTGCCCGAACTCGTCCGCGAAGAGGTCGCTGCCGGCCGCATGATCATCCCGGCCAACGTGAACCATCCGGAGCTCGAGCCGATGGCCATCGGCATCGAGTCCCGCTGCAAGATCAACTCCAACATCGGCAACTCGGCCATCACCAGCAACGTTGACGAGGAGCTGAAGAAACTGCACACCTCCGTGCACTTCGGCGCCGACACCGTCATGGACCTCTCCACCGGTGGCGGCATCCACGAGATTCGCGAAGCCATCCTGCGCCACTCGCCCGTGCCCATCGGCACAGTGCCGATCTACGAGGCAGTCTCGCGCGTGAAGCGCATCGAAGACCTCACCATCGACGTGATGCTCGAAGTCATCGAGGAGCAAGCCGAACAGGGTGTCGACTACATGACCATTCACGCCGGCGTGCTCATCGAGTACCTGCCGCTGATCACCAAGCGCATCACTGGCATCGTCAGCCGTGGCGGCGCGATCCTCGGGCAGTGGATGGCGCATCACCACAAGCAGAATTTCCTCTACGAGCGCTTCGACGACATCACCAAAATTCTTGCCAAGCACGACGTCAGCTACTCGCTCGGCGACGGGTTGCGGCCCGGCTGCATTGCCGACGCCAGCGACGATGCGCAATTCGCCGAACTCAAGACACTGGGCGAGTTGACGACCAAAGCCTGGGAGTGCGATGTGCAGGTGATGATCGAAGGCCCTGGCCACGTTCCGCTCGACAAGATCAAGGAGCAGGTGGAGAAGGAAGTCGAGATGTGCCACGGCGCGCCGTTCTACACCCTCGGCCCGCTCGTCATCGATATCGCACCTGGCTACGACCACATCACCTCGGCCATCGGAGCGGCGATGATCGGCTGGCATGGTGCGTCGATGCTCTGCTATGTCACTCCGAAAGAACACCTCGGCCTGCCCAACGATAAGGACGTGAAAGACGGCATCATCGCCTACAAGATAGCTGCCCATGCCGCCGACGTGGCGCGTCACCGCCCCGGCGCGCAAGACCGCGACGACGCCATCAGCTACGCGCGCTACACCTTCGACTGGAACAAGCAGTTCGAACTCTCGCTCGATCCCGAGACCGCGCGTAGCATGCACGACGAAACCCTGCCCGACGCGTATTACAAAGAGGCGGCCTTCTGCTCCATGTGCGGTCCCAAATTCTGCTCTATGAACTATTCGGCCAAGGTGGACGAGTACAACAAGCAGGTTCACGGCGTGGAGAAGAAAGATTATTCGGAGCTGATAAACAATCTGGTAGCGATTAAGTAACCGAGTTCAACTCGGAGATGAGGAACTCGAGCGTGCAGCGTTTCGTAGTGTTGATCCTTGGCTGTTTTTGCTTGGTATCTCGGCACAATTAGTGCCAGCCCTCAAGTTCCAGACTTATCGAGCGGACGCGCCAGTGCTTGTGCGTTCGCAGTAGTGGCTGTTCTGACCAGCTACCAGTGACCAGTTACCTCTTCTCCCTTTTGCTACACTCGAACGGTGCGAAAGATCCGACGCAACGCCTGGGTTTGTGCCTGCGCCTCAGGCGTTCTGCAGGTCCTGATTTTCCCCAAACCCGCGCTTTATCTCTTGAGCTGGATCGCCCTCGCGCCTCTCATTTACGCCATCCTCCAATGCCGCAACCAGGACGCGCTTCTGACCATGGTCGAAGACGGCAAATGGTTCGCGCCCGCGACCACATGGCAAGGCTTTCTGCTCGGCTACGCCAGCGGGATCACCTGGTATCTCGGCAGTTGCTACTGGGTCTACCACACCATGCACTTGTATGGAGGCCTCAACGCGCCGACTTCCGTCGTCATCCTGATATTGTTTGCGCTCTATCTCGGCCTGTACCATGGACTCTTCGGCCTGCTCGTCGCTCTCATCGCGCGTCGTCGCAACGGATACAGCCTGCGCGCATTGGTTTTCGCGCCGTTCGCCTGGGCCGCCGTCGAACTCGCGCGTAGCTACGTCACGGGCTTTCCGTGGGACCTGCTCGGCACCACCCAAATCGACAACATCCCGCTCTCGCGCATCGCGACCGTGACCGGCGTTTACGGAATCTCCTTCGAGATCGCGCTGGTGAATACAGCAGTCGCCGCGGCGTTTCTCGTCCCGCGCGCGCGCCGCAACGTCTTGCTGGCTGCGGCACTCGCCTCGGCCCTCATCCTGCATGCCGGCAAGTATGTTCCCTCCCCGGTTCTGGTTGGTGATCGCGGCGTCACGTTGGTCCAGTCCAACGTCCCGATCCTCGACCCCGAAGCCTGGACACTCGACTACCTACAGCAAACGCTAACCGAATTGCGCGCTCTGAGTCTGCGCCCGCAGAATGCAACGTCGCTATCTCCAGGCCTGATCATCTGGCCCGAATCGCCCGCGCCTTTCTTCGTCACCGATCTCCACCTGCGCGGAACGCTGGGTGAGTTGGCGCGCTCGGCCGACTCCTACATCGTCACAGGCTCGATGGGCATCGAGCACGCGGGCGATCGCGACCGGCCTCCGGACATCTTCAACTCAGCTGCGCTCATCGCGCCCAGCGGCGAGTGGATCGCGCGCTACGACAAAATTCATCTCGTCCCCTTCGGCGAATTCATCCCGTTCGAGAATCTCATCGCCTTCGCCAAGCCGCTGACTCGCGAGATTGGCACCTTCGCTCGCGGCCGCAGCCGCATGCCTCTCGAGGCGGGGGACATCAAACTCGGGACCTTTATCTGCTACGAGTCTGTCTTTCCCAACGAAGTCCGGCAGTTCGCGCTCAACGGAGCCGAAGTGTTTGTCAACGTCTCGAATGACGGATGGTATGGCGATTCTTCCGCTCCCCTGCAGCACCGGAACATGGCCCGCATGCGCTCCGTCGAAAACGATCGCTGGCTGTTGCGCGACACGAACACTGGAATCACCTCTGTGATCGATCCTTACGGACGCATGGTGGCCGAGGCGCCGCGCAACCAACGCACCTCGTTGCAGGCCGTGTATTCGCTGGTGGAAACGACGACGTTCTACACCCGACACGGCGACTGGTTTCCGTTTATCTGTGCGATAATCACATTGGCCGGTGTGGTGTTGCGCTTCCGCGAACCTGCGGAAGTGATGCAACCCGCGCCGGTTTAGCGGATGGTGCTGGCCTTCAGGCAAGCGCCCCGACAGGTTTGGAAAGGGTGGAAGCACCGGCCTTTAGGCCGGTGAATAACGGCATCGCCGAGGTCTAGCCCCGGCAAACTCTATAAGGTACCCATGGTCGAAGAGTTAGAACAGGAATTCTCCGCACTTCGCGACAAGGTCCACGACCTCCAGGAGTATCTTTGACGCGCCCAAGCTGCGCGAAAAGCTGAGCGAGATCGAAAAGCAAACCGCCGATCCCAAGCTCTGGTCCAATCCCGAACGGTCGCAGCAGGTGATGCGCGAGAAGAAGCGCCTGGAAACTGCGCTCACCACCGAAGCCGACCTCTCGCGCCGCACCGCCGACATCGCTGCCTACTTCGAATTGGCGCAGGAAGGCGAAGACGTTTCCGCGGACTTGCGCCGCGAGATAGATGCCCTCCGCACCCTCGTCGATAAGTTGGAGATCGCCACGCTGCTCTCCGGCCCCAACGACGATCGCAACGCAATTGTGACCATTCATCCTGGCGCCGGCGGCACCGAGTCGCAGGACTGGGCAGAGATGCTCATGCGCATGTACCTGCGCTGGGCCGAGCGCGATGGCTTCTCGACACAGATGTACGAATATCAGCCCGGTGAGGAAGCGGGCATCAAGTCGGCGACCTTTGGCGTGAACGGCGATTACGCCTTCGGCTTGTTGACCAGCGAAATCGGGGTGCATCGGTTGGTTCGCATCTCGCCATTCGACCAGGCCAAGCGCCGCCACACGTCGTTCGCCAGTGTTTACGTGTCGCCGGAGATCGACGAAAGCATCGAGATCGACATCAAGCCCGATGACATTCGCATCGACACCTACCGTTCCGGTGGCAAGGGCGGACAGCACGTTAACACTACCGACTCGGCGGTGCGTATTACGCACATCCCAACTGGGATTGTGGCTGCTTGTCAGAACGAACGCTCACAACACAAGAATAAAGAGAAAGCGATGAGCATCCTTCGCTCACGCCTCTACGAGTACGAACTCGAAAAGAAGAAAGCCGCTACCAAGCACATCGAAGATTCCAAGCTCGACATCGACTTTGGCTCGCAGATCCGCTCCTACGTCCTGCAGCCATATCGCATGATCAAAGACCTCCGTACCAGGACGGAGATTGGCGATGTGGACCGCGTGCTCGATGGCGATCTCAACGAATTGATGCGGGCTTATCTTCTGGCGCGTAGAAACGAACAGCGATAACGCCTTGCCATCAAGATTTGCGGTTGCTTGCGTTCTTGCGCGACGACGTTTTTTGTGGCTTCAACACAATACGATTGCCGTCGTCTTCGACGACAATTGTGGTGCCGGACCGGAGACCTGGTTCGCGACGAATCTGAACGGGATATGACGACGCTGCCTCGTGTGGCAAACGTACCTTCATGGTTGAACGCAGGTTATCATGTATCACCTGCGGAACCGAATCGCCTGGTTACCGCTAATGGGTGCCTATGAGCGACAACTGCCTCTTCTGCAAAATCATCGCAGGCAAGGTTTCAGCGAACAAAGTCTATGAAGACGAGAAGGTTTTTGTCTTCGAAGACATCAATCCCAAAGCGCCGACCCATGTGCTCATCGTGCCCAAGCGGCACATCGTTGGACTGAAGGAAGCCGCGCCTGAAGATGCCGAGATCATCGGCTACTGCCAGCTCGTCGCTGCCAAGCTGGGCCGCGAGCGTGGCATCGAAGATGGTTACCGCACGGTCTACAATGTCGGCCCGAAGTCGGGACAGTCCGTATTCCACCTGCACCTGCACCTGCTCGGTGGACGCGACTTGAAGTGGCCTCCAGGATAAAGTCTGACTCTCGCGTAAGCCGCGCCTGTGACCCTCGTCTGCAAAGGCTCGAATCACAGACCGATTTGGTGCCGGGGCGTACAATCGTGCCGATCATTGCAGTCATCGCTTGAGAACGGTCAGGAGGCACCATGGGCAAGACATCGAAGAAGAAACACGGGCACGATTCGAAAGCATCGCAGCCTGAGGGTAAGGCTGACGGCGCCCGCGAAAAGATGAGCGGCAAAGCCTATGAGAAAGAGATGTTCAAGCTGCAAACGGAACTGGTCAAGCTGCAGGAGTGGGCGAAGACGACTGGCGCGAGGGTCGTCATTATCTTCGAAGGACGCGACGCCGCGGGCAAGGGCGGAATCATCAAGCGCATTGCCGAGCGCACCAGTCCTCGCGTATTTCGTGTTGTGGCCCTGCCTTCGCCAACCGAGCGCCAGAAATCGCAGATCTACATGCAACGGTATGTTGAACAACTTCCGGCCGGCGGCGAGATCATCGTCTTTGACCGCAGTTGGTACAACCGCGCGGGCGTCGAGCAGGTGATGGGTTTCTGCTCAAAGGAGCAATATACGAAGTTCCTGAACAACTGTCCGGCGTTCGAGACCTCGCTCATCAACGACGGCATCATTCTGCTCAAGTACTGGCTTGAGGTGAGCGAAAAGGTACAGCACAAGCGATTCCTTGCGCGCATCAAGGACACCTCCAAGCGCTGGAAACTGAGCCCCATGGACCTGGAGTCGCATCGCCGCTGGTACGACTATTCCCGCGCGCGCGATGCCATGTTGGCCGCAACCGACATTCCTCAGGCGCCGTGGTATATCGTCCATTCCGACGACAAGAAGCGTGCTCGCCTGAACTGCATTGCTGACATCCTCAGTCGGATTCCTTATGAAGAAATCCCATACAAAGCACCCAAGCTGCCCCCGAGGCAGAAACCCCATGGGTACGAGGAGCCGAAACTGATACATCAGGAAATCGCCCAAAGGTACTAGGCGGCCTGGCTGGCACCCCTTGCTATCAGACTGAAATAAAAAGCTTTAATGTATTGGAGAAGAAACCGCTTGACACGTGTTCTACTGTTATAGTTAAGTATAACAGTAGAACATGTGGAGCTCAATTGACCGCAATAAACCGGGCTTCAGGGCAGAAGATCAACTGAGCTTCCTGAAGGAGAATGAAACATGAGGTACCTTCGTTTCTCGGTTTTCGTTGCTGTGATGTCGCTCTTCACCACCTTGGTTTTCGCGCAGTCGAGCGCCCAAAAGTCGGACGCGCAAAAATCCTTTGACCAACTGAAGACCCTCGCGGGTTCCTGGGAAGGAGTGTTGAAGACTACTCCGGCAACCCCCGAGGCAGACGGGAAGCATGCACAGGCGATCTTGCGGGTGACTTCCATGGGGAACGCGCTGATGCATGAGATGAAGATGGAGGGCAGGCCGGACGACCCGATCACCATGCTTTACATGGACAACGACCACCTCACCCTCACCCACTACTGCGATGCGGGAAACCGTCCGCGGATGGTTGCCAAGGCCTCTCCCGACGGCAAGACGGTGGAATTCGAGTTCGTCGATATCGCAGGCAGCACGAAGTACGGCCACATGCACCATGCGGTCTTCACCGTGATCGACGAAAACCATCACACCGAGGACTGGACGTTCATGGTCGAGGGAAAACAGGGACCGATGCCGGTTGAGGCACACTTCGACCTGCGGAGGGCCAACTGACGCGCGATGTCTCGGGTAAGGTTCGGTAGGGGTGCCGCGAAAACCTGATGGACCGTGAGTGGGACGACAATCAGCCGATTTACCGACAGCTTCGCGACATCATCGCGACAATGATCCTGGACGGAATTCTCCAAGAAGGCGATTCATTGCCGTCGGTGCGGCAGGTTTCCTCCGAGTTTCGGGTCAATCCACTTACGGTCCTCAAGGGGTACCAGGCGCTGGTGAACGAGGGACTGGTTGAGACCAAGCGAGGCCGGGGAATGTTCGTCAATCCGGGCGCACGCAAGCAGTTGCTGAAAGTGGAGCGAGAGAAGTTCCTCAATGAAGAGTGGCCAAGAGTGTACGACAAGATCCACCGGCTCGGCCTGAGCGCGGAAAAGTTGCTCGGCCAACAACGAACGGACTCTGGGGACGCCGCAGAACCTGAGACCGCCGAGCCGCAGTCGTCCGAAGAGGAGCAGTGAAGCCATGGCATGCATAGAAGCCCGAGGCCTGCGCAAGGCCTACGGCACGACTATCGCGCTGGACGGCGTGAATATGAAGGTGGAGGAGGGACGCATCCTGGGGCTGATCGGTCCCAACGGGGCGGGCAAGACCACCGCCCTTGACTCGATCCTCGGACTCACACCTTACCAGGGACAACTCAGGACGCTGGGGCGCGATCCCTGGAACGAGCGCGACCAGCTCATGCGCGACGTCTGCTTCATCGCCGATGTCGCTGTACTGCCGCGCTGGGCGCGGGTTTCGCAGCTGCTCGATTACGTTGGTGGCGTGCATCCGCGATTCGACCGTGCCAAAGCGGAGGGATTCCTGGCGAAAACCACGATTCAGCGCTCCAGTAAGGTCAGGGAATTGTCGAAGGGTATGGTGACGCAACTGCACCTTGCACTGGTGATGGCCATCGACGCGAGACTGCTGGTGCTCGACGAGCCGACGTTGGGGTTGGACATCCTCTATCGCAAGCAGTTCTACGACTCAATGCTGAACGACTACTTCGACCGTAATCGCACCATCGTGGTAGCGACTCACCAGGTGGAGGAGATCGAGCACGTGCTGACCGACGTCATGTTCATCGATCGCGGACGCATCGTATTCGATTGCAGCATGGAAGAGCTGGAGTCGCGGTATACGGAGGTGAAGGTGCGTCCCGAACAAGTCGTAGCGGCGCGGGCACTCAAGGCGATATCTGAGCGCCATGCGATCGGAGGCAGCGTAATGCTGTTCGACGGGGTGGACCGTCAGCTACTAGCGTCTCTTGGCGAGGCGCGAACACCGAGCATCGCCGACCTGTTTGTTGCTGTGATCAGCAATCAGCCCGGCCGGGCACAAGGAGCGGCGCTATGAACACTCAATCCAACGCCATACCCGACAGTCCGGTCGAAGCGCGAGTAAGTGCGCCGGCGATGATTCCGGAGAGCCGGCTCCTGTACTGGTCGGTGCAGCGCGAATTGTGGGAGAGCCGCTCGATCTATATCGCGCCGCTCGGCGCCGCGGGGCTGATTCTCTGCGGCTTCCTGCTCAGCATGTTTCGCCTGCCGAGCCAGATGCGTGCGGCGTTGGCGCTCGACCCAATGCAGCAGCACGAACTTCTTTCAAAGCCGTACAACTTCGCCTCGCTGCTCATTATGGGGACCACATTTATCGTCGCGGTGTTTTACTGTCTGGACGCGCTCCATGGCGAACGGCGCGATCGCAGCATCCTGTTCTGGAAGTCGCTGCCGGTTTCCGATCTCACCACAGTGCTGTCGAAGGCGAGCATTCCGATCGTGGTGATCCCGCTGCTCACCTTCGCGGTCACGGTGATCACCCAGTGGACCATGGTGCTGATGAGCAGCGTCGCACTGCTGGGGAGCGGGCTGAGCTTGACGACGCTTTGGAACGAGCTGTCATTGTCCCAGATGTGGATGAACCTGCTCTACCACCTGGTGACGATCCATGCGCTTTGGTATGCGCCAATTTTCTGCTGGCTGCTACTGGTTTCAGCTTGGGCGCGGCGCGCGCCGATTCTATGGGCCACCTTGCCGCTGCTCGCTATCGCTCTGGTTGAGAGGATCGCGTTTAACACAATGCATTTCGCCGCCATGCTGGGGAACCGCATGGGCGGTGGTGCGGAGGCCATCACAATGCAGGGCAGCGCCCCGATGGATCCGATGATGACGCACCTTACTCCTGCTCACTTTGTGAGCAGCGCGGGACTGTGGATCGGGCTGACGATTGCCGCGGCATTTCTCGCGGGAGCGGTGCGTCTGCGCCGCGATCAGGGACCGGTCTGAGCCGCAGCAGTCCTATGCACGCGAGCTCGGACAAGGGGGCTACTTTTTGAGGTCGGAGGTCCAGTTCGTGACCAAGACAAGCGGCGTGGGAACTGCTTCGCCATAGGTGCTCACGGCAAAGCGCTGGCCATCCGGGGTGACATCGTAGGGGTTGCCGATCGGCGCAACATAGTTCACCGCAAACAGGGAATGCACCTGATCCAGCTCAAATTCTTCGTTCCTGGTGTTGACAGTGGCAGCGTGGAGGGATCCGTCAAGCCCGATGAAGTAGACCTCCTTGCTGTCGCCGCGCCAGACCGGGAAGGTCCCCCCTGTCTGTGAGATCTGCCAGCGACCCGAGCCGCTGGGGAAGTGGGTGACGTAGACTTCCTCGCGTCCGGACTCAGTGGCACTGTAAGCAAGCCAGTGGCCATCGGGTGAGAGCCGGCACTGAACTATTCTTGCCTGAGGAGACTGGGCCTGCACAACGGGGAATGGCTTCTTGTCGCCTGAGGTCGGTATGGCCCACACGGCGGCCCCAGTTGGGCCGCTCTGGGCCATGTAGACGAGATAGCGTCCATCGGGGGACCACTGCGGCCACTGCAGCGTGACCGCTGATCCCTCAACCGAACTTGGCTCGAGGAGAATCTCTTCCTGCCCTCCGCCATTCGCGAGCCTGCCGCGGAGTGACGATCCGGTACTGAACAGCGCACCCTTCTGCGCCATATAAGCGACCCTCTGGCCGTCGGCCGACCAAGAGGGCATCAAATAGGTGGCGCCGCCGAAGGTGAGGCGAGTGCGCGATCCGCGAGCCAAGTCGAGGACCCAGATGTCGGCCTGAGGCTCGCCAATTCCCACGGCCAGCCGCTTGCCGTCCGGGGACAGTCGTCCGCTGCCCTTGTAGAACTCGTGCCCCGCCACATCCCCAAGCTTCTTTCCGGAGCGATCCAGCCACGTCAGATCCGTTCCCTGCATCCGCGATCCCGGTTCGTAGACAAGGATTCCGTTCTGGCTGGCGGCGAAAGTGATGTGCCATGTGGTCATGTCATATTGCACCGAATTCGCCAGCGGCACCGGGTCACCGGAGACCGTGCCCGAGGCGGAATCAAATTTCTGTGCTAATAAGGCTGACTGTATGTGGTAGATCAGATAACCGGAAGCATATTGCGCGTTGGAGTCGGCGTCGAGCACATGCTTGTAGGAGCCGTCGGCCAGAGAACCCATGTATATGCCTTGCTCCGACCCGCCGGAGTGGTTCGTTGCGAAGAACAGGAAGTGCTTGCCATCGGGAAGAAAGCTGGGCCAGCGATGGGTGGTGTGCCTGCTGTTTTCGAGCTTGGTCAAACGCGTCGCGGTCCCGCCCGCGGCGCTGACCTGCCATAGACTGTCCCGGTAGTCGGGCTCGTAGACGATGATGTTGTCCTGGTTCCATGAGGCGCCACGAGGATTGGGAGCGTCCGCAATTACGGTGACAGGGCCGCCAGATGCTGCCACCTTCCTCAGGTGCCCGTCGGCAAAGAAGCCCACGAATTTCCCATCGGGAGACCAGAAAGGAAAGATCGCACCGCCGGTACCCTCGAGTCTCCGCGGGCTCAAGTCGCCGAGAGTCTGAACCCAAATCGAATCCTGGCCCTTGGGATTGCGAGCGCAGAACGCAATTGCCGTGCCGTCGGTTGTTATCGCCGGTGGACCGGAGAAATCTCCGGTAAAGTCGAAACCTGCGTCGGCAGGCGGAGGCAGATAAGACCTTATCGCACGCGGCGGTGGGCTTTCGCGCAGGGCCGTCCAAGCGAGAACTGCCATCAATCCCAGCAAAGCTGCGGCCGCGATCATCAACAGCCAACGCTCGCGCGAGCGGCTGCGCGTTTGGGTTAGTGGTGCCGCGCCAGCGATAGAACTGTTGCCCCTGATCCAACGCAACTCGCGGGCGATATCGGCTGCGTTCTGCCAGCGTGAATCGGGGTCCTTCGCAAGGCACTCGCCGACCACGTGTTCGAGTGCCGCGGGAGCCATTGGCTGAAACGAGGTGATTGGTTCGGGCTCTTTCTCGAGGATCGAGGATGCAACCGAGATCGGGCTCTTCCCGTCAAACGCGCGTTTGCCTGTGATCAATTCGTAGAGCACTGCGCCGAGGCTGAAGATGTCGGAGCGGGCGTCGGCCTCTTTGCCTTCCACCTGCTCGGGCGACATGTACTGGAAGGTGCCGAGCAGCGTACCTTCGGTGGTCAGGGGATGGCTGGCAGGAGAGACGAGCGTACCCGCCATGCTCGAATTGGGGAGGGTGGAAATAGCCGGCTTGGCGAGGCCGAAGTCCATCAGCTTGGCGCCGCTCCTGGTCAGCATAATGTTGCCGGGCTTCAGATCGCGGTGAACGACTCCGCAGCGATGTGCCTTGTCGAGGCCGTCACAGATTTCGGCGCCGATCTTGAGCACCTGGTCGGTGGGTAGCGGGCCTTTTTCCAGGCGGTCGGCGAGGGTCTCGCCCTCCAGAAACTCCATGACCAGGAAGTCGATGCCAGCGTGCTCGCCGATGTCGTAGAGCGTGCAGACGTTGGCGTGGTTCAGGGAGGAAATGGACTTGGCTTCGCGCTCGAAGCGCTGCCTGGCTTCGAGGTTGGCGGAAAGATGTTCGGGAAGAACCTTGACGGCTACCGTGCGGTCGAGGCGGGTGTCGCGCGCGCGATACACCTCTCCCATGCCGCCCGAGCCGAGAGGCGATTGAATCTCATAAGGACCAAGTTTGGTGCCAGAGGTGAGGGCCATTCGTGAGCGTGATTATAGGTCATGGAAGACGATCCGAGAACTGCGCAGTGTGCCAGCCGGGCTGCCGCGGATCTGCACGTCGGCAATGCCGTCCACGCGGATTTCAAACGTACATTTGCCGCTGCGCTACCACCGATGATCCGGGCATTGATGGTTTGTCCCCAGCTGGCGAGGGCAAACAACATCAACACCGCCAGAATCGCAGAGCACAGAATCCCCAGAGTCCATCGCATTGCACCCATTGTTGTGGGCCTCCAGCGTGAAAAATCGGACAGCAAACGGCAGTCACGATAACACTCGACGGGCGATTAATAGACCATGAGAATCGGCACCAGGGAACGTGGGAAGTCGTACTACCGGCGAATCGCTGGATGAAGCTTCACTCAGTAATGCGTAATCTTATTAGGTGTTCGCGCCGGTCAGCGAAAGGCCACTGCTCGAACGCGACGCGAGGCCTGATGCTTGTTGCTCCAGGCTACGCCGAGCGCATGGAGAATCAACTCATCGTGCAGGCTCAGTTTGCTGGGATCGAGGACGGCTTGCCAGGCCCTAAGGACCTCGAGATTTTGCGTGATGCACCAGGGCTCGTGCTCAGCGTTGTTCCGGCAATACTCGCACGAGCGGCCGACGAGGTATTGGTTGCTATCAAACCAGGGGTGCGATTGTGTAGCTGTCATGGCCATTTCCTTTCTCCTGCAGCCGGCTTGAGGCCGTCGGCCTGGTATTGAAACGGCGAAGCAGCGCGCCCAAAGTGACTCCTTGCAAATCGACGATGCAGGGTCGGAGTAGGATTCAGACGGCGGGGGAAGGGAGCCCCTTAAGTATTGCTCGCGAAAACATGAGTCAAGCCACAGTGCTGGCTTGATTTACTCAGCGAAGAGAGAAAGAGAAGACTGAAATGCCTGAGTGTAAAAAGCGGCGGAACTCAGGTATTGGCCGTAGGTAAATTCGCTAGTCGCTCCGAGTCGTCTGCTGAGTCCGCAACCGCACGGTCCTCGCGGACTAAAGTCCGCTCGGCGGATCAAACCTGGTCAGGTTTCGGCACAACTACAGTCGTGTCCTGACGCAACACAGTTCGAAAAACGAATCTTCCCGCAGCATCTGGAGCGTAGAGTCGTGCCTTGGCGGGAGTCTTTGTCGTCCCCCGACGCGAGTCTGTGTCGTGCACTGACGCGAGTCTGCAACGCGCGGCTAGCTCAGGAACTTCTCCAAAGGTTCCCAGTAGTGAGCCTTCCATCCTATGGCCAGGTGTTCGCCACTGCCGGAGGGAAATCCGGTGTGGTCGAAAACAAGCTTGGTCCGGGAACCTTGCGGGTCGAGTTGGAAACGAACCACAGAATAGATGCCCGGGTCCCAGCTGGTTTCGCGCCATGCCTGGACGATGCGCTGGTTGGGGACGAGTTCGAGCTGCCATCCGATGATGTAGTCGCCAAAAATGCTGAACGCGCCTCCGGGCTCGGGGTTGATCCTCGCAGGCTTGGCGTTGAGGTCTTTGCCTTTCATCGCCCCGCTGAGCAGTTCGACCTGTTGAAACTGCTTTGCATCAAGCAGGGCTCCGTAGAGGCGTCGCGGACTGGCTTTGAAAACAGTTTCCTGATGGATGCATTCGGCGGAGTGGGATAGGCCGTTGATGGCTGAGGCCCGGGAATCACGCGCGCCGAGGGTTAGGGCGCCAATTGCGATGGCAGCACCGGTTATCCATTGGCGCCGGTTGGGAGATGTCGCCGGCACCAGCAAGCTAGAAGGAGTATCCACAATCGCCTCCGAAACGAATCGTCGAGAAGTATCTGCCGACCTTCAGCAGTCAGTGAATGAAAACATCGATGCAAAATATGATCAATATAATATTGTGACCGGACCAACGCGTCCGCCTCGTCACGGCCCCTTACGGAGGACACAAAATGCCCTATACGGCGTCTCATCGAGCACGCACGAAGAACAGCATCATCGACAGCGCGCGAAAGCTCTTCAACCGGCACGGCTTTGAAAACGTGTCGATCGGACAGCTCATGGCGGGCGCGGGGCTCACGCACGGCGGCTTCTATTCGTATTTCGACAGCAAGAGCGATTTGTACGCGGAAGTCATGAACTGTTTCTTCACCGATCCGGAATGGAAGAACTGCTGGGAGGGGGTGCACGTGGATCTTTCAGCGACCGATGTGGGCGCCCAGATCGTGAAGGCCTACCTGTCACGGCAGCATTTTGAAGACGTGGAGAATTCGTGTCCAATGGTCGCTCTGCCCACTGACGTTGCCCGCAGCGGGGTGGAGGCAAGGCGAGCCTTCGAAACTGTGTTTCGAGCGATGGTCAGCGTGCTGGAGCGGAGTATGACGAAAAAGAACGGCGCGAGTCGTGGCACGGCGCAGGCGATCGCGGCACTCAGCATCGGCGGAATGGTGGTGGCGAGGACGCTGGTGGATCGCGCTCACGCTGACGAACTTCGGGATTCGTGTGTTGCAGCGGCGATGCGGCTTGGCGGTTGGGAGAAACTACCTCAGGTCAATGCGAGAAGACGCACGGCAAAGGCGCGTCGCCCGGTGATGCTAAAATCGCGGGCCTGACGAGAAAGCATCTCTACGGGTGGAGTGCTCATCTTATTATGGATCGTCGAAGATTTGTGGGTACGTTGAGCGGACTGGCACTGGGATGGAAACTGATGACCGTCATGTCAGGTGAAGCACTTGCGAAGGGCCCGGTCGTGGTTGCCGCGGGGCGTCGCGTGGATGCTCCAGATGCGCAGTCCGCGCGGTTTCCTCCGTCGAATGTTGAAGCAGTCCTGAAGAGAATACGGGAGGTCTTCGCACGCGACAAACCGAGCGCCCTGGTGTGTTCGGGAGCTTGCGGAGCCGACCTGCTGGCAATCGAGGCGGCAACGGAGCGGCACATGAAACGCTACATCTCGCTGGGCGCCGAGCCTGCCGAGTTTCGCAAAACCTCGGTGACGGACCGGCCGGGGAATTGGGGAGAACTTTTTGACCAGGCCATCAAGACGGCCACGGTGGAAGTACTGAAGTTGCAGGAAGGGCAGGAGGGATACCTGGAAACTAACCTCAAGCTGATGGACCGCGCGCAAGCCGTGGCCAAGCAGTCCGGAACTACGGTGGAGGCGCTGGTCATCTGGAACGAGCAATCGCGCGGGCCGGACGATGTCACAGATCATTTTTTGCAGCAGGCGAAGCAGAGAAAGATTCCCGTAACGCAGATCTCGACGCTCTGAAAGATTTCTTGTGGGATAGAGTCCTTCGACTGTGTTCGGCTGCGCCTCACTCCGCTCAGAATGCCAGGCGAGGAACAGTTCTTGATCCCACATCATCATCGTGAGAAGAAACGAAAAACCCCGCTCAAGCGTCGCTGGAACGGGGCACCCAGATCGTTAGTATTCGTTGCCTAGTCGCCGAAGGCGGGCTCGGCTACTTCCTTCGCAGGGGCGGGCTTGATGCCGCCGATGCTGCCTAGCGGTACGAAGGTTCCCTCAACCTGCGCGGGTTTTTCTCCCAGCACGTGCTCTTTGTAGAGCGCGAGCATGCGGGCGTTCTCGGCTTCCTGCTTGATCTTCTCGTCGCGCGCCTTGAACTTCTCCTGACGGGCGTTCTTGGCGATGCCAAGATCGTCGAGCGTGTGGTTGGCCTCGGCGTTTACGTGAGCTTCCACCAAGTTGAGGGTGTGGTCGGTAGTTGCCAGGCTCACCTTCTTGTTGCCGGCGAAAATCTCGTGACGGCCGTGCTCCTCATACCACTTTGTCAGAGTCGCGGTCATATGCATCTTCTCAACGATGTTGCGCCAGCCCACGCCCGTGTTGTAGGCGCAGAAGCTGATCTCGCCTTCCTGCGTGGCGTAAGGAATGATGCACTGCTCGGTGCGGCGGAAGTCGTAGTTGAAGAGGTCCTGGAACCACATTCC
>Ga0210406_10004098_pt1 | contig 15761 bp, 19 predicted proteins | sample IncBWC30MmetaG_FD_155454 | JGI IMG/M metagenome (GOLD analysis project Ga0210406, IMG submission 155454) | Forest soil microbial communities from Barre Woods Harvard Forest LTER site, Petersham, Massachusetts, United States - Inc-BW-C-30-M | ecosystem: Environmental > Terrestrial > Soil >... | reverse complement strand
CGGCATCGGCGCACGCGGCCTCGATTACCTGAAAGCCTGCGTACCGAAGCGTCGCGGCAACGTCCATTCGGACGAAAAGCTCATCTTCGACGAGCAAGACCCGGAACGGCCCCCTATCGAGTTCTTGCAAGGGAACCATCATCCCATGGCGGACCTCCCTATAGACTGTCAACGGGGTGCCCGGACCCATTGTTCCTGGCCAGCTCGATTGGGACAACGGTTCCCTTCATTTGCGCTCACAGACGACCGTCAACAGGCCGCGCGAAAGTGACACCCGTCGAGAGACGCTTTCGGCGGTCGATCGCGCGGTCCTGTTGCGAGTTCGTCAAACCAGACAGCGCCCGAGTTCTGAACGTTGGCATTCCCTTGATCTTCATTCCCGTCACGGCGCGGCCTACGACGGCGTTCCCCGAGGGGTGTGGGATTGCTACAGCGTGTGCACGGACAGTGGTTCGATTTCTCTTTGGCTTCCTGGAGCATGCATATCGAAGCGATGAACTTCGGCGGCATGGGGAACGCTGAGGATGCCACGACGCTTGACCGCATGCGCTGCGCATCTGACGCGATCGCCTCGACAAATCCGGCGACGAAATGGACTGGTGAAGCCAGCCGCATCCGAGTGCCCGGGTTCGATTAAGGGCCGCCGCCAGTTGCGCGGTGTAAGTATCGCTTGATATCGCAAGAAGCGGACCGGCGGTCGAACCGCCGGTCGCTTCAGTGGCGAGCAAAAATGGGCGGTGCAGGAGACGGAGAAGCCAGGCGTCTGCGTGGCGGAGGTTTGCCGCCGCCATGGCATCCCTACCAATTGCTCTTCCGCTGGCGCGTCCAGTTCGGCCTGACAGCCCGACAGGCGCCGCAACTGGCGTGACGCTGGCCGACGGCGTGGCGAATGAAATGGCAGCGCTTATCCCCAGCACGCAATAAGCCCGAACCTTCACCTGCCGCCCTTTGGCCGCCCGGGATCCGGTAGACGCCTTTCGCTTCCGGCACGTGCCCGTTCGCGAACTGACGGTCGCTTTCCAGGTTATACTGGGGGGCGTCCACCCGAAATTGAGCCAGTGAAGGTCAACCATGCCGACCAGCTCGAATTACGATCTCCGCCCAGCCAGTGAGGAGGAACGGGCTTACCTCGAATCGTTGATCCGCGAGGATTTCGAGCGATGCCACCCCGGCGAGACGCTTGAAGATTTCAAACGACGTGCATTCTTTTCTAAGGAGGACAAGGGACTGTTGCGGGATTGGATGGCGATAGCGGCGAGCCGCGCCGCGGCTGATCAGGCCAAGGGTCCGCAGCTGAATTCAGCGGCGTAGAGTGCCACAAGGGGTGATAACAACCAAGGGCGGAAGTTGAACTATGCGGACTTACGACTTGACGATCAATCGCCATGTGAGGCTCGCCTCAAGAACAGGGCCATGCTGGCTGCGGACCTCGATTGTCATTCCGCCAGCGGACCCGGCTCGCATCGCTTCCCTTACAAGATCGGTAAGCGTCCGCGTAGCCTCTTCTTGAGCCGCTTCAATGTCCGGCAGGATCATCCCTTCCTCATCGGGAACGAGTTGATCGTCGCGAATGTCAAAGAAATATCGCATTGCTCTCTTCCAACTCATCGATTCGACCCGGAGCCTTCATCGCTGCGCCGCCGTCTCTCAAGCAGTTGCTGAGAGCCGACGCAGCCTGCATCGGAGTCGAACCTCGGCTTTCACACCAGCTATCGCTTCTTTCGCTTGTTCTCAAGCCAGTCCACTTGCCGGACCGTGTAGGCCCTAGCGCCGGCTGGAACTTCAACGAGCACGGTTGTGCCTTTGGTCTTGCCGATCAAGGCCCTGGCGATCGGTGAAGTCACTGAAATCTTGCCCGCGCCCGCGTCGGCTTCCGGCTCGCCGACGATCTGCCAGATCCGCTTTTCACGGGTGTCCTCATCAATTAGCGTCACTGTGGCGCCAAACTTGATCGTATCGCCGGAAAGCTTCGATACGTCGATGATTTCGGCGCGCGCGAGTTTGTCTTCCAAATCGGCGATTCGTTTCTCATTCACTTCTTGCTCCGCCAGCGCAGCCTGGTATTCGGAGTTCTCAACCAGGTTGGCATCGTCGGAGATCGCCTGCTGAATTCGCTGAACAAGGCGAGGCCGCGTGATTCGGATGCGGTTCCTTAGCTCATCTTCAAGGGCGACATGACCCGCGGCAGTCATAGGAAGTCTTGTCATCTGGACTCTTGTATCGACTAGTTCGAGGGACGCTTGAATGCAGGATCAACCAGCGCTCTCCCAAACGCGCCAACCATTGCCGCCGCTTCATGGTCTCCGCGATCATCGAGGATCCGACAGAGCAGTTCTACGCTCTCCCGGAATGCAGCCAGAAGTGATGGATCGCGTTCGCACAAAACTCCTGCAATGCAGAGAGCAAGCGCTTCCGTGCCCATCTTGACCTGAGCCAATGAGGCTGCATTCATCCCCCTATTCCTCCTGGTTTGACATACAATTCTGCGCTTCGCTCCGAGGGCATTATCCACGACGGCAGTCCGCCCTCTCCGGCCTCATCGATACCTGCGATCTCCCGGGAGGCCCTTGGGTCTTTTCGATTGGCATCCGTACGAACCGTCTCCTCATTCCCTCCAACGAATCATCGTCCGTTTGGCGACGTCAGCGTTCAACGGCCGAATGGACAACCTCCTGAAAGTTCACAGCTAGTCCAAATCTCGTTTCTTTGGAGCTGCTTGAGAGCTTCAACGCCAAAGGGAATGTGGACGCCAACAGCCCTTCAAAGGTCGACCGCTGTTCAAGCAGACGTTTTTCAACCATTTCTCGCTCGGCATCAGGCAGATCAGTTTGGAGCAGTTTACGGCAGCGCCAAATGTCGTTCCGCACGGATCTGATCTCACTCAAGCTGTCATCGATCGTAGTCATCGCGGACCCCAACGTAGTTCAAAGCTGACCCTGAAGACTGATCAACCACGCAATTCTTCAGCGAGCCGTCGCTCTATGAAGTTGCGTTCGATGTCGGTCAGTCGCGTGTTGAGAAGCTTGCGATATCGCCTCACATTGGCCTCGCGGGTCCACCGTGAATGATTTGATGTGCGCGAGGCTTGCATCGACCGATGCCGCCTCGTCGATGCGTGCCTGTCGATGAAGCGCTGCGGTTCGTCGGAAGCAACGCAGTCAAGCTTGCTAAAACGAGGCAGCCGCATGGCCAATCCCCCGCGTGGCGGCGGATCGATGTCATCGTCCAATTGCTTCAGCGCCGCCAGAATGTCGTCGAGACGGAGGCTGTGCGGGATACCCGGGACCTCGCGAAGGGCCGGGTAGGATTCAACGACGTACATATCCGACGCCCAGGACGAGAGGATCACTCGCTTCTCGTCCGTCGAAAGCCTGGCATCGTCCAAGACGTCGGAGGGTGAATCGTAATGGGATATCGAGTGGAAAAGACGCTCAACATTGTTGGCGGTACGATCTGCCTGGCTCATGTCGTGTCTCCTTTTGCTCCTTTCGTCGAGAGACGGGTTGATATGAGATTAGGTCGAAGGCAGCGGCGGCGGTGCCGCCGCCTTCAGGCTTCAGTTGGTGTTGATCGCGATACGTTTGACGTTGCGGTTCGACTGCTCAGACTTCGGCAGCGTCACGGTCAGGACGCCATTTTTGAAGTCTGCTTGGGCCTTGTCTTCCTTCACGCCCTCCAGCGGAATCTGACGTTCGAACGATCCGTAGTAGCGCTCGCTGACGAATTTCGATTCGTCGCTGCGCTCGGCCTTCTTCTCGCCGCGGATCGAAAGAACGCCGTTGGCCATCTCGACTTGGATGTCCTTTTCGCTGAGACCGGGAAGTTCGGCGGAAACCGTCACCTCCTTGTCGGTTTCGCTGAGCTCGATCCGTGGCCACGCGAATTGGCCCTCCATCAGCGAATTGCCTATTCGCCCAAGCGAGCCGAACCCGCGAAAGGCGTCGTCGAACAGGCGGTTCATCTCGCGATGAAGCGTGAGAAAGGGATCGAAAGCCTCGCGCCCGGTCGAGAGCTGCTGGCCTTTCGTCCATGGAATAAGATCACGAACACCCATGATATCCTCCTTGACATGAAGCTGATCGACGCGCAGACGATCGTTGTCCGCGCGCCACGCGATCAGGCGTGAGGCGGCCTAGGCTGCCTTCTTCGTGATTTGCCCAGTAGAAGCGCCACCGCCGATCGCGATGCGCCGGGGCTTCATGGCCTCGGGGATTTCGCGGACCAACTCGACCCGGAGCAGGCCGTTGTCGAACGTCGCGGACTTCACCTGGACATAGTCGGCAAGGTTGAACTGCCGCTTGAACGGCCGAGCCGAGATGCCCTGGTAAAGATATTCGTGCTGGTCCTTATCGCTCTTGCGGCCTTCCACGGTCAGCACGTTTTGCTCGGCGGTCACGGCGATCTCATCCGGGCTGAAACCCGCCAGCGCCAGCGAGATCTGGTAGCGATCTTCGCCGAGCCGCTCGATATTGTAGGGCGGGTAGTTGTCCTCGGTCCTGTGCTGGGTTTCGTCGAGGAGATCGAAAAGACGGTCGAAGCCGATGGTCGAACGCCAGAGGGGAGCGAAATCGTAAGTCCTCATAGCCAGGTCCTCCTAAGAGCAAGATGGATACGAAGGAGCGCAAGACACCAGTGCAAGACACCTGTCCGGCGCCCGGTTCAATCTGCCGGACCCAAAAGCTGGCGCCCGGCACCGCCAAAGGCGGCAAAAATCGAATTAGAAAAACCGGAATCAATTTCAAGGGCCACCAAAAAAAAATTTTGATCTAATTTTCCTCGGTTAATTTTGCACTGCCGCTTGTGAAGGAAGGTCTTGCAACCTTGCCTCTGCCTGGCCGAGAATCGCATCAGTCGGCGATGGTCTTCGGTCGGCAGGTTCTGATCGTCCAGCAATTTTCTGCAATGCACAATAACTCGCCGCTCGCTCTCGATTAGAAAGCGACGCACCTGATCACCCGCCGATGGGGCAATCCGCTCTATCATGACCCCTTTTTTCGTGAGTTCTCGACGTTGCGAAGCAGCTCGAGAAGGAGATTAACGCGACCGGCTCCGGCGTGATCGTGGATGCGCAGAAGGGTTACGTCCTAACCGCAAACCACGTGGTCGCGCAAGCCTCGCTGCTGCAAATCAAAACAAAGGACGGAAGAAAGTTTGCAGCGATGCTGGTAGGGCGCGACGCTCCCACCGATGTGGCGCTCCTGATCGCGACGGGCCACGTCGAGCGCGGCCGTATCGACGTGTACTGGAGGATTTGGACGCGCCTGCCGGCGGTCACCTCGAGGGCGCTCGCGTCAAGGAGGTTAGCCCTGCTCCCCGGCCGAGCGCGCGGGTGTCCGCAAGGGCGACATCATCCTGAAGGCTGATGATCTCCCGATCCGGAGCGCGACGCAGATGCGTAACCTTATTGGTCTCACTCCGGTCGGCCAACAAGTCCGCCTGATCATTGAGCGCAACCACGCGCAAGAAGCTGTGGGTGTTTCGTTCCGCTCACAGAGCAAAAGCCGAAACTACGAGGGCCTGGCTAAATGTAGGGGGAGACTATCAGCAGAAGGACAAGCCCACATCGAAGCAGTGGCCAGCGCCGTTTCCTAAGTCGATTCCCATAATCGAGAGAGTCTTAATCGCCTTTCGCGATCCACGTTTTCGTCGTGATGGGCACTCAGCCACTCAAGCTACTTTAGTTCTTTTCGACCGTGATCTGCGATTCGGCTGCGAGACCGGTCAGCGAACGCGCAACGGAGCGGCGCAGCTCTTCGTCTGAAGCGTCGAGTGCTTTCCAGACAATGATACGCGGCGCCTCGCTCCGACCACTCCATACCAAGCTGTATTTGCGGATAAGGCCGCCCTCCTTGAGGCTGTCAAGCGCCTCGGTCAACGCATCATGGAGCTTCACAGTCATATTAGCCTCACCGCGAGAATCCCGACATCATTGCTATGCGTCACTCAAGCCCCATCTGTAAGAGAGCTCGTGCTACTTCGAGCTCGCTGATCGCTTGTCGTAGCGCTCGCCGCGCCGCCGCCTTGTCATCATTTGCGCTGGCTGCATAGAGCTCTTGAGATAGTGGGTCGCCGCTTCCGCATGTGCGACGAGCTCCGCAGCGCCTGCAAAGCTGCTTCGACGTTTCGTGGCCATCATCGAACCCATTCATGACTCGTCAGTCGCAGCGCGCCGATATGCGTCACAAACCCGCCAAAGCCAACGCGCTGCAGTCGTTGCCGAGCGTACCGGCCCCTCGTTGACTGAGTCTCTACGCGGACTCGCTGCACGCAATACGAGCAGCCGCCGCCGCCTCGCCCGCTCGGCCGAGGACCCCAGTGGCCGCAGTCTGGTCCTCGGGGTTCCTCGCTCGACGGGCGCCTGGTGTGTCGGACCCGCGGGAGTGACCCGCCCTCCAGCAAGCGCAACGCATCCATCGCCTCGTCGAAGCGGACGGGACGCCTCCCGCAAGCCAGACGGCACAGCGTCGGTATCCAACGCGCGGGCCTCGAACGCCGATGAAGCCACGATCGCGCGCTTCTCGCTAAGCGTCAGGCCGTTCGCCACCTGAGCAGGATGCTCGCACGCCCGCGACGGTAAAGCGGCGCGCTGAGATACTCGTCTCTTCTAAAACCTTCGCCTCCCAGCAATCTCCTCAATTGACCTGAATGGCGCGCGGCTTAGCTTGTTCGGCTAAGGGCAGCCTGAGCGACAGCACGCCGTCCTTGAGCTCAGCCGCAATCTTGCTTTGGTCAATCTTGCCGGAAAGGCGGAAGCTTCTCGAAAAGTGGCCGACATTGTACTCGGTATAGAGCGGCTGCAGGCCCTGGTATTTGGAGAAGTCGAGCTTCCCATCAACCTTGAGCACGTCATCCTCGACTCGGACATCGACGCTATTCTTGTCGACCCCTGGCATTTCGAGAACCACGTTTAGGCCATCCTTCGTCTCATAGATATCGGCGTTCGGCACGAATATTCGCGCCGGTAATGTGGTCTCTTCCCTCTTCTCCAGCTCACGCTTCTGCGCGACTTGCAGTTCCTTCTTCGAAGCCATGCTCAAGCCTCCTCAAAAATTCGTTTGGCACCACCGTAGACCCTTGCCCGGACGGTCCATGGCGGATTGCTGTTCAGGTGATCTTTATGCTGCGCGGCTTGTCACGCTCGGCTCGCGGCAGGAATAGCGCCAAGATGCCGTCCCGATACTCGGCCTTGATTCCATCCGGCTCGATCTGCACCGGCAGCGACAGCGTTCGGTCGAACTCGCCGGAGACCCGCTCGCGCCGATGCAGACTCGCCTCCTCCGGATAGTCGACGGCTTTTTTGCCGAAGATACGGATGGCGTTTTCCTTGGCTTCTATCTGCAGGTCGCTTCTGCTGACACCTGGCAGCTCGATGATGGCGAGGATGTCATCGCCCTGCTGGAAAACGTTGATCGGCGGGAACGGGCCGCGGCTGGTGGTAAGGTCCTGCAGCCAGTCGCTGGACAGGTTCGCTTCAAGCGAGCGTTGAAGATCAAGTAGCGCGTCGAACGGATCAGCAAATCCCATGATCATGTTTGCAACCCCATGTACTTGTTGGCGGGGCGATGAAGGGATCATGGTCGCCCCTCGAGGCTTTGATTTGGGACGGCCTCTGGCGCTGTCAAGGGGCGAGTGCTAACAGCATCGAGAGGCTTGTTGCACACCCGTCTAACCGATTGATTCTGAAGATGAAACGATCTTGCATCTGCCACCGGCTCGATCATCGGCTGCACTCGCGTCGGTGAGTTTTGGGCGAGTCGAAGCGAGCCACGACATGCCGCCGACGGCAGAGCTGGCCGGCGTGGCGATGGGCTCTGCGGCGCTGAACGGGGGCGTGTGCCTTCAGCGGCTAGCCAATCCCGGCAATTCGCTCCTGATGCCGGTCATGATGAAATTCACGCCGATCGCGGCGACGATAAGGGCCATGACGCGGGTTCATGATGTTGATGCCAGTTCTGCCCAAGAACCGCTCGCCCCGGTCGGTGTGCGTACGGCCGATTTATGCGGGAACAATTTTCCTCCATCGGCGTTATGGGCGCGCCTAACCTGCGATCATTCGTACGCCTGAAAGGGTCCATGGACGCAGGGACGGCATCGGCTCGTACCCAACTTGCTCTCGGAGGATTTGGATATGGGATATCTCTCCACCTTTCTGTCTCGATCCCGCGTGGCGTTTGATCGCTCCCGGACTGCGCTCAACAAGCAGTCGGACCGTCTCTTCTCTATGCGACGCTCCGATGTCGCCAGTCGTCTCTATGGCGCAAAAGCTCAACTGAAGAAGCGCTTTCTGCGGTTGCACCGCAAGTTAAGATCTCTCTCCGGCAAAGTAGCCGCCAAGACAGCGGCCAAGTCTCGATAAACTTACGCGTGTGCAGCTGGCAAGATAAGGAGTGAGCGTCATGTCGATCGTCGCAACGCTTCCCTCCGTGTCCTCGGAGGGGGTCTCCCTCGGTATCTGACCGAGATTCGAAAATTCCCGCTTCTTGAAGCCTCGGAAGAGGCAGCCTGCGCCAAGCGCTGGCGAGATCACGGCGATCGCGAGGCGGCCTATCGCCTCGTGACAAGTCACCTGCGGCTTGCTGCAATTTTGAAGACCTTGGGCAGAGGATGAGCGAATTGCTGTTAACCGCTCCCGAAGGAACACGAATTTATCTTCGCGTTCGGGAAAGAAGACACTCAACTAGATGATTGAAGGTCGCGCTACGGCTGGCGTGTTACCGGGCAACCGTGATTGAAGATTTGAAACCTAGGCAAGTCGCCGCGACAGAAGATCGGGAGACAGGCTGCCGTGCTGCGCTTTGTGGACAGATGACGGAGCAATCCCGAAGTACTTCCTGAACACGCGGCTGAAGTGCGACGAGCTCGAAAAGCCCCACGAAAACGCGACATCCGTGATCGTCTTGTTGCCCTGGGTCTCCAAATCCTGATGGCAGTTCAGCAGCCTTGCACGCCAGATATATTCGCTGACCGTCAGGCCCCTGTTGCTAAACAACATATGCAGGTAGCGTTTGCTACAACCCAACGCCATGGAAATCTGGTCGATGCTGAGGTCGGGGTCGCGCAAATGATCGTGGATGAAGGCTTGAGCCCGCTCGTAGAGCGCCGTCGGGCCGCGACGGCCGGAAATGCTGAGGGAGTGCACGGAATTTGGCATTGTCCAACCCTACATGCGCGACATCATAGATTGCGCCTACTTTTTGCTCCGCGCAAGGTCATGCCCGCCGACAACATCTAGCCGGTCAACCTTTGAAACGCTGGTGAGTAGTGTCTAATTGCCGGATCAAGATGCAGATCTTCGTTGCAGTCGCGCCAAGCGCGCACCAGACGCCGCATCTAAGGCATGCGGTTGGCTGGGGTGCCAGAGGCTTGACGTTCGCCAGCAGCAAATCTGCAAAGGTAGAACGCCCTCGCTAAGGAAAGTGACGACGGCTTCTCGTGCTTCCCGACCCGGAGATCGACTGGCGCTCGATCCCGCACCGTGTTGAGGAGCGTGCGAAATGGCAACGGAGTGCGTCCGTTTTCTTGCCTTGATTTGGTGTCACGCGGGCGCGGCTGAGTTGCTGGTCACGCGACTTCCTCGTCTTGAAGGAGGCGCGTGATCAACATTCGCGAGGTCCGCTTTGCGCCGATCAACAGACATCATCCGGCTGCGGTGGCATGTCAGTTTTGTGCCAAACTCGGACATCAATCCCGCTGCTACTCAACGACTTCGTCGGCGCGAGCGAGCAATGATGGTGGAACTGTCAATCCAAGTGACTTGGCAGCCTTTACATTGATTGCCAGCTCAAACTTCGTTGGCATTTGGACCGGTAGCTGGGAGGGCTTTTCACCTTTAAGGATCCGATCGACATAGGCTGCCGAACGACGGAAAAGATCGGCACGGTCGACCCCGTAACCTATGAGGCCACCGCTTCTGACGAACGCAGACGTTGGATAGATCGCGGGCAATTTTTGCTTGGCCACAAGATTTGCGATCATCTCGCGACGTGATTGCAAAAAGCTGTCGGGCAGAAAGGCTAGACCAGCGTCTTGTCTGCTTCCGGCCGTTGTAATTGCTCTCTCGACATCATCGTCATTCTGAACGGGAGACACGGCCAGTTCAAAAGATAAGGACGTTTGGACGTCTTCCATGAACGGCAAAAGGAATTTTGCAAAAGGAGCCGTGTCGGGATTGTAGATCGCAGTGATGTGCCTAACGGTGGGTGCGATTTCTTTGAGCAATTCGACCCACTTCGCTCCTATTGCGGGCTCTTCGACGCCAAAGCCTGTGATGGTACCGCCAGGACGCTCCAGACTTTGTACGAAACCTTGGGCGACCGGATCGCTGACCGCTACCATAACAATCGGTATAGTCCCTGCAGTCGGACGGGCGGCGAGGACGCCCGCCGTGGAATTTATCACAAGGACATCCGGTCTCAACGCGACCAGATCCTTTGCAAGCTTCTCCGCAAGTTTGGGATCGCCGGCCATCCAGCGAAAATCGACAACGATGTTGTCACCTGGTCGCCATCCCGTTTGCTTCAGCGCCTGCTGGAATGCGATCTTAAAGCTTTGCCCCTCGGCGTCGTTTTCCGGGCGGGCTATCAATACCCCAATGCGTTTTCTATTCTCGCCTTGTTGCGCGTGCGCTAGAAGCGCCCAAGTGGTTGCCGTCCAGCCGACAAATCCTATGAATTCGCGCCGCCGCATGTGCCGCCCCCGGTTTGGGCAAGGCGTCATCGCAGCTGAGACTAGCACGGTTGTGGTAATGTGACTTGGACTTTTGGGGTGGCCGAGGTCGGCTTCGGGTCATTTGCATCGTGCTAACCGGTCGTGCCTGCCTGTTGATGTCCGCTTCCCTCCGAAAGCGACCGCGCCGCCGCTCTGCAGCGAAATGACGCGAAGGGCCATAAGCAGACTCGTGCGCTGCGGCAAAAAGCTTCATTCGATCACTTCGTCGGCGGTGCCGAGCAATCGCTCCGGCACCGTGAGGCCTAGCATCTTGGCGGCTTTGCGATTGACGATGAGCACATAATTGTCCGCCCCCTGGATCGGAAGGTCGGAGGGCTTCGCTCCCTTAAGAATGCGGTCGATATAACTCGCAGATTGCCGGAATTGATCGATTAGCTTGACGTCGTTGCCGTAAATCATCAGGACGTCGTTCTTCCACCCACGTGCTATGTTGCCAATCGTGGGCACACGATAGCGGCTGACCAACTCTGCGATCTGCGGAGCATTCATATCGAGGAAGATGTCGGGGAGCGGTATCAGTCCGATGTTTGACTGGGCTGAGAGGTTCGCGAGGGCAGGTTCAATTTCGGCGAAGGACTTGACCGGCAGCGGGATCACTTGCACGCCCAAAGATGGTGCTTCAGCCTCGATCGCCGACATGAAGAACTTGGTTTGGGGAGACGTCTCGGGGTTGAACATGACATAAACCCGCTCAAGGCCCGGCATGACGTCTTTGAGCAGATCGATCCACTTACCTCCCAGCGAAAATTCGAACAAGCTGAAACCAGTAAGATTGCCGCCAGGTTGTCGGGCGCTCTCGACGAACCCTTGCTTGACAGGGTCAGCAACCGCCACGAACACCACTGGCACGGTGCTAGTGGCTTGCCGGATCATCGTCAGGTTGAGGGTGGTAGCGGCCAAGACGACGTCTGGCTTTAAGCCTGTCAGCTCTGCCGCATAAGTCCGAGCAAGATCAGTATTGCTTGCAGTCCAACGAACATCGATCCGAAGGTTTTGACCTTCGACCCATCCGAATTGTCGCAGTCCTTGGACGAAGGCCGCCAGAAATGACTGATAGTCCGGTTCGGTCCCGAAGCCTTGCATCAGTACGCCGACATGTCGAACTTTGTTCGTCTGTTGCCCCAACAACGCGCCTGGCCAAGCCGCCAAACTGCTGCTGGCAAGTGTCAAGAATTCGCGCCGTTTCATGGGAGGTCAGCCCCACTCGTCTCAGCCAGCAGCCTAGGTGATTTTATCTTGCGGGTCCACGGGAGGATGTCCGCTTCGGGTCAAACTGAGACAAACTGGCATGTTTGCGCCACGTCCGGTTCAGCCCCGATAACTGACATCAAATTGGGACAGATCGCACGTCAAGCAGGCTGGGCGGCCAAACCAAAGTGTAAAGGTGTCACCGCTTCACCCCGCGCAACGATGAGAACATGTCCGCGCTAGTTTTCTGAAATGGCACCTTTCAATAGGCCGCAGCGAGGAAATGACGTCAATCGCGTCACCATCAACCCGCAAAGGCATATCACAGGCAGCGAGCTTGCTTCCGCTTTCGGGGCATAGCTGACATGGCTGGAATTGCTGCTCGCTCGACCCGGCACCGATTGACCCAACGCGGACGTCGACGATAATAAATCGAAAGACCGGCTTTTCGATATCTTCCGAGCATCGATTTTACGCTACACTGCGTCCACCTGATCCTAGAGGGGGAACGGCATGAGGCGGCGGGAGTTCATCGCACTCGTCGGCGGCGCGGTTGCCGCTATGCCCGTAGCGGCGAGTGCTCAGCGATCAGGGACCGCGGTTGTTGGCGTGCTCAGCCCTGAAGGACCGACGACGGGAAATGTAAACGGGCTGGTCGAAAGTCTCCGGGAGCGTGGCTATTTTGATGGACGCAATATTCGGTTCGAATACAGATGGGCAGAGGGAAAGTACGACCGCCTTCCCGAACTGGCCGCGGATCTGATCCGTTTAAAAGTGGACGTAATCGTAGCGTTCGTTACTAAGGCTGCCGAAGACGCCAAAAACCAGACCAGCACAATTCCCATCGTGATGGTGGGCGTTGGCGATCCCGTTGGTGCGGGGCTTGCCACTTCACTCGCTCGCCCCGGGGGCAATGTGACAGGCACATCCGCGCTGGCCCTCGCGCTCGTCGCTAAACAACTAGAGTTACTAAAATTGGTAGCACCTGACCGCACCGATATCGCGGCGATGTTCAATCCAACCAACGTGACGTTCCAAACCCAACAAGTGAAAGAAGCAAAGAAAGCGTCTGAAGCGCTCGGCTTGCAACTGCGCTTTCTCGAAGTGCGGGAGCCATCTGAATTTGAAGCTGCATTCGAAACTGTCGCCCGGGAACGAATAGGGGTACTTCTGATCCTTGCAGACCCGTTGTTCTTTTCGAATTCAAAGCAACTCGCAGAGTTGTCGATGAAGTCGCGGCTTATCACCATGACTGCATCCCGGACCTTCACAGAGGCAGGCGCGCTGATGTCCTACGGCGCAAGTTTCTTTGATAGCTACAAAGCGGCGGCCCCGTATGTGGACAAAATACTGAAGGGGGAGAAGCCCGCCGATTTGCCAATTGATCAGTCCAGCAGGTATGAATTTGTCGTGAATTTAAAGACGGCAAAGATGCTCGGCATAGAAATCCCGACATCAGTTTTAGGTTTCGCCACTGAGGTGATCGAATAGGCCTCCATGACCGCTTCTGGCACATCGCGACGTTTCGTTGCGATGCAGAACTGGGGCGTTATCGGGCCATAGCGGACGTGGCCGGAATTGCTGCGCGCTCGACCCAGTAGCGATTTACCCAGAGCAGCTCGCATTGATCTGGATCAATATGGGGCGCGGCACCCTGTCTCAGCTTGTCGCGTGCTCGAGCAAACGCCCGAGGGACAGCCAAGCTGCTTCAGCAGCCGACACTGAGGAAAACAACAACCATGACCACGTTCAGAAGAATCTGCGGCGCTTTTCTCGTGATGTGTGCCGCCACGACTATGGCGAGCATTCCTGCCTCTGGGCAGCAGCAGGGACAAAAGCCTAATATCCTCGTCATCATGGGCGACGATATCGGCATGTGGAATATTGGAGCTTACCATCGCGGTCTTATGGCGGGCAGAACGCCGAACCTCGACAAGATCGCCAAGGAGGGTATGCTTTTCACTGACTACTATGCCGAGGCGAGCTGCACGGCGGGCCGCGCGAACTTCATCACGGGTGAGTTACCAATTCGGACCGGCATGACGACAGTAGGTCAGGCGGGTGCCGCGATAGGAATACCCGCTGAAGCCGTCACCATTGCAACGATTTTAAAGTCGATGGGCTATGCGACCGGGCAGTTCGGCAAGAACCATCTTGGTGACAGGAACGAATTTCTGCCCACGGTTCATGGCTTCGATGAGTTCTTTGGTTACCTCTATCATCTCGACGCGATGGAAGACCCGGCACACCCCAACTATCCGCAGAACCTCCTGAACGTTGTCGGCCCGCGTAACATGGTTCATAGCTGGGCCACCGACAAAGACGATCCAACCGAAATGCCGCGCTGGGGCAAGATCGGGATGCAGAGGATCGAGGATGCCGGTACGCTCTATCCGAAGCGCATGGAAACGGTAGACGACGAAATACGCGACCTCGCCATCAACTTCATGGATAAAGCCAAGAAGGACGGCAAGCCGTTCTTCGTCTGGCTCAATCCGACGCGGATGCATATCGTGACGCATCTTTCGCCGAAGTATGAGGCGATGCGCAATTCCGAGAACGGTTGGTCGGAAGAAGAAGCCGGGATGGCGCAGCTTGATGACGATATCGGTCTCGTCATGAAGAAGCTCAAGGACTTGGGCGTGGACGACAACACCATCGTGGTCTTCACCACCGACAACGGCACGGAATTATTTACATGGCCCGATGGTGGTCAAACCCCGTTCGCGCAGTCAAAGGGAACGGTGCTTGAGGGTGGCTTCCGTGTGCCTGCAATCGTTCGATGGCCGGGCAAGGTGCCTGCAGACACCGTGCAAAACGGGATTTTCTCCGGGCTGGATTGGCTGCCAACCTTCGTGGCTGCGGCAGGTAATCCAAACATCACCGAGGAACTGTTGAAAGGCAAGGAAATCGGCGGCCGAACGTACAAGAACCATCTGGATGGCTACAACCAGATGGACGCCATCACCGGCAAAGGACCGTCCAAGCGTCACGAGATTTTCTACCTCGGCGAAAGCACGGTCGGCGCGGTTCGGATCGACGACTATAAGTTCCGCTTCATCGACCAGCCCGCGGGTTGGATCGGCGAGAAGACCAAGCCCGACGTGCCGTACATCACCAACCTGCGGCTCGATCCGTTTGAGCGCACGGGTTGGCCAAACAATGGAACGAAGGAAGGCGGGCAGCAGTATTTCGACTGGTTCAAGTTCCAGTTCTGGCGCTTTGTCTTCGTTCAGCAGCTTATGGCCAAGGAGCTGCAGACCTTCCTCGAATTCCCGCCTATGCAACGTGGCGCGAGTTTCAATCTCGACGCCGTCAAGGCTGAGATGGCGAAGCGAATGGAGCAGGCAGAAGCGGCAGCAAAGGGTCCGGGCAATTGAACGAGCAATTGAAATAGCCGCTCTTGATGGCGGGCGGCCACACAGAGGTCGCCCGCAAGAGAACGTTCTTAGTTAGCCAACTTGAATGACTGCCGTTGGCACATCGCGACATTTCCTTGCGATGCAGAATTTGGTCGCTTTTGGGGGCGGGCATAGCGGACATCGAGCAAGCCGCACGAATGGGTTCGCGCCTAGCAACGTGCAGCCGTAGAACGCTCTCCTTCCGCAAACTTGGATTTGTCGCACTTGGGCCGTGACTTCGGGCCACGGCCTCTTTCGCGCCACCTACCGCACGGGCAGGCCTTAGGACCTGCCCGTTTCCACTCCTTGTTGAAGTCGGCTGCGCTCGGGTTCTAAAGATTGACGTCCAAGCCGAACTCCCGTTTCACCGCGGCTTTGTATTCCTCATCGCTCGCTCCTCCACGGCGGACGATTTCCTCATCCGTCTTGCTCGCTCGCCACTCG
>Ga0210406_10004097_pt1 | contig 15762 bp, 15 predicted proteins | sample IncBWC30MmetaG_FD_155454 | JGI IMG/M metagenome (GOLD analysis project Ga0210406, IMG submission 155454) | Forest soil microbial communities from Barre Woods Harvard Forest LTER site, Petersham, Massachusetts, United States - Inc-BW-C-30-M | ecosystem: Environmental > Terrestrial > Soil >... | reverse complement strand
CGACATCCTCATTAATAATGCAGGCGTCATCGAGGTCGGTCCGCTCGCGCACATGCAGTTCAAAGACTTCGATCGCGCGGTGCGACTTCATTTCTGGGCGCCGTACATTCTACAATTTCTCATCGTCCCCCGGATGCGCGCTCAAGGCGGCGGGCGCATCGTAAATATTTCGTCCATCGGCGGACGCGTTGCCGTCCCGCACATGGCCCCCTATTCGGCCAGCAAATTCGCGCTCGCCGGATTTTCTGATGCGATTCGTGGCGAACTTGCGCGTGAAAACATCTATGTCACTACGGTCACGCCCGGCCTGATGCGAACCGGTTCGCAGGTGCATGCGAAATTCAAAGGCGATCACGCCGCTGAATATCGGTGGTTCAATTGGTCGATGAAAATTCCGTTCGCTTCGATTTCAGTCGAGCGCGCCGCACGAAAGATTGTGAATGCTTGCGAGCGGGGCAAGCCGAGCCTCGTCATGCCATTCTCAACCTGTCTAATCATCGCCGCCAACGCGGCATTCCCAAATCTGATGGCGCGCGCGATGAAAATGTTTGCGCGCTCATTGCCATCGGAAGTCAGCCGCAGCGGCAACGAAGCAAGATCGGGCGCTGAGCTACGAGAGCGAAAGTGAAACTAAGTCGTCTCTTCGTTTCAATCGACCCGCCAAAATCACTCCGGAATATTTTAGCCGATCTCGATCCACAGATTCGCGGCGTTCGCTGGACAGTACGCGATCAGTTGCATCTCACGCTCGGCTTTTTTCCTGACGTTCGCGAGGAGATGGAACTTTCATTACGCGAAAAACTGAGCGCGGTTGAGTTCCGCGCATTCTTCCTTCCAATCGAAGGTGTCGGAACTTTTCCGCCGAAAGGACTGGTGAAAATAATCTGGATCAGTATTGGGACCGGTCATCCGCATTTGTTTCAACTTCATAAACGCGTCCAGGAAGCGGCGCTCGCCGTCGGAATCGAACCCGAATTGCGTCCGTGGCATCCGCACATCACGCTCGCGCGCTGTCGCGATGTCCCGGGAGGCGCGCTTGGCAAATTTCTGAAGTCAAACGCGCAGCTCGATGCCGGAATGTTTCGCGTCGAAGCATTTCATCTTTATTGCAGCGAGCTCACGCCATCGGGACCGATCCACACCTGCCAACTTTCAGTGTCGGCTATTGCGTAGGACGGCGACTCGATAACGGCGCCGCGATATGTTCAAGCGGTCGGCGTTCTGCTGCCACGCCGATCCAAAGCTCGACAACCGCCGCGATGATCATAAGCACCGCGGCGACGGAATAACCAATGACGAGCCGGTCCGTCGATCCGGTCCCGATGATCCAGGCAAATAACCAAGGCGCAAACACTCCACCCACGAGCGTTCCAATTGCGTAGAAGATCGCGATTGCGAAAGCACGAATCTCCAGTGGGAAGATTTCGCTAACGGTCAGATAAGCCGAGCTCGCGGCGGCGGACGCGACAAAAAATATGATAGTCCACGCGATCGTTTGCGTTTGGGCCGTTAAAGCGCCGATTCGGAACAACCAAGCGCCGACCGCGAGCAAGATCCCTGCGACTCCATAAGTCACGGCAATCATTTGCTTGCGACCAACCGTATCGAACAGATGCCCAAGAACGATCGGGCCAAGAAGATTGCCAAGCGCAAATGGAAGCAAATACGCGCCCACATTTTGTTCCGGCACCCGGTAAAAGCGCATTAAAACCAGCGCGTAGGTAAAAAAGATCGCGTTGTAGAAAAACGCCTGAGTCGCCATCAAAACGAAACCGAGAAACGAACGACGCCGATGTTCGTGCACAATGGCATTCCAAATTTCACGCCAGGGCGTGTGCGTGCGTGTGTGAATCCGCGTCGGCGGAAATTCATGTTCCGGCAATATTTCGGGATCGGCCACAACGCTTCGCTCAACTTCGCCGACGATCTTTTCCGCCTCAAAATTTCGTCCATGGATCATCAGCCAGCGAGGGCTCTCCGGGATCCAGCGTCGAAAGAAAATCACAATCAACCCAAGGGTCGCGCCGATTCCGAAAGCGAAACGCCAGCCCAGCCAAACTGGAAATCGATTCGGATCCAGCAACAGGAGCGTCGCGGCCGCGCCAAGCGCAGCGCCTACCCAGTACGATCCGTTGATCATCAAATCGACGCGGCCGCGAACCCGCGCCGGAATCAACTCGTCGATCGCCGAATTGATTGCGGCGTACTCGCCACCGATTCCCGCGCCAGTGAGTGCGCGAAACAGCGCGTAGCTCGCGAAATTCCAGGAAAGGGCGGACAAGGCCGTGCCCAACAAATAAACGGCGACTGTGATAAAAAATAATTTCTTTCGGCCGAATCGGTCCGTTCCGTAACCAAACAAAAGTGCACCGATGACCGCGCCGGCTAGATAACAGGTTGCGCTCGCGCCGACTTCGCCGTCGGTCAGTCCGAGCGTTTCACTACGGGTAAGAATTCCGCCCAAGGAGCCGGCCAGCGTGACTTCCAACCCGTCGAGGATCCAGGTCGCACCTAATGAAACGACGATCAACCAATGCCAGCGACTCCACGGCAGCCGGTCCAAACGCGCCGGGACGAAGGATTCGACGATTTCGCCGTTGGTCATCGACGAAAGTCTTGCCGGTGGCGATTGAGGTCAATCGCCGCTACCTAAGATCAGTCTTCGTAGGTCGGCAAACCTTTGGCGCGCCGCTTTTCCTTGATGTAGTTCACCATGTCTTCCGAGGTCTTGAAATCATCGGACTTGAACGGCGGTTTCTTTTTGCGGCGGAGCACACTGTACCACCAACGCCAGTAATTTTGCCACGTATCGTAACCGGCTTCCGGTTTTTCCTTCTTAATCTCGGCCGCGATCCGTTCGTCGACTCGCTCTTTCCAATATTGTTCTTCAGTCACGTTGCTGACCGAAGTGCGGCCCGACCGATCGGTGTTGTATTCCCGAATCGTGGGCCGGTGGATCGCGCAGGCGGGAAGAAAAATCAGCACGAGTAGAACTGCGAGGATTCGCCGGGAAAAGGTCGTAAGCATGTCGATCGAAAGAATTTCGAAACTAAAACAATTCGTCAATTTCGAAAGACTGTTTTTTCGAAATTTACGCGGTGCGACCGCAACAATTCTTGTATTTTTTTCCGCTGCCGCACGGGCACGGCTCGTTGCGGCCAACTTTCGGCAGTGATCGCCGCACCGGCAGATCGATCGACACTTCGCCCGCGCCGTCCCCGTCGCCATCCATGGCAACTCCGGCCATTGCTGGCTGTCGCGCGCGGACCGGTGCATTCGCCGTTGGCGCGCCCGGCGCGTCTTCGCGCAGCAAAAACTGTGGCAAGCTTCCCAGGAAATCTTCGAAGGCACGAAGGTTTGTCGTACTTCGGAAAAGATTGTGCAGCACTTCGTTCTTAATGTTCGCCATCAGCTCGACGAACATGTCATAGGCTTCAGTCTTGTATTCGATCAACGGATCCTTCTGCGCGTAGCCACGCAGATAAACGCCTTCGCGCAACGCATCCATCGCGTAGAGGTGCTCCTGCCACAGGCGATCGATCGCGTTCAAAATAATGTAACGCTCGAGACTCTTCACGGCCGTCGGTTCTTCGTGGTTCGACTTCCGCTGGTACGCGTCCTTGATCTTCTCAATCAAGAACTTCGCGTTTTCCTCGACGCTGCGCGTTTCGAACTGTGCCCGCTCTTTGTTAAGGCCGAGCGGGAACGTGACGTTCACCCAGTTCATCAAGCCGGCGTAGTTCGGTTCCTCGCCTTCCAGATATTCCTTCACCTTGTTCGGCACGGCTTCGTCGATCACTTCGAAGATCTCCGCGCGCGGATCTTCAGTATCGATAACGTCGTTCCGCCAGGTGTAAACGACTTCGCGCTGCATGTTCATCACGTCGTCGAAATCGAGCGTGCGTTTCCGAATCAGATAATTGCGTTGCTCGACGCGTTTCTGCGCCGTCTCGACCGACTTGTTCAACCAGCGATGCTCGAGCTCCTGTCCCTCTTCGAGACCGAAACGCTCCATGATTTTCGTCATCCGATCCGCCGCACCGAAGTTACGCATGAGATCGTCTTCAAAGCTGACATAAAACCGCGAGGCGCCCGGGTCGCCCTGGCGCGCGCAACGACCCCGTAATTGTCGATCAATCCGACGCGCTTCATGTCGTTCGGTGCCAATAACAGACAGTCCGCCTTTGTCCGCGACGCCTGCTCCAAGTTTAATATCAGTGCCGCGTCCGGCCATGTTCGTAGAAATCGTGACCGTGCCGGGCTGACCGGCACGCTGAACAATCTCAGCCTCCTGCATATGAAACTTCGCATTCAATACGTTGTGCGGAATTTTTTCGCGCTTAAGCATTCGGCTCACCAACTCCGACGCTTCCACGCTCACCGTGCCGACCAACACAGGCTGCTGATTGGCGTGATGCTCTTTGATTTCGTTAATGACCGCGTTGTATTTTTCTCGACGCGTCTTGTAGATGCGATCGTTGGCATCCTTTCGCGCGACGGGCCGGTTGGTCGGAATCACGTTCACGTCGAGTTTGTAAATGTCGTGAAACTCGGCTGCTTCGGTCTCCGCCGTTCCCGTCATGCCGGCGAGTTTTTGATAAAGCCGAAAATAATTTTGGATCGTGATCGTCGCCAGGGTTTGCGTTTCGCGATCGATCTGCACGCCTTCTTTCGCTTCGACGGCTTGATGCAAGCCATCACTCCAGCGCCGGCCCGGCATTTTGCGTCCGGTAAATTCGTCAACGATGACGACCTTATTGTCTTCAACTACGTACTGCACGTCCTTGTCGAATACGCAGTAAGCACGGAGCAAATTCGAAATATTGTGGATCCGTTCCGCCTGCGAATCGCAAAGCTCCTGTCGCTCCGATTTTTTCTTGTCCTTCTCCTCGTCGGGCAACGTCGTGTCGAGATCGATTTCAGTGAATTCGCTTATCAAATCCGGCAGCACGAAAGCGTTTGGATCGTCCGGATTCAAAAACGTCCGGCCTTGCTCCGACAAGTCTGCTTCGTTCGACTTTTCGTCGATCGTGAAAAACAATTCCTCTTTGAGCTGAAACAATTCTTCCTTGCGCGTGTCGGTGTAGAACGAGAGCTCAGCCTTATCGATCGCGCGCCGTTTGTCCGGGTCCTCCATCATTCGCAGCAACTGTTTGTTGCGCGGCTGACCGAGCTTCACTTTGAACATCAAACGCCCGCCAAGTTCGGCGTCGCCCTTCTCGAACGCCTCCGCCGCTTCGCTCGCCATTCGATTGCACAGCATCGTCTGCTTTCGAACGAGTTGTTCAATCAACGGCTTCCATTTGTCGTACTGATGGGTTGAGATCGTCGCCGGTCCGCTGATGATCAACGGCGTGCGCGCTTCGTCGATCAAGATCGAGTCGACCTCATCGACGATCGCGAAATGATAACCACGCTGCACTTGCAGCTCGCGCGACGTCGCCATTCCATTGTCGCGCAAGTAATCGAATCCGAATTCGCTGTTCGTTCCGTAAGTGATGTCGCAAGCGTATTGCTGACGACGCACGTCCGGTTCCTGATCGTGCTGAATGCAGCCGACCGTAAGCCCGAGGAAAGTGTAGAGCTGCCCCATCCATTCCGCGTCGCGTCGCGCAAGGTAATCGTTCACCGTCACGAGATGCGCGCCTCGGCCGGTGAGTGCGTTCAAATAGAGCGGCAGCGTGGCAACCAAAGTCTTACCTTCGCCCGTCGCCATTTCTGCGATTCGGCCACGATGCAAAACCATTCCGCCGAGCAGTTGGACATCGAAATGCACCATGTCCCACGTCATCGGCTGGTCGCAGACCGTGAAAGAATCCTGTCGCTCCTTCAGGCGCCGGGCCGCGTTTTTCACGACTGCGAACGCCTCGGGCAAAATTTGTTCGAGCCGCCGTAATTGCTCTTCCGGGTCGGAAATTTTCGACAGCTCCTCTTTCCAGGCAGCCGTCTTGGCTCGCAAGGCGTTGTCGGACAGCGACTTGAACTGCTCGTCGAACTCGTTAATCCGGCGAACGTTGGGTGCCATTCGCCGCAACTCGCGCTGATTTTTCGAGCCAAAAAGCTTCTTGAGAATCCAATTAACCATTCAGTGAATAATATCGGTGAGATTAGGCGAGTCGCAACGGTCGCACACAATCCAGAGAGGTAAACTTGAGGTCATTCGGCCGGCGCACGCTAAGAAACAGTGAAAGAGAAGCAGTTCCCAGACGAATCGTTCCCGTGAAATACTCATCCCACTTTATTGCCTTGTTGGCGACTACTTCGAGTGCCGTCTGCCAGGGCGATCCACAGAGTCGCGAAATGAACCAACCGGTGCCGCCATTTCGAATAGCTGGAAATCTTTATTACGTTGGCGCGAAGGAAGTTTGCTCGTTCCTGATCACAACGCCGCAAGGCCACATGCTTCTCGACGGCGGATTTGCCGAGACCGCGCCGCAGATCGAACGAAACATCGCGCAACTAGGATTTAAGATCGAAGACGTGAAGATCCTTCTGAATAGCCACGCACACTTGGATCATGCCGGCGGTTTGGCCGAGTTAAAACAGAAGAGTGGTGCGAAGCTCATTGCGAGCGCGGGCGATGCGGAGTTGCTTCGCAACGGTGGCCGCGGCGATTTTCGATTCGGCGACACGTTGCCGTTTCCAGTGGTCGGCGTCGATCAAATCATCGGTGATAGTGAATCGATCGAGCTCGGCGATCAAAAACTCACTGCCTGGCTGACACCAGGTCACACCAGAGGAAACACAACTTGGACCGCGAAGATCTCGGATGGCGCAAAAACGTACGACGTCGTATTCGCCGGCAGTCCAACCGCACTCGATTACCAGCTCGTCGGCAAAGAAAGTTATCCCGGCATCGTTGTTGATTTCGAAAAGACGTTCGCCGTCCTGAAAAGATTGCCGTGCGATATTTTCGTCTCCGATCACGGAACGTTTTTTGGTTTCCTGAAAAAACGCGAACGTCTCATGCGCGGCGAAAACCCGAACCCGTTCGTTGATCCTGACGGTTACAAACGGTTCGTGACGCATTTCGAAAAAGAATTTCACGACAAACTCGAGCTGCAGCGAAAAGCGGTCGGTTCACCCACGCCGACGCCAGAATGATTGCGTCCGGCGCTTCGCTGTTTAAGCTCGATGCATGAAGAAAATCATTTCCACGACCGACGCCCCCGCAGCCATCGGACCGTATTCGCAAGGCGTCCGCGTCGGATCGATTATTTTTTATTCGGGGCAAATCCCACTTGATCCCAAGACCGGACAGGTCGTTTCCGGCGGCATCGATGTCCAGGCGCGCCGGGTGATGGAAAATATCGGCGGTTTGTTGAAGGCCGAAGGTCTCGGGTTCGAAAACGTCGCCAAGACGACAATTTTTCTCGCGGACATCGGCGATTTTCAAACCGTGAACGAAATTTACGGCGGCTATTTTAAACAAGCGCCGCCAGCTCGCTCCACCGTGCAGGCCGGCGCGCTGCCGAAGAACGTTCGCATTGAAATCGAAGTGATCGCCGTCGCAGGCGACGGAGACGGAACAGTCGCGGACACGTCGGGATGAGCGAAGACCTGCTCGCCCTTTTCCGAAAAACCGGCGCGCTGCTCGATGGCCACTTCGTTCTGCGTTCCGGATTGCGCACCCGCCAATATTTTCAGTGCGCGATTCTTCTTTCGCACACCGACATCGCTGAGCGTGTTTGCAAAATGCTGGCCGACAAGCTGCATAGATTTGATTGCGATACGGTCATCTCCCCTGCCCTAGGGGGAATCATCGTCGGCCAGGAAGTTGGGCGCGCGTTAGGCAGACCGCACATCTTCGTTGAGAAAGACGAGGGCAAGCTCGTGCTTCGTCGCGGTTTCAAAATCAACAACGGCGAAAAGATTATCGTCGTCGAAGACGTTGTAACGCGCGGCGGCCGAGTCCAGGAAACGATCGACATCGTTCGCGCGCATGGCGGAATCGTCACGGCCGTCGGAGTAATTGTGGATCGAAGCGGCAACAACAAACCGGTTTTTGGTTGCCCGTTCGTCAGTTTAGTCGAAATGAATGTAGAGAATTTCGCGGCGGAGAAATTGCCGCCCGACCTGGCGAAAATTCCTGCCGTAAAACCTGGAAGTAAATGACCACCGAGCCGAAATCAGCCGCCGCTGCGACGGTGCGAATCAAGTCGCGCGGATTCGTCTCGGAGTTTTGCCATTCTTCGGTCGGGCGAAAAATGATCGTCGCCGTTACCGGCGTGATCCTGATCTTGTTCGTGATCGGTCATTTGTTAGGCAATCTGCAAATTTTTATCGGCCCGGATTGGATCAACGGCTACTCACAGCACTTACATGATCTCGGTCCCATTCTCTGGATGATTCGTCTCTTCCTGTTAGCGACTGTGATTTTCCACATTTACTTCACGATCCTTCTCGCCATCGAAAATCGTCGCGCGCGGCCTGAAAACTACCGCGACCGGAATTACGTCAAAGCGAGTTGGGCGTCGCGCCACATGGTCGTCAGCGGACTGGTCGTACTCGCGTTCGTTATTTATCACCTCGCTCACTTCACTTTTCGCACGACCGATCCGCGCTTCGCGTTGCTTAAACTGGATGCGCACGGTCACTACGACGTTTTTTCAATGATGGTTTACGGATTTCAAAACATTTACGTTTCGATTTTCTACATCGTCGGACTATTTCTCCTGACACTCCATCTCACGCATGGCTCGTCGAGTTTCTTTCAATCGCTCGGCCTGAATGATCAGCGGCTGACGCCGAAGCTCGCAGTCGCCGGGCGAGTTTTCGCGTGGCTGCTTTTTATCGGATACACCTCGATCCCGGTCGCCGTGCTGCTCGGTTTTATCCAACCAGCGCAGCAATTATGATCGGCAATCTCGATCCTAAAGCTCCTTCTGGTCCGCTCGATCGAAAATGGACGAGTCACAAAGATCACGCCCGGCTCGTTAGTCCAAACAATCGGCGTAAATTTGAAATCATTGTGGTTGGCTCGGGCCTGGCCGGCGGCTCGGCGGCGGCAACGCTGGGCGAGCTCGGTTATCGCGTGAAATGCTTTTGCTATCAGGATTCGCCGCGCCGCGCGCATTCGATCGCGGCCCAGGGCGGAATCAATGCCGCGAAGAATTATCAAAACGACGGCGATAGTGTTTATCGCCTATTCTACGACACCATCAAAGGCGGCGACTTTCGCTCGCGCGAGGCGAATGTGTATCGGCTCGCCGAAGTCAGCGGCAACATCATCGACCAATGCGTCGCCCAAGGTGTTCCGTTCGCGCGCGAATACGGCGGCCTGCTCGCGAATCGTTCGTTTGGTGGCGCGCAGGTTTCGCGGACGTTTTACGCGCGCGGCCAAACCGGCCAGCAACTTTTGCTCGGTTGCTATTCAGCGCTCTGCCGGCAAATCGCCGCCGGCACGGTGCAAATGTTTCCGCAAACCGAAATGCTCGACCTCGTGATCGTCGACGGTCACGCCAAGGGAATCGTAACCCGAAATTTGCGCACCGGCAGGATCGACAATGTCGCGGGCGACGCAGTCGTACTGGCTACCGGCGGCTATGGCAACGTCTTTTATCTTTCGACCAACGCGCGCGGTTGCAACGTGACAGCGACCTATCGCGCTTACAAGAAAGGCGCTCTCTTCGCTAATCCCTGCTTCACTCAGATTCATCCCACGTGCATACCGCATTCGGGCGATTATCAATCGAAACTGACGTTAATGTCCGAATCGTTGCGGAATGACGGACGCGTTTGGGTTCCGAAGCGAAAAGAAGACTGTGCGAAATCACCGAACGAAATTCCCGAAAAGGATCGCGATTATTATTTAGAACGAAAGTATCCGAGTTACGGAAATCTCGCGCCGCGCGACATTTCATCGCGCGCGGCCAAGGAAGTTTGCGACGAAGGTCGCGGCGTTGGCCCAGGCGGGCGCGGCGTTTATCTGGATTTTGCCGACGCGATCAAACGGCTTGACGAACAAACGATCGCCGAACGTTACGGGAATCTGTTCGAAGTTTACGAAAAGATCACGGGCGAGAACGCTTACAAAGTTCCAATGCGGATTTATCCCGCGGTCCATTACACGATGGGCGGACTCTGGGTTGATTACAATTTGATGAGCAACATTCCCGGCTTGTTTGTAATCGGTGAAGCGAACTTTTCCGATCACGGCGCCAACCGGCTCGGCGCCAGCGCACTGATGCAGGGGCTGGCCGATGGCTATTTTGTTTTGCCTTACACGCTTCCGAATTATCTGGCCGGGCAAATGGACCGGCGGCCTTCAGCGGATGCGCCCGAATTCAAAGACGCGCAAAACAATGTGCGCGCGAAGATCCAGAAATTGCTGAAGGTGAATGGCAATCGCTCGCTCGATTCAATCCATCGCGAGCTTGGAACATTGATTTGGGACAAGTGCGGAATGGCGCGAAACAAAGCCGGCCTCGAAGAAGCGCTCGAAAAAATCCCGCAGTTGCGCGAACGATTCTGGCGCGAAGTTCGTGTGCCCGGCGACGGCGAAGATTTCAACCAGTCACTGGAACGCGCCGGCCGCGTCGCGGATTTTCTCGAGTTTGCCGAGCTGATGTGCATCGACGCGGTGATCCGCGACGAATCGTGCGGCGCACATTTTCGCGAGGAACATCAAACCCCGGAGGGTGAAGCTTTGCGCAACGACGATGACTTCGCCTCGGTGTTTGCCTGGGAGTTTCAAGGATGCAACGGCACCATCACGTCGCCGAAACTGCATCGTGAACCTTTGCACTTCGAGACGGTGCATTTAACCCAACGCAGCTATAAATGAATTTGAAGCTCAAGGTCTGGAGGCAAAAAAATCGACAATCGTCGGGTCGACTGATCGATTACGACGCGCCTGATATTCCGCCGCAAGCGTCGTTGCTCGAAATGCTCGATATCGTCAACGAGCGTTTGCTTCTCAAAGGCGAAGAACCAATCGCGTTCGATTCCGATTGTCGCGAAGGAATTTGTGGGACGTGTTCGTTGACGGTAAACGGCGAAGCGCACGGCCCCGATCATCCCGGCGCTGCGTGCGAGCTTTATATGCGCAAATTCAAAGACGGCGAAACGATCGTGGTCGAGCCGTTCCGCGTGAAAAGTTTCCCGATCCTAAAAGATCTGGTGGTCGATCGCAGCGCGCTTGATCGGATCGTGCAGGCCGGCGGATTTATTTCGGCGCGCGCCGGTTCGGCTCCAGAAGCGAATTCGATTCCGGTCGCGAAGCATGACGCCGATGTTTCGATGGAAGCGGCCGCGTGCATCGGTTGCGGCGCGTGCGCCGCGGCCTGTCCAAATGCATCCGCGATGCTTTTCACCGCGGCGAAGGTTTCGCACCTCGCGCTTTTACCTCAGGGCGAACCGGAGCGCGCAAAACGCGTCGTGGGCATGGTTCGCGCGATGGACGCCGAAGGTTTTGGCAATTGCACGAACACGTACGAGTGCGAAGCGGTTTGCCCGGCTGAAATCAGCGCCAGCTTTATCGCGAAATTGAATCGCGAATATTCGCGGGCGAGTTTGAAACGCAGCGCCGGCGAATAAGTCCGGGCCGGACTGGCCCTTATCGGAAATTGAATCGCTCGCTTACCGCGTTTGAGCGATGCAGGTCCAAATTTCGCGGTCGAGCTCTGTTGCGCGCGTCGCCAACGCATCAACATTCGCATTCGGACGCAGCACCGCAAAAACGGTCGAGCCGGAACCGGACATTAACGCTGCGCTGACCTCCGATTGCTCCAACAACCAGGTTTTCAGCTGGGCGAGGAAAGCAAACTTCTCGAAGACCGGTCGCTCCAGGTCGTTGACGAAATTTTGGCCGTCGAAATTCTTGGGACTGTAGGAAACTCCTGGAATTTCTTTTGCATTCTGCCAGCGCGAGTAGGCCCAGCCACTCGCGACGCCAAACGCCGGCTTGAGCAACAAAATCGACAATTTCTGCTTCAACTTCGTCGGCTCCACAATTTCTCCGCGCCCCTTGCAGAATGCAGCAGACTCGAACAAAAAAAACGCAACATCGGATCCAATCGCGGAGCCCAGCTTCGATAATTCATCGCGCGACAACATGGTTTCAAAAAGTTGATTCAGACCGCGCAACGTCGCGGCGGCGTCACTGCTGCCGCCGCCAAGACCCGCGCCGTGTGGAATTTTCTTTTCCAGTTTGACCGAAACGCCGCTCTTGATCTTCGCGTGCTCGAAAAAAAGTTTTGCGGCACGGACGACGAGATTGTCATCGCCCGTCGAAAGTGTTGGATCGTCGCAACTGAAATCAATCCAGCGATTCTGCTTTTCCATCTCGATTTTATCGTAAAGTGAGATTGGCGCGATGAGGGTTTCGATTTCGTGAAAACCGTCAGTGCGCCGGTTCAAAATCCGGAGCGAAAGATTAATTTTCGCCGGTGCAAGAATCTGCATAGGTTGCGCTACTTTAAATGACGAACGCGGCTGACAAAATCATTGTTGCGCTCGATGTGCCGTCCACCAAGGAGGCGATACAACTTGTGGCCGAACTGCAGTCCAACGTCGCAATGTTCAAGGTTGGCCTGCAGTTGTATAGCGCTGGATATGCCGCTGCCGGCGCAGGAATTACTGGCGCCACTTCATTTGTCTCACGCGTTTTCCTCGATCTTAAACTTCACGACATACCAAATACCGTCGCAAGAGCGGTCGAGTCGGTCAGCAATCGCGGCGTAGAAATGTTAACAATTCACCTGAGCGGCGGTGCCGAAATGATTCGGGCCGCGACCGCAGTAAAAGGAAAAATGCTTGTTCTCGGAGTCACCGTCTTAACGAGCTCAAATGAACAGACGTTACGAGAAACCGGAATTTCGGAACGAGTTGACGAGCACGTTCTGCGACTAGCGAACCTGGGAGTAGAAAATAGAGTCGACGGGATTGTCGCCAGCGCGCATGAAATCAAAGCCCTGCGCAAGGAATTTGGCGACAAAGTCAAAATCGTTGTTCCGGGGATTCGACCGAGCTGGGCGGAGGCGGGCGATCAAAAACGCACCATGACCCCGCGCGAAGCAATCGAAGCCGGCGCCGATTATTTGGTGATTGGCCGGCCAATCACCGCACACAAGAATCCGCGCGAGGCACTTGCGAAGGTTTTGGCCGAGATCAACGGCTAGAAAAACATGTTCGCCGCGTTGGATGTTTATCACGACGAATCGACGCGTTCAGCGGCGTTGAACATGGCTATCGACGAAGCGCTGTTCGAAATCGCGGTCGTTCCATCGATTCGATTGTATCAATGGGACCATCCCGCGCTTTCGTTCGGCTATTTTGGAAACTTCGAAGATGTGGCGAATCAAAATCGCGACATTGTTCGCCGCTGGACCGGCGGCGGAATTGTTTTCCACGGCGAAGACCTGACTTACTCTATCGTGATTCCGGAAAGCGATGCAGCGTTTGGCGAATCATCGATGTCGATTTACGAAAAAACACACACCGCAATTCGCGAAGCGCTGACGGCAAATGGTCAAGTTTCTGAATTAGCTACCAGCACACGCCCGAAGATCTCGGACTCCTGTTTTGCAAATCCGGTTCGCGCTGACGTTCTGTCGAACGGACACAAAGTTGCCGGCGCGGCGCAAAGACGAACGCGTCGCGGGCTTCTGCAACAGGGCAGCATCCAGAGCGTCAGTTTTGGAAACGGTTTCGCCGGTTTGTTTGCGAAAGCGCTTTGCCACGACTGTCGCCAGAAGCAGCTCAATACTCCTTTGCTCGCACGCGCTGAAGCGATTGCCGCGCAAAAATACAGCACAGCAACCTGGCTTCGCCGGCGCTAAGCCGGCGTTTTGTTCAACGTGTTGCTTTGACAATCGCTGTTGCCCCCTTCTATGCTGCGACTGTGGAAGTCACGGTACCCTCGGCGTTCGCGCCCACAGTTCCGAATGGGCCGCTGAGCCGAGTGACGGAAGTGGTCCGGCAGGAGCTCGACGATGTTGAAGCGCGCATCGTCGCACAGGCGTCTTCGTTCGATCCGGCGGTAGAAGGTTATGTGAGTTACGCGATCGGCGGCCGCGGAAAGCGATTGCGTCCATTGGTTGCATTGCTGAGTGGCGGTGCCGCCGACGCAATCACATCCGAGCACATCGATCTTGCGGTAATCGTGGAATTGATTCACGTCGCGACGCTGGTCCATGACGACATCGTTGACGAAGCGGAATGGCGCCGGGCCCAGCCAACGTTGAACGCGCGCTGGGGAAATTCGTTGAGCGTGCTGCTGGGCGATTGGCTCTTTGCTCACGCCCTGAATCTGTCGGCGGGTTTTGACGATGTGGAAGTGAGCCGTTCGATTGCGCGCGCAGCACGCGAAGTTTGCACCGGGGAAATCATCCAGACGCAGCGGCGGTTCGATCTTCATCTCGCGATCGAGGATTACCTGCGAATCATAGAAATGAAAACCGGTTCGTTGTTTGCGGTAGCATCCGAGCTCGGCGCGCTGTTAAGCAAAGCAACTCCGGCCGTCCAGGAATCGTTGAGAATTTTCGGCCAAAAAATCGGGACGGCGTATCAAATCTACGACGACTGCATCGACATCGCCGGAAATGAACGGCTCACCGGAAAAACATTGGGCAGCGATTTGCGCAAAGGAAAATTGACGCTGCCCGTGCTGATGTTGTTGGGCGGACGCAACGGATCCGACAAGGAACATTTTTCGCAACTCATTTTGGACGCGCGTTTTGAAGAGATTGAGCAGCTCTTGACTTCTCCTCAGGCGAACGGAGCGCTCAGCGCGTCGATCGACGCCGGACAAACACTGATTGCGGAGGGGCAGACGCAGATTGAAAATTTGCCGGCGAATCGCTACAGCAATGCATTGATCGCTTTGGGCGATGCGCTGCGCGAAATGCTCGAACAATTTCGAAGTTGATCGTTCCTTTAATAAATTTTCAGAAAAATCCGCGCAGCATCCCCCCAACCTTGCAATCGCGCATTCGTGAAATGCCCGAAAACGAGCGGCCGCGAGAAAAACTCGCCGCGCGCGGCGCATCCGCTCTGTCTGACGCCGAGTTGATCGCGATCTTGCTTCGGACCGGAAAGGTCGGCGCCAACGCGATCGACGTAGCGCGCGATCTTTTGAAGCGGCATGCCTCGCTGCGCGGATTGAGCCGGTGCAGCGTCGACGAATTGGCGAAGGCTCCAGGGGTGGGACCTGCCAAGGCCGTGCAATTGGCGGCGGCGTTCGATTTGGGAAATCGACTGGCGCGCGAAAGTTTGGCGAACCAAAAGATCGATTCGCCCGAGCTCGTGAACAGCCTCGTTGGTGGCGAAATGAGAATGCTGCGCACGGAGGAGATGCGCGCGATTTTGTTAGACACGCGTTATCGGTTGATTCGGGTCGAAGATATTTCGAGCGGCACGGTGAATGAAAGCATTGCGCATCCGCGCGAAATTTTCCGACCGGCGATCGTCGCGTCGGCCTATGCCGTGATCGTCGTTCACAACCATCCCTCGGGCGATCCATCGCCGAGCCAGGCCGACCACAATTTAACGCGCCGCCTGGCCGAAGCCGCCGAGTTGATGCAGATCAAGCTTCTCGATCACGTCATCATCGGCGCGCAGGATGCAAACAGGTCGGGTTACTTTAGTTTCAAGGAAGCGGGCGTCCTTTGAACATTCATCACACCGCAATCATAGATCCCGAGGCGCAGCTCGGCGTCTGCGTTGAGATTGGCCCGTACGTGGTAATCGAAGCGGGTGTTGAGATTGGAGATCGGTCGATAATCGAATCTCACGCGGTCATCGAAGGCGATACTCGGATTG
>Ga0210406_10004096_pt1 | contig 15762 bp, 15 predicted proteins | sample IncBWC30MmetaG_FD_155454 | JGI IMG/M metagenome (GOLD analysis project Ga0210406, IMG submission 155454) | Forest soil microbial communities from Barre Woods Harvard Forest LTER site, Petersham, Massachusetts, United States - Inc-BW-C-30-M | ecosystem: Environmental > Terrestrial > Soil >... | reverse complement strand
GGTGGTCGCGACTTTTTCGGGTAAACCGTTGTTCGGCCGCCGTTCGATGGTGATGGCAACGATGGTGATCTGCGTGCTGTCCTTCCTGGTATGGCTGCATCATTTTTTCACCATGGGCGCCGGCGCCGACGTGAACGCATTCTTCGGCGTCATGACGATGCTCATCGCGGTGCCGACGGGTGTGAAGGTGTTCAATTGGCTGTTCACTCTCTACGGTGGCCGCATCCGTTTCACGGTGCCCGTTTATTGGGCGATCGGGTTCATGGTGACCTTCGTCATCGGGGGTATGACCGGTGTTCTCATGGCGATCCCACCGGCCGACTTTGTTCTACACAACAGCCTGTTTTTGATCGCGCACTTTCACAATGTGATAATTGGCGGCGTCGTCTTCGGTGTCATGGCGGGCATCACTTATTGGTTTCCGAAGGCCTTTGGCTTCACGCTGAATGAGCGCCTTGGTAAATCGGTGTTTTGGTGCTGGTTCATCGGCTTCTACCTCGCCTTCATGCCGCTCTACGTGCTGGGACTCATGGGGGCGACGCGGCGCATGCAGCACTATTCGAACACGCATTGGCAGCCGCTCATGCTCGTCGCACTCGCGGGCGCAATACTGATTCTCTTAGGGATAGCACTGACCGGCGTGCAGCTCGCCGTGAGTATTCGCCGGCGCGAACTCAATCGCGATGTGACGGGCGATCCGTGGAACGGTCGTACGCTCGAATGGTCAACCCCGTCCCCGCCGCCGGCGTGGAACTTCTCGCATCTGCCGCAAGTGGACCGCCCGGACGTGTTCTGGACCAAGAAGCAACAGCGCGGAACTGCGCAGGGTCGCGACGTCAGGCGGACCTATGAAGCGATCCATGTCCCTCGGAATAATCCGACGGGCTTCTTTCTCGCCTTCTTTGCGGTATTGCTGGGGTTCTCCCTCATCTGGCGCATCTGGTGGGGTGCCGGACTGGGACTTCTGGGGGTGCTCGTCGTTTGTCTCATGCAGGCGTGGCGCACCGATGGCGAGATCGAGTTGCCTGCGGAGAAGGTCGCCGCCTTTGAGCGGCTCCATGGGCTGAAGGAGAGCGCGGCATGAGCGCTGCGGAACAAGCACTCTCGAGCGGAAATGCGGTGCCGCTGTCGCTTCGGGGTCCTGCGCCAACGCGCGTGGTCGCGGGCTACGGTTTTTGGTTGTTCTTGCTGTCCGACATCATCATTTTCGCCGCGCTCTTTGCCGCGTATGCGGTGCTTTCAGGCGAAACCGCCGGCGGCCCAACGGCCGCTGACCTGTTCGATAAGAGGCACGTGCTGATCGAGACCGCTTGCTTGCTGGCCTCGAGCGTAACCTGCGGTTTTGGCTCGCTCGCGGTGCAGAGCGGAGACAGAAACTCAACTTATTTTTGGATGGCGATCACCTTCATTTTAGGTGTAACGTTTCTGAGCCTCGAAGTGAGCGAGTTCAGTCACATGCTTGAGATAGGCGCGGGGCCGTCCCGCAGCGCCTTTCTCTCGGCCTTCTTCACCTTGGTGGGCACCCACGGACTGCATGTGACCATCGGTCTGTGCTGGTTGGTTGTCATGCTATTGCAGGTGGCAACGCTCGGATTCCAGCCGATGGTCGGCCGCCGCTTCTTCTGCTTTGGCCTGTTCTGGCACGCGCTCGACATCGTTTGGATCGGCGTATTCACCATCGTATATCTGGGAGCTCACTTATGAGTACCGAAATCACCGAAATCGAAGCCCAAGGCATGGCTCCGGGCGTCAACGTGCGCACGCACGGCACGCGCCAAAGTTACCTGATTGGCTTAGGCTATGCCGTCGTTTTGACACTGGCTTCTTTTTGGGCTTCGTCAACAGATCTGATCTATTCACCGGGCGTCCCCATTCTGTTGGGTGTTCTCGCAATTGCTCAGATGGGGGTTCACTTGGTGTTCTTCTTGCACATTTCGAGCGCGCCGGACCAAACCAACAATATTCTCGCGCTCGCCTTCGGCATCTTCGTCGTGGGTCTGCTGGTATTCGGATCGATGATCATCATGGCTCATTTGAACCACAACATGATGCCCATGGATCGACTGATGCAGATGCAACGGTAGCGTTGCAGCCGAAAGCAATCACCCACTGCCCATGGCGATCGCCCCCGATGATTCGCTGATAACCGCACTGTCCCGGCCAGGGTGGCGCGAATATCTTTCGCTCACGAAACCCAAAGTGAGCTTGTTGATCGTGTTCACAGCAGTCGTCGGGATGGTTCTGGCCTCACCCGGGATGGTGCCGCTGCCGGCATTGGTGTTCGGCACGCTGGGCATCGCGATGGCATCAGGTTCCGCGGCGACACTCAATCACATCCTGGACCGGCGCATCGATAGGGAGATGGCGCGCACCCGACGGCGACCTTTGGCGACCGGGAGTCTGCGGACGAGTCAGGCCCTTGTTTTCGCGGGTGTCCTGTGTGTGGGCTCAATGATGGTGTTATGGCTGTCGGCCGGAATTCTTTGCGCGCTAATGACGTTCTGCTCAGTCATCGGCTATGCGGTCATCTATACCAGCTGGCTCAAACACGCGACACCCCAAAACATCGTGATCGGCGGCGCCGCCGGCGCAGCGCCCCCGGTACTCGGGTGGGTGGCCGTGACTCACTCCATCGATGCGCAGGCACTGGCGTTGTTCTTGATCATCTTTACGTGGACACCACCGCATTTCTGGTCACTCGCGATTGCGCGGCGCGAGGAGTACGCGAAGGTGGGCATACCCATGCTGCCGGTGACCCACGGCATTCCGTACACACGCCGACAGATTCTGGCCTACACGGTCTTGCTCATTCTGTGCACGCTGATTCCCGCACTCATTGGCATGAGCGGATTGATCTATCTGGCAGCGGCGCTCGTGCTCGATGCGCGCTTTCTTTACCTGGCCGTGGCTCTTCGCCTAGGCGTGCGGCCCGACCTTCCCATTCGTACCTTTCGTTTCTCCATCACTTACCTAATGGCTCTGTTCGGTGCATTCATTGCCGATCACTACTGCAGGCTGCTCGTATAAGGATGCGGATTGCGTACGGCCGATAAAGCGAACCGGATACTGGGTATCATTTTTGGACGAGCACCCCAAGCGGGGGATCCCGTTGGCCGCAGGGATGCCTTTACGCTTATCTCCATTAGTAGATTGCTTTCAATTTCGTTGTACTAGGAGATCCGATGGTCACGCTAAGTTGTTTCCGCCGAGTCAGCTCATGGCAAAGTCGCTTTCTTTCAACTGCGATGTTGGGTCTCGCGAGCGCGAGCGTTCTTCTGCCCGCAAGTCCCGCTTTAGCCGACCCTGCGCGACCGATCGTCAATGAGAAATTCAGCGACTTCGCCCCAGCGATCGCCGAGCTGCGGCAGGAAGCAGGGCAGGACCGGCGCAACATCGTCAGTGCCAACATGCTGCTGACTGAAACCGAGAGCGCGCGATTCTGGCCGCTCTACGACGAATATCGTGCGGAGCGGCAGAAAATCGGAGACCGCAGGGTGCGGTTGATCACGGACTTCTTGGCGCAGCAAAACTCAATGGGTGAGGATCAAGCGCGAGCTCTAGCCAATGAGGATTTTGCAATCTTGAAGGACACCAGCGAACTGAAGACGAAGTGGTATAAGAGGATGACCAAAGAGCTTTCAGAACGAACGGTTGCCCGTTTCTTTCATATCGACGAGAAGCTCGACGCCGCCGCGGACATCGCGCTTGCGGCCAATATCCCACTTATCCACTGAGATTGAAGAGCCGCTTGCCCTGTCTCACCCATTGGGGGGATGGGACTGCCTCATACCCTGCGTCAATCTCAGCGCCGGGGAGGCCTATCCAACGACCTCTACCTAACGTGACGGAGATGCCGATGAGTAAGAAAGTAGCGCAAGTCATCGTCGAGACCCTGCAATCCGCCGGTGTCAAGAATTGCTACGGTATCGTGGGGGACACGCTGAACCAGTTTGCCTCCAGCCTGAGTCGCAGTGACATCAAGTTCGTGCACATGCGCCATGAGGAGGCGGGTGCCTTTGCAGCGCAGGGCGAAGCGCTTCTGATGGACCGCCTGACCGCGGTGGCCGGAAGTTGCGGACCGGGCAGCTTGCATTTCATCAACGGGTTGTATGAGGCGAACCGCAATCGCGCGCCGGTCATCCTCATCGCGAGCCAAGTGGTGCGAAGCGAGCTTGGATTCGATTTCATTCAAGAAGTGGATTTCCAACACGTCTTTGGGGGCTGCAGCGTATTTTGCGAAATGATCTTGACGCCGGATCAAGCGCTGCGAAAGACCGTCATGGCGTGTCAGGCCGCGATCTCCAAGCGGGGGGTGGCAGTCCTCATTGTCCCTGTGGACATCGCGGATTCGAACGCGGCCAGCGAGCCGCCGTTTCGCGTCCATGTCAACAAGCCCGTCATACGGCCGAGTGACGAGGATTTGGATCGGATCGCCGACATGCTGGCGGAAGGCACGAATATCACGATATACGCGGGCTCAGGTTGTGTGGACGCCCACGACGAGGTCGTCGAGCTTGCCGAGCGCCTCAAAGCGCCGGTCGCGCATACCTCGCGCGGCAAGGATCAGATCGAATACGACAATCCGAATAATGTGGGCATGACGGGCGTGATTGGGACGGAGTCCGGATATCACGCCATCTTGAACTGTGACACCTTGCTGCTTCTCGGCACCGATTTTGCATGGCGGCAGTTCTACCCCGACCACGCCAATATCATCCAAGTCGATATCGATTCAACCCATATCGGTCGGCGCCATCCGGTCAACCTCGGCGTGGTGGGAAATATCAAGGACACGATTCAGGCGCTGCTGCCGCGCGTTGCGCAGCGCGAAGATGCCACCTTCCTCAATACGTATGTGGAACGTCACAAGAAGGCGCTCAAAGCGCAGGCGGGCAGAGCCACCCCCGGCCCTCGCGGCAAAATACCCGGCCAATATTTGACTTCGATTATCAATCGGCTCGCCAATCAAGATGCTTTGTTTACAGCCGATGACGGAACTCCGCTCGTGTGGATGTTGCGGATGGTGGAGGCGAACGGTAAGCGGCGCATGTTCGGCAGCCTCCTGCATGGGACCATGGCGACCTCGATCGGGAATGCCATCGGATTGCAGCAAGCCCAGCCGGGTCGCCAGGTCATCGCTTTGGCCGGCGACGGCGGCTTCAGTATGTTGCTCGGCGATGTGCTCACCACTGTACAAGAGAATCTGCCGATCAAGATCGCCGTTTACGACAACGGTAAGCTGGGATTCGTGGAGCTCGAGCAGAAGGGCGAGGGATTGTTACCGGTCTATACGAATCTGACCAATCCGGATTTCGGCAAAGTCGCGGAAGCCATGGGGCTTTGGGGCAAGACCGTCAGCAAGGCGGAAGATCTCGAAGGCGCCGTGGCCGAGTGGCTCGGGCAGCCAGGGCCCGCGTTGCTCAATGTCAAGGTCGAACCTATGGAACTGGTGATGCCGCCGTTCACGGCACCCGAAGCCGTCTACGGCATGGCTATGTATTCAATCAAGGCCGTGATGCATGGAAAGGCGGGCGATGTTTTCGAAATGATCGGCGAGAATCTTTAGCGAGGGCCCATCGGTGCCGCGGCGGTGAACCGGATACTCATTTGTCGCGATTGCGATACCGTGTATCGTGCGATTCCCTTACGCCGTGGGGATGTGGCCCTCTGCCGACGCTGTGATGCGGTTCTGGCACGCTATTTTGGCGCGAGCGTGGAGAGTGGCTTGGCACTGGTCTGCGCGGCGGCGATCTTTTTCGCCATCGCCAATCTCACGCCCATCTTAAGCATCGACATCGCAGGGATTGAGACCAAAGCCAATATCTGGTTTGCCGTGCGCTCATTGCAGCAGGGCTGGATTTCAGTCGCTGCCTTGGGATTGGCGTTCACTACCTTTCTCATCCCGGCAGTGCAAATAGCGCTGCTTTTCTGGGTGCTGCTGTTCGCGCGCCTCGGGCGCCGGCCGCCCGGCTTTGGACCGATCATGAGGCTGCTGCACCGGACGCGCCCCTGGAGCATGACAGAGGTTTTCTTGCTTGGCGCTTTGGTCGCAATCGTGAAACTCGCGAATTGGGTTCCCATTACGGCGGGGGTCGGTATCTGGGCGATCGCGGCGTTGACAGCGGTGCTGGCACTACTCGGGCGGTGTGACCCAGCGTCTTGGTGGTCGATTGCGCCGGCGGTCAAGACATGACGGCGCTCCGGCAATCACTCGAACTCGGGCTGGTTCTTTGCCGAACCTGCGGTCTTGCCGTGTCCCGCGAATCGCTTAGGATAGATCGGCGCTGTCCGCGCTGCCAAAGTCGAATCGAGCATCGCACGCCCTTCAGCACTGAGATGACCCTTGCCTGGCTGATTGCAGGTATCGTCTTTTACATTCCCGCGAACCTTTTGCCCGTGATGCACACCAGCGGCTTGCTGGGCGATGCGGACAGCACCATTCTCGGCGGGATTTTCGAGTTCTGGCGCGCGGGGGACTGGGATATTGCCCTGTTGATATTCATTGCCAGCGTTGCGGTGCCGTTCACGAAGTTTATCGCCATCGGCCTGCTGCTCTTCACGGTACGTAGGAACAGTGGGTGGCAGCAACATCAGCGGACCACACTTTACCGGATCGTGGAGTTCATCGGTTATTGGTCGATGCTCGATGTCATCGTCGTCGCGTTGACCTCGGCATTGATGCAATTTCAGGTGTTAGGCACCGCCGAACCGCGTGCCGGAATCGCCTTTTTCTGCGCCGTCGTGGTCGTGACCATGTTGTCGGCATTGAGCTTCGACCCCCGCTTGATCTGGGATCGGCCGTCATGAGCGCGACGTCCGTGCCGCCTTCCCATGATGACCTGCCCACGCCGATGGTTCAGAACCGCCGATTGATTCCGCGGCTGGTGTGGGTGGTGCCGATAGCCGCTGCCGTCATAGGCATTTCACTGCTGATCAGGAATTGGCAGAACGCAGGTCCGCAGATCACGATCACCTTTTTGAACGGCGAGGCAGTCCAAGTGGGCAAGACGCTGGTCAAGTATCGGGACGTCACGGTGGGGCGCGTGGCGGCGGTCGGCTTGAGCGCGGATCACCAAACAGTAGTGGTGAGCGCCGATTTGTCGAAAGACGCGGTGAGCTTGCTGAAGGCGGACACCCAATTCTGGGTCGTGCGGCCGCGCATCGGCGTGGGGTCGGTGTCGGGGCTCGATACGTTGCTCTCGGGCGTGTATATCGGCATAAAGACCGGCGCCGCCACGCTCAGTGAGCGTCATTTTATCGGGTTGGAGAAGCCACCCGCTCTTTCGCATGGTCCGCGGGGTCGCGAGCTTCAGTTGCACGCCGCTCGAGCCGGTTCCCTTAGCGTAGGTGCGCCGGTGTATTTCCGGCAGTTCCAGGTCGGTCGTGTGATCGATGAGAATCTGCTGCCCGACGGCAGCACACGAGTGACCGTGTTTGTTGACGCGCCTTATGATGGCTTCGTGAAGCCCGTGACGCGCTTCTGGAACGCGAGCGGAATCGACGTCAGGCTCGGTGCAGATGGCCTGAACGTGCAAACCGAATCGCTGGCGGCGGTGATTGCGGGAGGCCTCGCCTTCGACGACGGGCCCATCGAAGCCCTACCGGCGGCCGCCATGCCGGGAGAATTCACGCTGTACAAAAACGAAACAGAGGCGATGGCGCCGCCCGACGGAGACCCGCACTTCGTCCGGATGCGGTTTGCACAGGCGCTACGGGGCCTGGACGTGGGCGCGCCGGTCGAATTTGTTGGAGTAAACATTGGGTCAGTCGTCGCCGTGGACTTAGGCTACGAGGGTCAAGATAGATCCTTTCCGGTCATTGTGACCGCCAAACTCTATCCGCGCCGTATGGGTCAAGCATATGAGTTACTCGCTGCGCAGGGGAAAACCGAGAGCGAAGAGACGATCGCGGCGTTCGTGGGAACCTTGGTCAGTCGAGGCTTGCGCGCACAGCCGCGATCCGCAAGCCTCCTGACAGGAAAGCTCTACATCGCGCTAGATTTTCTGCCCGCGAGCCCTCGAGCGGCCTTTGACGCGTCGAATCGGCCGCTCGAACTGCCGACGGTGAATGGGTCTTTTCAAGAACTTGAAGCCAGTGTCGGCCGGTTGGTGAAGAAGGTGAATGATCTACCGCTCGAGCAGATCGCGGCGGATTTGCATACCGACTTGAAGGACCTTCACGAAACCTTGGCCGACCTCCACAACCAGGTACTGCCGAACGCCGAGGATGCTTTGTCGGCCCTGCATAGGACGCTCGATTCTGCCGATCGGACTTTGGACGTGGAATCGCCCTTGCAACGTGGTCTTGCTGAGACCTTATCGGAGAGCCGCAGCACGTTGCAGGCGGTGCGTGAATTGGCCGACTACCTCGATCGCCATCCAGATGCGCTCGTGGGCGGGAGGCGCCCGCAGAAGATGCCGGCGAGGCCTGCGACGTTATCCTCGGAGGCCAAACCGTGAAGGGCTACTACCCACGGTTCGCCATTGCGTGGCTCGTGAGCGTCGGCGTCGGCTGCACGTCGGCGCCGGTTCGTTATTACACCTTGACTCCGCCGCCGGCAAAGATTTTGCCAGTGTTGGCGACAACCTTCGCAATCGATGTGCGAGTAGTCCATACCCCGCCGCAACTCCACCGCTCCGAGCTGATGGTTCGCGCCGGGCCGAGCGAGATGACGCTTCTCGAGAATGAGCGATGGGCATCGCCGGTGAACGAAGAAATCAAAGATGCGCTGCGCCTCGAGCTACAGCGCCGGCTGGACCGCATGGCCGGATTGCACCCCGCATTTGCAAAGCTGACGCTCGACATCGACGTGCAGCATTTCGAGGCGGAACTCGGGCAGTACGCACTGCTCGAGGCGTCTTGGAGTGCAACGTTGTCCGCCACGGGCCCCGCACCCACCGGCGCGCGGGCGACCAGCTGTACATTCCACGCCGACGAAAAGATCCATGCCGGCTACGCCGGAATGGTCGAGGGGTACCAGCGAGAGATCGCGGCGCTCGCCGACGCCATCGTAGCCGCGCTGACGAGCGCCGCGAGCGGTATCGACGCTGCGTGCCAAAAATCGATCGAAGGTTCGGCCGGCGGATCCGGCTCGAAAGAGCGCTAGATTTACCAATGCGGGGTTAAACATGTTTCGGCGAGTTCATGAAGTCAGGTCAATATTTCAGTTTTTGCGTGAGCGAGCGCCGCATTACTGTCCGCTCGCCAGAGATGATCTGCACAAGTTTCGGGACGAGATCGTCAAGGCTTCCGTGGGCGCGAGCATCTCCGCAGCCGCAGGCCTCATCTTTGCATGCTTCCTGTCGGTCGCGGTGATTGTCTCGGCGTGGGATGGCCTGCATCGGACCGAGGTGGCGTGGGCGGTTTGTTGCGGGTGGGGCGTACTGGCGCTCGGCGGTTTATGGTATGCGCGAAAGGCCATTTCGGGTCCGCCGCCATTCCAACTCACGGCGGATGCGCTTGCGCGCGACTATAGGAGCCTTCTCGCGGTGGCGGATCGACAAGAGCCGTAGGTATGGCTTCAGCGGGGTCTACCGCTCTCAAGCGCGGTGATTCATCGACCGATCAGGGCTGGACTCCCGAGATGTCAATCGCTCCCATGGAAAGCGCCAGCGCGGCCGCAGCCGTGTGTGCATTCGCACGCGCATCTTCAACCTGCGTGTCGCCTTGGACGACGGCGTTCTCCTCGGTGGCAAGATCCGTATAGGTTCCGACCCCTTGGCGATACGAACGCAGCGCTGCATCGTAGGCGGTGTGCGCGGCCTGGCTCAAGACCGTGGCGGCATCATACTCGGCCAGGCTCGTCAATAATCCATTATAGGCGCGCACCACCTGTTGCGAGGCGGAGTCGCGCGCGGCCGCCAGTTGTTCTTGCGCCTCCCGAGCTTTGGCATCGGCCATGGCGATGCGATTTCGCCGCATGCCACCGTCAAACAGAGGGACACTAAACGACAGGAGAATGCTTTGCCCGGGCCGATTGATACTCGAATAAGGGCCGCCGTCGGAGTTCAACGAACCAACGTTCTGAAAGGCCTGCCCTGAGAGTTCAATCGTGGGAAAGTAGGACCGGCGCTCACCCTTGAGAGCTGCCTCGGCCGCATCCACTTTGCCGAGCGCCGCAATGACATCCGGCCGGTGAGCGAGGGCTTGGTCGACCGCCTTGGACACGCTGTCGGCCGGACCGGGCGGCAGCGGCAACTCGGCGCTATCCACGACATCGATTTCCGTAGCAGCGCGTACACCGAGGGCCGCAATGAGATTTGCGCGCGCGGTTCTCTCGGCACCCTCGGCTGCTGCCAGCGTATAGCGTGCCTGCGCCGTCTGTCGCTGCGCCTGCGCGACCGCAACCACAGTGGCCAGGCCGTTATTCTGCTTGGCAACGGCGGCATCCTGCGTGGTAAGAGCGGTACTCAAGGCCTTCTGCGCGGCATGGAGCTTCCCACGTGCGGCGCCCAGGTCAAAGTACGCCTGCGACACGTCGAAGATGAGTTTCTGATGGGCGCCGGTGAAGCTCACGTTGGCGACGAAGGAGTCTGCGCGCGCGCCTTGCACTTGGGCATCGCGCCGGCCGAAGTCGAACAGCAGCCATTTCAAAGCCAAGGCGGGAATGACTTCGCGCGAATCGGAGACGAAATAGCCTCTCGGCACCAGGCTTCTTGGCATCGGTAACGGCGTGTGCTGAAAGCCGCCGATCGCTTGCAAGGAAAGCTGCGGAAGATACGCGCTTTCTGCGAGGCCGATACCCGCGGCCGCTTCACGCGCGGCTTCCCAAGCTTCCCGCGTTTTTGGATTTTCTCTTTCTGCCAGATCGACCAGCGCGGCCAGATCGTACTGCTTATGCGGGACCGAGAAACCAGTATTGCCGAGTGCTTCGGCCCGGCGGATGGCCGAATCCGGAATCGCCCAGGGTTGCCCGGGGCTCGGCGGCGCTTGCGCGAACGCCAGATGAGCACTGAGCATGCCGGCAATGAGAAACAGGCGGCGCGATCGTTGTGACTCAGCGAGCGCCGTCATGATGCACTTTGACGGACGCAGTTAATCCCACGTGCATGGCAAAGGGGGGCGGGCTGTCGAGTCGAACCCAGACCGGAAATCGCTGCGCGACCACCACCCAGTTGAGGTCGCGGCCGACGACGGGAAGACCGGGGCCGCCTTGATCGGTCGATTGCACGCCCGCGCCCAAGCTTTCCACCCGCCCCGCGAAGGCCGTGTTGCTCTCGGACATGGTCCACACAGTCGCTCGATCGCCGACGGCGATTCGCGGCAATTCGGTTTCTCGAAAGTCGGCGATCGCATACCACGCATCGGACTTGATGACAGTGAACAGCGGATGGCCGGCGACGGCAAAGGTGCCTTCCGCAATTTGCAATCCGACCACCTTCCCCGCAAACGGAGCGCGCAGGGTGGTCAAATCGTAGTTGCGCGCGGCATTGGCCTCCGCCGCTTCCGCGCCTTCCAATTGAGCTTCGAGGCTCAAGGTGTCGCCCACTGCCTGGCGGGCCTGCGTGGCGCTTCGGGTGAGGGCTTGGAGGGATGCTTCAGCAGAGGCTTCGTTCGTCTTGGCTTCGTCCAACTGCTGTTGAGTAACGAAGCCGGGTTTCACCAACGGCTCGAGGCGCTTGCGCGTGTCCTGGGCGAACCTTAGCTGGTCGCGCGCCTTCTGTACTTGGCTCATCGCTGCTTGGACGCCAGAACCCTGGGAGGTGACTTGACGTCCCGTCAGAGCGATCTGCGCCTTAAGAGCGGCCACCTGAGCGCGCGCTTGGCGCAGTTGCAATTCATAGGGCACTGGATCAATGACGAGCAGCGGCGCACCCTTTGCAACATCTTGATCATTGGTCACGAGGATCTGGACGATACGTCCGCTGATCTCCGACGCCATCGCCGAGCTGTAGGCAAAGATGCGCGCATCGTGCGTGCGAGGGCGCCGATCGATGGCGAAGACGACGAGAAGCCCTAAAACTATGGCCAGTCCGATCGCCATCGTGGCAATCACTTTTCCGCGAAGCGACTTGCCCTCACTCATAGGCATTGCTCAAGCCAGCCATATCAGCCACATCGCGAAGGTGCCTGCACAGCCAATCGCCAGCATGACGACCAAGGGGACGGGGAGTTCCCCGAGCAGCCCAGACGCCTTGAAAATTGCACGGGCCGCGAGTGCCAACGCAAGACCCACCAGCGCGCAAACCATCCAGGACGGAAAATACGAGCCTAGAATATTGCGCGACGGTGCGCCGTCGCAGCCACCCAGTAAACCCAGCAGCGGCGCCGCGCACCACAACCGTGCCACCGGCGGAAAGCGATAGAACGCGCCGCCGCGTTCCGCAGAACTAATCGCGATATTCATGAGAGGGCAGTGTCATCGGTTTGTGCGTCGCCAGCAGTCCCCCCTTTGGGGGAGCGACTTCGGCAAAGGTTGCCGTGCCCGAGCCGAGCGGCGGCTCGAGCACAGGGGCAGACTATTAGCCCTTGATAAACGCCAACAGATCCGCGTTGATCGTGGCAGCTTCCGTGGTCGGCATACCGTGCGGGAAGCCCTTGTAGGTTTTCAAAGTCCCGTTCTTCACCAACTTGGCGCTCAGCGGACCAGAGTCCGCGTACGGCACGATTTGGTCATCATCGCCGTGCATCACCAACGTGGGAACCGTGATCTTCTTCAAATCCTCCGTGAAATCCGTCTGGGAGAAGGCGACGATGCCGTCGTAGTGCGCCTTGGCGCCTCCCATCATGCCTTGACGCCACCAGTTCTGAATGACTCCCTGGGAGATCTTCGCGCCCGGCCGGTTGAATCCGTAAAAGGGCCCTGTGGGCAGGTCGAGGTAGAATTGGGAGCGATGTTCGGCGACCTGCGCTTGTAGTCCGTCGAACACCTCCTTGGGTAGTCCGCCGGGATTAGACGCTGTCTTCACCATAAGCGGCGGTACCGCGCTGATGAGCACTGCCTTCGCCACGCGATTCGCGCCGTGCCGGGCGATATAACGGACTACTTCGCCGCCGCCGGTCGAATGACCGACATGAACGGCACCCTTGAGGTTCAGGTGCGAGGTCAGCGCCGCCAAGTCATCGGCATAGTGATCCATATCGTGACCGTCGGCCGTCTGGCTCGAGCGTCCATGGCCGCGGCGGTCATGGGCGATGACCCGATAGCCGTGATTCAAGAAGAAAAGGAGCTGCGCGTCCCAGTCATCGGAGGAGAGCGGCCAGCCGTGCGAAAACACGATGGGCGCCCCGCTGCCCCAGTCTTTGTAAAATATCGTGACCCCGTCTTTGGTCGTGATGGTACTCATCGTTGTATCTCCAGTGTGATTTGATGGATTGATATCCGCAGGTGTCTCAGCCACAGCACCCCAGGGTACTGCACACGCAGCGAGGGCAGCGGTACCTGCAAGAAGCAGCTCGCGACGCGATATGTCGGAATGACCCGCTCTGTTTGTTGACTGGTTATCGATTGAATCTTCACATGGCCGGTTTTGCATGGTTGTCTCGTTGGGCTGATTCTAAAATTATTCTGCGCAGCAACTCCCCCGCAGCCACAGCCCCCTTTGGGGGAGTGGCTTCAGCAAAGAATAGTTCGTTAGCGTGGATTGTCAAAAAATGCCCGGATGTGATGAATTAGTGATTGGCTGGCGCTTTCATCGGTGGCGCGAACCGCCACGACTCGATTGAGAATCGCGAGGCCGCGGCGCGCAGACCGATCAAATTCGGCATACAAGTCGGAATTTGCTGCGAGCAGGGGCTTTAGGACCTGGCAGTCGAGTCCATAGAGCTTGCAATGGGTGCGAGCGGTGGCCGTGGCCGCATAAGGCGCGCCGGTGAGTAGACTGACCTCACCGATGTAGTCGCCGGCTCCAATGAGGCCCGCCGTTCGCTGCCCAGATGGCTCCGTATGTTGGCTGACTTCAAGAATTCCAGAGACGACGATGAAAAGCATGGCTTCAGTTCCCCCTTGCGCGAACAGCACCTCTCGTGGTTCGAGAGATCGCGGCTGCAAGTGGGAGGCCAATTCTGCCAGTTGCTTCGCCTCCAGGGCTTCGAAAAGGATCATGTCTTGAAGAAGTGGCAGCACTGGAAATGGCGGGCCCGTACCGTCATCGGGTGTTCGCGTATCTTGGGCAGCGCGCGGAAAGTAGAGACCGGAATAGTAAAGTTGCCGCGTTGCATGCCGGAGCAGTTGATCTTTGGTGGTTGACAGCTGTTCGGTGTCAGAGACCGAAAAGCTCACCCGATATCGACTTTCCGTCGATCCCATGCGTGTCACCACGGCGCTGGAGGCCGGCACGGGAAGAATGGTCGGGCATAACAATGTGGCTTGTTGAAGCGTATCGATGACTCGCTCTGGATTTGAGGTGGCGGGACATGAGATCTCTATGAATGCTGAACGCACGCGAGTCGGAATGCTGCGGTTCACGATCTCGGATTTCGCCACCACACTGTTGGGGACAATCGCGACATCATCACCATCGGTGAGAATGCGAATCGAACGCCAGTTCATCTGCACCACCGTACCCTCGGTTTTGTCGCCGAGCGAAATACGATCGCCCACATTGAAGGGCGCTTCAATTCCGAATGCGATTCCTGCAAACACGTCTGCCAGTGTGTTCTGCAGAGCAAGACCCAGCACGATCGCCAGGACGCCGGAGGTCGCGAGCAGACCACCAATGGGCAGCGCGAGCACGGAAATCAAGACAACCGATATCGCCGCGGTGTAGATCGCGGCGGCGGTTAGATCAGGAAAGAGTCTTGCCTCGCGCCATCGGCGGTTGCGATTGAGGGTGAATGACATGACCGCGACGAGCACTCGCGCGCCCAGCAGCCACCATATACCGGCTACCGCATGCAGCCATAAGGACGTGGCATTGGCCGCACCGTTCCCCGGCAAGGGAGGAGTTTGATTCCGAAAGAGTATGAAGGTCGCGCCGGCAAAGCACACGAAGTCAAACAATTGGCGAACCCGCGTGGGGAACGGCCGCAGCGCTATGTAGCTGACAATGACGAACCCAAGGATCAAAACAGGTAACAGAGCGGAAGTCACTGTGCTGTGTCGCCTAATAGGGCGTTTGCGGGACGCGCGGAATGATCATCGTAATGCACGCACCGTTCTGCCTATCTCCCCCGAAAGGGGGGAGCAACCTACACAGGCCGTCCTTGAACTTGCCTCCGGCACCCGCGGCGCTGTTGCGACGTCGGAAGCCACTGACCAGCGCTAGCAGCTTCAGCATCGACTCACCCGATAGGGGGATGTATGTTTACGATGTGTTGCGGCAGGATCGCTTCCACCGCACAGCGGAAAATCCGATACTGTGTGCGGCGCCGCTTCTCTGCGCCGCACAATGGAGGTTTGAGATGGCCAATGTTGCGGACCGAATAGTTGAGGTGCTCGAAGCCGCCAACGTACGCCGTATTTATGGGCTGGTGGGCGATTCGCTCAATGGCATCACCGAGTCGCTGCGCGTGCGCGGCAAGATCGAGTGGGTTGCCGTCAGGCACGAAGAAGTCGCCGGGTTTGCCGCCGGTGCGCAGGCGCAGCTGACGGGCGAACTCGCCGTATGCGCCGGAAGCTGTGGCCCCGGTAATTTGCACCTGATCAATGGGCTCTTTGATTGTCATCGCAACCGCGTGCCCGTGGTGGCCATCGCGGCGCATATTCCCAGCACCGAGATTGGTTCCAGTTATTTTCAGGAAACGCATCCGCAATCCCTCTTCAAGGAATGCAGCCACTACGTCGAGCTGATCTCTGATCCGGTTCAGGTGCCGCGAATCGTC
>Ga0210406_10004095_pt1 | contig 15767 bp, 7 predicted proteins | sample IncBWC30MmetaG_FD_155454 | JGI IMG/M metagenome (GOLD analysis project Ga0210406, IMG submission 155454) | Forest soil microbial communities from Barre Woods Harvard Forest LTER site, Petersham, Massachusetts, United States - Inc-BW-C-30-M | ecosystem: Environmental > Terrestrial > Soil >... | reverse complement strand
GAGATCGTAATTAATCCGCTCAGCCAAATCGGTATTACCACGCAAACCGTTAACCTGTGCCCAACCCGTAATTCCGGGTTTCGCATTGTGACGAGCATTGTAGTGCGGGATCTCCCGCTTGAACGTCGCAACCAACTCCGGACGCTCAGGCCGCGGACCTACCAGGCTCATCTCGCCTTTTAGCACGTTCCAAAACTGCGGCACTTCGTCGATGTTCCATTTCCGCATGAAGCCGCCGATGCGTAACCGGCGCGGGTCATTTTGGACCGTCCAACCGACTTTACCATTGCCTTCCGCATCCAGGCGCATGCTGCGAATTTTGATAATATCGAAAGGTTTACCATTTCTGCCGGATCTACGCTGTCGATAGAAAATGGGGCCCGGAGACTCAAGATAAACCATCGCGCCGAAGATGCTGATGATGGGCAACGATAACAATAGGCCGATCGTTGCTCCAGCGATGTCCACGGTTCGCTTGAATGCCCGGCAGACAATTCGATCGAGGGGCAGGCGGCCGACTCCAAGAACTGGAATTCCTCCGACCGTTTCTAAGTGGAGCCCCGATACCAGGATCTGGAAATACGAAGGTACGACTTTGAACTCCACCATCTCCCGTTCGCATGCGCCGGCCAGATTCACGATCTGCGCCCCCTCATATTCAAGATCAGCCAAGATCAAGATATCGATTGGGATTGAGGAAATAATGCGTTCCGCCTCTTCAATCGAACCTAGGTACGCAATCGAAGGGTCCGCGTGTTCGTTGGCATGCCCGTGGATATAGCCTACAACCAGGTAAGCCGAGCCGTGGGAGCGATTGAAGCTATGTGCCAGGTGAGCCGTATACTGATTCCAGCCGACAAAAACGACGCGCATTCGCAGGGCAGAGGCCGCGGAAGTGCCCTTCAAAACCATTTGAAACGTACTACGCCAAATCAGCAGCAGAGTCGGGCTGATCACCCAAGCCATCACGCAGAAGATTCGCGAGATCGGGGGCTGAAACTTGAGGAGAAACGATCCGAGCAAAATCAGCCCAACCCAAGCAACCGACCACTTCAGAATATTTGCTGTTACTGCACGCAAGCGGAGCAAATGCCGATGATCGTATACCCCACCGTAGCAGAGCATTCCCTCGTAAAGCACCGCGGCTAGCAAAATATAGCCGAGATAGTCGCTCAGGACGGGTCGCGCATTGAAACCCCATTCACGAATGGGACTCTGAAATCGGATAAAGAACGTGAGTAACAGGCCTGCCAGGATGACAAAAAAGTCACCGACAAAAGCAATCGCTAGAATTTGGCGGCCAAATTCCCGACCTCGGCGCGCGCTATCGTCGCGGGTCGGGAAACGCCAGAGAACATTTGGTGCACCGGTTACTAGCTCAGCGGAGCTGGAAATATGGTTCGCTGCACTCCTAGGAAATAGATTTTCGTTAGTCGCCATTATCGCCTCCTTGCTAGGCTTTGGGGTTAGACCCCGTGCCTGACTGAAGTATTCATGTGAAATCCGTTAAACACTTTGCAGAGAGCCGTTTCTTCAAAGCGCTAGCCAACCCTGGCTAACCGCTGATCGTGGCCTTTGCTTTAGCTCAGCCAACAAGCTTTTCCTGGTATCCCTAAGCAACAGCTCAAGTTGCATTTGCTGCCCTATCAGTACTCCGCTAATTTCCGTTTAGTATATCGTATCGCTATTTTTTTTGCCGACCCAACCAACTGGAAAAGCGAAAAATAGTCAAGCGATTTGTCGCACCATCCGTGCGTCTCCGAACTCGTTTGTCGTTGTCGCTGACTCCAAATTGTCTCCTCGGTTCTCTTTTGCCCACTCGATGTAGTTGCGCAATTGCTCCACGAAGACGGAGGTATCAAACCGACGAGCATGCGATTGAATATCCTCCGGCGCGAACAAATGCTCCGAGGACTCGAATGCTAAAATCGCGTTTGCGAGGGAGTCGGCCGATTGTTTTTCAAAAAAGATTCCTGTTATTGGCTCGCCTCGGTTAACTCGCTCCCGGACAGCGGTGCTGTCTGCGCCCACCACGGTTTCCAGCGATCCGCCCTTGCCATAGGCGATCACCGGGCGTCCGTACGATTGGGCTTCTAACGGCACCATCCCGAAGTCCTCATCCGCAGCAAATAGCAATGCCCGGCAACGCGCGTAAATATCTCTTAGTTGTTCATCCGCGGCCTCGCCGACGAACTCAACATTCTTCCCTGCCGACTTCTTCAGTCGCTCCATTTCCGGTCCGTCGCCGACAATGACTAACTTCCGACCGAGCTTCTGGCAGGCGCCTATCAGAATGTCCGTGCGTTTGTAGGGAACCAGCCGCCCCACGGCCAGATAATAATCATCGTGGCTGCCGGCCAGATAACTCCGTGACGTATCGATGGGAGGGTGAATGATCGTGCTGCGCCGGCGGTAATACTTATGGATGCGTCGAGCGACGTAACCGGAGTTTGCAATGAAATGATCTACCCGTTGCGCGGCCAGATAGTCCCAATTCCGCACGTAGTGAGAACTTAGTTCAAAAACAACTTTGCTAATCGAAGACATATCCCGCCTGTAGGCAGAGTACCCGTCCCAGAGATAGCGCATGGGAGAGTGGCAATAACAGATGTGGGTCGCATCTAAGTCGGTGACAACACCCTTCATTGGTCCGCTGTCAGACGTAATCACTAGGTCGTAGCCGCTGAGATCCAACATCTCTACCGCCAGCGGATATAGAGGCAAGCAATGCCGGTGGACTCTGCGCGCTCCTGGAATTCTGTCGAGGAATGAACTGGTTATCTTTCGCCCTCGCAATGCCGGAGACAGCTTTTCCTCATCGAGAAATAGAGTAAAGATGTCCGCGCTCGGGAACATGCTCGCTATGGTATCGACCACGCGTTCACCGCCGGCGAACGAAACAAACCAGTGATGCACTAACGCTACCCGGGTACCGCCGAGGCGCGAGTTGCTGCTTTGGTTTATAGATCCGTCCTGGACCTGAACAAGTGCACTCATTTATTCGGAGTTAGTTTTTATTGATACGTTCCTTCAGGAAACTTCGCAGCTGCGTGCTGACAGATGGCAAGGAGAAATCCTGAGCCCGTCTTTTTGCATGAAATCCTAAGTTTCTTGATAGTTGACTATCGGTTAGTAATTTTTCCATTGCTCGCGCTAGGGCAGTTGCATCCGCAATCGGAGCCGTAATTCCGGGTAACGGATCTTTGTCGCCCATGATTTCGGCTATGCCTGGAACTGCTGTCGCTACCACGGGCAGCCCGCAAGCCATTCCCTCGAGAGGTGCGACCGGAAAGCCCTCGTGCCGCGACGCCATCACGTAGAAATCGGCGGCACAAAGCCACCTGCACATCAGCGCTCTGTCCCGAATGTAGTCATCGATCCAGAGGACGGACGAATAATCTGACCCATTCAGGATGCTACGAAATTTCGGAGCGTCATCACCCGAGCCAATGAGAACGAGTCGCCAATCTTCATCAGGATGGGCCAACCGAAGCTTGGACCAAGCGTCGAGTAACAGATCCAGACCTTTTCTGAAGATATCAATCCGCCCATGCGAAATCGCAATTCGCGCACTGATCGGGATACCCAGACTTTGTCTGGCTTCCGATTGAGGTACCGGCTCCCAATCGGTAAGATCGAGAGGATTAGGCAGGCGGGCTATCTTGTTACTGGAAATGCTGTAGTCCGTCTGCACTCTCGCGGCTTCGCTGCTCGGTCCTATGATCAACCCAGCACATTGTCGTATCGCCAATGGACGTGTTAGTTTCTCCAGTCGACTGCTATGCCAGTTGCCTCCTTGGAATATGGCAAAAACGGGAAGCCGGAGAAGAGCGCCAAGCGCAGTCACAATGTCAAAACGAGCGTACTCATATTCTTGGCAGAGGATGGCCCTGACGTTCCTCCGTTTGAGTTCTCGCCAAAGACTGCGTTCCGGTGTGGTCAAATAGGGAAGGAGGTGACGAATAATTCTTTTCGCCAGCTTTGGCAGCTTGCTGCCGGAAAACATGTTATCGGTCTCCCAAGCATACGGATCTGCAACAAAATGCCGCATCCAACGATAGGATGGCTTAGCCGGGATCAGGCATATTTCAGCGCCGGTGGCGCGATGTGATCTGGAAATTACCGCGCGGCTCCGGCCGGAAAAACAAAAGATAGTAACTTCAAAACCCGCCAGCTGAAGCGCCTGCACATAACTAAAGAGCCAGCCGCCGTTCATTTCCGTGCAGAACTGCTCGAATGACACTCCAATCCCTTCGAGAAAATCCTCGATAGTATTACCCCAGGGCAATAAGGCGATGTGTGACGTGGTCAATGCAGCGGCGAAGTAAGTCTGCTCGTCTCGCAGCCAGGGTGATTCGGTAGGGCGAAAAACTCGGCGCGCCGAGAATGTGATTCGCTATTGGGCTAATCCGCGCCGGTTTTAAGCTGTTCGGTAATCAGTTAGTGGTCACCAATCAGTGCTTCTCGGCAATCGATGTTCGCCCGGGAACGGCCTGCTGATTTACTGGTGGCTTTGCGCGCCGAAAACATTTCACCGTAGGCGTGGTTAATCGATGGTCTGAGCTCCTGCGCGTTTCGCCTTTCTTCGGATCCATAGCCGGCCCGATGCTTAACCCAGACATAAACCGTTTCTGTTCCCTTGGTCTCAGCCCGATGCAACGCATACCCCAGCAGTGTGACGGGACTGAGTATCGCCCAGCAAACCTGTCGCCATCGCTTGGTCAGGTTTGAAAATCCGACATCATGGCACAATACGGTGAGCGGATTGATGAAGTCAGCCGTGCGGCTAGCTGGAAACCCAACCAGCTTCTCGATTTCCTTTCGGGAATAGCCACGGCGAACATGCCCCCATTCGGAAAACAGCTTTTCTTCGGGAGGACAATAGGGCTTCATGAGCCGGTAATAGGGAAAGCGCCAGTTTTCGTTTGGCGTGCTCACGATCAGGAATCCACCCGGGCGCAAGACCCTGAATGCCTCCCTTATAGCTTGACGGTCATCGGTTACATGTTCCAGCAAATCAAACATCGTGACGGCATCAAAACCCTCGTCGTCGAAAGGCAAATCGGTTGCATCGCCGGACATAAAACGCATGCCTGGCCACCGATTACACGGAGCCGATGCATATTCTTGATTTAGATCGATGTTTATGATTTGAGCGTTTGGGTATAGCAGCGAGGTAAGCCCACTGCGACCTCCGCCCACCTCTAGAACGTCTACGACCGGAGCTTCGGGAGCGACCCGATGAATAGCCCGCATTTTTTCGCGGTAGAAAAGGCCTTGAGTATACGGACCCGGAAACGGGTTCTTTCTCAGAAAGTCGCCGAAAGCCCGTTTGTGTTGGTATGGCATCTTCTCAGAGTTCGATTTGTGATCGAGAGGATTTGGGCGCGGAGCTGGCCTGAAAACACGTGGCAATGATTGGTGGAAGTAGGTAGTGACTCCCGATGCGCACCCGAGCATTTCGTTGAAAAGGGCGCCCCAATCATCCTTTAGCCGCATGCCTGCGAGTCGCCGAAAATAGGCGTATGGAATCGTCAGGAACAGCCTGTGGAGATTTCCTTCATGCCGATGTTTCTCGAGCTGCACCAATAAGGCAGCGACATGTCCGCGCATATATTGCTTCATTTGGCTTTTAAACGCAGCACGCTCGAGGCGGTGCGAATGCCAAACTACGGCCCGCGGTTCGTACTTAATCGAAAGGCCGGCGGCGAGCATCCGATACCAGAACTCCGAATCTTCGCTGCAGCCTGCTGCACCCGCACCAAGCCGCTCGTCAAACAGGCCGACCCGATCGAAAGCATCCCGGTGGAACGCCATGTTTGCTCCGGCACCGATACGCCAGACGGGGACCCCCCGGCCGAGCATGCAGTTAAAGAAAGTCGAATCGAAATTGATCGGACGGTAACCGCGACTGAAACCACCGAAATCGAACTCGAATTGTACCTGAGACTCGGTTTCCAGTTCTGCCGGTAGCACCAAACCGGTCATACCGAGAGCCGTCTTCTGCGAGAGGGTCTCTTGAACCCAGAGCAGCCAATGCGGATGCACCAGAACGTCATCGTCGGTAAATGCCAAAATCTCTCCGTGAGACTGCGAAATGCCGCGGTTGCGAGCGCGACTTAGTCCGGGAACCGGCTCCGGCAAATAAATCACTCCGTCAAACTCTTCGACGACTTTAATCGTGCCAGATTCGTCGGGGCGATTATCCACCACGATGATTTCTGTCGGAGATGGATTCAGCTGTTGGAGTGAAGCCAGGCAGCGTATTAAATCCTGCGGACGCCGGCTCGTACAAACGATAACCGAAGTCGAAACCGCTTGCTTCGGCGGTGATAAGTTGGTCCCCACCTGCGCGAGCGGCCGGTTAAGACCGACGAGTGGCTCGAGCTTCGCTGGAGGCACAGGAGGGTGATTCTGCCAACGCACGGGAAGGGTTGGGGGAAAAGCCTCTGGCAGGAGATAGTTCCCCACCGCTGGGGCAATCGCGCGCAGAGTTCGATTGCGGAAATCCGCGTCGTTCAAAGGGAACTCCTCCGCGTGAATCAGGGCATGACCAAGCGGAATACTGTCCCACCAGAATACGAGATACACACCCGCTGCCCCCTCAGGTTTACTGATCCTCTTCGGCGGCCAATCCAGCCTCACCTGAATGATTTCCCATCTTACCGGGACACTCATGCGAACTTTTTGCGAATGGCGGTAACGCGCTTCAGAGAACGGGAGTACTCGCCGAAAAGACCGGCGATCCCCCCTGAGAATTCCGAAAATATCATCGAGAGCGGGAGTACATGCTTCCGGCGTACTGCTTGGCCCATTTGCCAGATCTCATCGCGGATCCACCAGTTGATCGTGCGTCGAAATTGCCGGCGCTGATCGGGATCGTTCCGATAGTTCTTCTGCACAAAAGCCATGAATCCTAAACCCCACGTGTAGTACTGGCGTCGCAGGGCCGACTCCGATTCGCGATGTTCATGGAAGACCATGAAACTCGGTTCGTAGGCCAAAGTATGGTCGGCACGAATAATTCGATAGAAAATGTCGAGATCACCACCTCCGGGAAGTGAGGGACCGGTATCTAATGCTTCATCAAACCCGCCGAGTTCGCGCAAGACATCCCGGCGGAAGGCCATATTACAGCCCGCGCCAAAGATCCCGGCGCCACAAGGGTAAAGCGAATTGCCCGGCAAGATCCTACCAAATCGTTTCTTATCGAACCCGCGTCGGAATCCTTTCCTTTTCTCAAATAGCACCTGGGCTGTTGTGTCCAGTTTCAAAGGCATTACTAGGCCAGCGAAAGCCGCCGCATCCGAATTCTCGGCAAATGCCTCTTGCAGGCCGGTCACCCATCCCCGGTCGACCACGACGTCGTCGTCGAGATAGGCAATCAGCTCTCCAGACGCTTCTTTCCATGCTCGATTTCGAGCAAAGTTCAGACCTGGATACGGCTCCAAGGTATAGCGCACTGTGGGCAGTTCTTTTACTAACCTGGCAGTCGATTGGTCGGAGGGTGAATTATCGATAACCAGTAGTTCGAAGCCGTACGTTTTCTGTAAGGGGAGGAGCGAATCGAGACATCGCTTGACTGTAGCTGCCCGATCTCTTGTGCAGATGGCCACGGTTAGAGAAGGGAACGATGTATCTGGCTTTGGCCGGAATGAGGTAATCTCTTCTCGAATTGCTTCCTCAGCGATTTTTGTCTTCAGCTCGTTGGCAATCCACACGCTTAACTCTTCGGGGCGCCACGTCCGTTTAGTACCGTTTTCTTGCATCAGAAAACCAATGGGACGGCCATGGCGCCGGACCAGGACACCCGCTCCGCTCTCGCCGGCCGCAAGCTCCAAGGAAGCAAGAGGTCGAGCGAGTTCTACCTCAGTTAGTTTGTAGTGCATTCGCCAGTGTCCCAAGGGCTATACCAAACCTAACAATCGTCCTGGGGTACACCCGCCGGGAACATCAATTCGGCGCAGTCGGAGAGGGTCGTCTCCGAGGCGGCTGATTCCCGGGTTACAGGTCACGGCTGCTTGGAAACCGAGATCTGCTACCGTGCGGCGAACAAACTCATTCTCTGCGCCGTACGGGTAAGCCAAGCTGTTGACAGTCACACCGAGCCCTTCTTCTAGAATAGCCCGAGAGCGTGCCGTGTCCTCGGTTAGTTCCCCGAGAGACATGCCTGTCATCGGCCAATGCATCGCGGAATGACAGCCGAACTCGATCCCGGCATCCTGCAAAGCATGCACCTCGTGCCACGATAGCAATGGTGCAGTCTCGCCATAAGGTGAGTCCCAGTTAGCAACTCCACCAATCCGCTCCGCCACGAGAAATGCTGTGGCCGAGAAGCCGTAATAACGCAGGACGGGCATAGCTGCGGTTAGGAAATCGCGATACCCGTCGTCAAAAGTAAGTATGATTGGCTTTCCGGGTAGTTGTTCGTTACGCACTAGGGCGTTGAACCACTCCTGAAGATGAATCGTGTGGTATTCCGCTCGATACAAAGCTTCCATTTGGGCTGCGAAGAGATCGGGTGCTATCCGATAAGGGGCTAGTGCGGGCGGCCCGTCAGTCGCGACCCGATGGTACATGAGAATCGGCACTTCGTCTGTGAGTCTCGGCACAGATCCGTTGGGTCGCGGCTTCGAGGTTGGAGAAACTTGGCGGGAGATTTTTCCTGCCGGATCGTCAGGGAATCTGGCCAATTCATAGGCCGCAGGCGTCATCTTGCCCATGCGGTCCGACTCTTCTATTTCGGGTCGGGCCGGTTTTTGGCCAGGCGCAAGCCGTTGGTATAACAGGACACGGTAAAGAGGAGTGCGAAGTTCTCGCAGCAAAGCGATTCCGGGCTGTGCGGCAATGGTGCTGGCAACGGTTTCTACACCGCATGGCTGTTCCCAGGCGAAGCCTGCGTGTTGGGGGTCGTCGATCAATACGCGGGAATGCGCCGTTAGCAAAAAACCACCCGGGCGAAGCTTGGCCACAATGTGGCGAACAGATCTGGGCAGGTCCCGCAGGTAATAAAAGATCTCGGTACCGACAATAAGATCGAAGGAACCCGGAATCCCATCCGTGTCCAAATCAACCCTTCGAAAAGCGATATTGCGATGGTCGCTGCAACGAGCTTGAGCCCGAGCCAGCGCGCGACCCGAGATGTCCACAGCGGTGAGCCGGCCTACATGTGGAGCCAGGCGAAGCGTGAAATGGCCTTCGGCACACCCTAACTCAAGCGCATCTGCCATCGTTTTAGCCGGCAGAAAAGCGAGTGTTTGTTCGCGTTTGACCACCTCGTACTCACTCTCGTAGGCACATGGGTCGGGCAAAGCAAAGAGTCGCTCCCACCAATTACCGCCTCCGGGTGCCGTAACCCCGATATGACCGTTTAGATGGGCCTCTCTTCGAGCGCGTGCCCGACCGGTGGCGATGGCGAAAGCGACGCGATTTTGCCATCGTCGCCGGGCTTCTTTGGCGGCTGTCCCCGGGTGTGCAGTGAAAACTTCGAACAGCTTGGCCTTTGCCGTCAGGAGGACATCTTGCTTGAGTCGCATCGTTGCGGCCGCTCGATCCCTCTTTTTAGCTGTAAGAGCGCCACGCACGAAACCAAGCGTCTCTCGCCGTAGCAAACCCCTGACCATTCTTAGGCCAAAGGCAACGCGCCGCGTCGGCGTCATCGTCCTGTGAAACAGCTGGCGGGCGCGTCCTTCCGCCGCCTCCTCCACAATCTTTCGACCAGCGAGTGCGCCAGCAGCCGGTAGTTCCACTACTCTGACGAGCTCACCTTTAAGGAACACTCGGCAGATGACTCGATCCGTCTGAGCAGGGAGACAAATATCGCGGATCGGTCTCGCCAAATCTATACTCAACCTAATGGTGTTTCCCAGATGCAATGGAGTGTCGGAAAGGTCGGCCGAAAGGATACTTTCTTCTAGGTGTCGCAAAGCGATGAAGGCCAGACGTGGTGCCCGAGCCTTGGCCTCCAACTTCGTCAGGAATGCGCTGAGTGGAGTGCTCACCTGAGGCCAAAGCGTTGGCCAATCTTTTTCTTGGCAGTTGGCGGCCATCGGTACCTGGCCCTGGAAAATTTCGGAAACATCGGCAGGTCTCAGATCCGGCAAAGCGGGGAGATCCTCGATATCCAAAAGATTCAAACCGTCCCGTCCCGAACCGATTTCTTGGGCGGCCCAGAAAATGACTAAATCATAAAGCGCAAGATTCCGTCCAGCGGGAGAGGCTCCTCTGCTATGAGCTTCAGATGCAATTCGCAAGCGCGGGTCTGGTCCGTGGCCTCGGTTCATGACCACAAGCGAGTCCATCATTAAACGCAATCCATCTCGACTCGCGGAATCTGCCCGTCTGTAGTAATAAGCCAGCACTTCCGGTGAACGCCCGAACTGTGCTCCGGTACGCGCGACCCGCTGGAAAAAGTCCCAGTCTTCGCAGGTGCTAAGAGATTTGTCGAAACCACCCACGGCCATTGCCAGATCCCGTCGCAGAACGCAGGTGTGAACCGCAAAGTGGCAATGACGAGCGAAATACTCAAACAGATCTCTGTCGTCCGAACCGAAATGCGCGCGCCCAGGTATTCCCGATGGCAAAATGTCTTGCCATCCGCAGTGTACTGCGTCCAATTCGGGATCCGAAGAGAATTTTTCCAGCATGCGCTGGAGATGCACCGGCGCAATGCGATCATCGCCATCCAGAAAAAGAACGTAGGGATAGCGCGCCTCTTCTAGCCCGTGATTACGAGCAGCGCTGACGCCTCTTTTCTCCTGCTGCAGAACGCGGAAACGCCAATCGCGCTGCGCCCAATCGTTGGCAATCGCCCGCGTACCGTCGGTGGATCCGTCGTCGATGATGATTGCTTCCCAATCCGCGTGGCTTTGCTGAATCAGAGAATGCAGGGTTGCTTCAAGAGTCGCGGCGGCGTTGTGAACCGGTATGATCACTGAGACGCCGGATACGCTGGACTGGCCAGTGCGCATCTGCGACAACGACGGAAGGTCAGACATTTCGCTAACGTTCATTTCCTATTCGGGGGAACAGGCACACCCCGGTGCCTTTAAGTTGAAGCATGGGCGGGCTGCAGCAGACGCTCATTCGCAGTCTTCCTAAGTTGCAGCTTGTAGAAACGAGAGAAAAGACCTCCCTTCGCCAGGAGTTCGCTCACCGCACCGCTTTCGGCTATTCTCCCTTTATCAAGCACGATCACTTTGTCCGCGTGCTCGATCGTGCTGATACGATGAGCGATGATCAATACGGTCCGGCCGTGCCCGAACTCCTCCAGTGCATCCTGGATTACGCTTTCTGAAATAAGGTCGAGTGAGTTGGTCGCTTCATCCAGGATCAAAATTTTTGGATCTCGGATGAATGCACGAGCCAGCGCCAACCTTTGCCGTTGTCCGCCAGAGAGTCGCATGCCCCAATCTCCCAGAGGCGTTTTAAAACCGTCCGGCAAATCCTCAATAAATTCTAAAGCATGCGCTTTATGAGCGGCCTCCAGGAGTTCTTCGTGGGTCGCGTCGAGTTTACCGTACCTGATGTTATCAGCCACAGTCGCGTTGAACAGAACGATGTCCTGGCTGACGAGGGCGACCTGATTTCTCCACCAGGCCAGGTCGAGTTCGGCCAGAGGGACTTCGTCGATCAGTACGCGTCCTGAAGAAGGATCGTAAAAACGGCAGATCAGATTGATCAGACTAGACTTGCCGGCGCCCGATGGACCAACCAAAGCGGTCGTTTGGCCAATCTTGATTGAGCAACTCACATCTTCGAGTGCGCCGTTCTCCTTGTCGTCGTAACGAAGTGAGACGTTTTCGAGGGAAATTTCTCTCTCGATCGAAGCTGGCACTTGAGCGCCACCCTTGAGATATGGCTTATCGGTTTCGTCGAGCATCCGCTTTACTTCTTCGACCGGCGCGGAGAACGCGCTGAGCGCCACTCGATCGCTCTCCAGTTGTCTAATCCGAGGATGGAGCCGGTATAATAGAATCAGAAAAGTTACCGACGTCGCCATTTGCTCGGGCGCGCGCATCGTCGTCATCACCAGGATGCCAAGCAACAAAGCCGCCGCCAGGATTTCGGACAAAGGACTCACCAGTCCGGAGACTCGTTCCATTCTCCAGAAGATGTTGCTTACGTTACGCGAAGCGGTGTCGAACCGGTCCTCCTCGTAGCTTTCGCGACCGAAAGCGCGAATTAACCGCGAGCCATGAAATGTCTCCAGCATTCGTTGAGACAAGCGTGCATTTGCTGCCATCGCTTGACGGCTGAGGTGCTTCACGGAGCCAGTTAGGAGTTGCACTATCTGCGAGATCACCAGCAACAAACCGCCGGTGATCAATGTTAGCTTCCAAGAAATCAGCAACAGTAAAACGGTTAAAGTCAGTGTCATGCAGACATTGATGGCCATGCCCGCAAGTACCGTAAACGCGGAACTAACCTGCCAGGTATCGGTCCCCAGCGTGGTCAACAATTTGCCTGAGTCGCGAGTATCTAAATAGCTTTGACTCACACTCAGCAACTGATGCAAAACCCCGCAGCGTAGCCGGTGTCCAATCGATGCGCTGACCCTCTGCATCAGCAGCGAATAACTGTAGCTCAGCACATTCTTCAGCACCACACACAGCAGAATACTGAGCCCCATCCACAAGAAGCGCCTTTCCCCTGGGACTCCTTGGTAAAGCGCGCCGAGCTTTCCCATCATCTCGTCAGCTCCCGAACTCATCTGATTCTGTATTAGCGGAACGAAGAGTGAAATCGACAAACCTTCGGATAGCGCGGCCATGACCCCAAGAAGGATCATCACCGAGAGCACCCAGCGCCTCAGACGGAGCAAAGGAAAAAGCGCTTTGAGCGCACGCAGAAGGAGGATCATCGATAAGCTCCGTCTTCTAACGCAGCTGACCAGCGGGCGAACTCCAGGTGTCTGAAAGTCGCACCCAGTTTAAACCGTCGTTTCCGCCCTCTTTTGGCAGGCTGGTTTGTTTCCGCTCCGTTTTTCTCTGTTGGGCCCGGCGTTAAATTCAACAGACTTTTGGTGCCGGTCTTGTAGATTCTGGGATTAAGCAACAAGACCGGATTAGCGCCGATTGCTCGGGTTAGATAACGGATACAACTAGGATAATAGTGAGTTTCATAGCATTTTTCTGCTATGTATTGATAAAAGTATCCGGCTGACCAACGGAAAGCTGCCGGCGGCAAATCTCCATTACGTTGACGCGCTCGCCGCATGACCGTTGCAAAAGACGCTTCCATACCGGCAACGTTGACGCTCATAGCAGATGCGCACTGCCGATATCCCACCAGATGCTCGGGGACGACACGAATCTCGAAGTTTTCTGCTATCCGCAGAGCTAGATCCCAATCTTCACAACCCTGACCTCCTTGTTCTTCAGCCCTGGTAAGATAGAGGCCAACCTTTTCGAGGGCGGATGTACGAAACAACGGCACACTGGCATTGCCCAGGAGGTTCTTTAGCACCATGGCATGACGTAAGCGACCTTCGAGCGTTTTAGTTTCGCCAGAATGGAGCAGCTTGCCTTGCTCGTCGATTAACGTCGAACTGCAGTACACGAGACCTGTGTTAACCCCAAATTGCTCCATGCAGGCGACTTGCGTCGCGAGCTTCTGCGGAGACCAGAGATCATCGGCATCCAGAGGAGCTAGATATTTTCCTCGAGCCCTCTCTATCGCCGTGTTCCGCGCCGCTCCTACCCCCGCATTAGTCTGCCGGACGAGCTGAAATCGAGAATCCCTGGCAGCGAATTCCTCAACGATCCTAGCGGTGGAATCGCTGGAGCCATCATCTACTATAATTACCTCAATTTCCCTGTAAGTTTGCTGCAGGACAGAATCAAGCGTCTGCCGAATGTAGGTGGCGGCATTAAATGCAGGGACAATCACCGATACCAGTGCCTCTTCCAAAATCCGTTATCCTCAGCGCAGAGTTTCTTAGTTCCATCTGACGCAAGGCTAGCGAGGCGTCTTCAAATTTATTCACTTTAATTGAGTATTATTTCGTCAACGGCTTGTCCGCAGGATTGTAGTTAGATCTGGATCTGTCTGGTGCGAGAGTCTTCGCTGCCACGAAAATGAACTGGTGGGCTAGTAGGCTCGACCCCCAGTGCGTCCTACCTAGAGTCAACGGTGCAGACACGGTCTCTTCGACGCTAACCGCGGGGCGAAGAGCGTGACTTGTGGCAATGGACTTGAGGATTTGAAATCCACTCTTCTCGATGACCTTCTGGACTTCGCGCGGCGAGTAGAAGCCCCGCCAATCGGGATGGACCGGGAAAGAGCGTCCGGTAATAAGTCTCCAAATGCGCGAGATGTGGTTCATGTTGAAGTACGTGATTATCAGGTGTCCTTCTGCAGTCAAAGCCGACCGGAGAGAGGCCAGGAATGCAGGCGCATTATCGATGTATTCGAGAACGCCCGAGCAGACCACGACGTCAAAATCCTCCAGACCCGACGGAAATGGCTCCCGATTGAAATTGCACTGATGAAACGGAAAGCCGATAGGAGGCGCCGGTGCGATGAAATCGCACCCGGTATACTCGACTCCCGAGCACAGCATTCGCAGATGGCCGGTAGCGCAACCGACGTCTAACATTCGTTTCGGCTTCAACTCCTTCACCAGCGCTGCTACTTGTCGAAGACGCAGATGCGGGCGTCCGTAACGTTCGACCGACTGAGTCCAACGTTGTTCAGTTGTGAGCGCGCTCACCTCAGGAGCAGCAATCTTGGATAATTGTTCTTCAATCACTTTAATGTTCTCCTCTGCGGCCGTGCAGCGCTCGTCCAGCGCTTTGCCCAACCGATCTTTAATGCCACTTACACCTGCTAAAAAGTATTCGGCCTTCTCGATCCAGCTCTCTACCTCACTGGTAAACGGAATTTGGTACGATCCGAGGCCCATTTGCCCAAAGATTTCCTGCGTCTTGTCTTCGTAGCCCAAGCCCATAGCAGGCACCCCAGCTAACATCGACAGGATGCAGGCATGCAATCGCATGCCTATGAACGCGTCGCATTGTCCGAGCGCCTGGATCAGTTCCACCGGTCCGTAACGCGCGCCATCTAGTTCACACCGAGCGCGTAGGTTCTCAGGGAGGCGGTCGCGAATCAGCGAAGCCATCTGAGAATCGTCCACATAACCGGGTATACCTTGGCAGGTAGACAGGAAGAGAATTTTCTTATCGCTGTCGGCCAGGATATGGCGGCACAGTTGCTCGGCCTTCGCGATCGTCTTTTCCTGCATTGCCTGGTCACCAAGCGGCCACACCCGAAAGCTCAAACCGATGAGCCGGGTATTTGATTCAGTCTTGGGCTTGAATAGTTCGGGCGCTATCCGATGCCACAAAAACGCCGCATCACCGGTTACTCTCACCTTCGCTGGGCTAACCCCACACTGAGCCAGATGCCGGCTTGAAATCTGATCCCTGACGCAAATGCAGGCTGCTTGGTTGAGCACCTTCCGCACACGTTTGATAGACCTGCCTTTCCAGAATGGCCCTATCGATTGACCGATCAAGATAAGCGGTTTTGACAAGTCCAACGCTACTTCAAATCCTTGCAGACGCTCCTCAACTGAGTAGTAATCGTGCAGGAATCCACCCGGGGCGGAGAGAACTACATCGGCTGCATGATAACACGCTAAAGTGTCCCTTCTAGACTCCTCCGTTTTCGCAAACTCCAGGTCCGCTTCCAGGTTGAGATCCGGCAACTGTTTGCGGGCCAACTCAAGATCTTTGCAGAGAACCGTGACCTTAGAATCCGGCCAT
>Ga0210406_10004093_pt1 | contig 15767 bp, 14 predicted proteins | sample IncBWC30MmetaG_FD_155454 | JGI IMG/M metagenome (GOLD analysis project Ga0210406, IMG submission 155454) | Forest soil microbial communities from Barre Woods Harvard Forest LTER site, Petersham, Massachusetts, United States - Inc-BW-C-30-M | ecosystem: Environmental > Terrestrial > Soil >... | reverse complement strand
GCGCGGAGCCAGACGGCGTCCCGAACGGACAGGACTCGATTTCTTTGCCGCGAGAGCCCCAACGCTCACGGCCCGTTCCGTCAGCTCCCTCGCGTCCACAACTTCCGGAAGAACGACCGCACGCGATCGACCACCGAGCCCTGCGGCGGTGCTGGCGCAGCATTCGCCGGAGCATTTCTGACGGGTGGCTGCGGCGTCGTCGCGGCAGCCGTTGTTACCGTCTCACCCTCTACACGCCCCTGAAATATCAGCGTTGGCCGCACTCGCACTCGCCTCACGATCACCATCAACCGCGGGTCCGGTTCCGGCTGCACCTTTGCGCTGGCGTCGAATCGCAAGGGCGGCATGTCCACCGTGTAAATCGGCTCTTCCTTCTTGGAAGGTTTTTCACCGGCCCCAGCCGCGTCGCTCGAATTCCGAGCCGTTTCGCCGCTGGCGCCCTCCACGGTTGTGGGAGGCATTTCATTTCTCGGCAACGGAACCACCGGCGCCTTCGCAATCTGCAATTCACACTTGCAACGTCCCCCACCGTTTCCCAGCGCATCGATTTGCCCATTCGCCAGCGTGACATCCCCACCCTGCGGCACCATCACGCTCTGCCCGCTCAACTGCTGCTCCAGGCGCATCGCCCCTCGATAGGTGCGAACGCACATGATTCCCGCGCTCTCGAATCCCACAAGAAAGTCTCTCGGCTCATCACCAATCGCCACCGGCTGCCCCTGAATCTGCGCCGTATACACACTCAGCGCCGGTTCCCGCTCCAAGCGTGCATGGATCGCTCCACTATCGAGCGCCACCGTCACTGCTCCGCCCGATTTCAATACCGAAAGATGCGCCGGTCCGCAAATCGAAATCTGCCCCCCTTCGACAAGGCTAATCCGCGCTTGCCCGGACTTCACTCGCACGTCGCTTCCGCTGCGCAGTATGGTCTTCGCCTGCCCGCCAACCACTTCCACGCTCATCGGGCCTGTCACCGCAATGTCTTCGCCGTCGATTAAGCCTACGGCATCGCCCACCGGTTGGTCTGGCGTCGTCGCTGCCGCAACAAAGAAACCGGCGCAGACCATCACGCACACCACCGCGAAGAGCCGCGCGCGTCTCACCGATTCACGAACACAATCCGTCAGCAGCACTCTCAGCCACTCTCCCGCCACCCGGCCAAGAAACTCTCGCCTATACTATACGTCACGTGGCCTCACCAGCAGGCGCACCAGAAACCATGACTCCACGCGACGCCTCCAGCCCCGCACCACCCCATCCCGCGGACGATTCCACCAAAAGACCCCCTACCGATCCGCTCAGCGCCCACTACGACACCCGCCTTCCCGACCTCCCCTGGTCCCGTCGCATCCAAATCCCCTTGATCGCCGCCGCGGTTTACACGGTGATTCGCATGCTGGGCCCCACGTTGCGCTACGAAGTCCTGGGCTGGCAAAACGCCGAACGCGTCCACGCCCGAGGCAAGCGCTGCATCTGGGCCTTCTGGCACCGCATCATCATTCCTATTGTGTGGTGGCACCGCAATCACGGCGTCGTCGTGATGAACACCACGGCCTTCGACGGCCAGTGGACCCGCAAAGTCATCGAATGGCTTGGCTTCGGCACCGCCCAGGGCAGTTCGTCTCGCGGCGGCCTCCGCGGGCTGGCCGTCATGGCTCGCCGTCTCGAAGAAGGCGTCGACTGCGCTTTTACCATCGACGGCCCCCGCGGCCCGCGTTACATCGCCAAGCCCGGCCCAGTAATGCTAGCCAGAAAAACCGGCTGTCCCGTCCTAGTCTTTCATATCGGCGTCGACCGTGGAAAAACCTTCGAAAAAACCTGGGATCACTTCCTTCTGCCCGCCCCTTTCGCCCGCGCCGTAATCCTCTTCGCGCCGCCCATCTATGTGCCGCCGGACGCCAACGCGGACGTCCTAGAATCCAAGCACGCCGATATGCAGCGGGAACTAGAACGCGTCCGCGATATCGCCGAATCCTGGTTCTCTCTCAGCGAAGCCGATCGCCAAAAGTTTCGCACCGAGTTTTCACGCTGCAATGGCTAAAGGCAGGCTCCCGCCCATGCTAAATGCCATGTTTCTTTCGCCGCTTCACAGCTCCTAATTTCCAGACCGCTCCCCCAGCTTCACAGCCACATCCATCTTCTTCCCACCTCTGTACACGGTGACACTCACCGTATCCCCCGGCCTTTTTCGATTCAAAGCCACATTCAAATCAAACTGATTCGCAATCTTCTGCCCATCGACCGCCACAATCACATCTCCCCCCGTAGCGATCCTCCGCATCCCCGCCATCGCCGCGTGGTCTCCACCATGCAACCCCGCCGCCGCCGCTGGCCCGCCACGCGTTACTTCCTCGATCAATAATCCGTCTTTGACAGGAAGATCAAGCGCCTCCGCAAGCCATCCGCCCACTTCGAGCGTCTGGGCCCCAAGAAACGCCTGCCGCACCCGCCCTTCGGTCATCAAATCGTGCGCAATCCGCTTCGCCGTATTCACCGGAATTGCAAACCCAATCCCCGCGGTCGTCCCGCTAGGCGTATAAATCGCCGAATTAATCCCGATGACTTGGCCATGCGAATCGAGGAGCGGTCCGCCCGAATTTCCCCGGTTAATCGCCGCGTCTGTCTGAATCGCCTCGTCGATTAGTGTCGTTTGGCTCGTCTGAACGTTCCTCCCAAGCGCGCTCACCACTCCCGTAGTCAGCGTGCTCTGAAATCCAAAGGGGTTCCCGATCGCCAAGACTTTTTGCCCCACTTGTAGCTTCGAGGAATCTCCCAGTTGCAGCGCCGCCAGCGGCTTTCCTTTCGGTTCAATCTTTATCAACGCCACATCGTTGCGCTGGTCCGCTCCAATAAACTTCGCCGGATATCGCGTCTGATCACCAAGCACCACCTCAATCGACTGCGCTTCCTGCACCACATGGAAGTTCGTCAAAATATACCCGCGCGGATCAATCACAAACCCTGAACCCGCTCCCTCCACCGGCACAGGATCCATAAAGAAATCATATTCCGTTGCTTTCGTCAGAATATTCGCAACTGCCCCGGCCGCCTGCCGGTACACCCGCACATTGATCGACTCATCATCGGTCAGTGTTCCCTCCCTCGCAGAAACTTCCGCCAGCCCTGTCCCCAGCGGCAACGCCTCCACCCTCCTCGGTTGACGTTCTCCCCATCGCCCCCCTGCCCAATAGGCCCCCGCAATAATCACCACCGCAACAACAAACAATCGCACCGCGTTCGAAGCTTTTCCCGAATTCATATTGACGATCCTTCCTCGACCCCGCTTAACCCAAACGATAGCACAGCAGAATTCCCGAGCGGAATCTCGAGTGGTGGGTCTCGAGACCCGTGCTTTTCTCTATGCTTGTTTCCTCCGAGACGCCCCCGCGGCCTTGCGCCTCAACTTCGCCGCCAACTTCCGCACCTGCCTCCGCGTCTCCTCCAACGACCCCGAGCAATCAATCTTCTCCGTAGCGTACTGCAGCTTCTCCACCGCAGGCATCTGCGCCGCAATGCGCCGGCGCGCCTCAACCTCGCTCAATCCGCGCGCCAGCAGCCGCTTCACCTGCTGTTCCGGACGGCACCACGCCACCACCAATCCATCCAAATTCTTCTGATAACCGGCTTCCACCAGGAGTGCCGCCTCTACAAACACCGCATCGCGAACTCCGCCTTTCTCCCATTCGCCAAATTGCCGAACCATCTCCGCCTCGACACGCGGATGCAAGATCCCGTTCAAGCGCTCCAGTTTCCCCGAGTCCGCAAACACCATCGCCCCGAGCTTCTTCCGATCGATCCGTCCTTCCGCCCCCGTAACGCCCGCACCAAATTCCCGCACGATCGCGTCATAGCCCGGCGTCCCCGCCTCCATCAAGGTGTGCCCCAACCCATCCGCATCCAGCACGTTAAATCCCATCTCGCGCAACATGCCCGCAACGGCGCTCTTGCCGCTGGCGATGCCCCCGGTAAGACCGAGTCGCAACATTGTCTGCTGTTAGCGCCTACCTGAGCCAGACGGCCCGCCCGCCGAAATCGACCTCGGTATCGCCTTCGCGCGCCGCATCCGCGCGGCCTTCACCGTATTGCTCATCAACATGGTTATCGTCATCGGCCCCACCCCGCCAGGCACGGGCGTAATCGCCCCCGCCACATTCGCCGCATCCGGATGCACATCCCCCACAAGGACATTTCCCTTAGCCTGAAACTTCTCCAACCGCGCCGGGAAGTTCCTGAACAGGCGCTCCGCCTCACGAGCATCGGTCACGCGGTTCGTCCCCACATCAATCACCGTAGCGCCCGCGCGGATCCAATCCGCCTGCACAAATCCGGCCTTCCCCATCGCCGCCACCACAATATCCGCGCCGTGCACCACCTCCGGCAAATCCCGCGTCTTCGAATGGCAAATCGTCACCGTCGCATTGGCCTGCATCAAAAGCAAAGCCATCGGCTTGCCCACAATATCGCTCCGCCCCAAAACCACCGCGTTCGCGCCCTCCATGGGAATTTCGTTCCGCCGCAAAATCTCCATGCACCCAGCCGGCGTGCAAGCCACCAGCCCTGGCCGCCCGCTCACCAGCCGCCCCAAATTCACCGGATGAAACCCATCCACATCCTTCGCCGGATCCACCGCCTCCAGCACCCTCTTGGTATCCACCTGCGGAGGCAAGGGCACCTGAATCAAAATCCCATCCGTATCATTGTCCCTGTTCAAATCCTCCACAATCGCCAAGAGTTCTGCCGTACTCGTGCTACTTGCGGGCGCGATCAACCCACTGCCCATCCCCAGCCGCTCGCAAGCCGCAATCTTGCTCTTCACATACATCTGGGAAGCCGGATTCTCTCCCACCAATACCGCCGCCAACCCCGGCCGTATCCCAGCCGAGGAAAGGATCGCCACCTCATCCTTCAATTCCGCAAAAATCGCATCCCGAATCTTGGTCCCATCCAGTATTCGTGCCGTCATTCGATCCCCTGTAGTGGCCGGTCTTTGGACCGGCTGTTCTCGAATCTTGCCGTCTTCGAACCGCCCGCCAGATGTTTCCACGAGCGCCGAAGGTAACAAATTGTCCCGCACTTCGCCCCCCTCTGTCACCTCAGCCCCAGCCTTGGTAGTAACGCACTTTGGGACGAGAACTTGAGGTTGCTAGCACCGCCCTTGCCTCAGAGGTGGCTGTGATTATCACGCTGATAGCTGCCGCAGAAGCAATTGCAAAGCGTCGCTGTACAGCTTGATCAGCTTGCTGTAGTCCATTTCGCCCCCAAACGTGCTCAATCAGCGAGCGGAGAACGCAATACCCACGCAAACCAAACTGCGTCACTACCGGGTTGGCGCACGCTTGACGCGACGCCAGCATCGATATACGGTGTGATGTAGTCTCGGCTACTTGTTATGGGAGGACCTGGCCGATGAGATTCCCGCCCGGGCTTTTCTTGTTCCTCAGTTTTTTCCTGCTACAGGCTCCCAGCGGATCCGTCGAAACAACATCCAGAACGGGGATCAGAATGACCGTTCAAATTGGGTTTGCTACAGCTCGGTCTGATAAAAACGAAAGCCAATATACGTCGTACATCGAAACAGACCGAAAAAGGATGGAATATCATCACGCAACGGGAGGAGTACATGCTGACGGGACCTTGGATACGAGGCCAGGGCCGCGGCTTGCGTCCGTTATCAGATGCGACCTTGGGCAGGCATTTGAACTGAACCTGGAAGATAGAGAATACGTGTCCTTGCCTTATCCGCCGCAGCCACTGACAAGAATCGCGATTGCGGCACGGGTGCTGTCCTTTCCAGAGAAAACTGAATCCGCTGCTCCCATTGTGCGAGTCGAAACAACGACGGTCGATACCGGCGAGAGAAAGGAACTGTTCGGCCACCTGGCCAGGCACGTCATCACCACGTGGAAACAAACTCCACTGGCAGGGTCACATGCCGAACCGCAAGAAACGGTGACGGACGGGTGGTACATCGATCTCGATACGAGCATTGCATGCGGGGTGAAATGGCCGGGGCGCAAAGGATCTCGCGCACAGCTGCGACCGGGTCCCGCTCTCGAGAAATACGAGTTCGTGGACAAAGGGAATGCTGAAACCGGACTTGCGGTGGAACAGAAAATAAGTTCGCGAAGCACATTCACGGCCTCGGACGGAACAAAAACAGAAACTGCCTACACCAGTGAGCTTAAAATCATCGAAGTGACAGAGGGCACACTCGATCCAGCGCTGTTTGAGATACCCCCGAGCTTTCGTAAAGTGGAGGACATAAATCGCAACCCGCCGCTGACGCTTCGGGACAGGTGGTTTTACACCGAAGCTTGGTTTAGAGCGGTGGCCAGATCCGTCTTTAAGTAAGGAGAGATCGTTCTCGCGAACTGAGGGAAACTGGATGGAAAACGGAATCCGTCGGTAGTGTCTCAGTTTGACCAAACTGAGACACTACCCAAGCCTTCCTGGCGTGGCTGTTCCGACGAGCGGGCCAGTCAGCCTCTGATTACTGCCGGTTAGCACGGGGGTATCTTGAAGCAAAGAGGCTCGGATGCGGCGAACAACTGCGAACGGAGCAGAACAAACTCAGCAGGCTCGAACCACGATTGGACGAACTTATAGAGAAAACAGGTTGCCCGCGCGAGCAACCGGGTCGCATTCCGCACTGATTCGGGCAAAAAGACTCGAGATTTGCTCTAGCGCGGGCTGAGTCGTGCCATCTCGAGGTGACCTGCCTCCGCGCGTCACTCGGCACGCTGCGCCTCGGCGTTATCTTTTTCCTCGCTCCCTCTCCCCGTCCTATAATCTCCGGCATGCCGACCGGACCCACTTCCCGTGCGCAACCGCATCCTCACCTTAGCATCCAGTGCGTCAACATCTTCGTGCGCAATCACGATCGCAGCATCCGCTTCTTCGTTGAGCAGCTCGGCTTCCACCTCGCCTACGACGCCAAGCTCCAATCCGGCGAACGCCTCGTCGCCGTATCCCCTCCAGATGGTTCCACGGTTCTAGCCCTCGTGGCTCCCAAGCCGGACACCCGCGAGTACAAACTGATCGGCCGTTCCACAAATGTCGTCTTGATCACCGAAGATGTCCTCGCAAAGTTTCAGGAATGGTCCAAGCGCGGCGTCCGCTTTCACACTACCCCGCGCCTCAAACGCATAAAGTACGACTCCCAGATGAGCTCTGGATCCCCTCGGGCCGATTCCCCAATTCTCGGTGCAGAAAGCACGGTATGGGGCAGCGTCGTCGCCCGTTTCCGCGACATCGACGGAAACTCTTTCTATCTCGTCAGTTTCGACGAAGTGACCCACGCCCTGGAAGCCAAGCGCCTCGCTGCTGCCGAAAAGCTAGAAGCCGAGCGCCGCGCGTCACAGGAGCTCGAAATCGCCAACGAAGTCCAGTGCCGTCTTTTTCCGCAAATTCGCCCGCCGATCCACGCTCTCGATTATTTCGGTCACTGCTTTCCGGCACGCGCCGTGGGCGGCGACTACTACGACTTTCTCGACCTTGGCCCCGGCCGTTTCGGCCTGGTCATCGCCGACGTTTCCGGCAAAGGCATCGCCTCCGCTCTTCTCATGGCCAATCTACAGGCGAATCTCCGAAGCCAGTGCTCTATCTGTCTCGATCAGCCGCAGCGGCTCCTCCAGGCCGTCAATCAACTCTTCTCTCAAAACACTCCCGACGGCGCCTTCGCCACCCTCTTCCTCGCCGATTACCAGGCAAACTCCGGTCGCCTCCGCTACGTTAATTGCGGCCACCCACCCGCACTCATCCTCCGCCATGACGATTCGATCGACCGCCTGGACGCCACCGCCACGGTCCTCGGGATCTTCAAGAAATGGGACTGCGAAATCGGCGAGCGCACCCTCTGCCCCGGCGACACCCTGGCCCTGTACACGGACGGCATCACCGAATCCTTTAACGATGCCGACGACCAATTCGGCGAAGACCGCTTGATCGATTCCCTCCGCCGCCACCGCTCCCTACCCTCCGAATCCCTCCTCCACAACATCGTCGTCGATGTCCGCCAATTCACCCCTCGCGAACAACACGACGACATCACTCTTATCATCGCCAAGTCCGTTGTAACCTCGCCCCAGTGCCCCTCGTGAGTCACGGCAGCGGCGGGCTAGCCCCGGCCGCCCGCGCCCTGACGGGGAACTCCATCACGACCACAAACTCACGCTCTGTACTTCTCTCCACCGACGTTTGCCAACTGCCTCTCCATAGCGTCTCTGCTTTGCCGAAAGAACTTCGAGGCCAAGCTGCCCAAGAGGACTCAGTCCCAACCACGAGAAGTTTGTTGGCAACTTGAGAGCCGTCTCGAGAGGTGGCCGGCCCCGTAGCGGTCGAAACCCGCCAACGGAGCTTCGCGCCAACATCGCCGGCAGGCCGATAGAACCAGCAAATCACGACGAACCCTTGTCAAACGTGCTGCGACACGCTCAAGACATTTCCGTCGGGATCCTTGAACCAGGCGACTTTGCTCCCACCCGGCGCCGTCCAAATTCCCCGTTCCTTGTCTTGCACGAATGGGTATTTATCGAACGCGACGCCGCGTTTCGTCAGCCAGTTCACAATGGCTTCGATGTCGCCCACTTGCCAGCCGAGCACGGTGCTCGGCAGCGGCGTAAACGTTGGGACCTTCACGATGCGAATCATGTTCTTGCCTGCTTGCATGACCAGCGCAAACTGGTCCAGACTCACAAACTCAAATCCCAGATTGCCCTCATAGAAAGCGCGTGCCTGGTCGTAATCCTTGGTGAGAAGGAAGCCCATCATGTTCATGGAAGCCAGCATTTTTCTCTCCTGACCGGAAAATCCCGGGCCTGAGCAATAGCACTTGTGGCCGGAGTTTTCTTTCGCTATTGTGACAAGAAATGTCGGGAAAGTGCCACAGCCTGCTTTTTAACCAGCGCGGCCGCGCGCTCGCCGAAGTCGCCAGCGTTTCCGCCGACCTTCCCGACGGGCACACCATCCCGCAGCATTTCCATCCGGAAGATCAACTCATCTTCGCCTCCGAAGGAGTCATGACCTTGCGCACCGATCAGGGCACCTGGGTAGTGCCCCCACTGCGCGCGGTGTGGATTCCCGCCAAAACGGCGCACTCCGTCACCATATCCGGCCAGGTCTCCATGCGCACGCTGTACTTTCTTCCACACCTCGTTAAAGGATTTCCCAAAAAATGTTTTGTAATGAACGTGACGCCACTTCTGCGTGAGCTAATTCTCCACGCCTGCACATTTAAGAGACTGAACAGGAAAGCTCCGGTGCAAAAACGCATTCTCGAAATCATCGTTGACCAATTGCAAGCCGTTCATTCCATCCCTCTGCAACTCCCGCATCCAGCCGACGCGCGAGCCATGCGAATTGTCCAAGCGTTGCTTGCCAATCCCGGCGAACCGAAAACACTCGAAACACTCTGCAAGGACTGCGGCGCCAGCAAAAGAACCATCGAACGAGTCTTCCACGCCGAAACGAAAATGACGTTCGGCAAATGGCGACAGCAACTTCGCCTGCTTCACGCTCTGCAATTGCTGGCTTCCGGAGAAAAAGTCACAGCAGCGGCCCTGGATGCGGGATATGGCAGCCCCAGCGCCTTCATCTCCATGTTCAAGAAACAACTCGGCGCCACGCCAACTCGCTATTTCCAAAGTTGGGGCACAAACCACAATGAAAAAGATGCCGGGGCAAGCTCCCCTGGCCATTGAAGCATGGAAGGCCAACGCACGGAAGGGAACCGAGGCATGAGTCTGTTTGGAGAATTAGGAACGCGCAAGGAACTGGAAAACAAAGCCAAGGCCGAAGGCCGCCTTCCGCCGGGCCAGTCGCTCACTCTCAAGTGGCCGGTGCTTCATTACGGCAGCATCCCGCACTTTGATCCGGCCAGGTGGGACTTCAAGATTTCCGGCGAAGTCGAGGAGCCCAAGCGCCTCACTTGGAGCGAATTTCGCGCGCTGCCCGAAACCGAAACCTTGTCGGACTTCCACTGCGTCACGCGCTGGAGCCGTCTGGACAATCGCTGGAAAGGCGTGCTCTTCACCGATTTGATGAAGCTCGTCAAACGAAAGCCGGGCGCGCAATTCGCATCCATTCTCGCCGAAGAGGGCTACACGGCAAACGTACCACTGGAAGATTTGCTGAAGCCCAATGTCCTCTTTGCCTTAGAGCACGATGGCGAGCCGCTCACGGGGGAGCATGGCGGCCCGCTGCGACTGATCGTTCCCCACCTCTACGCCTGGAAAAGCGTCAAGTGGGTGCGCGGCTTCCTCCTTCTCGACTACGACCGCCTCGGCTTCTGGGAGCGCAACGGCTATCACGCCTACGGAGATCCTTGGAAAGAGCAGCGCTACTCGGGCCGCTGACCAGGAAGGATGTCACTGGGGAGGAGGTTAAGCATGAAGAATTTCGATAGCTTCGATGCTCCTGAGGCGCGGCGGCATTTTGCTCCAGAATTGACAGCCGTCCCGGCACTCTGGAATCATCCCAAGACTGCTGCCCCATTACGAAGCGCGTTTTGGCAAGGCGTAAAGTGACCCTGGAAGGGCTGCCGTTGGCAAGCCACGATCTGAGGAATTGAGAGATGGCGACCGGCATCCGCACAAACGAATTGCGCAAGGTCTATCACTCGGCGCCGCCTCTCGCAGCCGGCGGCGGCGGATTCTCTTTTGCTGAGAAGCGCAGCAAGGGCAAGCAACCGAAACCGGAAATTGTCGCGCTCAATGGAATTTCTCTGGATATCCACTCAGGCGAAATTTTTTGCCTTCTGGGGCCTAACGGCGCGGGGAAATCCACGACCGTGGGCGTCCTCACCACGCGAGTAAAGCCGACCGCTGGCGAGGCCTGGATCGGCGACCATGACGTTTGGAAGGAACAGTCCGCCGTCAAACGACTGATCGGCGTGGTGGCCCAGCGGCCCAACCTCGATTTTTCTTTGACGGCCCGCGAAATCCTCGTTTTTCACGGCGCCTATTTCGGCCTCAGTTCGCACGAGCGTAACCATCGCGCGGCCGCTCTGCTCGAGCGCTTCAAACTCACCGACCGCGCCGACCAAATCGTTCGCGGGTTTTCCGGCGGCATGATGCAGCGGCTTTCTATCGCGCGCGCCATGATGCACGATCCGCAGGTGCTTTTCCTCGATGAACCAAGCGCTGGTCTCGATCCTCAGACCCGCTTGCTGTTGTGGGAGATCATTCGCGAATACAATCGCAGCGGCAAAACCGTTCTGCTCACCACGCACAACATGGAAGAAGCCGACGCCCTCTGTCAGCGCCTGGCCATCGTCGATCATGGCCGCATCATCGCGCTGGGCACGCCCACCGAGCTGAAGGCTTCCGTGCCGGGCGGTTACCTGGTGCGCGTCCGTTTCGGGCGGCATTCGCCGGATTTGTTCGAGCGCCTCCAAGCACTGTCTGGCGTCCGCGAAGTGCGGGCCGCGGAAAACAGCGGAGCCGATCTGTACGCCGACCGCGGAGGTTCGCTTGTCTCAGAGGTCGCCAATCTCGCGCTGGCCGCGAACATCGAGTTGTGCGACGTGCACATCTCCGAACCCAGCCTCGAAAATCTCTTTCTGCACCACACGGGCCGGAGCTTGCGCGAATGAACTACAAAGCTTTCATGGCCATGCTGGCTCGCGACGCGCGCGTAGCGCGCCGCAACATCGTGGCCCTGCTGTTCCAGACGTTTTTGCAGCCGCTGATGTTCGTGTTTATTTTCGGCCGCGTGATGGTGGGCAGCGGCTATATGCCTCCTTCTTACAAGAGCCTGCTGCTTCCGGGCATCATGGCGCTCAGCATGGTGGGCACAGGTATTTGGGCCGTGGCCATGCCGCTCATCGGAGAGTTTCAGTTCACGCGTGAAATCGAAGACCGCTTGCTCGCACCGATGGATATATCCTGGGTCGCCATTGAAAAAGTTGTCGCTGGAACGTTGCAAGCGCTGGCCGCCGGATTGATGGTTATTCCGTTCGCCTGGCTGCTGCTCAGGCCCGGCGTGGATTTGAGCCTGCACCGGCCAATCCTTTTTGCCGTGGTGGCACTGCTCGTAGCCGTTTTTTCCGCCTGCGGCGGCCTGGCGCTCGGATGCAGCGTCGAGCAGACGCACATCGGCCTGATGTTTTCCTTGGTGGTAGCGCCGATGATCTTTTTTGGCTGCACGTACTATCCGTGGAGCGCACTGGCGAATTTCCCGGTCATGCAGAAAATAGTCCTTGTGAATCCGCTGGTCTACGCCAGCGAAGGCTTGCGGGCAACTCTTGTACCGCAGTTTCCGCACTTGTCGCTTCTCGCGGTGTTCGTGGCCCTGTTGGGATTCAATGCGTTATTTCTTACCGTCGGCCTGCGGCAATTCCACAAGAAGGCCGTCAGTTAATGTAGTGCGACGAAATTCCGAGCAGCGTTGGGCCGGAAGATTAACGCCAGCGAAAAAGTCTCAGCGCCAGCACGAAGCAAACGAGCAACCATGCGCCGAGCACGGCCATCTGCGGCGCCAGCTGAACAAGGCTCGCGCCCTGCAACATGTTCGCGCGCAGCGCGTCGATCGCCGCAGTCAATGGAAGAGCTTTGATGAAAGGCTGCACCGCATCAGGAAACCGCTGCGCGGAAAAGAACACTCCGGAAGCGATCCACATCGGCAGCATGACGGCATTCATCAAACCTGAAGCGGCCTCGATTGTTTTGGCGCGTGAAGCGAGCAGCAAGCCGAGCGCGCTGAATGCCAGCGAACCGAGCAGGCACACCACAGCCAAATCGAGCAACGATCCGCGCACCGGAACGTGAAAAATCCAGGCGCCGAATCCGAGCACGATCCCTACTTCCGCCACAAGCATCAAAATTCGCGAGAACACGTAGGAGAGCAAAAAATAGGGCTTCGGCATGGGAGTTGCGATCAAGCGCTTCAAGAGTTTTTTTCGGCGCGCGTCGACAACTGTAAAACCCATACCCCAAATCGCGCTGCCCATCAAATTCATTCCCAGCAAGCCAGGAATGAGGAAATCGATATAGCGCGAGCCCGGTTCGCGCATCAATACCTCGTTTGTGGAAACTGGATCGATGCGGCCGGCGGCTTGCTGCACGGCCCGATCCGCCAGCATGCGCGCGGTGCGCCCTTCCGGATTTGTATCGTCGTAGCGATAGACGACAGAGCCATTCGAACCAGCCAGGACGAGCAGCGCAACTTTGCCCGTTCGCAGCGCCTCTTCGGCGGCGTGCGGGTCGAGTTGCTCGACGGCGAGAAGCTTTTCGCGCTCGAGAGACTGCGTCAGCGCCGGCGTGACCGTGGCAATCTTCAGCACCTCGGCGGGACGGTTGCGGAAGGCAATGCCAAGTCCGGCGGCCAGAAGGATGGGAAAGGCGAAAATCCAGAAGAGCGCTTCCGGCTCGCGGAGCGTTTCGCGGAAGCGCACGATAGTCAATTGCACAAGCGCGTGATCGGCGAAAGACTTGTCACGCGGAGCTTTACGCTCCGCTGCGCGCGCGCGAACATCCGGAATGGCGGTGGTCTCACTCATGCGAATCACACATTGGCGCACTTATTCCCTTCACGCATCTTTTCATTCCTTCGAATCGCGTGTATAGCCCGCCTTCGCGGTTAGTCATCGCGTAAATGGCGTCCTGTCAAAGCAACGAATACATCCTCCAAAGTTGCGGAATGCGTGCTTAGCTCGGTGAGCGGAATACATTGGCGTGTTAGCTCCGCGAGCAGCGCCGGCACGGCAAGGTGCAATTCGGTAACTTGCATTTCGATCGTGCCATTTTCGGAGCGGACGTCGCGAACGCCTTCGATGCGGCGCAGCGCCGGAACGTCGAGTGCTGGTGCGTTGGCGCCAGCGGAAAACGCGACCATGTGTTCCGCACAGGTGGAAGCGATCAGCTCGCGGGGACTGCCGAGAGCAATCTGTTTGCCGTTGTCCATGATGGCGACGCGCTCGCAGAGGCGTTCGGCTTCGTCCATGTAGTGCGTGGTGAGAAGAATCGTGCGGCCCGAAGATTTGAATTGCTCGATCAATTCCCAAAGCTGGCGGCGGGCTTGCGGGTCGAGGCCCGTCGTAGGCTCATCGAGAAAGAGAAAATCGGGATCGCCAACGAGCGCGCACGCGAGGGCCAGGCGTTGCTTCTGCCCTCCGGAAAGATTGCCGACCCGGGAATTCTTTTTTTCCTCCAGTTGCACGAGTGCGATAGCTTCGGCTGCTCCCGGCCCTTGCTCAAAAAAGCTGCGGAACAACCGCAGCGTCTCGAAGACCGTCAGTTTTTCGGAGAGCTGCGTATCCTGCAACTGAATGCCCAGGCGTTGGCGGAGTTGTTTCGCATCGGAGTTCCAATGCATGCCGAGCAATTCCACTTCGCCGGAATCCGGGGCGGTCAAGCCTTCGCAGATTTCCACTGTGGTTGTTTTACCGGCCCCGTTGGGTCCTAGAAGGCCGAAGCATTCGCCCGCGCGGACTTCGAGGTCGAGGCCGTTGACCGCGACCACATCTTGGTAAGCCTTTCGCAGTCCCCTGACGCGCAAGGCTGCAGGGGGGGCAGGGTCGCGCATGAAGCCAGTATCGCGTCGAGAGCAAATACGTTCAAGCACTCATTCGAGCGGACAAGATGGCTGCCGCCAAGGGACGTGTTCACGAACGGTTGCCCATGGTGAGCTGACTTCTGAGAGGCTCATTTCCCGGCGGGTTATTAACTTTCTACCGGCATGCAACAACGCCGACACCAGAAGGTAATGTCCAAAGGCTATCTAGCCGGGCATGCTGCCGGTGGCGTGTTTTTTCAAGCCGGACGGCGCGATGGACGGCCACAGAAACTCTTCCAACCGGTGTAGCTTGACAATCTGAACTTTTCCCTCGTCCGTACGTATTGAATTCTAGCCGGCCGGTTGTCTAGGGTTTGGCCGACCGCAAGTCTAGGGAAGAAGGAATCGCACGTCATGAATCCATTTCTCTTCGACCTGAAATACTCAGCCCGCTCTCTGTGGCGAGCCAAAGGGTTCGCCTTAACCGTTTTTCTGACTTTTTCTGTTTGCATGGCGGCGAACACCGCTCTTTTCGCCATCGTGAATTCCGTCGTTTTGCGGCCGTTGCCGGTACCGGAGGCCAATTCCATCCTGCTGATGTCCAACGAATACCCGAAAGCCGGGGTCAGCGGAAACAACAGCAGCAGTTCCGGCGACTACTTCGACCGGCTACGCGAAATAACCGCTTTCGAGAGCCAAGCGATGTTTCGCCAGCGCGATCAGACCGTGGAGCTGAATGGATTGCCGCAGCGGATTCACGGCATGGTCGTCACGCCGTCGTGGTTTACCTTGTTGCGTGTCTCTCCCGAGCTAGGACGCCCCTTTACCGAAGTGGAGGGAGAACCCGGCCGCGACCGGGAAGTGGTCCTGAGCCATGGCCTTTGGGAGCAGTTGTATGCGGCGGACAAATCGGTGCTGGGCCGCGATTTGCGGATCAGCGGCCAGCCTTTCACGATCGTCGGAGTGATGCCAGCGGGCTTTGATTTTATTGATCCGGACGTTCGTCTGTGGATGCCGGTGGCGTTCACCGCGGAAGAGAAGACCGTTCATCATAGCAACAACTGGTCCTATATCGGGCGATTGAAGCCTGGCGCTACGCTGGCGCAAGTTCAGGCTCAGGTAAATGCCTTGAACAACGAGAACCTCGAGCGCTTTCCGGAGTTCAAAGAAATCCTGATCCATGCGGGCTTCCACACGGTGGTCAAGCCGCTGCAGGATCTGCTGACCGCGGGCGTGAAGAAGACGCTTTATTTGCTGTGGGGTGGCGCGATACTCGT
>Ga0210406_10004092_pt1 | contig 15772 bp, 11 predicted proteins | sample IncBWC30MmetaG_FD_155454 | JGI IMG/M metagenome (GOLD analysis project Ga0210406, IMG submission 155454) | Forest soil microbial communities from Barre Woods Harvard Forest LTER site, Petersham, Massachusetts, United States - Inc-BW-C-30-M | ecosystem: Environmental > Terrestrial > Soil >... | reverse complement strand
GTGGGCCCGGTCGCTCGCGTGGAGCGGGCTCGGAGCCTTGTTCGCCCTCGGGCTCGCGGCGATGCCGGTCGTACAGAAACCGTTCATCTACTTCCAGTTCTGAGGCGGTTCACCCGGCCGCCTCCCAGATCACGTTGAGCAGGGCCTGGAATGGCTGTTATCGGCGCATTTGAGACCCTCGCGCCGCCGCGCGAGAATGCCTGCTGAGCGCCGAAACCGGTCGTTCGCCTATTCCGGCTCGAATTAAGTGATCGCAAGACCACAGGTCTGCTCAGATTAAGTGACAGCATGCTCGAATTATTTGATCGGTGCTCGACATCAAGGGCGTCTGCTCACAATCCGTGATCCCAGGCGGGGTCATAGCGGCAAGCCCTCCGCTCGCATCTGTTCGGTGAGTTCGTAGGTGCGCTGCTCGTTGAGCGCGCCGCGCAGGAATTGCCTGATCTCGGCTGGCTTGGTGTGAAACTGCGTGGCCAGGCTCTTGACATTGTAGCCGTGACGGGTGAGCCGCGGTTCGATCTCGTCGAGCTGGCGGGAAAGAACCGCCTCCACCACTTCGGCGGTGATCGGCTTCACACCGCTGCGGAATCCGTGGTCGAAGGCCAGGTTCAGATGCTGCTCGATCTGCAGGGGCGTTCGCAGCCGGTCGGCAAGCAGGCCGATCGCCGCCTCCTCAATCATGGCTGCGACGGAAACGCCTTTGACGGCGCAAGCACCAAGCAGCCAGCCGATATAGGCCCGGCGATCTTCTCCAACGCCGTCATGAACAAACAACGCGGAGCGGGAGCCGATCTCCTCCATGGTCCGACGGCGTAGATCGTTGCGCAGTTTCGGGTGTCCGGCCAGCACGATCGCCAGCGTCCCGCCGCTGTCGGCGACCACCTCCATCAACCGCTTCAGCCCGACCAGCGTCTTCGGGTGCAGGTCATGGCTCTCGTCCACGATCAGCACGACCGGCTTGCGGCCGCGGCGCACCAGTTCGCGCAGGGCGCGCTCACCGGCGGCAGCCCCAGATGCTGGAAATAGCCGCAGGTTCATCGTGACCACGCCCAGCACAAGACAGCCGATAGCCGACCCTTCCAGCAGCCGCCGGCGCAGATATTCGTCGCAGCGACGCTCACCAGCGTCACAAATTTTCAAAAAGGGCGTCGTTCGGATCTACATATGTCACTTGACATGTGAGATGTCGATCGCAATACAAAAGCACGGCTCAGGCACAAGAGAACCGTGCCACTTTCTGCGGCGGGGACGCCAAGGGATGCACCGGACTATCCAGCCCTGACACTGCAATCGTCGGACACATAGGCCCTTCATGATGAGCAAAGACACTCACACGACCGCCCCGACCCGCTACGTTGAAGCAGGGGGCATACGCTACGCCTATCGGCGCTTCGGCGCCGACACGGGCGCCCCGCTCCTGTTCCTGCAACACTTCCGTGGCGGAATGGACAACTGGGATCCTCTCCTCACTGACGGTTTTGCCAAAGATCGGCCGGTTATCCTCTTTGACAATGCAGGGGTGGCCGGCACGACGGGTGAAACTCCCAGTACCATCGATGCCATGGCCGACCATGTTGCCGCTTTCGTGAATGCTCTTGATCTCACCAAAGTCGACGTGCTCGGCTTCTCGATCGGCGGATACGTCGCGCAAGCATTTGCGCTCCGCCATTCGCACCTCGCTCGCCGCCTGATGCTTCTCGGAACCGGGCCGCGTGCAGGCGAACGCCGCGACGATCCGCGCATCTTTCAGGTCGCCGGCAACCCGGTTCCTGTGCTCGATGACTTCCTCTTTCTTTTCTTTTCTCCCTCGGAAACCAGCCAAGCTGCCGGACGCGCGTTCTGGGAGCGCCGCCATCAGCGCGTGGCGGACGTTGACCCGCCTTCCTCGGTTCAGACTATGAAGGCGCAAATTGACGCCTTGCTGGAGTGGCGCGAAGTCAGGGGCGAGCGCTTTGCCGAACTCAAGAACATTCGGCAACCGACGCTGGTCGTAAACGGCAACGACGACATCATGGTACCGACCGTCAACTCGTTCATCTTGTCGCAGCATATTCCGAACGCCCAGTTGATTGTCTATCCTGATTCGGGACACGGCGCGCACTTTCAATACCCGGATCTGTTCCTGGCGCACGCGCGACTGTTTCTAGACGAAACGCACGGCCTCACTGAGGGGTGAGCCCACAATGCGCTACGAAAAGGGACATAAAGACACAACGCACAAGCATGTTGTCGAGGTGGCGTCCAAACACTTTCGGAAGCACGGCATCGAGGGCGCGAGCATCAAGGATCTAATGGGAAATGCCGGCCTTACTCACGGCGGCTTTTATTCTCATTTCGCTTCCAAGCAGCAACTGCTTCAGCAGGCCTTAACCCAAGCTTTCACCGAAACCCGCGCGGCATTTTCCAAGGCGGGCGAAAGCGACGGGATCGAAGGGGTCATTCGACAATATCTCGGACAATCACACCGCGATAAGGCGGAAAGGGGTTGCGCCTTTGCCGCACTGACTCAGGAAATTGCGCGTCAGGACAAAAGAACACGCACAATCCTCGCGGACGAACTTGAGGCTTATATCGACGTTATCGCCAGTCACATCAGCGGAACTGACAAGAACGCTGGGCAGACAAAAGCTTTGCAAATCTTTAGCCTTATGATCGGAGCACTTCAGTTGGCTCGGGCCGTGCCCGATGCCGACCACTCCGATCACATTCTAAAATCCGCAGGGGAAGCCGTCCGGCTTTTATCTTCCCCAGAAAAATCAACGAACGAAAGAGGTAGAGATGCTGACGCTGTTTGATCCGGTTACTATTTGGTGACCTTACTATCCCGAATAGAATAATCATGTCGCCGATTACACGGCTTCGCGCTGGAGCAACGAATATTCCGAATGATCTGATAGCACAGTACTATCGCCAACGCGCTTCAGCAGGCCTGATCATTACTGAGGGGGTTCCCATCTCAAAGCAGGCCGAAATACCTGACGCCGGCGCAGGCCAATCAGCCCACAGGCATTGGCAACCCGCAGCTGACCAGATTGAACCTGTAACAATAGCTCAAGCCGGCTGAACTCCTGCTTGCTCATCGACACCACCGCCACCGCACACCTCCCAAGACCCCGCGCTCAGGGGGAGTGGCGGCCGCATGATCATCATCGAGAGCTTCGGGCGTGGCGGCGCACCGCGCGCCCCGCCCTTGCCCAAAGCCGGGCTCGGCACCGCGATGCCATGACGCTCGTCACCACTTCATCGTACTGCACACCTGCCGGGGAACCTCGCTTCCGGCCTTGCACCATTGTCGCCCCGCCGCCTCCCAAGCCACCCCTTACGCCCTCAATCAGGCCAAGATCGCCCTCTCGACCGCCGCCGCGGCGACAGTCCCGTCATCGCAATCGTCGATCCGACGGCAACTACGCCGGCCAGCGCATCCCCTACTCAAGCCGTCGCCCGGCCAAATTCCCTTAGAGGGCGACCGCCCACACGGCGGCCCGCGGGTTCCTTCCTGGGAGGCTTTCGGACGCCGGCCCTCAGAGCGCACACTAATAGCTACGACGGGCCGGTATCCGAAACCCTTCACCAGGAGCAGCCGATGTTGCGGCTTGTTGCGGCCAGATCACGTCGGCGGGTGCGTTCTCTTTGGCGCGCGCGGACCGCTCGACCTGGCCGCGCGATTGCTCGGCCAGGCGCGACAAATCGATTATCGTCGAGGTGATCTCCTCGGCGGCCGTCGCGTTCGACTGGGCGATGCGGGTCAAGCCGTCGACGGTCTGATTGGTCTGTGCGACGGTCGCCTGCTGCTCCTCCATAGCGGCGGCGACGGCGGCCGTCAGCGTATCGCTGCGCCGCACGCTCTCGGAGATCGAGTCCATCTTGCTGCTGACTTCCTCGACCATCGCAACGGCGTTCTGCGATTCCTCCGTCGCAGACCGCACGACCTGTCCGATTTCCTGCGCCAGCTCGCCGGAATGATCGGCCAGCTTGCGGACCTCCTCGGCCACGACGGCAAACCCGCGGCTGTGCTCGCCGGCCCGCGCCGCCTCGATTGCGGCATTGAGCGCCAGAATCTGCGTCTGATCGGCGATCCGCGAGATGGACTGGGCCATTTTCTCGACCTGCTTCGCGTTCTCGGCGGAGCCCTTGACGACGTCCGCCGTCGCGCGCATGCGCTCGCGTCCTTCGTTCATCTGCTGGGCTATGCTCGCTGACAGCTCGTGCGCGCGCTGCGTGCTGCCGCTCACGTCAGTGATCGCCGCCGTACTCTGTTTGACCGCCACGGCGACCTGGCGCAGCGCCTCGAGCTGGTCGTTGGCGCCTTCCGAGACTTGCCCGACCGCGCTGCTCGCCTGGCTCGTCGCAAGCGCGATCTGGCGCGTCGAGGCGATGACCTGGTCGGCGAGCCGCGCCAGCTCAATCGCGTCCTGCTTGAAGACTTCGACGTCCTTCGCCATTACGCCGACCTCGTCCCTGCGGTCGATGTCCGGCACGGCGACGCCGAGGTCGCCGAGGGCGAGCGCGTGCATCGTCTGGTGGAGCCGGTAGAGCGGCCGGCTGATCGAGCCGGCGATCGCCCAGGCGAGCGCGAGGGACCCGAGGAACACGACGCACACGAGCGCGAGGCTCCACGCCATGCTGTTGTTGAGGCTCGCGATGCGGGCCCTCACGAGATGGTCGAGCTCTTTAAGCGCGGCTTCCCAGAAGACGCTCGCCGATTGCTGTAGCGCTTGCGCGGCGTTTCTCAGCGCTTCGGTTGTGGGCCGCGGCGCGCCCGGCGACGCGAGCCCGTCGAGCAGCTGCATATAGGCCGCCCCGCGGTTCGCCACCTCGGCATAGGGGGTGTCGAGCGCCGGCTTCATCGTCCCGTCGCGGTTGCCGCGCTGGCCCGCAGTAAGATCGGCGTCGACCGCGTTGAGCACCGCCGCGAGCTCTCCTTTTCGGGTGAGGAACTGGACGGTCACTTCCGGGCTCGGATGATCGCTCGCGGCGATCGCCAGGGCAGCGCTGAGCGCGCGCGTCGCGGCCACGACGAGCGCCGGTATCTTCTCCGTTACGAGATCCTGGACGTAGAAGCTGTCGAGGACCGGATCGAGGGTCAGATTGGAGCCGTCCGCCACCCTCGAAATGTGGTCGAGGACGGCGCTGAACGCGGGCTCGTAGGCCATGATCGTGCTGCCTTTCGGCAATCGCTGCGCGTCGCGCACGGCTTCGGCAGCCTTGGCTGCGGCGGCCGCCGAATCGACCCCTTCGGCTTGAATCCTGTCGAACCTCAGAACACCGGCCTGCGCGCTGGCCAAGTCAGCGGACGAGCCCGAACCGTAGGCGAGTGCGACGACGTGCTCGAGCTCGGTCTTGAGCGCGGCGATATAAGCGATGCCTTGCAGCTCCCTTGCTGCAAAGCTGACGTCTTTTTCGGTATGGGCGACCAAAAGGAAGATCAGAAAACCGATCGGCAGTAGGAACGCGGAGCAGAGCAGCGCGAGCTTGTGCTGAATTTTCAGTCTGTTGATCAGGCGCCTCATGGGCCGATTCCTCAACATTCTTCCAAGACCGGATAGCGGTGCAGTGTGGCCGTCCGGCATGCCGCCGGTCTCCCTCCGCGTGACGGTGTCCTTCCCCCGGCCGGTCAACACAACTCGCAGCGCAGGGTAATCGCTACACGGCTACGCCGCCGCCGGCAAAGGCGCCGGGCGCCGAGCCCGCAAGTCGAAGCCGATCCGGAGCGGAGAATCATTCGGCTGCCGATTCGCCGCTGATGTCGGGAAGCGCCCGTTCGCCTATATTAGCGATTTCGGACACTGAAGCGACATTTCGCGGGAGCCGTGTTCGCATGGACAAGCGGGTGCGCGCACAGCAGGCGGCGGCCGTCGAGGGCGAGGCTTCGAGCACGCAGGCGGCGGCGCGGCCGCCCCTCGCTGACCCGCGGCGAGGGCTGCTGCAGCGGCTGAGCCTCGATGTCGAGCGCATCGCCGGGATCGAAATCACCGGCCCCATTCAGAGCAAGCTCGCGCGAGTGCTCGGCTCGATCGATCTCGCCGAGCTCGAGGCCTGGGTCGCTCGGCTGCACCTGCTGCCAGCGCACGATCCGGAATGGCTCAGCCTTATCGAAAGCCTGACGGTCCACGAGACCTATTTTTATCGCGACCGCGCGCAGCTCGATTTCCTGGGGAGCGAGATCCTGCCCGAGATCATCGTTGCGGCGGCGGCGAGCGGGCGCTGCCGGCTGCGCCTGTGGTCGGCCGGCTGTGCCACCGGCGAGGAGGCGTACACGCTCGCGGTGCTGGGGCTGCTGGCGCTGTGCGATGCCGGCTATGCCGAGGAGCGGGCAGATCGCGGGATCGAATGCCGGCCGCCCTGGACGCTGGAGGTGCTCGGCACCGAGATCTCCCGGCTCGTTCTTGTGCAGGCTCGGGCCGCCGTTTACCCTATGACTGGCGTCGGTGCCTTTCGCGATCTGCCGCGCCGGCTGGAACGCTTCTTTCCGCCGCTGCCGAGGGCTGAGGAGAAGCCCGATATCGAGCTGCGCGGCGTCCACCCAGCCGTGCGCCGCCATATCTCCTTCGAGCAGTTCAACCTGATGGCGCGCCTGCCGCCAGCCACCGGCTTCGATGTCGTGCTCTGCCGCAATGTATTAATCTATTTGAGCGCAGCGGCGCGGCGCCACGTGCATGGCGTGCTGAAGCAGGCGTTGCGCCCGGGCGGCTTTCTGCTGCTCGGCCCGACCGATGTTCCGGCCGAGCCGGCCCTGTTCACGACCTGCTGGGGCAACGGGGCGGCGGCCTATGTGCTGAAGTTGGCACATGCCTGAGCCCTCGGTCGTCTTCACCCTCGCCGGCGAGCGGCTGCGATTGCCGGTCAAGAAGGTCGAGCTGATCGCCGTGCCGCCGGCCGTGACCCCCGTTCCGCACGCGCCTGCGACCCTCCTCGGCGCGGGCCAGGTCGGGGGGCAGATCGTGCCGATTGTCGACCCGGCGCCGCTCCTTCATTCCCTGCAGGCGCGGCGGCGCTACGACGGAAGCGGCCAGATCGTGCGGGTGCGCAGCGACGGCGGGCGGTTCGGCGTATGGGTCGACAAGGTGGAAGCCGTGACCGGCGGCGCGCAGACGCCCGGCGGGCCGGACGCCGATGCCGTCGATCTCGCTGCGGACGCCCCTCTCCTCGATATTGGCGGGCTCGCCGCCACAGGCCTGACGCCGCCGGCGCTCGGTGATGCCGCTGGCAAGGCGGAAGCCGAAAGCGCGATTCCCGCGCCCCCGGCCCCGCCCGCAGCCGCGGTCGGGTCCTACTTCGTCTTCGAAGTGGCCGGCAGGCGTTTCGAGCTGGCGGCCGAGCACGTGCAGCAACTCGTCGAAACCGTAGCGTGGACCCGATTTCCGCGCGCGCCGCGCGGCATCAGGGGCGTGGCAGTGCTGCGCGGCGCTGCTCTGCCGCTCGTCTCTCTCGCGACGCTGCTCGGCCTGCCGGAAGCGGGAGAGGGCGGCCGCTTCGTGGTAGTGGCGATCGACGGCCACCCTTTGCTCCTCGCCGTCGATCGAGTCCTCGGGCTGCGCGTACGCCAGCGTGGCAACGGCGACGGGTCGAGCGAAGACCGCCGATCCGCCGGCGAGGGCGAGCTGCTCGATCTTGCCGAGGCGATGCCTGACGAGATCCGCCGCATTGTCGGCGGTCGCGCAGCGAGCGTTGCCGCGACCGACGAGCCGACTCAGCAAAACGGGGCGCAATACCTCGCGATCTCGCTCGCCGGCGAGCAATTCGCGGTGCCGATCACGGCGGTCGAACGCGTCGTCGGGCCGCGGCCCATATTCGTCCTGCCGCAGCCGCCGGGCGCCGCTATCGACGGCGCTCCGCCAATCGCCGGCGCGATCGAGTTCTTCGGACGGATCGTGCCGGTGCTGACGCTCGAAAGCCGCCTCGGGCTTCGCAGCGGCGGCGCGGCGCCAGGCGCCTTCATGGTCGTGCGCGGGCCTTGCGCGATTGCCGTCGACCGCATCGTCCGCCTAGTGTCGCTTCGGCCGGAAGAGATCACGCCGCAGCCCGACGAGAACAGCATTCTCGCCGGCGTGGCGGCGCCGGGCGGCGGCCCCGATCTGCTGCCGATCCTGGCGCCAGGACGGTTATGGGCCGATCGATGACGAAGGAACGCATCGAGCGGTCGGGGCGCCCGTTGCGCGTCCTCGTCGTCGACGATCTCGCGTTCATGCGCATGGCGTTACGCCGGATCATCGAGAGCGACGGCGACATGCGCGTCGTCGGCGAAGCGCGCAACGGCGAGGAGGCGGTCGCTGTCGCTTGCAAGCTGAGGCCGGACGTCGTGACGATGGATGTCGAGATGCCGGTCATGGACGGCATCGTGGCGACGCGCCGGATCCTCGGGGAGGTCGAGCCGCAGCCGGTCGTCATCATGGTCAGCAGCTACACGCAGGCTGGCGCAGCCGCGACGATGAAGGCACTGCATGTCGGCGCCGCCGATTTCGTCTCAAAGGAGTCGGCCCTGACGAAGACCGATCTCGGTTACATCGACGCCGAACTGCGCACGAAGATCCGGCTCTGGGCCGGGCGCCGCCGGCTTCGGCCGGCAGCGCCCGCTCCGCGGGCAGAGACGTCCCCCGATGCACGAGCCGACCGCAGCCTGGCCCGCGTGCCGAGTGGACCGGTCGATCTTGTCGCGATCGCCGTATCGACCGGCGGGCCAGTGACGCTCGCGAGGTTTCTGCAGGCGCTCGGCCCCATCGCGCCGCCGATCGTCGTCGCCCAGCACATCCCGCAATTCTTTACTGCCGGGCTCGCCCACTCGCTGAGCGAGGATACCGGGCTTGTCGTGCGCGAAGGCGCAGAACGTGGTCCGATCGTTGCCGGCGAGGTGACCATCCTGCCCGGCGGCCGGGACGCGCTCGTCGCGCTGCGCCGCGGCGGCGGTTTCGAATTGCGGCTTACGCGGTCCGACGCGGCGGCGCATCCCTCGGCCGACCTGCTGTTCGAATCGGCGGCGATGGTGGCGCGCCAGCCCGTTGCCGTTGTCCTGACTGGCATGGGCAACGACGGGAGCCGCGGCGCGGCGGCCTTCGCGCGCCGCAACCTTCCGGTACTGGTGCAGCGCCCCGATACCTGTATTGTCGGCGGTATGCCGGGGGCGGCCATCGAGGCCGGCGTCGCCAGCGAGTCGCTGACGCTGGAAGAGATCGCTCGCCGATTGCGTCAGTGGACCCCCCGATCGCCTCCCAATCGCGAAATGGCCAATCCGAGATGAGCACGAAAAAGATCCTTGTCGTCGACGATTCGCTGATCATGCGCACGATCATCAAGGACATCGTCGCGAGCGATCCCGAACTCGAAGTCGTCGGCTTTGCCGAGAACGGCAAGGTCGGGCTGCAGCGGGTCCGCGAACTGAAGCCCGACGCGATCCTGCTGGATCTCGAAATGCCGGAAATGTCGGGCCTTGAGATGTTGAAGCGGCTGATGCTGCTCAGCCGGGCGAAGGTGATCGTCGTCTCCTCGGTCGGACAGACTGGATCGCCGCAGGCTATGGAAGCTCGCCGACTCGGCGCCGTCGACGTGATCGCCAAGCCCTCCGGCGCGATGAGCCTCGACTTGCAGGACAAAAAGGGACACGAGATCGTGCAAGCGCTACGCCGCGCATTGGCTCTCGCCCCCGGCCCCGGCGCCTGAGCTGCCGATGGATACGCTGGCCGAGACGCTGTGGCAGGAATTCGCGGTCGAGGCCGAGGAGCATCTGCAAGCCATTGAACCGGTGCTCGCGCGCGCCGATCCGGAGCACATCGGCGAGGCCGAAATCGCCCAGTTGTTTCGCTCCTTCCATTCGGTCAAAGGGCTCGCGCGCGTCCTCGGGCTCGTCGGCATGGAGGAGGTTGCGCATCGCGCCGAGAACTTGCTCGGGCTCGTACGCGAGGGCCGCGCCGCTCTGACGGCCGAACGAGCCGATCTGCTGTTGCAATCGGTCGACGCCTTGAAGCGGATGCGCGACCGGGCGATCGCCGAGCGCCGCGACGAGCCGGGCGACAACGCTCTGCTGGCGCGGCTGGCCGCCGCTTTCGCGCACGCCGGCGGGAGCGAGGAAGAGCAGCAGCCGCCCGCCGGCGTGGCAGAAGCGCGCCTGGAGCTGCACGACGATCCCGAAATGCTTGCGATCTTCGTCGAGATGGTGAAGTCGCGCGGATCGGAGCTGTGCGGCGGGCTGTCGGCGGAGGCGGGCGAGCGGGAGGTCGCGGCCGACGCCGCCGCGACGCTCGGCCACGCCGCCACGGTGATGGGGTTCGACGCGCTTGCCGAGAGCTTCGGCGGGTTCGAGAGGCTTCTGCCGCCGTCCGACACCGAGCCCGACGAGCGGGTGCGCGAAGAGCTGCTGGCGCGGCTAGGCGACATTCGTCTGCAGGTCGAGCTGCTCGGCGAGATGACCGGGCAGGATGCCGGCATCGGCGAATTTTCCGCCGCGCTCACGGAGCGCATCGGCGCGGATCGGCGCCGGCTTGCGGCCGCGCTGACGGACGCCAACCGGCAGCTGCGGGCTGCCCTTGCCACGGGGGACGGGCCCGCCGCCGCCGAGGCGGCCGCGACCGTGGCGCGACTCGCGCGTGCGCTGCGCGCCGGCGTCGCGGCGCAGTCGGCCGACCACGCCACCGAGGTACTTCTTCTCGTCGAAGACCTGTACAGCCGCGTGGCGCACGGGGCGCCGGCATCAACGGCGCTCGCCGATGCGGCGGATGCTGTTTTCGCGCAGATCGCGGAGGAGGGGTTGGACGAGGCGGCGGCGGAGCTGACCCGTCTCTTGCGCGCCTCCTTCGCGGGCGCGGGCGGTCGAGCGGCGGGAGGCGAGGGCGGGGCCCGCCTCGTCGCCGGCCTTAACCTCCCGGACGAGCTGCTCGCCATACTGTCGGACGACAACCTCGCCGAGTTCGAGCGCGGCGTCCTCGCGGTCGGGCTCCAGCCCTATGCGATCCTCGCGCATCTCGAGGCCGATTCGGACATTGCCGGGCACTTCATCGACTGGCTCTCGGGCGAGGCGCGCGCGATCACGAACCGCACCGTCATCACCGACGGTGAGAGCTCGTTCGAGTTCCTCGTCCTCTCGCCACTGATGCCGAACGCGCTCGCCGAGCTACTGCGGGCGCTCGACCCCGAGCACCGTTGTATCAGACGCGTGCGGCGCCTGACGGCCAGCGCCGAGGGTGAGCCATTGCTCGATCGCGCCGCGTCGGAGCGGGCAGATGCGGCCGCTCGGCCGAGCGGCTTCGCCAATCTGCTCCGGGTGCGCGGCGAGCTCGTCGACGCCTTTCTCGACGAGATCGGCGAGCTGCGGATCTCGCTGAGCGGTCTGACCGAAGGCGCTCGCGATGCCGACCTGCGCAAGGAATTGGCGCGCTGCCGAAGGTTCGCCGAGCGTCTGCCGGACGAGCAGCGGCGCGAGCTGCTGCCGCTCTTGCTGCGCTTCGAGGAGCGCGACCGCTGGCTCCGTGATACCGAGGAGCGGTTGTCCGCGGGGCTTAGCCGCCTGCACCAGAGCGCCCTTGAGCTGCGGGTCGTTCCGGTCGAGGTCGTCTTCAACCGGCTGCCGCGCCTCGTGCGGGACCTGGCACAGCGGCAGGGGAAATCGATCGAGCTGGTCGTCGAGGGCCAGGAGGTGCGGGTCGACAGAAGCATGGTCGAGGCGCTTGCCGACCCGCTCATTCATCTGGTGCGTAACGCCGTCGATCACGGCATCGAGCCGCCGGAGGAGCGGCGCGCCGCCGGCAAGCCGGAACGCGCGCGGCTGCGGCTGCGCGCGGCGAAGCGCGGCGCCGAGATCGACATCGAGATCGCCGATGACGGGCGCGGCCTCGATGCCGAGGCGATCCGCGCCAAGGCGGTCGCTCGCGGTCTCGTCACGGCGGCCCGGGCAGCGGAACTCGCGGACGAGGAGATCTTTCAGTTCATCTTCGCGCCCGGCCTGTCGACCGCCGCGACCGTCACCGAGACCTCGGGGCGCGGCGTCGGCATGGATGTCGTGCTCAACACGGTTCGGCGCTGCAATGGCAACATCACGCTGCGGTCCGTGCGCGGCCGCGGCACCGCGTTCGTGCTGACGCTGCCCGTATCGGCCGCATTGCAGAGCACGCTGATCGTCCGCATCAACGGGCAGAGTCTCGCGATCCCGGAGCAGCACGTGATCGCCGTCGCGGAGATCGAACGCGAGGCGATCCGGCAGGTCGGCGCGCAGCGGGCGACCCGCTACCGCGACGCGACCCTGCCGCTCTACAGCCTCGCCGGGCTGCTCGGCATCACCGGCGAGGCGCCGTCCGCCGCCTCGTCGGCGCAGCCGATTGTCGTCGCCGGCAACGGCCGCCAGACGATCGGTCTCGAAGTCGACGAGATCGAGCAGCGGCGCGAGCTGTTCTTGAAGCCGCTGCACCCGCTGCTCGCCCGCTTCCCGACGATCGGCGGCGCCTCGGTGGTCGGCGACGGGCGGGTCGTGTTGGTCCTCGACGGCGAGCAATTGCTCGACCTCGCCGCGCGCGGCATCGAGCGTGCCGCACCGGTCGAGCCTCTGGCGGCGTCGTGAGCCTCTATTTGAAAGTGGCGGTCGGGGCGGGGCTCTACTTGCTCGATGCCGGCCAAGTGATCGAGATCCGCGCGGAGGGGGAGAAGGGCCGCACCTGGCGCGAGCAGGCGGTTCCGATCCTTGACTGTCGCGATCTCCTCGGAGCAGCCGCCGGGATCTCCCGGCGCGCCGTCCTCTGTTTCACCGGCTCAGGGGATTCGGTCGAGCTCGTCGTGGATCGGGTCGAGGGTCTCATCGAGCTCGCCGACCGCGAGCTCCACCCGCTGCCGCAGATCGGCCCGCTCGGCGAGCTGATCGACGCCGTCGTCGCAATCCCCGGCGACGATCGCCTCTTCTTGCGGCTGCGCGCCGAACGCATGCCGACGATCGCCGCCGGGGACGGTTCTCCATGAACCCGGCGGACCCGATCGCCTTCGACTTCGAGCAGCTGGCGGCACAGCTGGTCGCGCACCGCCTATCGCAGCCGGATGTGACGGCGCTGCTGGATCCGGGGTCGCCCGAGCGGCGCCGCGCCGCGATGGCGGAATTGACCGCCGTGTTCCAGCGCAATGCCGCGGTCTTCGCGGCCTCTCGCGCGATCGAGAACCGGGCGCCGCTCAGCGAGATCTTGTCGGCGCTGACGGCGGCGCTGACCGAAGCGCTGCGCGCCCGGCTCTGCCGTCTCGTCGTCGCCGACGGCGCGGAATCGATCGCGTTGCGCGGCGACGGCTGCGTCGGCGAAGAACCGCGGCTGCCGGCGGTCGCCGGCATCTCGCGCCTGGTGCTCGACGACGGCGAAACCCGCACCACCGCTCCGGCGGACGACCCCGCCTGCGATCCCGCGAGCGACCTGCCGGCCGGGGAGAAGGTGCGCGAACTGATGTGCGTGGCGCTGCCGCGCTCGATCGGCGAGCGCATCGGCGTGATGCAGCTGTTCGACAAAGCGGAGGGGGGCTTCACCGAGGCCGACCGCCGGCTCGCCGAACTCGCCGCGCCCTATCTCGCCGAGATGTTGACGCGCGCCGGACTGCTGCGCTCCACCGGCAGCGAGATCGTCGCCGGTCGGCTGGTTGAACGGGTCGGACCGGTCGAGATTGTCGCCGGCGCCGATCTGATGCTGTCGAAAATCCTCGCCGTCGCGCTCGACGTGCTCAATGCCGACCGAGGCTCGATTTTCCTCCACGACAAGGCATCCGACGAGTTGGTCGCGCGCCACGCCGAGGGGCTGGGCGGCAAGGAATTTCGCATCGATTCCTGGATAGGCATCGTCGGCGCCGCCTTCCGCACGGGGCTCATCGTCAATGTTGCCGACGCCTATCAGGATCCGCGCTTCCACCCCGGCCTTGACTGGCTGACCGGGTATCGGACGCGCAGCGTTCTCTGCTCGCCGATCGTCGGCAATGACGGACGTCCCGTCGGCGCGGTGCAGCTGATCAACAAGCGCGGCGACAGTTTCACCGCCGCCGACGAACGCCGCCTGAGAGGCCTCGCCTCGCAGATGGGAATAGCGATCGACTACGCCGCGCTGTTCGAGCAGGTCCTCGCGATGAAATCCTACAACGAGAGCATGCTGAACAGCCTGACGAACGGGGTCGTGACGCTCGATCTCGCCGGCGTCGTGACCTACCTCAATCCGGCTGCGGCGCGCATCCTGCGCCTCGGTGCAGCGCGCGTGGTCGGCCGCGAGTTGGCGGAGGCTATCGGTGAATTCAACGCCTGGGTTGGCGAAGCAATCGGACAGGACGGGGGCGAAGCGAGCGAGAAGTTGCTGCCGAACAGCGAATTCTACATCGAGAGCGAGGACAGCTGGATCTCCGTCAATCTGGCGATTGTGCCACTGCGCGATACGCGACAGACCCCGCTCGGCACGATGCTGGTGATCGAAGACGTGCAGCGCGAGAACGAGCTGCGCCGCACGATGTCGCGCTACCTCTCGAACAAGGTGATCGACCGGCTGATGGTCGACACCGGCGCCGGCCTGGAAGGCAGCTCGCACGAGGTGACGATCCTGTTTTCCGACATCAGGGGCTACACGCCGCTCACCGAACGCCTCGGCGCCGGGGAAACGGTGCGGATGCTGAACGAATATTTTTCATTCATGGAAGACGTCGTGACCAATCGCAACGGCATCATCGACAAGTACATTGGCGATGCAATCATGGCGGTATTCGGCTCGCCGTTCCAAAGCGACGATGACGCGGCGAATGCAGTGAGGGCCGCCACCGACATGTTGCGCGTACTCGATATGCTTAACGCGCGCCGCCGCGTCGACGGCAAAGCCGACATCCATATCGGCGTGGGGATCGGCACCGGCATTTGCGTCACCGGAAATATTGGCTCGCCCAAGCGGATGGATTTCACCGTGATCGGCGATCCGGTCAATCTCGCCTCGCGCATCGAAACAGCGACCAAGACATACGGCGCCGAGATCATCGTATGCGGAACCACCTGGTCCCGCCTCGCCGAGCGGCCGCGCGCGCGCCGGCTCGACGTCGTCCGGCTGCGCGGGCAGACCCGCCCCACCGAGCTTTGGGAGATTCTCGAGCACCGCGCGGATATACCCGATAGTGCAATAGAAGCCTATGATCGCGGGCTCGCCAGCTATTTCGAAGGTGTGTGGGATCGGGCATTGCCAGAGTTCGAGAATGCGCTCGCGACCCGGACTGGCGACAAGGCAGCACGGCTGATGATTGAGCGCTGCCGGCGATCTATGGAAACTCAACCAGTCGATTGGCAGGGAGTGGTGGAGCTGGATTAACAGGTTGGGCGATCTGCCGGTCAAGGCCCGCAACTGATTTGGCGGCTCGCCGGGTCCTTGCTATCCGCTAGCCCCGTGCTGTCCCGAGCGCCACGGTATGCTGAACGGCCAGGCGCATTTCGTCGCGATCCCGAGCAGGTCGCGGCACTGATGATCGCGTCGAGCGGTTCCATCTCCCTAAGCCGGCAGAGCCGGAACCAAACAGGGGATTACGACACACTTGTCCCTCGGCCGTCCGGGCAATTTTGGATGATCCGCCGATCCGCATCCGCCCGATTTTCCCGCACAGGGCGGGTGCAAAGGAAACGAACCTGTGGGTTCAAGCCATTTCGGCATCCCGATGATGGCATCAACCATGCCCCGTAGCCCCAGGAAGAGCCGTTCCGAATGCGATGCTGAGTGACCGAGAAGGGTCGATCCCGGTCTGGCGGTGCCGCTAATGTCCCATTCGCCCGCTGTTCCGAACTTCACACCCAAGCAAGGTCAGTATTTGG
>Ga0210406_10004091_pt1 | contig 15774 bp, 8 predicted proteins | sample IncBWC30MmetaG_FD_155454 | JGI IMG/M metagenome (GOLD analysis project Ga0210406, IMG submission 155454) | Forest soil microbial communities from Barre Woods Harvard Forest LTER site, Petersham, Massachusetts, United States - Inc-BW-C-30-M | ecosystem: Environmental > Terrestrial > Soil >... | reverse complement strand
GCACCTACAACTTCCCGCAGAACCGCGTCACCGACCACCGCATCGGCTTAACCATCCACCAACTCACCGAAGTCATGGACGGCAAGCTCCAACCCATCGTCGAAGCCTTGGTCTCGCACTATCAAGCCGAAAAGCTGAAGCAGGAAACGACCACGGTCGCCTAGAGTGGCGCGGACAGTCCTGTCCGCGTCTGACCGTCGACGCAAGCACCCGCTTTGGCAGATTGCCCATGGCTGTGGGATGCGCTGACCTGACACTTACAAGCACGCAGGCACACCGCGTGAGCTAAGTCGAAGAGGGCCATCACCCGTCCGGGGCCGCAACATGTGCAGATTCGCAATTACCAGGAACGTCTGCGGTGCCGTGGAAGAGCGGCCCTTCAGAGCCGCGTAAGCGAGAGGATCTACGAGGGCTTTAGCCCCGGGTTTGGCTTCCGTCGAACTTCAAAGCTCGCTGGACACACGCTCGCAAAAGCAGAGGCTAACCTGGCTAAGTTTCGGGGCTGGCGCGAACTCAGCCCGCCGCGCTTTTTCTCCGTGCCTTCGTGTCTCCGTGGTGAAATAGCCCTGTGCCTCTTCGCGACTCCCTCCACGCGGCGATCGCCCGCCTCACGGCCGAACACGTTCCCTCGCCGCGCCTGAATGCCGAAACTCTCCTAATGTTCACGCTAGGCTGCGACCGCGCTCATCTCTTTGCCCATCCCGAACGCGAACTCACTCCCGACGAACAACTCCGCTACGAGGAAGCTCTGACCCAACGCTCCAAAGGCGTGCCCACGCAATACATCACCGGGCATCAGGAATTCTGGGGCCTTGATCTCATCGTCACACCCGCAGTCCTGATCCCGCGTCCCGAAACCGAGCACCTCATCGAAACCGTCCTTCCACTCGCCAAGCAGCTCAAAGCTCCAAACATCGCCGATGTTGGCACCGGCTCGGGCGCGATCGCGCTCGCTCTCGCCCGCGAACTTTCCGACGCCGAGATCCACGCCACGGACATCTCTCCCGCCGCTCTTGAAATTGCGGAAGCCAACGCCGCCCGCCTACAACTCGAATACCGCGCCGCCGCGGACGGTCACCTCGAACGCCGCCTCTTCTTTCACGACACCAATCTGCTCGATGGACTCGAAGCCGCCGTCTACGACTTCGTGGTCTCGAACCCGCCCTACGTCGGCGAATCCGAAGAAGACGAAGTCCAACTTGAAGTTCGCAAGTTCGAGCCGCGCCACGCAGTCTTCGCTGGCCCCACAGGCTTGGAGGTAATCGAGAACCTGATCCCGGCCGCGAAAGCAGCCCTAAAACCCGGTGGCTATCTGGTGATGGAAATCAGCGGCACCATCGCGCAAAGCGTCCTGCGCCTGCTTGAAGACTGGAAAGAAGTGAAACTCACCAACGATCTGCAGAAAATCCCGCGCATCGTCTCCGCAAGAAAGCCCGTGTAGGAAAGTCCGTGCAGAGACAGAACCTGCCCTGAGGGATGTCGGAGGGCACCCTCGCTTGCCCAGCCGAGTGCTCGGAGCGGCTCGTGGAACTGAACTGGCAACTAGCAACTGACAACTGGTTCCTAAAACGTCACCCGCACTCCCAGCTGCGCCGCAAACGGGATCCCCACCGTCGTCCCAGGCCCGAAAAAATCCCCCAGCGCCCCGGCCGGTTTCCGCAACTGGTTCAAGCTCGTTATCGGAATCAGCGCACTGCAACTCGCATCTCCGCACAGATCGGTCACATTCCCATTGACGATCTGGTCCGCCGGCACATTCAACCCGCCCACATCTGCCACGAAATTATTCGACGGGTTGTTGCGATTGAACAGGTTGAAGAACTCAGCGAACGGCGTCACCGACCACCGGTCGTGAATCGTGAAAGGCCGCGCCACCCGCAGATCGACCTGCATGTAAGGTGTTCCGCGGAACTGATCCAGCGTCGTCTTCACGCCATTGATGACAGCCCGCTGATCGGCGTTCGCCAGCGTGAATGGGCGCGCACTCTCGAACTGCGACAGCGTGCTGATCTCAAACCCCAATGGCAGATGCGCCGTCCCCGCCAACACGAACCGGTGCCGCACGTCTTCGCCCGACGGCCCGTAGTCTCCCGGCGCAAACGCATTCAGCGGATCGCACACTCCATTCACATAGTCGAACAACTCGCCCACAGTGCATCCCCAGGTCTGCGCCTTCGCCAGCGTGTAGTGCGCGACCACATTCAACCGGCGCATATTCCCCTGCAGCTTCACCGTGAACGCGTTATACGCCGACCGGTTGTCGGTCTTATACAGATCCACGTTCGGGACAACATCGCCTTGCGCTGGATCGTCCTGCGCGAGTTTGGGCGTAAACAGATTCACGCCACCTGAAAACGGGTACGCCCGGTACGCGTGCGTGCCACCCTCATGAGTCCAATCCGCACTCAGCGTCCAGTGCTCCGTAAAGGCATGTTGGATCCCGGCGCCGGCGTGCAGCGCATAAGGAGTCCGATAACGCGGGTCGATGATGGCCCCCTGCCCGCCGCCCGTCGCCCCTGGTAAGCAACCAGAATTGTCAACGTTCGGATTTGTCGGATCGGTACACACTCCCGGCGTCGTATTCACGCCCTGGAACGCGTTCACCCATCCGTTCTGTGCCAGATCGTTGTAATAAATTCCAAAGCTCGCCCGGATCACCGTGTTCTCCAGGCTTCCCGGCGAATAGGCGAACCCCAGCCGCGGCCCAAACTGTTTTCGATAGTCATGCGGAGCGCTTGTGACCAGCGGAATACCCAGCGCCTTCAACGTAAGAAACGTTGGGCTCTGCGCCTGGTTCCGTCCCGAACCTTCAAACAATCCAAACGTCGTATCCCAACGCAGCCCGTAGTTCACCGTGAAATGCGAATTCACCCGCCACGAATCCTGCGCATAGAGTCCCAGCCGTCGCACGCTTTGCGAGAAATTTCCCGGGCCCGCGGGTGTTGCCGTGCACCCCACTCCATCCGGCGCAATCGAGGCACAACTCGGATCAAAATAAAACTGCCCCGGGTTCGCTGCATAAAAGCTCGGATCATTCGGATACGTAATCAGCGCCTCTTCCACCCCCGACAATGATCCACTCAGCACCGGCTCATGAATGAAATTGATGCCAAACTTCGGCGAGTGCCGACCCGTGCTGTGGCTCACGTCATACCGGAACTGATACTTCTGCTGGTTGCGCAGCACCGGAAACGCCGTGATCGGCGTCGCAAACTGGTTGTCTCCGAACGTTTCGAATCCTGAGATCGTGTGAAACGTCGCGCTGAACGGAAATGCCAGCGCGAATCCGAGATACTGGTTGCGCGCCTCGGTGTGATGCAGAAAGCTCGCATCAAACGTGAACGCTCCCAGCCATGTCGGCCCGAACGCATACTGGTTGCTGATCACCGTATTCACATACTTCGAACCCGACGTTGCCCCAGTCGAAGGCAGCGTCGCCTGCTGCACCAGGTCATTATTCGTCGTGTAGTTATCCAGCGACGTCCGCAAAAACCATTGCGACTTCTGCGACTGCGCCCAGTCCAGCCGCAGCGTCCCGATGTAATCTCGAAACGGCACCTTCACCGAGTTCGGCACCGGAATCGAACTGACACCCACCGGTTGCCCCTCGAGATTCACGCCTTGAATCAATCCCGCCGCGGCTAGCTGCGAAAGCGCATTGAACTCCGTCAAGCTGTCTGGGCTATAGTTGATGCTGGCGTTTTCGCGCACTGCTTCAAACCCGCCGAAGATCCACAGCTTCTCTTTCTTCAGCGGCCCGCCCAGCGTCGCAACATAGTTCTGTCGCGAGAACGGCTGCTTCGGCTGCGGCTCGGGATCATCAATCGGGAACCGGGCATTCAGCCCCGATGCCCGCTCATAAAAAGCTCCCGACCCATGCCACTCGTTCGTTCCGTGCTTGGTCGTGATCACCACTGCCCCGCCTACCGTGCCCCCGGTATCGGCCTCCTCCTGCGAGGTCTTCACCGCAAACTCCTGAATCGCGTCGGGCGAGAAATTCTGCAGAAATCCGCCAATGTAATCGTCGGAGTTGTCGCCGCCGTCCACCGACAACTGCACATTCAGCCCAGAACTTCCCCCGAACGACACCGCCGTGATGCGCGCTTTGGTCGGATCCGAAGGTTCGACCGGCTGCGTCCCCGGCACCAGGTAAGCAATGTTCGCGAAGCTCCGCGCCGCCAGCGGAATCGTCTCCAGATCATGCGCCGAAACCGCACCCTGGTGCACCGCGCTGGCCGTATCAATCGGCTCAGTCGTAATCGACGACGCCTTGCCCTGCACGTCCACCCTCTCGCTCACGCCCGCCGGCTTCAAGGCCACCGTGATGTCGCGCACCGTGCTGACTACCACATCCACTTCAGCCTTGGCATCGGCAAAGCCTTTGGCCGCCACCGTCACTTCATATTTTCCGGGCAGCAAACCCTCGATCCGGAACTCCCCATTCGCGTTGCTGGTGGCCGTATTGCTTAAGCCGGATCCCTTCGATTGCGCCGTCACCGTCGCGCTGGCAACCCGCCCGCCATTCACGTCCGATACTTCACCCCGCAACGTCCCGCGCGGATTCTGTCCCCAACTCTGCGCTCTGCCCGCCAGCACAATGCACACGCCCAACCCGCACAGGAGTCCGAACCTCGCTCCCAACCTGCGTACAGCCCCAAGCCTGATTCTCTGTTTTGCCAACGGGAGACTCCTCTGAGTCAGTTTCGCTCGGTCGCACAGTTCGCTGCCGATCCGAGCCGGACTAGCAGGCTAGCGGGAACTTGGCTGCTACTACCAGCAGTCGTATGTCTAGAAATCGTCTCTTTTTCTGCTTCTGTTCGCGCAATCATTCTTGAGATGGATGCATCCACCCAGGCCGCACGCACCCGGCGACGCCTACACCCTCGCAGCTTCGGTCGCCGGAATGTAAATTCCGCCATTCCTCTGGGCGCGCACTCGTGAAGTCTGAAAAAGGCGCTTCAACCAGCTCACACTTTGCCAAAAAAGCTGCAGATTACTGCACAGTTACACCTCACCAAGAAAATGTTTCGTGTCTGTTAGGAAAATAACTACGCACTAGTACTAGAACCAGTAGTAGAATCCGACTCCCGAAAGGCGCTCTGGTTGCGGGCTTTGCCCAACCATCGCTCTAGGCAGTCAATCCGTAACCCGCTTCACATTTTTTCCGGTTTGTGTTTCGAAGATAAAAGACTCATTTGTTATGAGCTGTCTGGCTTGATCCGTAACACCCTTGTGGAGGAGTTTCATGAGACCCAGGTTTACCGCTGCCGCTTCCCTCGCCGGCATTCTTGCACTGGCGCTTCCTGTTGTCGCGCCCGCGCAAGTCGATGTCGCCCGCTTCAACAAAATCAAAAGCAGGCTGCAACAGTTGCACGCCACCTACGCCAAGATGCCGCCCGCCGCACAGAAAATGATGGACGGCACTGCCAACGCCCAGTATCTCTACTCGGTCGTCAACCGCCTCCAGCCCTCGCTTCTGAAAGCGAAGAAAGGCGCTTCGCGTGCGGAACTCGCGGCTGACCTTTCTGCCGCTTCCGTGATCGGCCCCGTGCGTGTCAACAACAACTCCACCGACCTCGCGTATTCCTCGTTCGTCGGCTTCACCCAGAGCGAGACCAACACTGCCCAGTGCGGCAGCAACGTCGTTGTCGGCTTCAACGACTCCGGCAGCTACGTCCAGACTCTGCTCTTCGGCACCGGCGGCGTCAGCTTCTCCGGCGTAGCCGTGTCGCACGACGGTGGCAAAACCTTCAAAGACCTCGGCCCGACTCCGGCCGGCGCCAACCCCTTCAATTTCGTGATCGGCGATCCGCTCATCGGCTGCTCGGACTCGCAGACCTTCTACTACAGCCAGCTCTTTGCTACGGCTGACTCCAGCGGCAACCCGCTGACCGCTCTCGCGTTCAGCACCTCCACCGATGGCGGCAACACCTGGAGTGACCCGGTCGCTTCCGTCACCAAGGATGGCTTCGCCCACAGCATCGACAAGGACTGGATGGCGGTCGATCCACACAACCCGAAGAACATCTACGTGTCCTACACAGACTTCGACGGCAGCTTCAACAACCCGGCTTGCCCCAACCTGTTCCGCACCGGCGCCGAAGTCGTCATGTCGAATGACGGCGGTGTGACCTGGGGTGCTCCGATCGTCGCGGATTCCATCTGCAGCCAGTTCGGCGAGAACGGCCTGCAGGGCACACACGTCGTGGTCGGTTCCGATGGCTCTGCTTACGTCGGCTACGTCACCCTCAACAACTTCCCCGTAGGCCCACGCCAGTTACAGGTCGTGAGCCTTGGCAAAAACGCTACCCCCAGCGCTCCGGTGGCTGTAGACGCCGTCGTCGGCGTCGGCGACACCTTCTTCCTGCAGGGTGGATTCCGTGACTTCCTCGGTCTCGACCTCGCCATCGACAAATCCGGCACCGCCAATGACGGCGCCCTCTACTTCACCTGGGATGACGGCCGCGACAAGAGCATTCCGGACGTGGGCTCCACTAGCGGCTCCTACGCCTTCGCCGATGTCCTGCTGCGCGCATCGTTCGACGGTGGTAACTCCTGGGGCTTCGCTCCCACCAAGGTCAACTCCGATATTCAACCGCGTATCGGATACGGCCATGATCACTATCAACCCGGCATCGCGGTCGATTCCACCGGCAAGATTGCTGTCTGCTGGTACGATCGTCGCGCCGACGCTCAAGACTGGACCTATCAGCGGTACTGCGCTGAGTCCACCGGTGGCCCCTTCTCGAACTTCATCGTGAACCCGGGCTTCAACGTTCCTAGCCACGGCAACGACTTCGTGGTCAACTCCGTGTATGCCGGCGACTATGACGGCCTCACCAGCGACTTCCTGAAGGCTCCCGGCTTCATCGGCGCCTTCATGACCGTCACCGGCGGCACCAACCCCGACGTCAAGGCTGCGAGCTTCCAGTAAGCTTCCGCTTTGCTCGTGTTCGTCTCTTGCCCCTTGCGGTCACGCGCAAGGGGCTTTTTTCTTGCGCCGCCTTGCAGGAAGTGCACAGGTAACGAGGTTGCGAAAGACTCCGATGGGCTCATGTTTTGAAACGGCGCGGCTTCAGCCGCTGGGGGAACGTGCAGCCTCCATAAAGAGGTTTCCGCAATTTCTTTACTCGTGCCACTGAGCCGTTGAAGATTCCGGCGCCTGGGGCGACCTCGTTGTCGCAAGTCGCTACTACCTGAATCGAATTCTCACCGAATCTCTTGCAGTACACTCCGTCCCCAACGCGATTCCCGCAATTGATGCCACCATCCCTGAATTCCCTTGACACTCGCCCGGACTCCCCTGAAAATTCCCGCAATTTCTATATGCTTCCCTCCCGCACCGCTCCGCTGTGCCGCTTGCTCGGGCATTCTGAACACCGCCGTATGGGAGGACTCACGCGCGAGTAGCGGATCATTCCGTGCCGGCTAACGGTGTCGCCGGCCTCACGCCAGACCCAGTCTTCCAGTCATAACCCCAAGGAGAAACGTTGCTATGCAAACTGCCCTGACCCTTCGCCATGCCGCCCCGCTTGCGCTCAGCTCGGCCCTGCTTCTTGGCTCGACCGGCTCTGCTCTCGCCCAGGCCCCTGCGCGTCCCCGCGGCGGACAGATCATCGTTCCCGCTTCCGGCATCGAAAAGCCCACCGACATCGGCCGCCGCGCCCACACCACCTACAAAATCTTTCAGCCCACCGGCGGCTTTCCTAAGAACGAGCCCCAAGCTAAAGGAGGCCCGCCCTTCAAGGCATTCTTGTTCGAGACCCCAGCTTCGCTCGCCTGCATCTACAACCTCGTGACTCCATCGAACGGCTGCAATCCAAATGCAGTCAGCGCGGTCGTAGGCGGCGGCGCCACTTCGATCGCAATCGTCGACGCCTATGACGACCCGGCAGCTGCAGCCGATCTCGCCAAGTTCTCCAAGCAGTTCGGACTTCCTCCCGCCAACCTCCAGGTTGTCTTCGCCACCGGCACTCGCCCGCAAAACGATCCCGGCTGGGAACTCGAGGAGTCTCTCGACATCGAGTGGGCGCATGCCATGGCTCCCAACGCCAAGATCTATCTGGTAGAAGCTGCTTCCAACGCCTTTTTCGATCTCTTCACCGCCGAAACCGTGGCCGGTGCGCTCGTAAGCTCCGATGGTGGAGGCTCCGTCTCCAACAGCTGGGAAGGCAGCGAGTTCCCGCAGGAATCCCAGTACGACGCTTTCTTCAGCTTCCCTGGCATCGTCTACTTTGCCTCGGCCGGTGACGGACCGGGCGTCGGGTACCCGAGCGCTTCCCCGAACGTGATCGGCGTCGGCGGAACCACTCTCAGCCGCAACCCCAACACCGGCGTCTATCTCTTCGAAAGCGCCTGGAACTCCACCGGGGGCGGCATCTCGCAGTTCGAAACCATCCCGACCTATCAGAAAGGCGTGGCGAAAGTCGTGGGCACACAGCGCGGAGTTCCGGACGTCGCCGGCGCGGGCGATCCCAATTCCGGAGCCTGGGTTTGGGATAGCGGCAACGGTGGCTGGTTCGCCGTAGGTGGCACGAGTTGGTCCTCGCCCGTGTGGGCCGGTATCGTGAGCGCCGCTGGCAACAACTACGGCTCGACCGCAGCTGAACTCGCGGCCGTTTACAAGAACCGCGGCAACAGGGCCGACTACAACGACATCAAGTCAGGTGTCTGCGGCCCCTGGAACGGCAACGTAGCCTTCCCCGGTTACGACCTCTGCACCGGTGTAGGCACTCCGGCCAGCCTGAGCGGAAAGTAGCAACCTGCCAAACAAAAAAGCGTGAGTTGAATAGGAAGGCGCGCCGGCTATGGCAAGCGCGCCTTCCTTGTTAGGATGCGGTGCGGCCCCCCCACTACAGCTGTCATCCTGAGCGGAGCACGCGCGCATGCGCGATGTGCAGTCGAAGGACCCCGTGCACCTGCGCACTTCCCGCGGCTCCAATAGGAGTTTCTGCCACGGACCTCATCTCGCGACGCTTGGGTGAACCTCAAAAAAATGCCCCATCACAAAGATGGGGCATCCCCGCGAAACTCTAAAGCCCTAGCTCTTCACCGCTGCCGGCGCAATCTCCTCCACATCAATCAACGGCGTCGGGTATCTCCCCGTATAACAAGCCGTGCAATAGCTCGTCTTCTCACCCTCGCCGCACGCCCTCTTCAATCCCTCGAGAGACAAATACGCGAGCGAATCCGCACCAATGTACTCGCGAATCTCCTCCACCGTCTTGTTCGCCCCGATTAATTGGTTCTTCGACGGCGTATCCACTCCATAAAAACAAGGCGAAATCGTAGGCGGACAAGAAATTCGCATGTGCACTTCTTTCGCCCCGGCATTGCGAATCATGCGCACAATCTTTTTGCTGGTGGTCCCGCGCACGATCGAATCGTCGATCAGCACCACCCGTTTCCCTTCCAGCAACGACCGCACCGGGTTCAACTTCAACCGTACTCCAAAATCCCGCACGCTCTGCTGCGGCTCGATAAACGTCCGTCCCACGTAATGATTGCGAATTAGCGCAAATCGAAACGGGATCCCGCTCTCCGCTGCATACCCCAGCGCCGCAGTAACTCCCGAATCAGGTACCGGCACAACAATATCCGCCTCGATACCCGCTTCCTGCGCGAGCTGCTTCCCAAGATTCTCGCGGCTCACTTGCACCGACCGCCCAAACACAAAACTATCCGGCCGTGAAAAGTAAACATGCTCAAAGATGCACGACGACTGCGCTGCCGCCGGCGAGTAAAACCGCGAACTCACACCCTCCGGTCCAACGATCACCAACTCCCCAGGCTTCACATCCCGTTCATACGTCGCACCAATCAAATCAAATGCACACGTCTCCGAAGCAAACACGATCGTGTCATGCTTCGCGCCATCCTTGGCCGGAATGCGCCCCATCGCCAGCGGACGGAACCCCCGCGGGTCGCGAGCAGCAAACACCCGGTCCGTACTCACCATCACCAACGAAAACGCGCCTTCCACTCTTCGCAGCGCATCCGCCATCGCCTCGGGCAGCGTGTGCTCACGCGAAAGTGCGATCAAGTGCACCAGCACCTCGGTATCGCTGGTCGTCTGAAAAATTGATCCCTGGGATTCCAGCCGGTGCCGGATGTCCAGTGCGTTCGTCAGGTTGCCATTATGCGCGACCGCCATCGCCCCTTTGCTCGACTGCACCAGAATCGGCTGCGCATTCAAGAGCGCAGAGTCCCCGGTCGTCGAGTAGCGCGTATGCCCGATCGCCAGCATCCCGTGCAACTTCGTCAGCACATCCTCGACGAAAATATCCGCCACTGCGCCCATCGCCTTATGTGCACGCAAACTCAGCCCATCCGACGACACGATCCCCGCCGACTCCTGTCCTCGGTGCTGCAACGCATGCAGCCCGAGATAAGCAAGCTTCTCCGCCTCAGGATGCGCATAAATCGCAACCACCCCGCACTCTTCCCGAAATTTATCGATTTCCAGCATTTGGCCCTTAGCCTTCAACTCCAAGCTCCTAGCTCAAACTGTGCAACCCTTCGCTTCCTTCGCGCTCTTCGCGGCTTTTCTTTGCGACCTCTGCGATTAAGGCTTTTCAATCCGTACTCTAAAATCTAGGCTCAACCTCACGCGGCCGAGTGCTCTACCAAAGAAGGCAACTCATCCGTTCCCATCACTCGGCACAGTTCTACTATGTCGGCAAGGTGACCGCGGTCATGCTCCATCCACATTTCAAGCAAACGGCGCAGCGTAACCGTACCGACACCCTGCATCTCTGCTTTGCGATCTAGATCCGCTTCGGAGCAGGCCATCAGCCTCTGCATGCTGACTGTTCGCGAGCGGCGTAAGTCATCGAGCGCCGGTTGGAGCGGTCGCGCGTTGTAATTACGTTCCCGCGCGAGTTTGCCACCATCCGAATCCGGCAACGCCGGACATTCCTCGCTCAGAATCAGATGGATGCGCCGCTCATATCCCTCAACGTCAATGTCGCGCAAGTGCAGAACGCTCTCGCGGATGGAGAAGAAATCGCCTTTCGGTTTCCTCGATAACTGCTCATCAGAAAGCCCGCGAGCTAAGGCTTCTACCTGCTGCGGCGTGGACGAAAGCCTTTCAATTGCCTCACTCAAGAAACTCATAGTTGCCTTTCAACAAAAGACTTCCTTAGTCGAGACCGCGCTCGCCGATCTTATGTAATGACCCGATCCACCAGCCGTCCAACCCCATACCACAGCAAGCCACCGCACAATCCGTAATACAAAACAACCCAGACTGGAGCCAGGTCAACATTCATCAAAATCGGAGAGGCCAAAATCGTAAGCGGGAAATCAACGATTCCTGCCTTTGATATCAGGTCGTTAAGATTCGAAGCGCAAATGGCCGCCACGAAGCAAGAATGAACCACGGGCAGGACATACGCAAATCGAATCCGCGATCTCACCCTCCGCTATCCCTCTGCGATTCATTCAAACAATCCGCTTCTTTCCACAGCGCCCTCAGCGGCTCTTCTCAGAGACTCTGCGACGAAAAGCCCTTCCTCCGTGAACCTTCGTGCCCTTTGTGGTGATGCTCCTAAACCGCCACCACTTCCACATCCGCCCGCAGCACACGTGCCAACGCGCCTTCGTACACGTCTCGCAACTCCAGCACCGAAACCGCCACGACGACTTGCCCATCCAGCGAAATCTCAAACTTCTCAGGACTCGTCTCTCCCAGCGTATCCGCAGAGAGCCCGTATTCCACAGCCATCTCTTTGATTCGCATCGCCTGCGCCGGGTCGCACGACAGCACCACGCGACTGGCATCTTCGCCAAACAAAGCGAACTCCGGCGGCAACTCATGCGAAGAAATGTTGACCTTCACCCCAACGCCTTTCGCAAACCCCGACTCCGCCAGCGCGACCGCGAGCCCGCCTGACGAACAATCGTGCGCCGACTCCACCAGCCCCTCCTGAATCATTGCGATCAACGCCCGCTGTAGCGTGCTCTCTTTCTCGAGATCGAGTTCCGGCGGATATCCCCATACCGCTCCCAGAATCTCTTTCGCATACTCCGACGACCCAAACTCCGACTCCGCATCCACCGCATCTCCAGGCTCGCCACCGCGCAGCAAGAGTATTTTCTTCCCGGCCTCACGAAAATCAATCCGCGCCGCCGAGTGCACATCCTCGAGCACGCCTACGATCCCCATCACCGGCGTCGGATGGATGCCTTCCCCCAGCGTCTCGTTATAAAAACTCACGTTGCCGCCCGTGATTGGCACTTCAAGCTCCTCGCAAGCCTTCGTCATCCCATCAATCACCTGCGAGAACTGCCACATGATGTGTGGCTTCTCCGGATTTCCGAAGTTCAGGCAATTGGTCGCGCCAATCGGCGTTGCCCCGGTGCACGCAACGTTGCGGCACGCTTCCGCCACCGCATGCATCGCGCCCAGCTTCGGATCGAGATAACACCACCGCCCATTTCCATCCAAAGCCATCGCGAGGCCGCGCTTCGAGCCCTTGATCCGAATCACGCCGCCATCGCCCGCGCCTGGCGCCTCGACCGTGTTGGTCTGCACCATGTGGTCATACTGCTGCCACACCCAACGCTTGCTGCAGATATTTGGACTCGCGAGCAGAGCCTTGAAGCTCTCCGTAAGATCGCTAGTTTGCGAGAGTTCGATCGACGCGGGCATCTCGCGCTCCACCGGAGGCTCCCATCTCGCGAGCGGCCGCTTGTACACCGGCGCGTCATCGGTCAGCGCCTCGTTCGGAATCTCCGCGACGAGTTCACCATTCTGCCGCACACGCATCACGTTGTCGCGCGTAACATGCCCCACCTCGACTGCATCCAAACCCCACTTCTCAAAAACTTTGAAGACTTCCTGCTCGCGCCCCTTCTGCGCGACCAGCAGCATTCGCTCCTGCGACTCCGAAAGCATGATCTCGTACGCCGACATCCCGGTCTCGCGCTGCGGCACGCGATCGAGTTCAATCTCAAGTCCAACCTTGCCGCGCGCACCCATCTCGCAGGTTGAACACGTCAGCCCGGCCGCGCCCATGTCCTGAATGCCAACGATCGCGCCGGTCTGCATGGCTTCGAGACAGGCTTCGAGCAAAAGTTTCTCAAGAAACGGATCGCCCACCTGCACATTCGGCCGCTTCGCTTCCGACTCTTCGCTGAACTCTTCCGAAGCCATGGTCGCGCCATGAATCCCATCGCGCCCCGTCTTCGCGCCAACGTAAATCACGGGATTGCCTTCGCCCGCGGCCTTCGCATAGAAAATTTGATCTTTGCGTACCAGCCCCAACGCAAACGCATTCACCAGCGGGTTGCCCGAGTAGCAAGCCTCAAACTGCGTCTCGCCACCGAGGTTGGGCACGCCAAAGCAATTCCCATAAGACGCAACCCCAGAAACTACGCCCTCCAGAATCGAATGATTCTTATGAATTTCGGCTTGTGTGGGTAAGGCTTGTGTAGGCGCAGCTGCGCTCGTCTGCGCAGCCGAGCGCAGCTCGGCAGAGGTGTCTTTTGCCGCACCCGACATCACAATCGGCCCAAACCGCAGCGAATCCATCACCGCCACGGGCCGCGCACCCATCGTGAAAATATCTCGCAGAATCCCACCCACCCCGGTAGTCGCGCCCTGAAACGGCTCAATGAACGACGGGTGGTTGTGCGATTCGATCTTGAACGCACACGCCCAGCCATCGCCGATGTCGATGATCCCGGCGTTTTCGCCCGGTCCCTGCACGACCAGCTTGCTGCGCGTGGGAAGCCGCTTCAAATGCACGCGCGACGATTTGTACGAGCAGTGCTCGCTCCACATCACGCTGAAGATGCCGAGTTCGGTCAGGGTCGGCGTGCGCCCGCCCAGCAACTGCTGAATCTTGGCGTACTCGTCGGGCGTCAGCCCATGCTCCCGGATCAGCTCCGGAGTAATGGCAGGCGTAGCAACGTTGGTCATGATGGGAAGTACTATTGTCGCATCTGGGGCGTATGAGGGGAAGAGCGGAGGGCAGTCGTCGGCCATCGGTCGTCGGCTATCGGCTGTTCTCGGCCCGGGTCGTTGGTCGTTAGTCCTCGGTCCTTGGTTGTTGGCTCGCGATGCGCTGCAGTTTCTTGCCTGGTCGGCAAACACGCCCCTAACCCTTGTCATTCCGAATCCGGCTTCAGCCGGTGAGGAATCTGCTCTCTGCGTGCATAGGCACACGCAATTGGGCGCTGCTTACCAAGAGCAGATTCCTCCCTGCGGTCGGAATGACAATCCGTAAAGTACGGTTTTTCGAACAAGAGACCCGATCGAATCAAGGCAACTGCTTGCAGCAGAAAAAGTTATCTCCATGCTATGGTACTGGAAACCGCCTTTTTAGCCCGTCGAGCCAAAATCACCCATGCAACTGTCGCCTACAATGCCCATTGCTTGCGCTCCAGAGGCCCGCCACGCTCTCGTAAGCTCCAGAGGCGACCCCCTCTGCTGAGGCCATCTCGGCCCCGATCGTGCCTCAGATCGTCTCTAAATGCAAAGTTAGCTTTAAGAAACTCAGCCATGAGTTTTACGTCGAGAATATCCCGCGGTAAAACCTCATCACGGTTCCGCCTTCGCCGGCCACACCACTAAACTTCTCTCCATGCTGTTCATGGTGATCGAACGCTTCAAGCAGAAAGACGCGACACCAATCGGCGAGCGCTTCCGCCAGAAGGGGCGAATGCTGCCCGAAGGCGTTTCCTACATCGCCAGTTGGATGGATGCTGAGAATGCACGCTGCTTTCAACTGATGGAAGCTCCGACTCCCGAAGCGATGAACCCGTGGATCCTCGCCTGGGACGACCTGGTGGATTTCGAAATCGTTCCGGTAGAGACCTCTGCAGAGTTCTGGGCAAAGCGAACCGCGGGATAGGCAAAAGCCCGGCCGCCGCGCCAAATGCATCGGCTGCATCGGAAATCCCTGCCTAACAGCATTTCTCCGTGCCTCCGTATCTTCGTGGTGAATTCGAGCTGAGGATCGACAGCCGACGAAAAACGACTGGCGACGCGTTGTCTATACTTACCCTTCCATGAAATCCGTCATTGTCGGCACAGCCGGGCACATCGATCATGGCAAGACGTCGCTGGTGAAAGCGCTGACTGGCATCGATGCCGACCGACTCGAAGAGGAGAAACGCCGCGGCATCACCATCGATCTCGGCTTCGCGCATCTTGAACTGCCCGCAACGCCGGAGGCGCAATCCGGTGCTGGTCCTGCGGCTGCCAAACCGTCGAGCGGTCTTTCTGAAAAAGATACGCTGCGCATCGGCTTCGTCGATGTCCCGGGCCACGAGCGCTTTGTGCGCAACATGCTCGCAGGCGTGGGCGGGATCGACCTCGTGCTTCTGGTCATTGCGGCCGACGAATCCATCAAGCCGCAGACCCGCGAGCACTTCGACATCTGCCGCCTGCTCTCGATCCGGCGCGGCATCACGGTGATCACCAAGTCCGACGCAGTCGATGCTGATACGCTCGACGTGGTGAAGCTCGAAGTCGAAGAGTTTCTCGAGGGCTCGTTTCTTGATCCAAACCACTCGGGCTCATCCGAGATAGACGCGGCCGGAGGGCGTGTTCACCACTCACCCGCGCCCATCGTCGCCGTCAGTTCGCTCACCGGCGCCGGCCTCGACGAACTCAAGCGCGAGCTGGCACGCATTGCGACAGAAGTTCCGGCGCGTGACGCGAATGCCTTAGCGCGCTTGCCGATCGATCGCGTGTTCACCATGAAAGGCTTTGGCACAGTGGTAACTGGCACGCTGGTCTCGGGGACGATTCGCAAAGAAGGCGAA
>Ga0210406_10004090_pt1 | contig 15780 bp, 10 predicted proteins | sample IncBWC30MmetaG_FD_155454 | JGI IMG/M metagenome (GOLD analysis project Ga0210406, IMG submission 155454) | Forest soil microbial communities from Barre Woods Harvard Forest LTER site, Petersham, Massachusetts, United States - Inc-BW-C-30-M | ecosystem: Environmental > Terrestrial > Soil >... | reverse complement strand
CGCCGAATCGACGCGTGCAGACCGTTCTTCTTGTGTTTCCTTGGGCAACGCTACGGTTGGGGACCTTCGCTGAACGATGTCTCCGCGGAAACGCTGGCAGCGTTCCCCGGTCTTGAGCATGCCGTTACAGAGAACGCATCCGTTACCGAGTTGGAGATTCTGCATGCCGTAATCAGCCCCTTTCACCTTGCGGCATCGCCGGCGGCCGTTCCTTGTGGCGCCGCTTTCTTCTACGCGCGTGATCGTTTGCCGGAAGATTTTCCGGCCGAGCCGCAATGCCTCCAGCGCTTTTACACGGATGAGGCCGAGACAGAATTGTCCAAGCGCGAATTCCTGCTAAGCCGGGTTCGCCGTCTTCGGAATCACGTCATACCCGCCACGGGTCATCCGCTTCTCTGTTACCAGGTACGTTGGGACGCAAGCGCGGCTACACCGGAACTGGAGTTGGCGCTCGATTGCCCATCGCCCTTTCCCGTAAATGCGCAGCGATGGCGAGATCAATGGCGGGAATTCGCCGGTATCGAAATCTCGGGTACGTCCGACTCAGTAGCAGCGGTGGATCGCGGCCGCGCCATCGAATTCAACCGACGGCTGACACAGGGCCGCCTGAGCGACTTCACTTGCGCCGATGGCCCTCTGGAAGAGCGGATCTGCCACGATCTGCAGCAGGCCATTGCTGCACAGTATCCGGACCATACTGAACGTCTGCCGTCGGCTGGCCTGCAGAGAGAACTCGACCAGCACGAGCTATTCCTGTTCGTCTGCAGCCAGGAGTTCATTGGCCGGGGAGACGACTTCGCAGACCTCGACGAGTATGCGGCAGGAGTGAATCCGGAGCCGTTCGTGTTAACGGCACGCGCGGGCACCGGCAAAAGCACGCTGCTGGCGGCATGGCTGGACTGCCGCCGGCCCCAGTGGGGTGCAAGCCGGGGACGGATGGTTCACTTTCGGTTCATTGGCGCCAGCGACGGCAGCTCGAGCGTCTTCTCACTGCTGAGCAGTCTTGCGCTGGAGCTGAAGCAGGCTGGGAAGTACGGCAAATCTATCCCAGACAATGTAGCCGAATTGTGTGCGATGTTTCCCGAAATGCTGGAAGCAGCTGGAGAGAAGGGGCAGACGATCTTGGTGCTCGATGGGATCAACCAGCTCCACAATGGGCTGCGCGACCTGAACTGGTTGCCGCGCCGCCTGCCTCCAAAAGTGCGATTGATCATCAGTTTGCGGTCCGATGCCCCCGGAGCTCCCGAATTGCTGCAAAGCTGGCGGGATACAGGCAGAATGCGGGTCCGGGAAGTGCCACCGTTCACCGCTCCCGAGCACCGGCAGAAGCTAGTCAACGCTTATCTTGAGCAATACTTCAAGCAGTTGGACGAGCAGCAGGTCGAAGAGCTGATCGCCAGCGATGGCGCGGAGAACCCGCTCTTCCTGAAGGTAGTGCTTTCGGAACTTCGGGTATTCGGCGGATTTGCCGGGCTGTCCAGCCGAATACGAAATGCGTTTGGACGAACTCCAGAATCGGCCTTTGACGCGATGTTGGAACGGCTGGAGACCGAAACCGCATTCACGGCTATGGATTCCGCGAGTGCCGCGCCGGAGGTCTTCGGCCTTCTTGCCCACGGGAGACACGGTCTTTCGGCAGGAGAACTGGGAGAGCTACTTTGCACGACAACGGATCATTCCATTTCTCCGCAACAAGGGATTGAAACAGCTCTTTATTACCTGAGGCAAATGCGCCCTTTCTTGGCGCGTCGGGAAGGCCGTTACGACTTCTTCTATGATAGTCTGCGCATCGCCGCGACGGAGCGCTCGGAAAAACGGCGGCCGGCGGCGGATTGGCACCGTGCTTTGGAGAAACATTTTCGTCTCGCGGCAACCTCCGATGGCACCTGGAAAACATCTGCGAAACGTGCATTGTCTGAGCTGCCCTACCACACGCTCCAGAGCGGCCAAACGGAGCAGCTCTTTGAACTGTACTCCGACATGGCGTACTTGGATGCACGTTGCCGTTCGCTACGCAGCGGTGACGAGAGCCCTGCCACTGAGCATCCGGAATTTCTCGACCTGGTGAACGAATTGCACGACGCTATTCCAGTGCTAAATGCGTTCGACCAGGAGAAGGGCGAATCGAGTTCTGCCCTAGTCCGTGTGCTCAGTGACCGCAACGCGATGTTAGCGCGATTTCCGGAAAACGCAGTACAGGAGATCGGAAACTATCTGGCCGAGTATTCGCGAAGCGCGTTGTCAACGGCCATGATGAATGCCGCTCGCCGGTTACCGGCTCTCCTGTCACTCAAGAGTCAGACCACTCCCTCGGCTGTCCGCGGACACTCTTCGCAACTTACAGCTCTTGCGGTGGCACCCTCGGGAAAAGAGTTTCTGTCGGGTGCTGTTGATGGCTCGGTGGGATATTGGAGCATAGAGGAGGAGGTTCCACGCTGGGTGCTACCAGCCCACGAAGAGGATGTGACCTCGATCGTGTTCTCCCACGACGGACGCCTCGCTCTGACTGCCGGAAACGATGGCGGTATTTTGATTTGGGATTTGTCGGTAGTGTCGCGTCGACTTTTTCGCCCAATCGGCCCCCACGCCTCCGAAGCCTGGGTCGGTGGATTCCTGGACTCCGAGACTGCGTTGGCTGGCACGGCAGGGATCGCATTTACCTTAGATCTTGCGGGTGGCGCCAAGCTCTGGAGTGGGCCCCTCTGCTCATCCGATGTGTTGGCCCTGTCGCCTGATGGGCGAACTATAGTCTCCGCCCAGGCGGGCGGTACCAGACCGTACGCTATCCGCCTGCTATCGGTCGGTGAGAGTAACGACGTACACGTGGCTGATCTCCAACGGCCCGCAGAGCTAGTGATGTTCGGTCCGGGCGGCCAATCGATCCTTGCTGCGGACCCACAAGGCTACATCTACAACTACACGCTAGAGGGAACGCTCGCGGGACGGGCATTCGTCAATGGACAACTAGCGAGTTGGTGCCTCATGCAGGGTGGCACCGTGACCGCATGTACTCGGTCTGGGGCAGTGCACCAGGTATCGCTCCCTTCCATGGAGGTGCGCCACCTTCCTGCAGGTTTGTGGAGAACTACCGAGGCCAAGACGATGGCGGCGGTTTCGCGAGACCAGGTCCTCGCCGGCAGGTCTGACGGATCGATCATTCTCGCCGACCTGCAAACCACAACTGCTGTAAGAGTCTGGAGCGGCGCAACGAATTTCGTTACCGCTACCCTACTCGACGATGCAAACGCCACGGCTCTCGCCGGGCTGCGGTTGCAGGGTGAGCGGGTGCTCGGACAAGGGCCTTATTTCATTTCCGGCGGCCGGGTTATTCCGCCGGCGGCAGAAATGCACGACCAGTTCATCACTGCAGTAGTTGCACTGGAAAGGCGCAGGGTGCTGACCCTTGATCGAGATGGCGTTAGGGTCCTGTGGACTGGCAATAAGCCAAAGCGCTTGGCAGATGTCGGGCTCTCACTGACCTGCGGAAATACTTGGACCGAGGCAGGCTTGGGGGTTGCTGGTACCACCGAGGACATCGTTTGCCTGATAGGATGCGGGCCAGATGTGCTGAAGCTGCCGTTGCTTAGAAACTGCGATCCGCCCGGCATCTCCGCCGTGGCAGCAGGCGGAAAGCCGGTGCAGGTGATTGCAGCAATGCAGAACAGCGAAGTGGCTTCAGCCGGACGTTATCAGTGGCGTGTGAAATCAGCTAGTGGTATGGGAACGGCGGCAGCTATCAATGTCACGTCCGGTCTAGCCGCCACTGGCCATGCCTTTGGCAAGGTCCACCTCTGGAACCGAGAAACGGGAGAGGAAATCTGGCAGATGGCACTGCACACGGGACCGGTTGACGCGCTGGCGTTTGCCTGCGACGGGCTGCTCTACACAACTGGTACAGACGGTTGCGTTCTGGCCATTGAGCCCAAGACTCACCGAATTGTCGCGGCTACAAATCTGGCAAGTTCCGCCATCGCGCTTCGGCCCGGCGATCGGGGTGCTGTGGTAGCCGTCGATTCCAGGGGGCGACTGTACGGTTTCGCGCCGAGCGAGCCGGGGCAAGCGCATGAATCGATTTCCTTGCCCGGAACGCTTCGCCGATTGAGCAAGATATTCCGCTGAGGAGGTCACATCTTGTTCCAACGCTGTCGCGTGTGCGGTGAAACAGTCTTCACCTTGTTCAACGACCATGACGTTTGCTCGAAATGCGGCGCGCGGCTTTCGTCCCCTCCGTCCCAGCCGGTAGCAACCTCTCCCTCATTGACACTGCCGCAGCGCAAGAATCCGTCCTTGAGCGAGCGGTTGGCGCTGGAACGGGAAAAAATGCGGCACAACAGGGGCGTGGAAGGCAGCGTCGACATTTTCTTTGCATGGCAAGAAGAGTTGGCAAGGCGCAGCCTCGATGTGCCCTTGTACACGGCGGCCAAAGGGGTGGCCCACATTGCCGTAATGCTCTCGGCAGCATTTGTTCAAGACCCGAGTACCTTAGGGAAGCTTTTGCAAATGCCGGTCCCGTTCTTTCTGCACGCCAAGGCGTTTCTGGCGGCCGGATATCCCCTCATGCGGATGAATCTGGCGATCTGCGACAACCCGGAAGATCCTGTTTGGGTGGAAGCCGGGCTCGACATTCGCGACGGCGATGCGCAGGAGTTCTTCGAAGCGGCTGTGCGAAACGAGAGCCTGTTTCTGATTCTGGAGCACGAAAAAGCTTCATCCACAGGCTTGGCCTTGGCGGTTGAAGCAGCCGGATTGGCGAACCTCTTGCAACAGGAAATCCCCAAAGTGCTGGCACACTTACCCCGGCAAGCAAACGAGAGCGACTTCCGGGATGCAGGGAACCGCATGCAGAGAATGTTGCCAAACGCATCCAGTGAAATTGTGCCTGCGTGGACCGTACCTCTGCGGCGAATCGATGTGAGTCAAGCCTCCACCCAACCCGGCTCGGCGGCGCAATCTCAACCGAAGCGTGCACCGTTTCCTGCTGGTGGCTTTTCGTGCGAATACGAAGGAGTTCATTACTCCGGCTTCATGGCCGTCGAGCCATTTCTATCTGAACTGCGCCGCTCGCGTTGCGCCATGTTACGCAGCACGTTCGCCGATCTGCCCCAGCAGCTTCAAACGATTTTTGCAGGAGTGTCGGAGACCTTCGGGACTGACTCCCAAGAAGCACACAGGCTGATGGAGTCACGATTGTTTTGTGGTGGCTGTAATGCCGCCTTTCGGCAACAGGTGCTTACAACCCTAGTTGTACCGTATCTGAACACCAAAGCTCCGTTGAAGTGCCCCAAGTGCGCGTCCATAGAATTGATCTTGATGACGCAACTCGGAGCATGAAGGACTACGGCACGCCGAGCTATATGTTGGTTGTTGGGTGGGTTCGCTCGTCCCGCCAAGGCAATTATCAAGTTCCAGCGAACGTTCCGGTTGCCCGGTGCGTTGTCCGCCTTATCTCCCAGCAGAGGCGCAATCAGTCACCTTGGTTCAGGGGCATCAGGTGGGTGACCCCAGCCGAGACCAAGTTGGGTGGATCCTTCGAGGCTTACCGCAATTTATTTGGTACAGCCTTGGTTGTTCGCAGTCTTGACGCAGGTGCTACCATCCGGGCCTTTTGCTACACCCTTTCCATTCTTGCTCTTAACTTCGCCGCCATTGCTGGTTTGAGTGGTCGTTACCCCGTTCGAGTTCTTCTGGGCAACGGCAGCATTGCCCGTATTCGGGTTGACCTTAGCAGCAGTCGTTCCGTTACCGCAAACAGTCTGACCGCGCCGATTCTTGACGCAATCTCCCGCAAACAAACTCGAAGCAAACAGTAGACACGTTATCAGCACAACATTTTTCATTTCCAACTCCAAGATGACATTAGCACATCTCGTTGACGAAAGCGTGAAGACGGTGGGGGAAGGGTGCAGACGGAGGCCACCGCGTCAGGTGGTTGCCGACGTACTCTCCAGCGTGACACATGGAGAATGGGGTCTCGCGCTTATTTGTTGAGGGCGTCGGAAGGCAGCTGGATGGTGCGGTTCCAAACGTCGTTTTTCGGAAAAAGAGTGCGAGAGACTGCATTGTATGACGTAGGTACCCGCGAGAGATTCTCTACCTACTTACATTCCGCGCGATTATCGTGCGCGGCGATGATCTGCCGCGTAGCGCCCCGTTTCAGCCACGTATCGGTCCAAACCTGGCACACCTTTGCGCTCGGCTGGGACTTGTCTTTGCCGAGAGCATGTTCACGGCCATAGACAACGGCGACACTGTCTCCGAAGAAATGCACTTTGGCCTCATCGAGCCCACAATCATGTGCGGTGCGTGCGCCCTTCTCGTCCTTCAATTCATCGGCTTTGGCGAAGCGGGCGACCATATCAGCTAAGACAGGTCGGAGGAAGTTCCGGAGGAGTGGGCGGGTACGTGAGGTGAGGAAATCGGCTACACAATGCTCTCACGCAGACAGTCCTCAATTGTTGAGAAATCGCCAACGCGTACGCTATCCCGCCGGGCGTTCCCGCCCGGGAGTAACTATCCCCTGGCAGAGGCGGGGGCTTTAGGATGTGAGCCGCTCAAAGCGGCTGGGCGGGGTCGCTAACGCGCCCGGACATTCTGGGCCACCTAGAGGTGGCTGCTTCAGCGCCACATGTTCAACTGATCCAGGCGCTTGTCCTCTTTCTCTTGCCTGCGGATGTAATCTCGGACCAATGCCTCGTCTCCCCCTACAGTTGACACGAAGTATGCCCTCGCTCAGAAACTCTGCCCTACAAAATTCTGCTTCCGCCCTCCCTGCACTCGCGCCGGAGGAATCGCACTCTTCCGTTTGATAAGTCCGATCACCTGCGCTACCGCCTACTTCGGCGGGATCGAAATCCTCCTGCGCACGTGGTCCGGCAGCAGATTGCCCTTCCTCAATCCGGCTTTCCTCCTGTTCCGCCAACTTGCGGAACACCTCCCCCAAATATTTCCGCAACTCCCCATACAACACTTTCCGCCTGCCTTACGGGATCGACACCACATGGTATTTGCACTCCCATTTCCAGTGGCTAAGCTTTCACACTCGTCCATCCCGTTTCTCCTTTGCGTGACAGGACTAGAACCTTGATGACCTGCCCCAACCGTAGGAGTAGAATTCGGCAGATGAGAGTGCTGCGCCAACTCATGGTCGTTCTGCTGCTGGGTTTAACGTTCGGCTCACCGGTGCTGGCGTGCCTTATCCCCGGCGTCGAGATGACCGCGGCCGAGCGTGAGTGCTGCCACAAAATGGCGTATGAGTGCGGCTCGTCGGCGATGGCGTCAAGCCATACGTGCTGCCAGACATCCCCTCAGCGCGATTCCGCCGTTAGTCCAACACCAACGTATTCTCCGGCTCGTCACTTCGCCATGGCGGTTATTCCTCAAGGCACCGTCGCGGTTAGCCACTCCGCCTCGATCTCAAGGCAGTTGCCGACGTTCGAAGTTCCGCCCCCAGAACCATCTCCGGGCTGTAGTTCCGTCCTGCGAATCTAGACGTCTTTCCCTACTTCAATTTGGCTGCCGTCTGTACCTGCGCTCTTGTGCGCCGGATCTGACGCGTGGCTGAGCCCTCGTGTCTGAAACTAGTGCGGAGGAGTAATGAAAGCCCTACCTGTCGCTATTTGTGTATTCGTTTTTCTTATCGCCGTCCGTATCTCTCGCGCGCAATCGCCGGGCAACGAGAACGACAGCTTGTCTGGGGTCGCAATGCTGCTGCCGCAGCATCATCATTCGGATGCGTCGCCCCCGACCTTCACTCTGGACGAAGTCGAACGGATGGCACTGGCCGGGAATCCAGAAATCCGGGTTGCTGCCAGACGGTTGGCTGTGGTTGAAGCGAACCTGCCTTCTGCAGGCGCACTAGACGATCCCTCATTCATGTATCGCGGCTGGCAGGTACCTCTGCGGCAGCCCTGGAATTACAACGCGGCTCAGAACATGTTCATGATCAGCCAAGCGATACCAGGACGAGGCAAAAGGGGGCTGCGCACGAGCGTGGCGGAGGCCTGCGTCACAGAAGCTAAAGCTGCGCTGGAGGCGACCAGGCTCGATGTTCGGGCTCGCGTTCGTAAGGCCTTCTATGACCTGCTCCGCGCTGAAGATGAGCTGCGAGTTCACGACGAGCACGTCGATATTGGCCGCCAGGCAGTAGAGGCAGCGAAGATCAAATATGTCGTTGGAAAAGCCCCGCAGCACGACATTTTGAAAGCGCAGGTATCTCTCACCCGGCTGGCAGAGCACCTGATTCGTTTCGAGCAAGATGCCGACGTCGCACGTGCCCGACTCGACACGCTTCTGGGCCGCGATCCGAGTGCACCCATCAATGTTCGAGGGGAGCACGAGGTCCCCGGTGCTTTACCCGCTCTCGAAGTCCTTGAACAGTTGGCGCTGCAATCAAGGCCCGATCTTCTCGAAATGCAGGCTTCGGCGGAGAAGAGCCGCAGGGAGCAAGCGCTGGCGCAGAAGGCTTTTACCCCCGACTTCAATCTGTCCGCGGGTTACATGCTCATGCCGCGCGGGTCTGAGTTTCGCAACAACTACATGATCGAAGGCTCAATCAACCTGCCCTGGCTGAATCACCGCAAACACGATGCCGAGATTGCCGAGTCCACAGCCAGGGTCACGGAGCAGGATGCCGAGTTTGCTGCCATGCGGAACATCGCGTTCGGCCAAATTCAAGAAGCGCTCGTAGAGGTGCGGGCCGCACAGAGACTCGCCGATATTTACCAACGGTCCCTGCGACCACAAGCCGAAGCAACTCTGCATTCGACCGTCATCGCATATGAGAACGACCGCACTGAGTTCCTAGACCTGCTCGATAGTCAAATGGCAGTCATCGACATCGATCTAACGTACTTCCAGGCTCTCGGCGATTTTGAAGCGCGATTGGCCGATCTGGAACTCGCGGTCGGTGCGCCGATCAACCAAGTCCAGAAATCCACGGCGGAGGTGACGCAATGAGTGAACGTGGTTATCGACGCGCTTTCGGCACCGCTGTCGTCATCTGCATTCTGCTGGCAGGTGCTCTTCTGTTTGTGTTTCGTCAAGATCGTAGGACGTCAGCACCAGAGCAAAACGATCCGGTTGTCGCAAGAGGACCCGAAGCGCCCGCCAAGCCGATGGAGATGGAGAAGGGTGCGTCAGATAACGCAGCTCTGGCTCTCACTCCCGTACAGTTGTCCCCGCAACGTTTGCAAGCTATCGGAGTGACCACCGCCATAGTCAAGGCACAAACCGTCAATGACGAATTGAGGGTACCTGGCAACGTGGAGGTCAATGAGCAGCAGCTTTCCTACGTGCAAACCCGCTTTCCGGGATGGGTCCAGAAGGTGTTTGCGAATGCCACTTACCAGTACGTGCGCAAAGGGCAAGCCCTATTCACGATCTACAGTCCTGATCTCGTCAGCACCGAGGAGGAGTACCTGCTTGCCAAACAGAATCAAAAGTCGTTTACAGAGGACACGCATGGAACAGCATCCAAAGAAGGCGACTGGTTGTTGCAGGCTGCAGCAGACCGCCTCCAACGGTTTGGGGTTCCGCAGCGTGAGATCACGAATCTGGAGCAAGACGGCAAAGTGCAGCACGAAATCGAGGTCGACTCGCCGGTGTCCGGCTACATTACCGAGCGCAATGCCCTGCCCAATCAGTACGTCCAGGCTGAAACCAAGCTTTACACCATTGCCGACCTTTCCACGGTTTGGGTGTACGCGAATGTCTCTCAGACGGATGTCGGACGTCTGAAACCCGGTGATAGCGCCACCGTCAGCGTCGATGCCTATCCCGGACGGCATTTCACCGGGGGGATCGATCAGATTCTTCCCCAGGTTGACATGGCAACACGCACCGTCCGCGTGCGGCTCGTGTTCAGCAACCCGGCAGTCGTACTGAAGCCCGGCATGTACGTGAATGTCACCATCGGTGTGCCCTTGGGGCGGCAACTCGTCATTCCGGCTTCCGGAGTACTGCAAACAGGCACGCGCCAGATTGCCTTCATCGACCACGGGCAAGGTTATCTCGAACCGCGCGAGGTCGAAATTGGCGAACGGATTGACGATCAGGTTGTAGTCCTCAAGGGGTTGCGCGCGGGCGAACGAATCGTCAGCTCCGCGAATTTCCTCGTGGACTCGGAAGCCCAACTTCAGGCGGCGATTGGCTCTTTTGCACCTCCACCGCCAGGCGCGGGCGCAGCGGCGGCGATGAATGCACCCACCCAGCAAATTGGCATTGACTTCAGTTCGGAACCTGCGACACCGCGCAAAGGCGCAAACACCATACGCGTGAAGCTGACGGGGGCTGACGGAAAGCCAGTCGCCGGAGCACGGGTAATTGCGACCTTCTTCATGGCTGCAATGCCTGCGATGGGCATGGCTGCCATGCGGGACTTACTCACGCTGGCCGACAAGGGCGATGGTCTCTACGAAGGGCCGTTAGAACTTCAATCGGGCGGTACGTGGCAGGTCACCATCACTGTTCAACGTGGGGGTCAAACCATTGCTTCAAAACAGTTGAGCGTCAGCGCCACGGGAGGCATGTGATGATCTCCCGAATCATTGAATGGTGCGAGCGCAACCGGTTTCTCGTATTTACCGGCGCAATATTGCTGACTCTCGCCGGCGCATGGTGCGTGCAGCACGTCCCTCTCGACGCGCTTCCCGACATCAGCGACGTGCAGGTGATTATTCATACCGAATGGGCGGGTGAGCCTCCAAACGTCATCGAAGATCAGGTCACATACCCAATCGTTTCGTCTTTACTTGCCGCGCCGCGCGTTAAGGCGGTTCGGGCCCAGACGATGTTTGGGGATTCTTACGTCTTTGTCGTTTTTGAGGACGGTACCGACCTCTACTGGGCGCGTTCCAGAGTGACGGAGTATCTGCAACAGATTGCTGGAAGGCTGCCAGCCGATGTGCATCCGGCAATTGGACCGGACGCAACCGGCGCTGGCTGGGTGTACGAGTACGCCATCGTTGATCGCAGTCATACCAAGAGTCTGGCTGACTTGCGTGCCTTGCAGGACTGGTATCTCCGCTACCAACTCGAGACAGTACCTGGAGTGGCGGAAGTCGCCAGCATCGGAGGGTACGTTCGCCAGTACCAGGTGAAACTCGACCCCAATAAGCTGTTTTCCTTCGGCATTCCGGCATCCATGGTCATCGACCGCGTGCGCGCGAGCACGAATGAAGTCGGCGGGGACTTATTGGAAATGAGCGGGGCCGAGTACATGGTCAGGGGTCTTGGTTATCTTCGCTCGCTTTCGGATTTGGAGAACGTGCCAGTCGCGACGAAGAACGGCACACCCGTACTGGTGCGGGATCTCGGCACCGTTGCGTTCGGGCCGGACATACGAAGGGGCGCAGCCGATTGGCAAGGAGAGGGAGAAACTGTCGGCGGCATCGTTGTCATGCGGTACGGGATGAACGCCCTCAATGTCATTAATGGGGTGAAGGCGAAGATGCGCGAAATCGCTCCGTCACTGCCTCCTGGGGTCGAGATCGTAACCGGGTATGACCGTTCGTGGCTGATCAACGAGTCCATCAAGACGCTAAAGCGAGACCTGGTTGCGGAAGCGATCATCGTCAGCTTTGTCAGCATCGCCTTCCTCTTTCACTTCCGTTCCGCGCTGGTCGTGATCATCACGCTACCAATTGCCCTGTTGGCAGCGTTCATACCCATGTACTACCTCAACGTCAGCTCCAACGTGATGTCGCTAGGCGGGTTGGCCCTCGCAATTGGCGTGCTTGTCGACGCCGCTATCGTGATGGTAGAGAACGGATATAAGCATGTCGCGGAACGGAGTGGTCTGTCGGCCGGTGAGCATACGAGGGCGGTCGAGGAATCAGAGCGGCGGCGAATTCTGGTCGCGTCGGCGAAGCAGGTCGGTCCCGCGCTCTTCTACTCGCTGATCATTATTGTGGTTTCGTTTCTTCCCGTATTCCTGTTGGAAGCCCAGGAAGGCCGCATGTTCCGGCCTTTAGCCTGGACCAAAACGCTGGCGCTGATTTTCTCCTCACTGCTGTCGATCACGCTTGTTCCCGCGCTTATGCCGTTGTTCGTTCGTGGCCGGTTACGTCCTGAATCGCAGAACCCGGCGGCGCGAATCACACAGGCTATTTATCTGCCAGTGCTCCGCTGGTGCTTACGGCACTGGAAACTCGTCGTCGCGATCAACCTGATTTTTCTCGCGGTCACCGTTCCTCTGTATTTCCGTCTGGGCAGCCAATTCATGCCTGCACTCTACGAAGGCTCGTCACTCTATATGCCGAGCGCACTGCCGGGAATTTCCATCACTCAGGCGAGTGCCCTCATGCAGGAGCAGGACCGGATCATTCGGTCCTTTCCCGAGGTTGACACTGTGTTTGGTACCGTCGGTCGTTCCGACAGCGCGACAGACAATGCTCCGCTCGACATGTACGACACGACGATCATGCTAAGGCCGCGGGAGCAGTGGCGCGCGGGTGTGACCTACGAGAAGCTCATCCAGGAAATGGATGGCAAGCTGCAATTTCCTGGCCTCACGAATACCTGGACGATGCCGGTGGAGAACCGGCTCGACATGGAATTGACCGGTATCAAAACAGCGGTTGGTTTGAAAATTCAGGGTCCTGATCTGGCTCGAATTCAGGACATCGGGGCACGGATCCAGGAGATTCTCTCCGGCATGCCAGAAACGAGTTCGGTGTTTGCCGAGCGCGTCTCACAAGGGTTTTACCTTAACGTGGAGGTAAATCGACCGGAAGCTGCACGTTATGGGTTAACTGTGGCGGACGTGCAGCGCGTTATCACCTCCGAGATTGGGGGAGCGAACATTTCACAAAACGTTGAAGGTCGTGAGCGTTTCCCAATCGCGGTGCGATATGAACGCGGTTTCCGCGACAATCCCGAAGCGTTGAGCCGTGCTCTGATTGGTACTCCAACGGGCGCACAAATTCCAATCAATGAAGTGGCGCGTGTGTATTTCTCACGAGGTCCGGCGATGATTCGTGACGAAGACGGTGCACCGACCGGCTATGTGTATCTCGATCTGAAGACGAAGGACCATGGTGGCTTCGTAAACCGGGCGAACAGGCTTTTGAAGGAGCGGCTGGTTCTGCCCTCGGGCTACAGCTACCGCTGGGCGGGAGAGTACGAATTCGAACTGCGTGCCAAGGAACGGCTCAAGATCATCTTGCCCATCGTGTTCTCCGTGATCTTCTTACTGCTGTACATCGTCTTCAAGTCCGCCACCGAGGCTGCAGTGCTGATTTTTCCGACGCTGTATGCCATGTCTGGCGGCCTTCTACTGCAATGGTCCCTGGGCTACAACTTCAGTGTGGCCGTTTGGGTTGGGTACATTGCGCTGTTTGGGATTGCGGTGGAAACGGGAGTGGTTATGGTGGTTTACCTGCACGAGGCTCTTCAGCATCGGCTCGCAGAGGGGAAGCCGCTAACTGACACCGACCTAGGAGAGGCTACGATCGACGGCGCCGTCCAGCGGCTACGCCCGAAACTGATGACCGTGACCGCCGTTATTCTCAGCCTTGCACCGATACTCTGGGAATCCGGTGTTGGCTCGGATGTGATGAAACCGATCGCAGCTCCGATCGTCGGCGGCATGATCACGTCAACCATTCACGTGCTAATTCTCGTACCAGTGTTCTTCTTGCTCATAAAACGACGCGCGCTACGGCGGGGCGTACTCATCCCTGGTGCCGATTAGGCACGGGCGCAGACGGTTTATCCGGATGAACGCAACGATCGTGAGCTCTGTCCGCAATTCCACTCATGCCACTGAAAACTGATTCTGACGGAATCGACAGACGAGATTCTGGGCGTATTGTCGGCAAACAGTAAGTTAGCCAGAAACCGGCCTCTGGGAGATTACTCCCCATAGGCATCGGATGGGACGTCACCACTGACCTGTACGTAACCTCGGGCCCACGCTCATCGACGGGCTTTCTTGCGAGCACCAATGTCGGCCATGGGCTGTAGCTGCCGCAGATGCCAGTAGCTGTATTGTCGCCGAAGCATGTTCCTCCCGTACTTGTCGGGGACGTCCCGTCCGATGCTTGTCATTACTGATCGCGTTCAACCGTGGTGCTTTGGGCTTCACCGCTGCATCACCGTCCCCTCTCCATCCCATGACTTTTGATCCGCGAACGAAACTAATGGATGATTGCATTAAGGTGGGTATCGGTTCCTCCTAAATGCTCTACCTCGCTCGCCGAGGCACCCAGTGACGAACCAATTCGTATTCGGGTATGGCCGTTGGCCGGGTCTTGAAGACTTTTATGAGGCCGCGCCGCTTCAACACCCGAATGGCGTTCTGCACTGCAGATTTCGATAAGCCGGTCGTTTCCGACAGTTCTTGCAGGCTCCGTGCAATACGTTTTTGCTCCTCGCGATAGAGTGCGGTCCAGAGGATGATGTAAACCAAGAAGGCGGTTGGAGCGTGATCGTGACCCGTCAGATCGGGCAGGAGCACGTCAATGACGTATTCGTCAATCGGGATGTGCTGCATGGCACTATAGCGTAGCACACCATAGCCCTCTTGCCGCCTGTCCCGGGTGCTTCGATAATTGGTTTGAGGGCAGGGTGAATATGATTCGAGGAGTGAAATTCGCGAGCATTCCAGTTACCGACCAAGACCGGGCACTAGCTTTCTACACCGAGAAGCTGGGATTCCGGGCTGCTACCGATCAGCCGTTTAACGAGAAACAACGCTGGATTGAGCTTGGGATCTCCGGAACGGAAACACGCGTCGTGCTCTTTCGTTTTGATGATGGGCTCCTGCCTGGCGCAAAGATGAACATCACCTTCTGGACAGACGACGTCGAAAGAACGGTTCGCGAACTTGAGAGCAAGGGTGTGGAGTTCGTGATGAAACCGCAGAAAGCCGATTGGGGCACAGCCGCTATTTTCAAAGACATCGATGGGAATACGTTTGTCCTTAGTTCGAGGTAAATAGGAGAGCGAGGTCTACGCTTATGCGAGGTGTTCTGGCTGTTGTTTCAGGCTACGTGATGTTCGCAGGATCTGCGGTTCTTTTCTTCCGGCTAGCGAATGTCGAGCCACACTCGCCAGCTGCCGTCGATTTCGAGATGCTTACCATAGCTTATGGCCTTGCCTTTGCGTTGCTCGGCGGATTCGTTGCGGGCAGAATCTCCCGTCGCACGGATCTAATGTCGGGAATTGTGCTGGCGCTCGTGATCGCTCTGGGCTCCACTGTTTCCATCATTGCCCGGCCCGGTGCGGGTGCGCTATGGACCCAGACTGCCGCCCTGCTACTGTTCGCACCGGCGTCGGTCGCTGGCGATTGGATCCGCATAAGGAGGCGGCGCACTGCGTGAAACAATCCATTGCCCCGGTCACTATCACGAACTGCGTTTCTTGGAGGAGCAGACCGGAGCGCCGATTTTGTCTGTGATGGTAGTCACTGCGAGACAGTGATCGATAACTTCCGAGTTGGCGCAAATTGGAGGTTTGCCAGAAACCGGCATGTGGGAGTGTCGGCGTTTTCGTCTTATGCGTCAATTTGTGGCGATATTTTCATCTCATGGGGTCACCGATTCTCACCTTATGGGGACACGGTCAATCTAAGTCGCTGTTTTTACAGCTCCGCCATTCTCACGTTTTGCGTAATCCCACAACTTAGCGTGAAAGATAAAAAGAAGACGATTTGGCGACAAGTAAGGATCTGGCAATGCCTCCTCCTGGCCACATGCAGCAGCCATTTGGCCGAGACGACCGTTGGTACGCCAACTCGGGTTACATCCATCAGAAGGCCTCTGCGAGTCCGGAGCCATGTTC
>Ga0210406_10004089_pt1 | contig 15790 bp, 8 predicted proteins | sample IncBWC30MmetaG_FD_155454 | JGI IMG/M metagenome (GOLD analysis project Ga0210406, IMG submission 155454) | Forest soil microbial communities from Barre Woods Harvard Forest LTER site, Petersham, Massachusetts, United States - Inc-BW-C-30-M | ecosystem: Environmental > Terrestrial > Soil >... | reverse complement strand
GGACAACTGGAAGTATGGAGCGAGGGCGGAGCCGGCACGGAGATAGCATTGACTATCCCTGCGTCGGTCGCCTATGAGGGTCATGACGGCCGGCGCTTTCGCATGTTCAAAAGCAAGGCAGGGGCGAATTCATGAGCAGCGATTTGTCTCCCATCCGCATTCTGGTGGTCGCCGGCTATCAGTTAATACGCGTAGTCATCGCATCGCTTCTTTTCCCTGAGTCGGATATGAAACTGGTGGATGAAGCGTCGAACGGTCAGGAAGCGGCTACATTTCGAGCCGGGACGAAGCGGCCAGAAGGGTGGGGATTCCGCGGCCGACACTGGTATCCAAGATCAAGAGCCTGCAGGGTTATCGTCGGATTATCAATCGTCTTGGCGATGTCCACCAAATCCGCTCGTGCGGTTGATCCCCAGCAGCCCGCAACCAGCTACATACGAACCACCTTCACTGTCGAAGACGGGCTAAGCTCCAACGTTGTCAATGCCATCGTTCAAACGCGAAACGGATTCCTGTGGATCGGCACGGACGCTGGGCTGAATCGATTCAACGGAAGACATTTCACGCCGATCTATTTTCGAGGCACAAAATCGACGCCACAAGGCATTGTCAGCACGCTGGTGGAAGGACCAGATGGCGATTTGTGGATTGGTACCAACGCAGGCCTACTCCGCATCTCACGACTGGCGCTGGATCAATTCGACCGATCCCTATCGGTCTTCTATCATCCCGGCGCGGGTAACAGTGATGAGATCACCTGTCTCCACTTCAGCCGCGACGGCACATTGTGGGTCGGCACCAACGCAGGGCTCTACCGCTTCGTCAGCAATCGATTCGAGGCCGCGACTCCCCGAGCCTCCATCAGCAGGATTGAGGAGAGCGTAGACGGGCACCTCCTCATCATTAGCAGTCGGGGATTCGTCGAGCTCGACGGAACACGGGTCGTGGGACACCCGGGGCTGTCGGATCAATTAGGTATCCCTTCTGACGGGTTCTTTCACGTCTTTGAGGATCGCGAGGGCACGGTTTGGTTCTGTACCGCTAAGGGTCTTGCGCGCCGCATAAATGGATCGATCGAACGATTTCAGCCTTACGGAGCCGGTGGCTACGCTGCTTACCGAGTGTACGAAGATCCTCAGCGAAATCTGTGGGTGCTGCGGCCAACTGGGATCTTTCGAGTCTCCAGTACCAGGTTGGAGCCGTTGGCGCCGAACATTCCTTTAAGACCCGCCACAACCGCGGATCGCGAGGGCAATCTATGGATCGGCACGAACGGCGAAGGACTCATGCGCTTCAAGGACCGTCCGATCCGCATGTTCACGAAGGCGGATGGGTTGCCCAACAATATTCCCATGACGGTGCTCTCGAAAAGGGATGGCAGCCTCTGGGTAGGCAATAACTGCGGCGGCCTTTCAGTTTTCAATGGCGAACGCATCAAGACTTATAACGAAAAGGACGGTCTGTCGAACGCCTGCGTGTGGGCACTGGCAGAGGGCAACCGCGGCGAACTCTGGGTAGGGACTTGGGGAGGTGGGCTTTTCCGTTTCGCCGATGGTCACTTTATACAGTTCGGGCCGCGACAAGGGCTGGCAGGCGAAGTCGTGCGGGCAATTACTATTGCAAGCGATGGTTCGTTGTGGATTGCAACAGAAGGTGGTCTCAGCCACATGATGAATGGGCAGTTCCGTAACTACACGATAAGCGACGGACTGTCCAGCAATCGGGTTGTCAGCGTTTACCACGATCGCCGTGGCAACATGTGGGTGGGAACGAGCCGTGGCGTCAATAGAATGGCTGGCGACCGATTTACGCCTGTCTTGTCATCGAATGAAATCTTCGATCCCCGTTATATCAGCCTTGGGGAAGACTCGTCTGGTGATCTTTATGCACTCTCCGCTCCAAAGGGGATCGACCGCATTGACGGAAATCAATTGGTAGGGCTGAATCACGATCTCGATCTGCTCAGCATGGCGACTTCACAGAGAGGAGAGCTCTGGTTCACCGGAGGGAACGGCATATTCCGGTTTTCCTCAGCCGCCTTCAGACAAAACCAAGGCGTCCAGGAGGCCCCTCTCGACTACGCGTGGTTTGGCAGAACCGATGGCATGGCCTCGACGCAATGCAGCATCGGCACTCCTAACATGGCTATAGCGGCAGACGGCAAGCTCTGGGTTGCTACTGTACAGGGCCTGGCAATGCTCGACCTCCAGCATTTGCCGTTTAACAGCGCCCAGCCCCTCATTTACGTTGATGAGGTGACGGTTGGACGAGAAAGGCGCCCCGCCGGCCATGAACTTGTTTTGCCTCCTGGCACGCATCACGTCGAGCTTCGGTTTGATTCGATTTCTCTGGCATGGCCCGAAAAGATTCGCTTCCAGTATCGGATGGACGACGTAGATCCGGTCTGGCTGAATGCGGACAATTCTCTTACCGCAGTGTACACCACCATTTCGGTCGGTAGACACGTTTTCAGGATTCGTGCCTGCAACAGCGACGGAGTATGGGATCGCTCAGGTATCTCTTTCCCAGTAACACAGAAGCCCTACTTCTACGAGACGGGCTGGTTCCGCCTGGTTGCCGTCATTGCGTTCGTTCTTACGTTGACAGGGGGGTACCGCCTCCGCCTCCACCAGATACACGCTCAAATGAACGCAAGACTTGACGAGCGGGTCACGGAGCGCATGAGAATCGCCCGCGATTTGCATGACACGCTGCTGCAGAGCTTCCATGGCCTCTTGCCTCGTTTTCAAGCGGTTCAGAACCTGCTCCCAGGCCGCATCGCGGAGGCGCAGCGGGTATTAGAGGCTGCGGTCGATGATGCCGCTCAGGCCATTACCGAGGCACGCGATGCGGTTCAGGATCTGCGCTCGTCTACAACCGCTACCAGCGATCTGGCAAAGGCCATCGAAGTATTGGGTGAGGAACTGAGGGCACACCAAACCTCGGCAGGTGGCGCCCCAACTGATTTTTCGGTAAGAGTCGGTGGCACAGCCCAACGTCTGCATCCGATGTTGCGGGATGAAATTTACCGAATTGCCGCGGAAGCGGTGCGCAATGCGTTCCACCACGCGCGGTCGCGGCAGATCGAAGTTGAGATCCGGTATGACGCACAGCAGTTTCGGGTCCGAGTCCGGGACGATGGAATCGGTATCGATGCGAGGGTGCTCAGCCACGAAGGGCGCCCGGGACACTTTGGCTTGAAAGGCATGCGCGAGCGCGCCAGGGGTATCGGCGGACAACTGGACGTATGGAGCGAGCACGGAGCCGGCACGGAGGTGGAACTGATTATACCTGCTTCGGTCGCCTCTGGAGGTCATGTCGGCCGGCGTTTTCGCGTGTTCAAGCGCAAAGCAGGGACGACTTCATGAGCAATTTCCGCGGCTTCAGATGGTGGTGTGTTGCTGCCTTTACGACTCTGGTTCCAGGCGCACTTGCGCTCAATCCGGTCCAATTCGGACCTTCAGACTATGTGCGCAAAAACTTCACAATCGAAGACGGGCTTCCCGATAGTCATGTGAACGCGATCGTCCAATCGCAGAATGGCTATCTCTGGGTTGGAACGGATGGAGGACTGGCGAGATTCGACGGGCAGCATTTCACCCTTGTTCGCTTCCGTGGCGAGAATTCCAGGGAAGTCGCAGTGCATTCGCTTATTAGTGCATCAAATGGCGACCTGTGGGTTGGAACCGATTCTGGCCTTGAACACGTCCCTAAGGCGGCCGTGGCGCACTTCGACAGGACACTCGTCAAGCTGTACCACCCGGGAGCCGGACTCAGCGATCAGATCATGTGTCTTCATCTTAGCCGCGAAGAGGTCCTATGGGTGGGAACGAACCGTGGGCTATACCTGCTGGACCACGGCAATTTTGTTACCGTCATTGCCAAGGAAATGATCAGTCGGATCGAGGGTGCGTCCAACGGCCATTTGCTGATCATTACCAGTGAAGGGTTCGCTGAATGGGATGGTTCGCGGCTCCTTCATCATCCTGAAGTTGCGCTCCAACTAGGCGTTATGAAGAATCACATTTTCCACGTCTTCGAGGATCGTGCCGGCGTGACATGGTTCTGCACCGCGGCAGGTGTCGCGCGGCGCGTGAACGGCTCCATGCAGCGTCTAAGCCCGTATGACGCCACACTCGCGGATCCCATTCCTCACTCGACAGTTGGTCTGGTTCGCGTTAGCCGAACCGAAGCATATCGTGCTTACGAAGGCGTGCAGGGCGATGTCTGGATCACCACGCAAAAGGGACTCTTTCAGGTCGCCGGTGCTCATCTCGAGCCGTTTGATCCAGCGTTACTTGCAAGGGCCATTTACTGCGACCAGGACGGCGACCTGTGGATCGGGACTGGCGACACTGGACTGGCGCGCCTTAGAAGGCGCATCATTCGAATGTACACCAAAGCCGACGGGTTACCGAACGACTGGGTACATACTATATTGTCTGGTCACGACGGAACTGTCTGGGTGGGCAATAACTGCGGCGGACTATCCAGATTTGACGGACAACGCTTCACCACATACAGGGAAAAGGACGGGTTGTCGAATTCTTGTGTCTGGAGCCTCGCCGAGGACCGTAACCATGACATCTGGGTTGGAACCTGGGGAGGCGGGCTTTACCGTTTCAGCCGGGAACACTTTACTCAGTACTCAATATCCCAGGGCCTCCCAAGCGACGTTGTGCTATCGGTGATCAGTGCCCAAGACGGATCCCTCTGGATCGCGACGGGAGGGGGGCTGGTCCATATGCAAAGCGGGCATTGGCGAAACTATACAATGGCGGATGGTCTCTCGAGCGATCGAATTACAACCGTCTATCAAGATCAGAAGGGCGGAATCTGGGCGGGGACGAGTGCCGGCATCGATCGCTTGGCCGGAGATCGATTTGTGCCAGTTGCCGCGCCGGCGGATGTGAGCGATGTACCTTACAACTCCCTGCGCGAAGACGCCCTTGGGAATCTTTATGCGCTCTCTTTGACAAGCGGGATTAGCCGCATTGCGAACAATCGGATCTTCAATATCCGGCAGATTGTGGAAGTCTCCGGGATGGTGGAGGGTCGCCAGCACGACCTTTGGTTTAGTGGCAGGCAAGGGATCTCCCGAATTTCGGCGGAGTCTCTTGAGCGGGCGCAGGCAGATAGTGATTCGCCACTGGATTACACCTCCTTCAGCAGCGACGATGGCTTGAATTCGCGGGAGTGCAGCGCCGGACAGCCGAATATCGCGATAACGCCGGACGGTAAGCTATGGACTGCGACGCCGACGGGCTTGGCGATGTTGGATCTCAACCAGCAGCCACAGCTCTACCACAAATCTCCAGTGTTCGTCGAAGAAGTGGATGTCGGGCGAAGCAGGCAGACGCCAAACAGCAGGCTTGTGCTGCGCCCCGGAGCGTATCACGTCGTGCTCCACTTTACAGCCGTTGAGTTAGCCTCACCAGAAAACATACGCTTGCAATACCGCCTCGATGGCGTCGATCCGGATTGGCTCGACGCAGACGCCACTCGAACGGCGATCTATACGGACATCCCGGTGGGCACGCACTCGTTCCACGTGCGCGCGTCAAACGGCGACGGAATTTGGGACCGCGCAGGCATCAGCTACGAGATCACACAGGAACCGTATTTCTACGCGACGGGCTGGTTCCGCCTGGTTGCCGTCATTGCGTTCGTTCTTACTTTGACAGGGGGGTACCGCCTCCGCCTCCGCCAGATGCACGCTCAAATGAACGCGAGACTTGACGAGCGGGTCACGGAGCGCATGAGAATCGCCCGCGATTTGCACGATACGCTGCTGCAGAGCTTCCATGGGCTCTTGCCGCGTTTTCAAGCGGTCCAGAACCTGCTCCCAGGCCGCACCGCAGAGGCGCAGCAGGTATTGGAAGCTGCGGTCGATGACGCCGCTCGAGCCATTACCGAAGCACGCGATGCGGTTCAGGATCTGCGCTTGTCTACGGCAGTTACCAACGATTTGGCTCAGGCCATCGAAGTATTGGGTGAGGAACTGAGGGCACACCAAACCTCGGCGAATGGCGCCTCAACTGATTTTTCGGTAAGAGTCAATGGCACGGCAAAAAACCTGCATCCGATGTTGCGGGATGAAATGTATCGCATTACGGGGGAAGCATTGCGCAACGCGTTCCACCACGCGCATGCGCGCCGGATCGAAGTGGAAATCGCGTATGATAGACGGCAGGTTTGCGTCCGCGTGAGGGATGATGGCATCGGCATTGATGCGACCGTGCTGAGTCAGGAAGGACGCTCGGGACACTTTGGCCTGAGGGGGATGCGTGAGCGCTCCAAGGGTATCGGCGGACAACTGGATGTATGGAGCGAACGCGAAGCCGGCACGGAGGTAGAACTGACTATCCCTGCGTCCGTCGCCTATGGAGGTCATGTCGGCCGGCGGCAACACATGTAGAAATCTGTGGGAGCGGGGAGCGGCGCAAGATATGTCGTTTCGGTTCGATTGGGTTTAATGTCAGGATGCTGTCGAATACCAGGTTCGCTTGAAGGATGGATGCACGGCAAGAATGGCAAATGTTCCACAATTGCTAGCGGACAGAAGGCGCCGCACCGCTGAGGTCTAAATGGTCAGTTTCTCTTCATGGCGCCACCGAAGTTGGTGTCGTTGCTTGAGCCGACGTAACCTGAGGTTTCAGGCACCCGCGGTTGTAAACGGGTCTGCTCGACTAAGTGTTCTTTTGTTTTTCTGCATCTTCGTTCTTGATGGGTGTCAACGCGGCATTTCTAAGCCTTCCATCGAATTCACCAAAATTCCTCTGGCGGCTGTAGGCGGTCTGGACAACATGGACACCATCGAGGGAAAGGTGACCAGTGTTCGCCCTGAACAACGGGTCGTTTTGTATGCCAAGAGCGAAGGCCGCTGGTGGATACAGCCGTTCGCTCGAGACCCGTTATTCACCAAGATCCAACGGGATTCCAAATGGAAGAATATAACCCACTTGGGCGAGGAGTATGCCGCTTTGTTGGTTGATCCCAGCTACTCTCCGCCACAAGCTACGGACGTGCTGCCTGCCGCGGGCGGCGCGGTCGCGGCAGTCGCGGTCGTCAAAGGCCAAACTGCCGATCCTTCTTCTCCGCCTAAGATGCTCCATTTCAGCGGCTACGACTGGTTAGTACGCGATTTATTAAGCTATCGCGGCGGCTCAATGAACTCGTTTGATCCGGCCAACGCCTCGACCGATGAAAATGGGGCCCTGCATCTCCACGTAACGAAGAACCAGGACGGATGGAGTTGCGCGGAGGTCAAACTTACGCGCAGTCTAGGATACGGGACGTACCTGTTCGTAGTGCGCGACACTTCGCACTTAGAACCCTCCGCTGTTCTATCGCTCTTTACATGGGATGGCATGGGTACGGATGAAAATCGCCATGAACTAGATATTGAAGTGAGCCATTGGGGGTGGCCGAACAACGAGAATGCGCAATACGTGGTGCAGCCCTATTACATCCCAACGAATACCGTTCGATTTAATGCGCCAGCGGGCGTACTCACTCATGCGTTCCGGTGGGAGCCGGGGCAGGTGACCTTTACGACTTACGCCGGGGCAAAGCTTACCGGACGAGCTCATCCCCTGAACCAGCATGTTTTTACAGCGCACGTGCCGGTGCCAGGTGGCGAGGTAGCGCGCATAAATCTGTACGTCTTCGGATGGGGGAAAGTGCCGCTGCAACGAGAAAACGAAATTGTAGTTGAAAAGTTTAAGTACTATCCGTGATTCGCATGCCAAATCTGTCTCGATGGCTCGCCACCGGACTAACACTGGTCTGTTGGGTCAGTGAAGCGCGCGCACTGGATCCTAATCGCACCCTGTTACAGTACTTGCGCGAACAATGGACTACCGATAGCAACTTTCCGGGCGGAGCCATCGACGCGATCACGCAGACGTCCGATGGCTATCTATGGATGGGAACGGCAAAGGGCTTGGTGCGTTTCGACGGGGTTGACTTTCGCCTAACCTCATCGTTTCCGGAATTTTCAGGCGATCCTGTTTCAGGTTTGACAACAGATGGCGAGGGCAGGCTCTGCGTAATCTTCTGGGGTGCGGGTGTGGTGTGCTATCGCGATGGAAAATTTGTGAACCTGGCGTCTATTCTTCGAAAAACGGCCTTCGAAGTCATAAGCAGTTGGCGAAAAGAAGACGGCGCCTTGGTACTCACAGATCTAATATATGGAATTCTCCTGGTCCGAGGAGAAAACGTCCAAGTACTGGTTCCGCACATCTTGTTTCCGCCGTCCCTGGTCCGAGCACTGGCTGAGACGCGCGACGGCAAAATCTGGTTAGGGACTGATGCAGCGGGTCTCTTCTATTTTGCAGATGGGCGGACCACACGAGTTACAGATATTTCGGATAAGAAAATCAATTGTTTGTTACCTGTAGGTGACCGGGAATTGTGGGTCGGTACCAGCAAAGGTCTATATCGATGGAATGGCACTCTACTCAGCAAAGTTAAGTTGCCGCAAGCCCTGGCCGACGTCCAGGTTCTCGCTCTTTTGGGGGACCACGATGGCAATGTCTGGGCCGGGACAACGCGAGGTCTTTTGCGCATCAACGCCTCTGGGGTTTCGGTCTCCGATGAGGGCGGCTTCGCAAGCGGAGGTATCAACGCTCTCTTTGAGGATCGCGAAGGGAATCTCTGGGCCGGAGGTGGACGCGGCCTGGAGCGGATTCGAGACGGCACATTTGTGACCTACACGCTGGCCTCTGGAAGCCCGCCCTCCAAACAGGACGGGCCAGTCTATGTGGACAGCGAGAATCGCACGTGGTTCGCTCCGGCCGGAGGTGGTTTGTACGTCATGAAGGACGGCCAAGCGCAGGCGCTCAAGTCCTCTTTTCTTCATGACGAAGTGGCCTACTCCATCACAGGCCGCAAGAACGAGATTTGGATCGGCACACAACGCAGCGGTCTAAAGCGTTTCGAATACAGAAATGAAGTGACAGGCGGCAAGACGTATACGCAAGCAAATGGTCTGGCCGAAAACAGCGTGTTTGCGGTGTATCAAGGCCAGGATGGGGCAGTGTGGGCCGGAACCTTAACAAACGGAGTCAGTAAGTTCAAAGATGAGAAATTTGTAACGTACACGACGGCTGATGGTCTCGCGTCGAACACTGTTTCGGCAATCCTGGACACACGCGACGGAACAGTTTGGTTTGCCACTCCGAATGGCCTGAGCGCATTGTCGCGCGGGCATTGGACGACCTACGGAACGGAAGACGGGCTGCCCTCCAATAGTGTGAACTGCCTTTTTGAAGACTCCTCCGGCGTCCTCTGGATTGGAACGTCGAGAGGACTGGCGTTCTCCAAATCGGGGCGCGTCCAAGTTCCTCGCAATACTCCGGACTCGCTGCGCGAGGAGACGTTTGGAATGTCGGAAGACAAGCAGGGATGGCTTTGGATCGCGACTTCAGATCACGTATTGCGCGTGTCAAATCAGAAGCTATCCAGTGGAGTCTTAAGCCCGGCCGAGGTTTGCGAGTATGGGGCCGCCGATGGCCTGCCAAACCCCAGGGGGGTGAAGAGAAACAGATCAGTGGTTGCGGATTCGCTGGGAAGAATCTGGTTTTCGACGAGCCGCGGCGTGTCGGTTGTAGACCCATCTCATATCATGAACACTGCTACTCCAGCTCTGCCTCACGTCGAGGCCATTATGGCGGACAACGATCCCATAACTGTGGGCGACGTAGTTCGAATTCCGTCTTCTCGTAAACGAATCACGTTTAGGTATTCGGGGTTGAGCCTTGCTGTGCCGGAACGCATTCGCTTTCGATATTCTCTTGACAGTTTCGACCGTGGCTGGAGTGAGCCAACCGCAGCCCGGGAAGCGGTCTACACAAATCTGAGCCCAGGCTCGTACCGGTTCCGTGTAATCGCAAGCAATAGCTATGGGCAGTGGAATGATTCCGAGGCTGCGGTGTCGCTCGAAGTCGATCCGGCGTACTACCAGACGATTTGGTTCCGTTCGTTGTGCCTGGCCGCGTTTCTGGCATTGCTCGGGGCGCTCTATCGACTGCGGCTGCGGCAGGTGGCGCAGCAATTCAACGTGCGCCTGGAAGAGCGAGTCGGCGAGCGCACGCGCATCGCGCGGGAACTGCACGACACGCTGCTGCAGAGCTTTCATGGACTCTTACCGCGTTTTCAAGCGGTTCAGAACCTGCTGCCAGGCCGCACCGCGGAGGCGCAGCAGGTATTGGAAGCTGCGGTCGATGACGCCGCTCGAGCCATTACCGAAGCACGCGATGCGGTTCAGGATCTGCGCTTGTCGATAACCGTTACCAACGACTTGGCTGAGGCCATCGAAGTATTGGGTGAGGAACTGAGGGCACACCAAACCTCGGCGAATGGCGCCTCAACTGATTTTTCGGTAAGAGTCGATGGCACAGCCCAACACCTGCATCCGATGCTGCGGGATGAAATGTACCGAATTACGGGGGAAGCATTGCGCAACGCGTTCCACCACGCGCATGCGCGCCGGATCGAAGTGGAAATCGCGTATGATAGACGGCAGGTTTGCGTCCGCGTAAGGGATGATGGCATCGGCATTGATGCGACCGTGCTGAGTCAGGAAGAACGCTCGGGACACTTTGGCCTGACGGGGATGCGTGAGCGCTCCAAGGGTATCGGCGGACAACTGGATGTATGGAGCGAACGCGAAGCCGGCACGGAGGTAGAACTGACTATCCCTGCGTCAGTCGCCTACGGAGGTCATGTCGGCCGGCGTTTTCGCCTGTTCAAGAGCAAAGGAGAGACGACTTCATGAGCAGCGATTCGTCTCCCATCCGCGTTCTGGTGGCCGACGACCATCAGTTGATTCGCGTAGGCATCGCGACGCTTCTTCTTCCGGAGTCGGATATGACAGTGGTGGGCGAAGCGTCGAACGGCCGGGAAGCGATTTCCAAATTCCGGGACAGGCCAATTTGGTAATTCGCCATGGAGACGAATCCGCTGATAGCCGTTTGACTTTGAGTGCGGCAAATGGTTGATACAACGAAGATCGGCGCGTTCGTTCACAGTTCCCCAAGCACCCGGCTGAATCCGACGCTATGGTTACATCTATGTATGTGGTTGAGCGGCGGCACTCTCCCAAACCTCTGTGTGGCCTATCAGCCAACTCCGCACCATGCGGACTTACAAGTCAGCATAGCCGCTCAGCCTATCACGTTACCCATTGTGGATGCTCAGGACAACCGATTCCTACGTCTCTCCACATCCGAAGGGATATCGCAGACAAAAGTAGATTCCATTGTGCAGGACAACCAGGGTTTTATGTGGTTTGGAACGCGGTTTGGACTCTACCGTTACGACGGCTACACGTTCAAAGTTTTCGTTTACGATGCAGGAAATTCCCACAGCCTCGACGGCATGGTTGTTAGAGCGCTGTTCAAAGATCGCGACGGTGTGCTTTGGGTCGCATGCGATCAATCGCTTAACAAGTTCGACCAGACAACGGAAACTTTTACACGCTATCCTATCCCCCTCGTCTCTCACATTACTCAAGATACTGCCGGACTGTTGTGGGCATCGACAAGGAGCGGCTTATATTGTATAGAACCAGCGTCAGGACGAATCCAACGCTATTTTCACGATCCGAATCTTCCTGCGAGCCTCAGCAGCAACGACATTGCATATTTCGGTGAGGATAAGAAAGGTAGGTTATGGGTTGCGAGTGCAGGGCATCTGGACGAATTCGATCGTAGAGCAGGGAGGGTCGCGAGACATATTATTCTACCTGATGTACCCGGTGGGTTTCAGTTTTATGAGGATCGCTTCGGCGTATTCTGGATTTTTCACGGTTCCCCTAATGCGTTATCCGCTTTTGACCGAAACACCAATACGCTAACCTATTATGCGTTTCCCAAGCACAAGCCGACAATGATGGGGGTAACGGCAATGCTGGAAGACCGGAACGGCGCCCTATGGCTTGCAACGCACGGCCTTGGTTTGCTCAAACTCGACCGAGAGCAAGGGAGATTTATACGTTATGCTAATATTCCCGCCGATCCCGAGAGTCTCCCCCAGGATAAAGTAGACGCCCTGTTGGAGGATTGGGAAGGAAATATCTGGGTAGCCCCGGGTAGAATGGCGCCCGCACTTCTTGCCACAAGGCAGCCGCCTTTTAAAAAGCTACCCAAGGCTCCCGGCAGTACGATCGAACCGTTTGTGGGCGCTCTTTACGAGGATCATCAGCGCAGTCTTTGGATCGGCACGCCCGACGCGCTCATCCGCCGTGATTACACGACCGGGCGTATTACCACCTTCCATGCCGGAGGGCCAGAAGTCGGTGCCGACGTGATCTCAATTTGTGAAGACGCTTCAGGTAATCTCTGGGTTGGCACGTACAGCCATGGGCTCCACCGTTTCGACCGGCGAACGGGCAAATTTATCAAGACATACCGGCACAATCCAGCCGATCCGCACAGCCTGAGTAACGACATTGTTATGCGTTTGTTCGTCGACCACAACGGGATCCTGTGGGCCGGCACGTCTGATGGCCTGGATCGATTCGACGCGCTGGCTGAACGTTTCATTACGTATAAATTCGAGGCGCAGAGTAGTCTACTCATCCTGGAATTGATGGAGGACCGGCAGGGCAAATTATGGATCGGAACAGAATCGTCAGGTCTTCGTCAGTTCGATCCGGCGACCGGCCAGCTCTCTATTTACCAACACGACAGGAATCGTCCGGGCACGTTGAGCGACAACCGCGTAAATTCAGTGCACTTCGATCGCTCAGGCACGATGTGGGTGGGGACTCAAAATGGGCTGGATAGATTTGATGCGCACACGGGTAGGTTCAGCGCCCTTACACAGCGGGACGGCCTCCCTGGCAACGCAGTTGGCTGCATCCTTGAAGACAAGGTCGGCAGCCTATGGATGAGCACGAACAATGGTGTCGCACGATTCAATCCTCAGTCGGGAACGTTTACGAACTTCTCAACTGCCGAGGGGTTACCGGGCCCCAACTTGACCGGCTGGGGCGCGTGCTTCCAAAGTCCGAGCGGAGAGGTGTTCTTCGGCGGGTTCAACGGCGGAACGTCCTTTGTTCCTGAAGCCGTGGCGGGTCCGTCGTCCGCACCGCGAATTGTTCTGACCGATTTCCGCTTGTTTGGTAATCCAGTAGAGATCGGAGACCATTCCGCTCTCCGAGAGTCCATCTCATATACGAGGAATTTGATTCTCCGTCACCAACAAAACGTCTTCTCGATTAGTTTCGCTGCCCTTACCTATGCCAGTCCGGCGACCAATCGCTATCGCTACAAGCTCGAGAGCTTGGAGCGCGATTGGAACGAAGTGGGAAGCGACCGGAGGCAGGCTATTTACACGACTCTACCTTCAGGCACGTACACGTTTCGCGTACAGGGAGCGACCAGGGGTGGGCCTTGGAGCGAGCCCGGTGTGGCGCTTCGCATCGAGATCCTGCCGCCTTGGTGGAATACAAGGCTGTTCCAGGCCGCCGTCGGCGCCCTGGTGCTTCTGATAACGTGGGCTGTATACCGTCAGCGCCTGAATCAGGTGGCCTATCAATTCGAGACGAGGCTTGCGGAGCGCACGCGCATCGCGCGCGACCTCCATGACACGCTGCTACAGAGCTTCCATGGGCTCTTGCCGCGTTTTCAAGCGGTTCAGAACCTGCTCCCAGGCCGCATCGCAGAGGCGCAGCAGGTATTAGAGGCTGCGCTCAATGACGCCGCTCGAGCCATTACCGAAGTACGCGATGCGGTTCAGGGGCTGCGCTCGTCTACAACCGTTACCAATGATCTGGCTAAAGCCATCGAAGTATTGGGCGAGGAACTAAGGGCACACCAAACTTCGGCGAATGGAGCCTCAACTGATTTTTCGGTAAGAGTCGATGGCACAGCCCAACACCTGCATCCGATATTGCGGGATGAAATTTACCGAATTACGGGGGAAGCATTGCGCAACGCGTTCCACCACGCGCGTGCGCGCCGGATCGAAGTGGAAATCGAGTATGATACACGGCAGGTTCGTACCCGCGTGAGGGATGATGGCATCGGCATTGATGCGAACGTGGTCAGTCAGGAAGGACGCCCGGGACACTTTGGCCTGAGGGGGATGCGTGAGCGCTCCAAGGGTATCGGCGGGCAACTGGATGTATGGAGCGAACGCGGAGCCGGCACGGAGGTGGAACTGACTATCCCTGCGTCGGTCGCCTACGGAGGTCATGTCGGCCGGCGTTTTCGCCTGTTCAAGAGCAAAGGAGAGACGACTTCATGAGCAGCGATTCGTCTCCCATCCGCGTTCTGGTGGTCGACGACCATCAGTTGATTCGCGTAGGCATCGCGACGCTTCTTCTTCCGGAATCGGATATGACAGTGGTGGGCGAAGCGTCGAACGGCCGGGAAGCGATTTCCAAATTCCGGGAATGCGACCCGGATATCACACTGATGGACCTTCAGATGCCGGAGATGAGTGGCTTTGATGCAATTCTAGCCATCCGCGACGAATTTCCGCGAGCCCGAATCATTGTGCTGACCACGTACGCTGGTGACGCCCAGGCACAACGCGCGATCAAAGCCGGCGCTCAAGGTTACCTGCTAAAAAACCTCTTGCACAAGGAACTATTGCAAACCATCCGCGCAGTCCATGCCGGGCGCAAAGCAGTGGCGGTCGAGGTCGCCGCCCAGGTTGCCGAACACACTGGCGAGGCAGGTTTGACGCCAAAAGAAATCGAGGTGCTACGGCTCATCGCCTCAGGAAATGCCAACAAAGAAATCGCCGCGCAGCTTAATATTACTGAAGAAACCGTCAAAAGCCGTGTAAAGAACATCCTTGACAAACTCGCGGCAAATGACCGGACGCACGCTGTCACCATCGGATTGAAACGAGGAATCATCGAGTTGTGATCACTCGAAAGAGTGAACATCCCAACCTGCTATTGGGGTATCGAAAGCCCGATGGACTTGATTACGCTGACTACGGGAACCTGCGCTTGCAGCGACTGTATTCTACCTTTGCACGTGGCTGGCCCGGTGCTGGCCTCTTGTGTATGCGGTTGATTGCCGCAATCGCTACATTCCACTACGTCGTAAGCGGATTCGTCTCGGATCCAAACATGTTGCGGATTCTGATCGAAGGCGTTGTTGGGCTGTTGCTTTGTGCCGGGTTGTGGACACCGATTGCGGGCAGCGCACTCTCGGTTGTTGCGTTGTGGTCCGCGTTCTCGGAACACGGCGATTTCTGGGCCCGAATCCTATTGGCCACAATGGCTGCTGCACTGGCCATGCTCGGGCCTGGCGCCTGGTCGATCGATGCTCGACTGTTCGGAAGAAAACGCCTGATTCGCGAGCGGTAGGCCCTCAAGACTTATACCTCGAAAGCGTCAGACTTGTGGCCCTCGGAACAGTGAACCGAGTTCCAACTATCCAGTCACCCCGATTCACTCGATTCGGGATTGTTGAGTGGCGCCGCTCGGCGCAGAATCGGGGTAAAGAGAGGGACGGTCGGCCGAAGAAAGACGGCCTCCGGGAAAGGATAAGCATCGTGATGCCAACAGTTGCTTCCACTCTTCATAACGTGTTCTCAAGTTGCGGTGGCCAAATAGTGAACGTCAGAAAGCAGGTAACAGCAGTCGTGCCCGTGACTGCTCCTGTTGGGACGGGGCTCGAGTTGCTGGATGCAGGCAAGACGGGAACGAAGGCGAAGGACCTGGAGGCACAGCTTCATCGCCTCGTCATAGGACAGGAAGAAGCAATTCATGAGATCGTTAGCACTTACCAGACTTATCTCGCCGGGCTTTCACCGGAGGGCC
>Ga0210406_10004088_pt1 | contig 15790 bp, 15 predicted proteins | sample IncBWC30MmetaG_FD_155454 | JGI IMG/M metagenome (GOLD analysis project Ga0210406, IMG submission 155454) | Forest soil microbial communities from Barre Woods Harvard Forest LTER site, Petersham, Massachusetts, United States - Inc-BW-C-30-M | ecosystem: Environmental > Terrestrial > Soil >... | reverse complement strand
ATTTGGGTGGGTGGGCGGGTGGGTCGAGCGCGCAAAAGCGGGCCGACCGGGTCAGCCCGCACTCCAAACGAAGAGCGGCCCGCCACGGTCGGCGGGCCCTACAAGTGTAGAGACGTTGGCTCTTTTCCGGGGCTGTTGAGTATGGATTGCCAGTCGAGGATGGCGTGCCAAAGCATGCGCTGGTCGCCGAGATTGAGAATTCGGCGAAGACGCAGGACGGAGTCAGCGCGTGGGCAGAAGGATTGCACCGGCGCTGGCAGCGGCAGCGGCAAGTTGATCGTCGCGCGTGGCGAGGGGCATGCCCAGGCGAAGCGTGAGTTCAAGATAGGAAGCGTCGTAGACGGTGATTTGATGGATATCGGCTAATTGCAACGTGGTGGTCCAGGCGAAATCATTTGTGCCCGGGTCAGTTTCGATCGGGAGACTGAGCAGTTGTTGAATTGCGGAATCCCGGTAGGCGGCGTCAATGCGTTTGCGTTTAATGCCATTTTGCAGCGCGTTGGCGATTTCCAGGCGCCAGAGCGACGGGACGGCGGCGCCTAGATCGGCGACCTGAGCGAGAAGTGCGTCGCTGGCCGCGCTATGCTCGTCAGTGTAGACCCAACTCAATGCCACGGAGGCATCGATAACGCAGATCAACGACGACCCTCGTTTATGAGTTCTTTGATCGTCGCGTCATCGATGTGCAGGCCCTTACGCATCTTCTTAATGTTTTCCACGGCTTGGCGGGCGGCTTCGCGGTCGAAGGGCTTCTGGATCGGGGCGAGACGGGCGACCTGCCTGCCATGGCGCGTGATGATGATTTCTTCGCCGCTTTCGGCGAGGTCGAGGAGATGGGCGAGTTTGTTCTTGGCTTCGAAAGCGCCTATTTCTTTCATCATGGGACCCTTAGATACAGCTAGCTGTAATCTAGCTGTATTAGTTTACCAGATCCTCGGACTTTGTCTATGAGAACCCCGATTGAAGGAATTGGGCAAACCGCCGCGGGAAGCCAAACGCCTGCCAAGAAAGGCGCCCGCTTCGGAAAGCGGCCGCTACACAAACGGGAGAAAACCCAAGAGCACAGGCAGGAGTGCCTGTGCCACAGGCTTTAGTCCAGCGTGGTGACGGCGTTGCGCTCGGAACGGCGGCGGTGGAGATAGTGCATGGCGATGTTCAGGTAGATTTCGCCGCAGGGGGTTTCGATGCAGAGGACCATGGCTTCAGTGTCGGTGCTGCCGCTGAGGCCTTCCTCGCTCATGTGAATTTCGGGCGGAAACACTTTGAAGCGGAAACCCTGGTCGTTGAGAAGGGTGACGCTGTTGCCGATGACCATGTTGGCGAGTTCGCAGACGGTTTCACGGATAACTTGTTCGCTTTCGGGCAGAGCCGCGCCGGCGAGCTGGCTGGCGACCCTCATGGCGACGTCCGGAGCAAGATCGAGAATCACGCGGCCTTCAATATCTCCCTTGATGGCGATGAGGGCAGCGACGCCTTTGCGGCGATAGGTGTCCTCGTCCATCGAGAGGTCCGCGATTTTCGTGGGAGCCTGCAAGGCTTCGGCGAAAACCGCGTCGGCGGCATTAATGAAAGGCTGGATGAGTTCCATTCTCATATTTGATGCTCCCCCGCGAGAGCAACGGGCGCGCCCGCGGCATTTGGATCGTCACCGAGAACGTAGCGAAGAATTTCGTAGAGGACTTCGGGCTTAACGGGCTTCTGGACAAAATGTTTGGCGCCCTTTTGCAGCGCGGCCAGAATGTTTTCCTGGTAGCCCACGGAGGAGACCATGATGATGCGGGCGTCGGCGTGTTGCCGCACGATGCGTTCGACCGCCTCGATGCCCTCCATCTGGGGCATGGTGATGTCCATGAGAACGATATCGGGCTTGATGCGGTTGAATTCGGCGATGGCAGTGAGGCCGTCGCCGGCCTCACCGGCAACTTCACCGCCGAAGAGCTCGATCATCTTCATGATGTTCTTGCGCGCGAAGACGGAATCGTCCACCACAAGATAACGGACCGGCTGGTGGTCCTTGCGAAGTAGAGGCGCGAACTGTGGCATAAACATCTCCTTTTGCTCCGGGGCCCCGTCAGGCCCGCGGAGTTGAAGCTGGAACCTTTTCACCTTTATCGGGTTTCTCCGAAGTGTCCTGCTTGTCCGAGCCGCTGCGATCGGAGCCGTAGTGGCTGATGAGGTGCGCGCCCAAAGTTTCGAGCGGCAACACCTTCTGAACGTATCCCTTCACCATGGCGGCTCGCGGCATTCCACTGACGACGCAAGTTTCTTCGCTTTGGGCGATGGTCATGCCACCGGCGGCTTTGATGGCGCCGATGCCCTCGGCGCCGTCTTCGCCCATTCCCGTCATGATGATGCCGACGGAAGTGAGGCCGAATTCCTGGGCGACGGAATGAAACAAAACATCAGCGGATGGACGATGGCCATTGATGGGAGGCGTGTCCGAGAGGACAACCATTTCACCACGAGGCATGCGGCGCACCATCATGTGGCGGTTACCGGGACAGATCAGGACGCGGCCGGCGACGAGCAGGTCGCCGGACTTGGCTTCGTGCACATCGAGAGCGCAGCATTCATCGAGGCGGCGCGCGAACATGTCCGTAAAGCCTTCGGGCATGTGTTGAACGACGACGAAGGTCGCCGGGAAATCCGCGGGAAACTGAGTGAGCAGATATTGAAGCGCATTGGGGCCACCCGTGGATATGCCGATGGCAATCACGCGATTGGGCGGAATGGCCGGGCGCGAACGCTTGTTGGAAGAAGGAGGAGCTTCGAGAACCGTCTTAGGAATGGACTTGCGGCCGCCGGCGCGCTTGGCAACTTTAATTTTCTCGGCGAGCTGAAGAGCGACCGGCTCCAGATTGCCGGCGGCAGCGTCTCTGGGCTTGGCGACAAAATCGATCGCGCCGAGGGCAAGCGCCTTAAAGGTGGAATAGGCGCCTTCCTTGGAATGGGTGCTGAAGACGATGACGGGCAGAGGAGCGCTGCGCATGATCATGCGCAGGGTTTCAAGGCCGTCCATGCGCGGCATTTCCAGATCGAGGGTGACAATGTCCGGCTGAAGCTCCGTGATTTTGCGGAGAGCGAAAGCGCCGTCCATTGCGGTGCCGACAACTTCGATATCCGGATCGCGTTCGAGGATCAACGGAATCAGCTTCCGCATGAGCGCGGAGTCGTCAACGACCAGTACTCGGACTCGTTCCTTCATGCGATGGCTCCGAGAGACAGGGATCGAGAAAGCCGGGAAAGGATTGCCGGAACGTTGAGAATCAGGACCACTGTGCCGTCTCCGAGAATGGATGCGCCGCTGACGAGATCGCTGGAAACGATTTCACCGGGAAGGGCCTTGATAACGAGTTCTTCCTCGCCGACCAGGCTGTCTACCACAAGGCCAAAGCGCTTTTCGGCGAGACCGATCACGACGACGAAATTCTTGGTTTTCCTGGAGCTGGACGCCTCGACAGGATGAATGCGGTTGAGCTGGTTGAGGCGGACGAGCGTCAGAATCTGATCGCGCAACCGCAACACTTCGCGCTGGTCCACTTTGTGGATTTCCTGATCCTGAATGCGCGTAATTTCCACCACGGCGGAAAGCGGAACGGCGAACAGGCGGCCGCCTACGCGGAAGAGCAGGGTTTGAATACTGGCGAGCGTGAGTGGAACCCGGAGCTGGATGCAGGTGCCACTGTTTTTGCCGGAGCTGACGTGGACCGTGCCCTTGAGGCGATCGAGAACGGTGCGGACGACATCCATGCCGACGCCGCGGCCGGAAACCTCGGTGACTTCGGTGGCGGTGCTGAAACCCGGTTCGAAGATCAGGTTCATGACGTCCTGATCGGAGAGGCGAGCCGAGTCTTCGAACTTGATCACGCCGCTGCGAATGGCGTGTTCGCGGATGTTGTTGAGATCGATGCCGCGGCCGTCGTCTCGTATTTCGATGATGACTTGCGTGCCCTGATGATGGGCGTTGAGAGAGATGGTGCCGCGGGCGGGCTTGCCGGCTGCGAGGCGTTCGTCCGCGGCTTCGATGCCGTGGTCGACGGCGTTGCGAACGAGGTGCGTGAGCGGCTCGGAAAGCGCGTCGAGAATGCCCTTGTCGAGATCGGTGTGCTCTCCGGAGACTTCGAGGGCGACATCTTTGCCGCAGAGTTTGGCGATATCGCGAACGACGCGAGGAAAGCGGCGGAAGAGCTGTTCGACGGGCACCATGCGGATTTTGAGCACGCACTTGTGAAGTTCGTCGAGGACGCGGGACTGGAACGCGAGGGCTTCGGCGAGCTTGCCGCGAACCGGGTCTCGGGCGTGATGGACGTCGAATTCCGTAAGCGTGCGGTGGAGCATGGACTTGCCGATGATGAGTTCACCGACAAGGTTCATGACCGCGTCGATGCGCGCGGCGTCAACGCGGAGCGAACTTTCGGAAACAGTCGCGACCGCGGAAGCTCCGTTGGCCTGGGTGGAAGACGCCGGGCCGGGAACTTCGGCGGCACGAGAAGAAATCTGGGCGGCCTGCGCTTCGAGCAATTCACCGAGGAGTTCGTGTTCGGAAGACTCCGCGTGTTCCGCGGCCACGATGCGGACTTCGGAGACAACCGCGGGAATCTGGCAACGATGGGAAATATGCTCGATGGGATGCTTGCTGGAAATGGAGGCTTCGACAATTTCGACGGAGGCAGCGGCGAGATTGTCCTCGGGGCGCAGGGCGATGACCGTCCCGCAGGTGTGGAGAACGTTGCGGATCAACTGGAAGGCCGCGGCGCGCATGGCGCTGGCCGGATCGACACGCAGGGCGATGTTGAACACGTTGTCGCCACGAAGGAGCGCTTCGGAGATCATCAGGCGTTCGTACTCGCTCCAGTCGAAACGCGCGGGGATGGAGCCGGCGGCGGATTTCATCGAGGGCTGTGGGCCCTGGGCAGACTGAAGGAGTTGCTGGATTAAAACGCGCAAGGGAGCGGCTGTCGGAGGCTCCGCGTCTTTTTGATAGGCGCTGAGCATGCCTTCGAAGGTGTCCACGGCGGAGAGCACGACTTCGGCGAGTTGCTGGCCATGGGAAAGCCCGATTTGGGGAGAGAGAATGTCTTCGAGTTCGTGAGCAATTTCACTGAGCTTCGAGAAACCGCAGGCGGCGGAATCTCCCTTGAGCGTGTGAATGGCGCGGCGGACGCTGCGAATTAATTCCTCGTCCGCAGGACGCTTTTCGAGCTGAAGACCGGCATCGTTAATGGTCTGGAGAAGCTCGCCGGCACTCTCAAAGAAGAGAGCGCGAAGCTCCGCACCCCTTTCGTCGGGCAGGAAGCTCAAGAATTCACCTCGATGCGCTTGTAGGCGGTGCCATTATTTTCATGAAACATCTTGAATTTCTGGGTGAGGCCGAAAAGACTTTCGGCGTGGCCGACGAAGAGGAAGCCGCCGGGATTCAGGCAATGCCAGAATTTTTCGATCAGGCGCTTCTGCTCAGCTTCATCGAAATAGATCATGACGTTGCGACAGAGAATGATGTCGTTGCGGCGCGGGAGAAACTCGGTTTTGAGATTGTGGAAGTCGAACTGGACAAGCTCCTTGAGCTGGGGCTTGACCGCGTATTTGTCACTGGACTTTTCGAAATAGCGGAGACGGGTGGTGTAATCCACCGGCTCCATCTGGAGTTCGTTGAAGAGCCCCTCCTGGGCGGAGCGGAGACTGGCGTAGCTGATGTCCGAAGCGACGATTTCGAGCTTCCACGGCGGCGGAATCAGTGGCTTTGGCGAAGGCATTTCGAACGGCAACGGATTGCGCAAGTAGTAGTAAGCGAGCGCGTCGCAGATGAGGATGGCGACGGAGTAGGCTTCCTGGCCGGTGGAGCAACCGGCGCTCCAGACGCGGAGATTCCAGTCGCGGCGCTCCTGCTTGTGGCGAAGAATTTCCTCGAGAACGGATTTTTGGAGAAGGTCGAGTTGCGGCCGGTTGCGGAAAAAACTGGTTTCGTTGACGGTCAGATTTTCAAGAAGCAGGGCAAGCTCGGCGCGGCCTTCGCGGCTGGTAAGCAGGCGGTAGTAGGCGTAAAAAGAATCGAGCTGGCAAGCCTTCAGGCGGCGCTGCAGGCGGTCTTTCAGGAAATGCGAGCGGCGCTCATCGAAAAACATGCCGCATTCCTGGTACACCAGGGTCTGAAGCAGCTTGAGTTCGGCTTCGGTAAGCTGAATTTGAACGGTGATCGTGCCCATGTTGCGTTTTGGGGAAAACCGAAGCGACGGCGACGCGGCTAGGCGTTACCTTAATGTCGCGACGGGTTCCACGGCCTCCTCGAGCTTCCGGTATTCGGGCTGGCGCAGAAGCCGGGCAATGTCCAGGAGGATGATGAGGCGCCCCTTGAGTTTGCCGACTCCCGTCACATAGTTGGATTCGCTGTCTGCAAACACGGAGCCTGGGGCTTCGATTTCAGAAGGCGGAATTTTCAGCACTTCCGAAGCGGAGCTAACGATCAAGCCGATCAGCTTGTTCTCCAACTCGACGACGAGAATGCGATTTTTCTTGTCGGGCTGCGCCGGCGCGCTGCCAAAGCGTTTGCGAAGGTCCATCACCGGAATAATTTTCCCGCGAAGGTTGATTACACCCTCGATGAGGTCCGGGGCGCTGGGAACCGTGGTGATTTCCGGCACCCGGACAATTTCCCGGACAGAGGCGATTCGAACACCGTAGGTTTCACTACCGATTCGAAAGCCGACGATTTGGAGCTCTTTCTCCATTCAGGTTTCTCCGCCTCAGGAACGTGCCAGTTCGGCGTATTCGAGTTCGCCGGATTCACGGGATGCCGCGGAGGAACGCCGGCTCAGCGGCGCTTCGCGGCGAGAACGCGATTGGGTAGCGCGATCGATGACGAAACGATCCATCGTGTCCAGCAGGTTGCGGGAAAGCTTGAGCATCTGTTCGGCGGCGGCGGAAAGCTCGGTGGAACTGGAGGCCGACTGCTGAACGAGCTCGCGCATCTTGTCCATGGCGCGGACCACGGCTTGCGCGCCGGAAGCTTGTTCCTCGACGGCGGAGCTGATCTCCTGGGTGATTTCCGTGAGGCGGTTGGTGGCCTTGGCGATCTGAGAGGAGCCGACGGACTGTTCGTTGGTGGCCGCGCCGATCTCCTGGGAAAATTTGTAGACTTCGGTGACGACGTCGGAAATCTTGTGGAGAGCGCTGCCCAAATCATTGCCGAGGCTGAGGCCTTCTTCGACGATGCGGGTGCTGTGCTCCATGTTTTCGACGGCCTGGCGAGCCTCACGCTGGATGCTCTGGATCAGGTCGGCAATTTCCTTGGTGGATTGCGTGGACTTTTCGGCCAGCTTGCGGACTTCGTCGGCGACGACCGCAAAGCCGAGGCCATGCTCGCCGGCGCGCGCGGCTTCGATAGCGGCGTTCAATGCGAGCAGGTTGGTCTGTTCGGCGAGGTCGTCGATGACTTCGATGATCTTGCCGATGTCGTCGGCGCGATGGCCGAGAATGTTGATGATTTCCGCGGAGGACTGGATGGCCTTGTTGGTGCGGTTCAGGCCGTCGGTGGTCTTCTCCATGGTCTGGATGCCGGTGAGGACTTCCTCGCGCGAACGATTCGCGATATCGAGAAGAACCTTGGCGGTATCGGCGACGCGCTGGATCGAGGTGACCATCTGGTCGATGGAGGCGGAAGTTTCCGCGACGCTGGAAGCCTGCACCTGAGTGTTCTTGACGACGTTCTGCACGTTGATGCTCATCTCGTGCATGGTGCTGGTAACTTCCTCAATGGCGGAAGAGGCCTGGACGCTGACCTTGGCGGATTCATCCGCGGCGCCCGCGACCTGATTGGAGCCGGCGGAAACCTGCGAAGCGCTGTCGCGCGTGGAGCGAACGATTTCCTGCAAACCGTGAGACATCCGGACGAAGGCATTGCCGAGCGTATCGCGCTTGGAACGCGGCGTGACTTCGACGGCGAGGTCGCCTTCGGCGACGGCCATGGAGACGCTGGCCATTTCCTTCAGGTACGCGACCATGTTGTTGAAGGTGGTGGCAAGGGCGCCGATTTCGTCGTTTCGGTGGATATCGATGTTCTGGTCGAGGTCGCCGGAGTTGCCGATTTCCTGGGCGACAGTGATGAGGTGCTGTAGCGGCTCGGTGATGGACTTGGCGGTTCGGAACGCCTTAATGGATCCAAAAGCGATCGCGAAGATCGTGCCGATAACCACAATGCCGAAACTTGCCCTGCTGGCGATGGAGGCGGTGGACTCAGACTGGTTAAGCGCCTTGCCGATATCGGTATTGGCCTGATCAAGAACCGTGGAGGATTTGGTGAGCCACGACGCAGGATCCTTCTGCAGGTAAAAAATCTGCAAGTCAGAGACGGTGGCATCGCCGGAATCAACTTGGTGACGCTTGGCCAGAAGAGGCTTGGCGAAGTTGTCGGCCCAACTGGATTCGGTGCTTTCCACCTGAATGAGTGCAGTGTGCAGGAATTCGTTGCTAGTCTTGGACTCGCCCTGCTTCACGATGTCGGCGAGCTCGGAGAAGCCGCGATTGACCTTGTCTTCGTCACGCGGATCGCCGCTGAGCAGGAAATTATTGAGATTCAGGCGATTCTGCATGATCTGGTACCGGACGGACTCGATGGTCCGCACACTGTCCAAAGTGCTGGCGGCTTCGCTGCTGGCGGAGCTAGCCTTCCAGATCGAAAGGCTATCGACGATGAGGAGAACTACGAGAATCCCCAGAATCGTCCCAAAGCTCCGAATAAGTTGCTGCTTGATGGTCATTGCGTCACTTCCTCCACACCCCAAATCAAAACCAGGTAGCAAACGATTGAGCGAAAAGGCGGGCCCGATTAGCCCGCATTACTGCCTGAAGTCGAACTCGACCATCTGCGTCGTCTCTTCCGCCGCGGTGTCGAATTTCCACTCCTTGATCGCGTCCTGGCAAGCCTGGACAAGCACCGGGTGGCCGCCGACGGCGCGGGAAGACTTCACATGGCCATCGGGTGCAATAACAACTTCAAGCTTTACTTTGCCGGAGATGTTCATCCGGCGAGCCAGTTCCGGAATCGCCGGAGCGACTTTCGTTTTAACCTTGCGCTTGCCCTCTTCGACGGTAGTCTGAGCGAACGCCAACGAGACGGCGAACAGAGCCGTAGCGGTGACGGCGAGCATTTTCTTGCTCCACGTGAATCCCATTTGAGCCACACCCTCCTCAGGTGGGAAAGTACCCCACGCGGGAGAAGGCAAGTCCAATGCCAAGATTGCGGCGTGGGAGTGGTTCCAAGAAAAATTGCGCTCGAGGATGCTAACTGCTTTTGATTTAGGGAATTGGAGGGAGAGAAGAAACTGAAGCAGTGCGGCGCGGTCGGCGAAAATGTCTCATCGCGGGTGAGGAATCAAGCGTTGGGTCTCACGCTGAGACGTTGGGCAGAGAACGCGAGAGAGGCGAGGTAACGAATGCGTGTCAGCGGGAGGAAGTTCCATTGACTCAGAATGAGATGGCTGAGTAGCGTGGAAGCGCGTGGTTTCTTAAATTGAGACGCGCAGAGCCCCTAAGCCCCTATGCGTGAACCGAAGAGTATCCCTGCGCGCCGCCCCGCGGCTGCCTCCGGCCGGAAAACCGCCGGACGGCCGAAGCACGACTATTCCAAAGAATTGATGGAACTGGTGGTGGAAGCCGCGAATTCGCGGGTGCTGCCGGAATTTCTGCGCGGATTTGCCCAGCGGTCCGCGAAGATGCTGGATGCGGAGTGGGCCGGCGTAGGCGAGATCGTGGGAAGCCGCGTGGAAATTTACTCGCGCCGGCCGGATTATCCAACAAACGAAAAAGAGCGCGAGTGGCTGGTGCAAGGCCTGCGACAGAAACGCCCCGGACTGGAAGTGCTTCCGCTGAAGCGCACGGGCCAACATATTGCGTTTTACCCGATTTATGCGAGCGATGGGGAGCTGATGGGGACGCTCTCCATGATCCGAAAAGCGGCGGCCTTTTCGCGGGCCGAGCAAAAACTTTTGGCGGCGCTTGCGAGCCACGCAGCGCTATCGATGGAAAAGGTGCGGCGGTTTTCGCAACTGGAGCGTTCGAAAAAGCAGTGGGTTGAGGACATTGACGCCATCAGCGATTACATCGCGGTGCACGACCATGCGTGGAAGATTGTGCGGACAAACCGGTCGTTGGCGACCGAGCTTGGAATTCCGCCGGCGGCGCTGGTGGGCGAGCCGATCAGCGGCCTGCGGCATATTGCGGAAACGGGCAGCGCCCTTCCCTGCCCCTTTTGCCGCGACACGCGGGAAGCGCGGGAAGAGTACATAGCGACCAGCGCGGGGCGGGCGTTTCTGGTGTCGACGTCGCGAACGCGGGGTGCGACCGAGGAAGAATCGCGAACGATTCACGTCCTGAAAGATATTACGGACCGGCGAGAAGCGGAGAGAAGGTATCGAGAGCTGTTTGACAGTATCCAGGAAGGATTGTTTTTTGCCACGCCCGAGGGCCAGTTCCTGGACGTGAATGATGCGCTGGTGCGGATGCTGGGGTATGAATCGGCGGAGGAGTTATTGCGCTCGGACGTCAGCGCACATCTCTATCCCACGCCAGCGGCGAAAGAGCGCCTGGTGAGCGCGATCGCGGAGCGGGGGGCGCTGCGGAATTATGAAGAGACGCTGCGGAAGAAGGATGGAGGGCTGCTGCACACGATGCAGAATATCAGCGCGGTGCGCGATGCGCTGGGCAACGTGGCTCAGATTCGCGGATTGATGCTGGATGTGACGGAGCAGAAGATGTTCCAGTCACAACTGCAGCGGGAGCGCGATTTCAACCAGAAGATTCTGAATACGACGCAGAGCATGATTCTGGTGCTGGATACGGCGGGGCTGATCAGCTACGCGAACCGGCGGTGCTATGAAGCGGGCTATCGCAAGGACGAACTGATCGGGCACCGGCTGGTGGAGTGGGTGGAAGGTTCGCACCAGAAGGATTTCGAGGGCGCGCTGCAAACTACGGCGCACGGGCAGCAGGTGGACAATCTGGAATTGCGGGCGCGCCGGGCGGATGGTTCGCTGGGACATTTCTCGATCAGCCTGAGCCCGATGCGCGACGAAGCGAACCAGGTGAACAGCGTGGTGGTGGTGATGACGGACATCACGGATGCGGCGCTGTTGCAGGCGAAATTGGCGCACGCGGAGAAGATGGCGACCATCGGGCGACTGGTGTCCGGCGTGGCGCATGAAGTGAACAATCCGCTGGCGGCGATTCTGGGATTCACGGACCTGCTGCTGGAAAATCCGGAGATGCCGGCCGCGGCGCGCGAAGATTTGCAAATTATTTTGCAGGAGACACAGCGGACAAAAGAGATCGTGCAGGATTTGCTGAGCTTTGCGCGGCAGCGGCCGACACAGAAGGAACCGGTGAACGTCAACGCCGTATTGCGCCAGACGATCAAGCTGCGGAGCTACGATTTTTCGAGCCACGGCGTGGAAGTGAGCGAAGATTTCGAAGCGAATCTTAGCCCTACGCTGGGGGACGCGCAGCAGTTGCAACAGGTTTTCCTGAACATTCTGAACAACGCCTACGATGCGATCCAGGAGTCGGGGAATCACGGCCGCATCCGGATCCGCACGCTTCGCGCGGAAGACGACATTGAAGTGGCGTTTATGGACAACGGGACGGGAGTGGTCGACCCGGAGCGCATTTTCGATCCGTTCTTTACGACCAAGCAGGCGGGGAAAGGCACCGGGCTTGGGCTGAGCATCTGTTACGGCATCGTGCGCGCGCATGGCGGAGAGATTCTTTGCTGGAACAATGAAAGCGAGAGCGGGAGCACGTTTGTGGTGCGGCTGCCGGCGGCGACGGAGACGTCTTTGGCGGCGGCCGTGAAAGAGGCGGGGCGATGACGGCGACCGCCATGCCGCGGTCGGCTGCCGTTATCCTGGTGATCGAGGACGAGCCCTCGGTGAGCGCTTTTGTCCGAGCGGCGCTGGAACGCCGGGGATACAAGGTCGTGCAAGCGTCCTCGGGAGCGGCGGGCTTGCAGCAATTGGAAGCGAGGTCTTTTGCCGGTGTGATTTCCGACATTCGAATGCCGGGCAGCATCAACGGCGCCGACGTGCATGAATGGATTCGCAAGAACCAGCAGCACATGGCGAGCCGGCTTATTTTGATCAGCGGAGACACGGCGAACAACGAGACGCAACAATTGCTGGCTTCCAGCCAGACACCTTGCCTGGAGAAGCCATTTCGGGTTCAGAAACTGATTTCGATAGTGGAGAAAACTTTCGGGAAACCATGAGCGACGATCTGAAAATTAAACTGTTGGTGGTTGACGACGAGCAGAGCATCCGGCGCCTGTGCATGACGATCGGGGGATCGCTGGGATTTTTGTGCCAGGAGGCGGAGAGCGCGGAGGCGGCGGCCACACGCGTGGAAACGGACCCGCCGGACCTGGTGCTGACGGATTTGAAGCTGCCCAATCTGACCGGCGTGGAGCTTTTGAAACAGATCAAGGCGGCGCTGCCTCGGGCAGAAGTGGCGATCATGACGGGGCACGGCTCGATCGAATCCGCGGTGGATGCGATGAAGCTGGGAGCCTACGACTACATCGAGAAGCCGTTTCGCGTGGAAAAGATGCGCCTGCTGCTGCAGCGCATGGCGGACAAGGTGCGGCTGGTGAACGAGAATGCGTTTCTGCGCGAGCGCGTGAACACGGAAGAAAACCTGGACGGAATCATCGGGAGTTCGGCGGGGATGCAGGATGTGCTGCGGATGATTTCGCGATTGAAGGATACGCGGACCCCGGTGCTGATTTCCGGGGAGAGCGGCACGGGGAAAGAACTGGTGGCGAGGGCGATTCATTTTCGCGGAGCGCTGGCGCAGATGCCGTTCGTGGCCGTGGATTGCGGCGCGCTGGTGCCGACGCTGATGGAAAGCGAAATGTTCGGCTACGAGAAGGGCGCATTTACGGGCGCGACGAAGACGAAAGCGGGATTGTTTCAAGCGGCCAACGGGGGAACAATTTTCCTGGACGAAATCGGCGAATTGCCGCTGGAGATGCAGGCGAAGCTGCTGCGCGTGCTGCAGGAAAAAGAGGTGCGGCCTGTCGGAAGCAACGACCGGATCAACGTGGACGTGCGGGTGATGGCGGCAACGAACCGCGACCTGGAATCGGCGTACCGCGCCGGGACTTTCCGGAAGGACCTCTATTTCCGGTTGAACGTGGTGACCGTGCACATTCCGCCGCTGCGCGAGAGGCGTTCGGATATTCCGGTGCTGGTTCACCACTTCCTGAACCGCTACGCGCCGAACGGACATTTGCAGGTGACTGCCGCGGCGATGAAGAGCTTGCTGCAATACGAGTGGCCGGGCAACGTGCGCGAACTGGAAAATTGCATCGCGAGGGCGGTGACATTGGGCGACCACCAGGTGATGGACGTGAAGGACTTGCCGCCGGCGATCCGAACCGAGCAGCCGGCGGGCGGCGAAAGTATGGAGAGTTCGGACGCCGCTTCCATTTCCACCACGGCGCTGGCGGAAATGGAACGCATGACGATCCTGCGCGTTTTCGAGCAAGCGCACGGAGACAAGGCGCTGGCTGGAAAAATGCTTGGCATCAGCCGGGCAACACTCTACCGGAAGCTGAAACGCTACAACATTGGACTGCGCGGTGACGAAAAAGAGGAAGAGATGGGAGCGGCCGCGGGAGAGATGTAGCAAGGAAGAGTCTCAAAGCGAGAGACGGATCGCCAAGAAAAGCTGAGACGAGAACGTTTCAGCGTGAGACATCCAATTGGCTGCCGGAATTCGGGAAAATCTTAAGCCTTCTCCTTTCTTGAAGTTGCAAATCACAAAAGCCTGAACGTTTTTGGCGCTCGGCGTGCAATTCCCTGCTTGGGACATTGTGTCCGGGTTCGCCTTACGTGTGTATCTGCGCGTGGCGAGACTCCGGAAGAGCCAAGAAAGCTGTCGGATTAACGGGGCAGAACCAAGTAATGGCGCTGACTACAGACGAACGAGGATGTGCGGAGCAGTTGGCACGCTTTTTTCCAAACCTTCCCGGTGTGCGAATCCCGGTACGAATCGCGCCGCTGAGGGCCGGAAGTTCGCCGGCGCGGATACAGGAAACCGTGGTGGTGGAATACGGCTCGGAAGAGTACGCAATTTTCTTGAGCACGCTGCCACTGGAATTCGCGGATCGGGTACGCATTTCGGGCGACGGAGGGGGGCATTCGGCAGAGGCCACCGTGATTGCATTGCAGTATCACGAAGGGCGCAAAGCGGTCGCGATACGCTTTGTGGAAGGCCGCTGCGAATGGATGAGGCAATCGTGAATAAAACGATGACTACATTAAATTTGCAGGCTCCGGCAAAGGCGGACGAGGCAAAGCAAGGGCAGTGGGAGGAATTGCGCTCGGTCTTCCCGATTTACGTGGCGCTTGCCAAGCAACTGCAGCTGGAAATTCCCATCGCGCAGAACAAGCGGATTTTACCCGAGAGAGTCGATCCGGAACTTTTCGGCCAGATTCAGAAGTGGTTGGAAGTGATGGATCAGCAGGTGCTGGTGCACCAATTACGCCACCTGCTGCAGATGACGACGCTGAACGCAAGCGAAAGCGGCTTGCGGGCGCTGATTATGCGGCACCTGCGAAAGCCGGCAAAGACCACGGTAGACCGGGACAAAGCCGATTTCCTGCTGGTGCAGTATTTCGCGCTGACCGCACCGCCGAAAATTTACCACAAACAGATTGAGCTTGGGGATGTGGCGAACGTGCTCCGGCCGGTTTTTGGCGAAGTGGATTCGACGCCATTGCCCTGGTGCGAACCGCTGGAGAACATGATTCACGCGCTACGCGGATTCAAGAGCCTGCGGGACATGCTGCAGACGAATTTCATCGAGCAGGGGCGCCGGGTGAAAGAGAGCTCGGGCGGGATGTTTTACGATCCCTCGGCGATGCTGGCGTTTATCCGTTTCAATTTCCTGATGCGGCGGACGCTGATCGAGCTGATGCACGCGGACCTGATATTCATCCGCGCCGGCCTGATTAATTTACAGCATGCCGGAGCGAAGACCATCGAATGCCATAGCGTCGGATTGGGGAAAGCGGAGCCGATCGATAAGTTGCAACGACTGACAGACGAGTGGAAGCAGCCTTTCCAGAAGGAATATACGGAACGCACGGTCAATCAGGCTTTCGAGAAATTGCTGGGCTTGCGCGCGGATGTGGAGCGAGCGGTGGAAAAGGTCATCGGCAAAACGGCTTCCACCCCGGTGGCGCCCGAGCCGGAAGCACCCACCAAAAGGAGTACATCAAGCGCCCCAGCAGCTGTAGCTTCTCCCAAATCGAAGGAAAAGCCCGAGACTGCAGCCGCAAAACAGGCGGAGATTGCCGGGCCCGCGTTGGATTTTGAAACCTGCATGGAACAGATCTGGGAGCAACTGATATCCGCCCCGCCTTCCCGGGGACGTTCCATGACCACGGTGAAACTTGGCGTGGTGAGGTTGTTGATGTCTTCCTGGGAAGTGGCGGCGTTCGTAAGCGAGGACGGGCCAGCGGCGGAAGATTTGCGGCGCGCGGTGGTGGCGCGGGCACTGCTGACGTCGAACCTGGAGCGGGCCAAGGAAACGGGAAACGCCACGGGGCTCGACCGGGCGCTGACGATCGCGCGGGTGGAAGTCTCGCGCCTGCAAGAGCGGGTGGAAGCGGCGAAACAGGCGAAGGATACGGAAGCGGCGGTGAATCTGGGAATCAGCACGAAGCGGCTTCTTTCGGCGCTGGACGAGTCCGAAAAGCTTTAGTCCCCCCGTTGCGGGGTGGGGCAGGCGAGAAACCGG
>Ga0210406_10004087_pt1 | contig 15794 bp, 13 predicted proteins | sample IncBWC30MmetaG_FD_155454 | JGI IMG/M metagenome (GOLD analysis project Ga0210406, IMG submission 155454) | Forest soil microbial communities from Barre Woods Harvard Forest LTER site, Petersham, Massachusetts, United States - Inc-BW-C-30-M | ecosystem: Environmental > Terrestrial > Soil >... | reverse complement strand
CTTGCCGCTTCCGTCTTCGATCCATTGGTCTTCGTCAGCGTCTGCTCAATGATCCTTCGCTCCCAGGACGCGAGCGTGCTGCGCAAGTGAAATTCTTCCGGCAGCGACGCTCCATTAAACACGGGAGGACCGGATTCTGCGTCTGTCTCATCCTGTAGAACCTCCGGTAAATCAAACCAGAGTATCTCCGGGCCGCTCGTCAAAATGCAGGCCCGCTCCAGTAGGTTGCGGAGTTCTCGCACATTGCCAGGAAAGCTGTAGGACATGAGTTGCTGCAGTGCATCCGGATGAAGTGCACGCTTTGTTGTTTTTAGGTCGCTTGCTATCTGATGCAGCAGGAATTCCGCGATCTCAGGAATATCTGTGATCCTCTCGCGCAAAGGTGGAACCGCCACAGGCACAATGGCGAGCCGGTAGTAAAGGTCTTGCCGGAAGTTTCCTTCCTGCACTTCCTTCCTCAGATCGCGGTGCGTTGCCGCCAGCACGCGGACATCGACATCCCGCGCAGCCGTAGAGCCAACGCGGGTGATCTTTCCTTCCGCCAGAACGCGCAGGAGCTTGGCCTGGGCCGCGGCGGACATCTCTCCCGCCTCATCCAGGAAAAGCGTCCCCTGGTGTGCCGCTTCAAAGAGTCCATGACGTATCTTGTCGGCTCCGGTAAATGCGCCTCGCTCATGCCCAAAGAGTTCGCTCTCCAGCAGCGTCTCGGAAAAGGCGGCGCAGTTGACACTAATGAGCGGCTTGTTCGTTCGCGTACTATTTTTGTGGATCGCTCTTGCAACGAGTTCCTTGCCTGTGCCCGTTTCTCCGGTTATCAGCACCGTCGCTTCAGTAGGTCCCACCCGCGAGATGAACTGGCGCAACTTTGCGACAGGTACACTGCTCCCCCTGATCTCCGATTGCCCTTCAAGCCTGCCGACGGTATTGCGTAACAGATGGTTTTCGCGCTGCAATGAGGCCCACTCCGCCGCACGATGAACAACTGCCCGCAGGTTGTCGGAAGAAAAGGGCTTGGTCAGAAAGTCGAACGCGCCACTGCGCATCGCGTCGACCGCGAGTTCAACTGTGCCATAGGCAGTCAGCATGACCACCGCAGTTGATGGTTCCGATTGCTGAATTGCTTTGAACACTTCCGAACCTTCGCCATCAGGCAGTTTCTGGTCGAGCAGAACGACTTCGAAATCGTTGCCATTAACTGCCCGCAACCCTTCTTTGACAGTTGCGGCTTCCACTAGAACGTGTCCGTCCTGCCTGAGGTTTGCTGAAAGCACCTTGCGCATATTGGGTTCATCTTCAACAATGAGAACTCTAGCCATGCCGAGGCTCCGTATAGGGGCGCGATTGCACTATCACCTCGTTATTGATCGAAGGAAGACTAACCGTGAAGACGATGTGGTCGGGCTTGTTCTGCTCGAGATACAGTTCGCCATGGTGCCTGTCTACGATGCTTCTGGCGATTGCAAGACCGAGACCGGTTCCACCTTCTTTCGCGGTAAAGAATGGCTCAAAGATATGATCTGCGACGCGGCGTGGGATCGCAGGACCGGCATTTTCAATCCTGATCTGAAGAGCCTCTCTGGACTGCTTTACGACGGCAATCAGAATGCTCCCGCTTTGCGGCGATGCTTCAATGGCGTTGCGCATAAGGTTCAGAAGTACCTGCTGCAACTGGCCTTCATTGCCATAGACGCAACAGGTATCGCACATCTTGACTTCAATTTGTAGATCCTTCTGGAGGGCCTGCGGCTGAACAATGGAAACGATGTAGCCAACTAGCGCTGTTGCATCGAGTTGTTGAAAGGAGGCGTTTCCTGGCCGGGCGTACGAGAGAAAATCGGTAGTTAGTTTTTCCAGTCGCTTCGCTTCCATTCCAGCGATCCGCGACATCTCTTCCCGCTCCTTGGGGGAAAAAGATGCTGAGGCAGCGGTCTCAAGGGCGCTGGAGATGATGGCGACAGGATTTCTAATTTCATGAGCGACCGCGCTGGCAAGCCGTCCTATCGCTGCTAGTTTCTCTTCTTCAATAAGCTTGCCGCGCGTCGCTTCCAGATCATCGAGCTGCTGACGAAGCTGCTCTTCGCGATCACGCAGCATGTGTACCAGCAGCCATACCAGACAACCAACGACGAAGTACACGAGCACTAAAGTGCTCGCCTCGAGTATTTCGCCGCTTTGAAAGGGAGGGGTAAAGTGAGCTGCATATGCAACCCAGAAAAGCGAGACGGCAGATGCTGCCGCAGAAATGAGTAACGTTATCGCAAACGAGAAGTAGATTGCCGCCTCGAGGACCGGCAAAATTAACATCCCGAAGTAGTGCGTGTCCGGCTGGCGCGTCAACACGGCGAGTAGGAGCGCGAGTACCAGGGTCCAGGCAATTGACGAGACGGCAAACCGCTGACTGCTCGACTTGTCTTTCGTTACGATCTGTTCTGCGTAAAAGATCTCAATCAGGCGAAGACTGCTTGCAAACGCAACCAGAAGGAAGACGGAAAGAGGCGGCAGGGTCAGGAACGTTGTAAAAAGCATCTGCGCTGCGAAGAAGATCAGGAGGACGGCGAGGTAAACCGAGCCGATGATAGAGCGGTTAACAAACGTGCTGGCAAATGAAAAGCGGTGGGGCATTCAATCTGTTCTCTCTATAGGAACATCTGAATCGTACAGCATTTCGAGGGCCAGTCTTCTGCGTCAATATAAACCCATACTTCCGACTTCATTGGCAGTATCGATTTCGAAAAATCAAACTACAAGTACAAATCCTTGAACTGCTCAACGGTATGCGAGGTGGCTTACACCGTATCCTCAACAACTCTTGTCCCCTCAGGAATGGCCCTTAGCTTGCCATCGACCTTGCAGGAGTTAATCAATCGGCTATGAATAAGTATGTGATGGAATTTATCGGAACGTTTTTCCTGGTCCTCACCATCGGTATGTCGGTCATCGCTGGCGGCAGCGGCGTCATCCCACCGCTCGCGATCGGCTCGGTCCTGATGGTGATGATCTTTGCCGGAGGCCACATCTCCGGCGGCCATTACAACCCCGCCGTCACCCTGGGAGTCTGGATGCGCGGCCGCACCAAAACGAAAGATGTCGTCCCCTACATGATCTTCCAGACTGCCGGAGCGCTGATCGCAGCCACCGTGGTCAAATACCTGGATCCCACTGCTGTGGTCCGTCCGCACGTTCTAGCTGTCTTTCCTGCGCTGCTAGCCGAATTTCTCTTCACCTTCGCCCTGGTCTTCGTCGTCATCAACACGGCCACGGCCAAAGGCACGTCGGGAAACTCCTTCTATGGTCTTGCCATTGGTTTCACCGTTCTTGCAGGCGCCTTTGCCATGGGCAGCGTGACTATCGGCGCCTTCAACCCTGCCGTGGCCGTGGGCGTCTCCGTCATGGGAATGATTTCTTGGTCACAGCTCTGGGTATTCCTTGTCGGCAACTTCCTGGGCGGAGCGGCTGCTGCGCTTACCTTCAAATTCCTGTGTCCCAACGATCAGTAGCGTGCTTTTCCCGCGTCGGCAATCGGCTACAGCCTGCCGGCATTTCATCAATTCGCTCGTAAGGGCTTACTTTAAAATAGGAAAGGCACAAGTGATGACAGGTCCCGACAATAAGAGACTTCTCGCTGCGCTGGAGGCCAACTGGCAGGCCGAGATGGAGGGTCACCACACCTACACGGCCTTTGCCAAAGACGAAGTCGATCCGCAACGTAGGAACGCTCTGCGAGGTCTAGCCGCTGCGGAAAAGCATCATGCCGATTTATGGGCTGGGCGTATCCAGGAGCTGGGCGCACCAGCACCGCAGTACGCCGGCCACCCGTCGGGTCAGGCCGGTTCGTTCGCAAATCGAGTGGGTGGGGCAGACCTGGCGCTGCGCCGGCTAGAGATCGATGAAGCCAGAGACATCGCCAGGTATGGAAAGCAGCTGAGAGCCCTTGGCGACAAGCCCAGCGTTGCAATTTTGGAAGAGGTAATTGCTGACGAACGGGAACACTATCAGACGCTAGGCAATCTCATTCGTTCGCGCCGGCCTCTGCCTGCAATGTCTCCCGAGCAGGCACAGCAGGCGCTCGATAATCTGCTGGCCTCCCGCGACATGGGGCACGCGCAGGCGGCAGGTTGGGTCGGAGACGCAATCTACGGTGTCAACGATGGACTTGGCTCGATCTTCGGCATCGTCTCCGGCGTCTCGGGGGCGACGCTAGGCAATAGCCACTTTGTTCTCATTGCAGGCCTGGCCGGCATGGTAGCTAGTGCATTATCCATGGGTTCAGGAGCGTATCTTGCCGCAAAAAGCGAGCGAGAGATATTCGAGGCGGAGTTTGCAAGAGAGCGGGAGGCCGTCGAGGACAACGAAGCTGAAGCTCGTGAGGTGCTTTCCCTCAGCTATCAAATCCGAGGCTTGCCCGAGGAAGACGCGGAACGCTTCGTCGATCACCTCGCAAGGAACAAGGAGCAACTCATCAAGGCGCTCGCGCGGGAGCGTCTCAGCACGACAGAGGAAGGGTTGAGTAAACCCGTAGTCTCCGCCGTCTCTGGAGCCTTGTCCACCGCCATTGGGGCCTTGATCCCAATCATTCCCTTCTTCTTTATGACGGGTATACCAGCAGTGATTGTCGCCGCGATCGTTTCGCTAGTCGCCCATTTCGTAGTCGGAGCTGCAAAGTCGCTCATCACCATCCGCTCATGGTGGAGCAGCGGATTCGAGATGACTTGGATTGGTGCGCTCGAAGGAGCGGTTACCTACATCATCGGAATTGGATTGGGCAAGATTGGAGGAGGCCAGTAGGCGTCGTCGGCGTTGTATTTTCGAAAGTCCGAAATCGAGCAGTTTTATTTGACCGCTTCGATCGACCATCACGTTGCCGCTCTTTAGATCGCGGTGGATGACGTCATTTGCGTGCGCGTGAGAAACGGCGTCGGCGATCTGGATGCCGTATTCGACTACGAGGTCGAAAGGAAGCCCGACGTCGGCAGGAATGGCATTGGTGAGGATCTGCCCCTCGACAAACTCCATGACAATGCCTGCTTGACCTGATTCTTCAATTACGTCTTTGATCCTGCAAATATTCGCGTGGTTCAGAGAGGAAGCAATCCGGGCTTCCGTATGAAGTTGACGGAGCGCCGACTGGTCAGGAATGGAGTCTTCGCTAATCAGCTTAAGGGCAACAACGCAATCAAGCGTGGGGTCCCAAGCGCGGTAGACCACGCCCATTCCGCTCACGGCAATCAACTCTTGGAGTTGGTAACGGCCAAAGGTTCTACCCGGTAATGGCAATTGTGCGCTAGACCTTGCGGCAGATGTTAGATGGGGCTCCGACGCAAGTCAATCTAATCCATAGGCCGGGGGGCCGAGTTCACAAAATGGAGCCCCGGATGCTTTGTTAGCCACTCAAGACTCTTTGTACGAGGCTACAGCGCGCGAGTAGCAACTCGATCAGCTTCTTGAGTTACGTGGCACCCACCTCGAAAATCAAAATGAAACAGAGGGTTTTCCGAAACGAGGTCCATTCTTCTCAGAACCTCCGGTGATGACGGCAGCAGAACACGCGGTCAATCTGAGCCCACGGCGGAATTTCGCCTACGGCCACCTGCTCCGCATCCTGCCAGATGATGCGATGCAAGCGATCCTTCTCGGAGGTCCGATAGTGAAACCGGAAGAACCGCCGATGAAAGGGCTATTTGATTAGCCCGTGAGCTTTCCCAAGGTGAAAGAATTTGCTGGGGCAGAGAAGCTAAACCATTTTTATGACCACAGCCACCGCTGCGACGACCATCGTTGCGATCGCGAGAACTGGATACCAAAAGTACCCCATCGGAATGTCTTCGAGGTCGTCGTTCATGTTGGTTTTCATCTTGGTTTTCTTCATACAAACGATTAGAGTCCGCATCCGGTTCGATAGTTTCAATACAATCTGACCATTCTGAATCGCCAACCTGTCAATGAGTTTAGGGTAGATCAGGCACAGAGCCAGCTGGCGGCGAATCGGGTCGAATGGCAGAAGATGGTTGCTGGTGCCCGTTGGGCGCTTGTGCGGCAGGCTGGTTGGCGTCCCTGCTTTCCTTCATCTCTGCCAGCGAGTGAATCACCTGAAGATCGTACATCACCTCAGTCCACCACCAACCTCCAAAAGTGACCACCATAACGATCATTGCGATTATGCAGATTTGGAAGTACGGCGTCTCCCGATCAGGTCTCCATGCCAGATACAAGCCGACCGCAGACACCAGAAGAATGACAATCTCTGCGAGAGGCGGGTCACTGTAGATGCCATGCGCACCGTGGTACCAGTGCCTCCAAAAGCTATATAGCGTGAAGATGACCGCCATGGCGGCGGGCAGGAAGGTCAGGAGTACCAGCACCCGGTGCTTCGACCAACGCTCCTTCAACTTGCCGATGATTCCAAAGAGAGCGAGCGAAAACAGAATGAAGCCATTGAACGCTGCTCCGCGCAAGACAGTGATCTGGTCGAAGTACTGCTTGAGCCTGTCCACCTTGTCAACTCCCTGCAGCATGAGCTCGCTATCTTGCAGTCGAAATACTTCCTGGACCCGCTCATCAAACACTTCGGAATCATCGGCACTTAAGTTTCTGAACGCGGCGGCGCCGTTTTTCTTTTCGGCCGAGGCCTTTGTCTTGTCAGGGGTGTCCATCTTGTCGGCGGTCACCTTTGCCTCTTCGGCAGCGCCCTTCAGCTTTTCGGGACAAAAGGGAGACAAAGGCGCCAAATGTATCGATCGCGACCAATACACATATGGGAACGCGACCCGTTTGTCTGCGCAATACTCGTCAAAGTAGACACTATCGCGTATCACATCTTCAGTAGGGAGCGGCCTCCATAACTCGTCGTTGAAGAAGTCGCGTGAAAACCGCGATACAGCCGATCCAAGCAGATATCCAACTGCTATTACAAGAGCCACGGACACGAGATTCCGTGCACCCTCTGGTACAAACGATAAATCGAACTTGAAGACAGAAGAGCTGCCGCTCGGAAATGTGCGATGAAGGACTGCGAGCCAGGGCAATGCCAGGGCGCCTACAATCAAAATCTCAAACGCAAATTTCAGGGCGTCTAACATGAGGCCCGTATTCTAGCACTGTCTCTGATCTTCTCCCCGGTTTAACGGAAGCTTTTGATAGCAAGAGGAATTGACAAAATATGCTCTATTCCAAGCCCGCTTTGACCTATGAGAGGCAGGTTGAATTATTGAAGTCCCGAGGGTTGAGCTTCGATGACGAGGCACTCGCGCTCCATTGCCTGAAGCGTATCGGCTACTTTCGTCTCAGCGCCTACTTCATTCCCTTCAAGGTATTTGGGCAAGATCAGTTTCTCGCAGATGCCACCTTTCAGAAGATTATCGATCTGTATCAGTTCGACGCCCGCCTGCGGCTCCTGGCAATGCAGGCGATCGATCATATTGAAGTGTCTGTCCGGGCTTCTTTTGACGTACAAGCTGGGCCACGAATCGGGACCATTTGGCCACGGGCGATTGTGGAACCGCGAACTATCGCTGAAGCCTGAATTGTTGAAAGAGTGGGAAGTATCAAGTTCAGACTCCGACAGAATGTACGTCGTAAGCCTGATGCTGCATCATTTCGTTCAGCACATAGCCCCGACTTTCCAATGGAAAGAGGGCCTGATCCATCTTATGTCGCAATATCCAGGTGTCAGTCGGCCAGCTATGAAATTCCCTGCCGACTGGGCAGACAAGAATCCTTGGAAGTGAGTCCACAAATAGAAATACCCGCCGATTTCAGCTTCACCGGTTTTTACGCGGTTGAGAGGCTTGGCGGGTCTGTTCTTATGATTATCGGCACAACTGGCCAGTTGCGCAAGCTTTAGTTTGTGAGAGCTTGTTAATTGATTTACGCACTGACCGGGATTTGGTCTTGCGACAGAAATTACAAAGGCTAAACACCAGTGATGCAGGGCAGAGGAGGGGTTTAGTCCCTACAGTACTCCCCTACAGCGCCTCGCGATCACTAGGTTGTATTTGGCATAAGTTATTGAACTAATTGGAGCACCGGATGGGAGTTGAACCCATGAATACTGGTTTTGCAGACCTTGATCTGGCATTTGTATCAGTTTGTCTGACTTTATATGTGTTTGCAAAATAACGAGCATAGCGATTTCTCAGTTCAGCCGATGCAACTCCACCTAAGCAGGCACTCGCTACAGTTTCCGCTACAGCCGTCGTCGCATCCGCTTAAGTACAAGGTTGAGCAATAGTCGGCAAACATCGGCTGTTAACCGAAGGGTTGTAGGTTCGAGTCCTAACCTCAGGAGCCATAAAATCAGCAGCTTACAAGCTCCCTCCCAAACACAACCCCACAGAACCCCACACTAAGCACAAAGAGCTTTCTTAGGCGGGATCATCTGCACTACTTTACTGTTTGCTTCCTGCTTCGCCTTCATCGCTGCACGTCCATAAGGGCGTGCCAATATGAAGGGTCCGATCCTAGCTGAGTTTGGGGGCCGGGCTAATTGTACGTCGAACCGGATTGATTACCACGACAGGCCGTCCCTCTTTGCGTGCATACGAAACCACATCGGCGGTGCCTCCTTTACCCTTAGCTGGCAATCCATTCCACACGGCCAGCACGACCTCCGATAGATCGACCACCCTTTTCCCGGCTGCAAGGTACGCATCTTCATCTGTTCCGGGAGTGCTAAGAATTTCGACCGTCGCCTGACTCACCAACTTCTGAAACATTTTCAAGTCTTCATTAGAAAACGAGCGTTCAATGTCGCGGTAGGGGAGAATCGCATGGACAGACCCGCCAAGTTCAAGCACTAAGGCCGCAAGCAGTTGATCAGCCCCGATCGCTAGCGACGTAACGCCGAGAAGTGGCTGCGGGATTTTCAAAAGCTCGTCTCTCAACACCTCGGCGACCCAAAGCCATGCTTGCGGGTCGTCTAGCTTTTGATGACCTGTAATGCCGACATTCATGTTTCATCCTAGGTCTTGTTTTCTTTAATCAACCACCAATATTCGCGGCCTCGCGCCGTCAACTCCACAGTCTCACTATGTCGAGCGGCCCAATAAAGCTGCGTCTTCGGATTACTTGCTCTTAGGAATCCGGCATCTCTATACGCTTTGAAAAGTTGCGCAATATCGACCTTTGCTTGATTCACAGGCTGCTTTACATGCCCGTTCTCATCTTCGGGCTCGAATTCTGGGTCCAGCCGAAATTTGAAATCAGCGGTTGGAAAGTGAACTGGTAATTGCGTGAGCTGACCCCGCTCGATCAACGGCTCACACTCTCGGACAATAAACACCTCGGTCGCATTCGTCTTGTAGACGGGGCGTTGATCCCAGCCAGCGAACCTCCTCCTGGCGTAGTCGTACAGCGCCGGAGCTGAAACGAAGCCTCTGTGGTCGGCTGCGCCACCGTCCAATGCATCGAGCAAGGCAGAGGTAAACAATCCATGGCCGCCGGCCTCTATAGAAACTTCCTTATCGCGTGAGGCGGCGATCACCGTCATATTTTCGCGGATAAGAGCAAGAGGATTGCTCCGACCTTGAACGGCGCTTGGGTTTGCAATATCGCCTGCATGGCAGCAGTCCAAAATGACCAATATCTGTTTAGCCGTAGAGTTGATGGCCAAATCGACAACTTCCTGCATCGGCACGCCCCAATCGTCTTTAGTCGCGTCGGAGGTGCAAAGGTAACCCCCGTTCTTGTCGAGGAAACCATGGCCGGAAAAGTAAAGAAGAACATCGCCATCAAACTCGAAAAGCTTCTTGAGAGCGGCACGCAGAGCCGCCCTCGTAATGGGTTTTCCTTCATGAGTTTTATCCAGCCACAACCAACAATCGAAATTCTTTTCTGTGTCCTTGTGCTGAGAAATCACTTTTGCCATCGCGTCCGCATCTGGGATGCAGCCACGCAGATCGTTCGGCGGTCCACCGTAGTCATTGATCCCGACAATAAGCGCTCGACGTGCCAACTCTATAGTCCGTCAATGAACTTGGTAACGCCATCCCATTTCCACACGTGTGCCGTGACGCCGGGAATCGTCGTTGTGTCGTCCGTATAAACCCAGATGCCATAAATTGGTTTTTTCTCTTCTTTGGCGCATGCAATTTCCCATTTCTGGCCGGTAGACGAAGAGGAGTTCTTGCTTACCAAAACAATGACGCCATCGGAACGACGAATACGGGTTCGTACCTTTTCTTTCCATTCGGAGGAATAGGCTTCCTTCACCGAATAATCAACATACTCATAAGGGCATTTGGGATTCAGCGAGTGGCCTCTGAGTAGGTCTCTCTGCCGCACATCTTCGATCGCAAACGCCACAAAAATAACCTTTTTGTCCGCCATCAAGTACCTCGTTTAATTTTGTTAATGTTCCGAGTCTAGTCTTTTCACGATTAATTGTCTGTGAAAATTCCGCGGGCTTCACAGGGGGCGTCGACGCAGTTACAGTTGCCCCTAATCTTCGCAATATCGGCGGAGATTATTTACGCCTTTTGCGTCCGGCGCGACGCGCGACCGCTTCCTCAGCGCGTCTTCCCATTTGATAGGCATCTTTTTCAATAAACTCTTCGGTCTTAGAGGACACAATAATCGGATTTCCGTCCCCCCGAACGATACAAAACTGCTTGCTCAGATCGAGGCGGCCCTTCCCGACAGTCAACGTGAAGACGAAGCCAGGCATAGGAAAGCGATAGGAATAGCCCAAGTCTTCGCCTTGAGGACTGCGCATTCGGCCCCCCGCGGGATTGTAGGCCAAGTTGGCAAGTTTGCCGCCTTCTCGAACCACAATCCAAAGGGATGCTTCCAAAGGAAACGGCTGCTGGCCTAGAAGGAAAAGACGAAACTCCTCCCCGTAGAGACGCCCCAGGTTGACAGGATAGGTTCCGTCAGTCTTCCAAGGGTGAATCGATCCACGCCAAAACATGCTGGCCGCAAAATAAACCAGAGCGTTTCGGTCAATTTCAGGAATACTCGACGTCAAATATATTTTCGTTTGGTCTCCCAGCGCGCCGAGAACTGGCGTGTGAGATTTCAAAATGCCTGCCAAAGCGAATGTTCCGTCACCACGAAGGAAATGTGCCAACGTCCAGTTTTCACCCATCGTAGAGAATCTCTGTTCGCAATCACGACACAACAGAGGAGCCTTTTGCTGATATGAAGTTTGCTTTGCGCCATTGGGTGTGACTACTACGGGATGGGGGTTCGGATTATTTTCCTCCCTCATCGCTTTGTATATCGCCGCAGGGAAGAAATGACTGTCCTGAAGTTCCGCTCCCTCCTTAAGACACAGTCGGCATTTCCCAACATTCGTTTTCGCCACAAACTCCGTCCTCATGAAATGTCAGCACCTTAGGATAATCTAACTGGATGTACCATGCAGCGACGTCAGCGTTCGGAGCCCAATGAGCAAAGTCGGAAAATATGAAGGTCGGGCTGCCATTGAACTCCTAGACGACGGTCGCCGTGTCCAGTTAACTGAGCCGTTTGCTTACCATGATTCGTGCGCTCAAATTTGGAGGGTGCCACCCGGCGCAATTGTCGATGGCGCTTCCATTCCTAAGGCCCTTTGGAGCGTCATCGGGGGACCGTTCGAGGGAAAATATCGCGCAGCCTCTATCATTCACGATTGGTACTGCGATATTCGTGTACGACCTTGGAAAGCAGTCCATCGTGTTTTCTACGAAGCGATGCTTGCCTCAAAAGTATCAAATCGGATCGCGACCCTCATGTATGCGGCGGTTTATTGGGGAGGCCCCGTTGGTCGGTCGGTAGGGCCCGCGCAGTAAGTCGGCAATTTGCCAGATCAAATTCGCGAGATCGGAATGAGTGGCTATACTAGGCTGCCTTCCGGGTGTCATCTGCCATTGCGGTATTTATTGTCGTCACGCTTTCTTTCTTTGATCCTTCGCTGGTTATCGAGTCCGCGCTGAATGAATGATATAGAGGGCCTCTGATTTGAGAAAGACAGCGGGAGCGAATTGACTCGGCGAGGAAAAACGTCTGCATTCTGGCTCAAAGGAAGCAGACCTGCCTCAGATCGAGAGTGAGGAGTGGTAACGTCTAACCCAGTTCTCAACGAGCGATCGAAATTCGCTGGCACGCTCTACAATCTCCTCTGCTTCAGTGTCGGTAGCAACTGATGAGTTCATATAGTCGATGACGTTGCGCTTCCGCCTGCACGTCTCAAAGTAGTCAGTCAAGGTTGAGGCTTCGCTGCCGATGGCAACTCCCGCTGCCTCGAACGTCACCTTGTGGTGGCCAGCCCGAGCGCTCACACGGTATCCGGAGCAAGCAATGGCGATTGTTGCCGCTTGTAACGCGGCGTTATAGGCCGTGGCAAACCGCCGATCCGCTGACAGTGCTGTCACCGCGGCATCAGCCAGATCACGTCTGATCAAAGCTCGAAGGTTGTCAATTTCGTGCTTGCTAGTCTGGTGCGTCTTAACGTCACCTTTAGCCAGCCACTGCTGCCAACTCGCCATCATTGCCTTTCACAAACTCTTTTGTGCCGCGCAGAACTGTAGTCAAGAAGTGATCGTGGTTCCGTGCCTTCGTCTTGAACTCCTTCGACGAATACACCGTTGGGTTCACTGGTCTCCCAAATCGCAGCTCAGCCCTCCGCAGCGAGGGCACTAGGTCCGATAAGCCCACATCACCCACGATCATGAGGTCCACGTCGCTCTCTGACGATTCCTCGGATCGGGCCGTCGAGCCATAAAGGAAGGCCAATTGAATGCGCTCGCCGAAGGCTTCAACTTCCTCACGCAGGATCGGAACCAGCCCTGCGGTCTTTTCAAGGAGGCCCTTGAGGTCGGAGAAAACGGGTGAGTTGGTATCCGCCTGGAAATACACGCGGCGACCATCTTTAGTCTGTTCTAAGAGGCCGGCTTTGCTTAGCGCCTCGACTTCCCTCTGAAGGCTAGAAGGCTGTGTGCCCAAGTGCTGGGCTAACTCTGTGAGGAACCAGCGCTTCTCAGGCTGGAGCAGCAGAGCCGCAAGGATCTTCGCCCGGATTTCCGGGAATAGCGCGTCGAGAATGGGCGAGGTACGCATCCTGCGTAGATATTTACGCAATCGGCGTAGCAAGTCAAGCCCAATCGTATCCGCATAGTTTTCTTTCAGGCGATTTCCATAGAAATTTGTGGGGCTTGTGCCACGGTCTGGGCCTGAACACAGGACGATATTCCGAGGTCGGCAGTTTGGCCGGCCTTATTGCGCTCATCATTTATACCTTTCGCAATGTCAAGATCCTTAACGTTCTGGCCCTCGATTGCCGACCGCTGCGAAACATCGCGCGAAAGATGCATCACCAGAGAATCTTGATCATTGGTGTAAATGTGTGCGTCGTACTCCGCTCGTGAAACGGCGACGTAGGCGAGACGGCTATTCAGCAGCTTGCCGCGTGCCTGAGCGGTATCGATATTGACTAATACGCGGTCGCAGGTTTGGCCTTGACTGGAATAACTCGTCACCGCGTATCCGTAATCGAGATGCGGATGCTGGGAAACATCGAATCCCACTTCGCGTCCGTCGTCCATTTTCAACCGGAAGGTGCCATCGTCTTCGATCTGCTTGATCGAACCCATCTCGCGATTGGCAAGTTTCAGTTCGTGATAGGGTGCTGTGACCTGTACGCGGTCGTCCTGGGCGAAGGCGCGCTCGGTCTTCTGATAAACCTGGACTCCGCTCAAGCGGCGTGGATCGTAGGTGAACAGTTCGCCGGATGCCCGCTCAACGGTGAGCAAATTCAGGTCGTGGTCGATTCCGATTACGCGGGCGTACTCGCCGGCGCTGATGCCCATCTTCTCCGAACCGCGTGAGTAACGAATAGTGTCGTCCTCGGCGTATCGTACCGCCTGCTGGCGGTCCACGACGGTCATATTCTGCCGAGGTTCCAAAACGCGAATTGTGTGCTCGTCGCCGACCCGTCCTACCGCACGCAACGCCGCGTGAATAGAATCATTGATCTCGCACCGCGACCGATTGTCTGGCGATACCACGAGCGTCTTTTCCGGCCCGTCTAGATACATAGCGGTGATGGTTTCGATGCGCTGCTTTCGGTCGAGGATTTCATGGACGCGGCCCTGCTCCTGCATCTTTCCTATTCCACTTCGCACGTTCCCCTGAGCGAGATCCTCGACGGCTGATTTCAGGCCAGCATCCTTTTGCCTCACGATCTCCGACAGCCGCACAGTCTGCATTCCCGCCTCCTGCAATTGCGCGTATGGCCGACCAGCCTCGATCGCCTCATGCTGGCGCGTGTCGCCAACGAAAATCACGCGGTCTTTGTCGCTCAGCCGCTCTAAGAATTCGCGGATCTGGCGCGTACCGGTAAGGCTGGACTCGTCAATAATGTAAAGGTGCTTCTGACCGAAGCTCTTGCTCTGCCCGCGTGTCAGATGCATCTGCAGCGTCTCTGTCTTCATTCCAGCTTCAGCAAGCTTCTTGGCAGCCCGCGAGGTAGGTGCGAGCCCCCGCACTTTGTAGCCGTCGAGAACAGCCGCCTCGTAGATCGCGGCGAGGCTAGTCGTCTTGCCCGTCCCCGCTTTACCCTCTAGGGCCACAACGCGATTCTGATTGGAGAGCACGGTTTCTACTGCCGCGCGCTGCGATTTGCTCAGATGCGCATGCCGCGATACGGCTAACCCGCGACTCTCCTCTCCCACCAAGTCCGCGCATTTGCCCCAGCCGGCCCGCATGAGGTCAATGTTTCTCTGTTCATGCTCCCGCATCTCGCGGGTCGTGAATTCCCGCACGGGGCCAGCTGTCTTAGACGACATTTCGATGAAATCGCCTTTGACTATACGATCTTGCATTGCCTTCCTGATTTCTGGGAGATGTATAAACCCCTGACTTTGATTCAATGCATCAGCGAAGATCATTCGTTCGTCGGCCACTGCCGTCCGCTCAAAATTGCGACGCTCAGCATACGATACCGCGGATGCGGCACGGTGAAGCACCTGCTCGGGATCGATCTCTCGGCCCACGCGCAGTGCCGCAGTGGCGACGACCTGCCTCGGCTGGTTGCCGTGCTCAACTGCCAGTTGGCGATGCTGCCCAAGTACCTCCTCGCGGGACAGCGCTTGTTTCCTGTCCCGCGTCTGATGCGCCGCTCTCTGTGCGGCTGCTGCTCCTGAGAGACCTTGGTGATCGAGCCGTTCCACAATCTGTCGCCGCCGCGGACTTGATGCATCCAAATATTCGGCAGTGTAGCCGCGTATCTCCGGCTGGCCGTACCTGCCTTGGTCCAGAGCGAAGCCCATGCGCTGCAAACGCGACGCAAGCTCCGAACGGTAAATGGCCGTTGCGTACTGTTGAGAACGGAAGATTTCGAGCGGCTGCAGAGCTCGTGTTTTTCCGTCCTCAGTGCGGGTAATGTTGAAGACCACGCAATGCGTGTGCAACTGCGGCGCGGCATAACCATCCACGGGCCGGGCAGTATCGTGCTCGAACTTCGCCACGATCCATTCACCGGTCGTTACAGTCGGGAAATTGCCACCGATGCGCGACTCTGTGTATCGCTCCAGCTCGTCTAGCGCGACGCCGACGCTCTCCCGGTGGGCCTCCCGTACGCGGTCATCACCCCCAACCAGTGCAGTCAGACTCAGCGATTTCGGCGCGCTGAAACACATGTCAAATCCGGCTCTATGGTCGACAGTGCGAACCTTCTCACCACGGGAGTTGATGTATTCGTGTGCGCTCTTGTGCTGCACAAGTTGCTCGCCGGTCTCCGGATGCAGACCCTGCGCCAGGCGCTCAAAATGCTTCTCTTGGACCGGGCCGTTCAGACCGAACTGTCTGGCGAGCCGCCCATG
>Ga0210406_10004086_pt1 | contig 15796 bp, 13 predicted proteins | sample IncBWC30MmetaG_FD_155454 | JGI IMG/M metagenome (GOLD analysis project Ga0210406, IMG submission 155454) | Forest soil microbial communities from Barre Woods Harvard Forest LTER site, Petersham, Massachusetts, United States - Inc-BW-C-30-M | ecosystem: Environmental > Terrestrial > Soil >... | reverse complement strand
CATTGTGGCGCCAGCCGCTGCGGTGTGATGCCGGCTCGGGCGAGCGATTCCAACACATGCTTCTGATCCGGTGAGAGGGGCATGGCGGTTGCCGGGGTAAACATACCCCATCACATCACGAACCGCGTTAGTTGTCAATAATTACGACGGACAGGACACTAGCTTAGCTAGTCTGATCTGCCTTGGACGGTCCGGCATAAGCGTAAAGACCCAACAGGTGCTCTTGACCGTCCTTGCTGGCAATCCAGGTTGCCCGGTCCATCTCGCGGATTTCATGCGCGCCCGCAGGAAGTTGGTTCGAGCCGACGCTGAAGGCGAAGCGAACGTTGGCGCTCATGATGGTCTGCCGAGCATGAACCATGGGAGCGGCGACGGTGAAGGCCACGATGAGAGTCATCAGGGCTCCAAACATGTTGCGCTTCATAACTCCTCCTTGGGGGCTCCTGTCAGGGGAACCCGGGTTGAAATGTGTTAGCAGGTTTGCCTCGGAACTTTCTTTTCGAATGCCCTTGCGCTGGGGCTTACGCCAGGAGAAAGTGCAAGCGGAAGCCAAAGGGCGGAGGTGCGGGGGCGTGCGCCTGAGTCACACTGTTTCCAATCGATTGGCAAAAACCTCACGGCAGTGCGGTGGATTACTTTGCCGTGGGCTATCCGAGCGGATAGCGCCGGCGAACAACTTGGATCGGGGGCACGGGTACGCACTTGAGATAGCGCCATCAAAGCGACTGAGTTCACGCGCATTTGATGGACATGAGCCGTGGCACAAAGGAGGCGATGCCGGGTCTTCAGATGCGCAAACGGAGCATGGAGGCGGCGGGCACCAATAGACTGCAAGGTGGGGTTAACTATGAGCCTCTACGGCTGGCGGGTTATTTGCTTGACTACTAGACGAGTCATGCTACTGTTTGCAGACTTAGAGGATAAGGAAAGGAAAGACTTCGATGACCAGAGACCGTTTTAGGATCTTAGGGCTGCTAGTTGTCCTTGTCGGTGTCACTTGCTGGCTGGGCTGTCAGCGTCCGGAGACCAACGAGCAAACCGAGGCCCAAAAGCACCGCCCGGTTCGGCAAGCCATAGACAACACCATCACAATCACTGTCACCAACGTCAACGGTAGCAACGTCTGTACGCAAGATAACCGCATCATAGGGCCGATCGGTTCCAACGATACGGTCACGTATCAAGGGGTGGATGCTGCGACCGGTAACGGGGTTCCGGTCAAAGTGTACTTCCCAGATCCGGGTTTCGCGGCGGCGCGACAGACATTTCCAGGTAGTCCGTTTGTGATGAACCTGGCTGGCTATCAGTATCAGTACGCAGTTACGGGCGGTACGAAGTCAAACCCAGCCAACTTGACGGGCGCTGAAGGAAACTTCTACATGTTTTTCTATACAGGAATTGACGCGAACGGCACACCCTGCGGAATCAATCACCAGGGCATGGGCATCAGCGTTCAGAAGTAATTCTGTTTTCGCAGACTTCTCATTGTGCGTGAGTCAGGTTGCGGAACTCCGCATTGTTCTTGAGCGGGTCGAAGTCTGGCGTATCGCGGATGGTAACGACGGCGAAGCCTGCGTTCACCGCCTTTTTTAGCTGGGCGAGTGTCTTGGCGGTATCTCCGAAATGGTTGTACACCAGCGCCGAGCGGAACAACACTTCGGGGTTCTTGGGGTCGATTTGCAGTGCACGGTTGGCGTATTGATCGGCAGTCTGACGGTCATCGAGCATGGCGCTATATTCAGCGATATTGGCGGCGAGAACAGCGTCCTCAGGGTTGACGGCCAAATCGCTCCGAGCCAACTCGACGGCCTTCTTGTAAGCGACGGCGGATTCGCCGCGGCGACCGGCGCTCCAATACAAGGCATCACCCAGGTTCCCCCAGGCGAGGAAATAGCGTTCGTCGAATTTCTGCGCTGACTTAAACGCGTCTATCGCTGCCGGATAATCACGAAGGTAGTAGTAAGCAGCGCCAAGATTGACAAACGCATCTTTCGACGGCTGAAGTTCGGCCGACCGTCGCAGCGCCGAGATCGCGTCGTTGTACTTTCCTTCCATCAAGTACATGCCACCCAAGTTGGAGTATCCGCGCGCATTCTCGGGAGAAACTTCCGTGACCTTGCGAAACATGTCGGCGGCTTCTGCGTATCGCGCATGGCCGTAATAGAAGAAACCAAGCCAGTTGTAGACCGCCCAATAATGTGGCCTCAGCTCGATCGCGCGTTTGTACGCCGCCTCAGCTTCTCCCGTTTTTCCCAACTTATCGTAGGCTTCAGCGAGCTCGCCAAGGGTCGGGACATCGTCAGGCGTAAGCGAACTTGCTCGCTGCAACTGTTCCAGCGCTCTCTCGTATTGGCCGGTCGAGTTATAGACGTCGCCCAAGCAGGTGTGTCCTTCCGGTAGCTGAGGGCTGGCCTTCAACGACAACTGACAGTATTCCGATGCTTTATCGAGCCAAGACTTTGCCCGATGTTGTCGCTGATATCCCGTCCAGTAGGCCTGTCCTAAGCCTGCCAGCGCCGGTGCGTAATTGGGACTCTCCTTCAGGGCCTGGTCAAACTGCTTGATGGCGTTGTCAATATTTTCGGGCTTCTCGTAGTCGAGCAGATAGCCTTTGCCCCGCACGTAGTACTCATAGCCGGCAGGCACGGCGGCCTGGACTTCCATTGCCGTCGGTTGCTCGGCTTTGACGTTCTGGGGCAGCATGGCAAAGACTTCCGTGACTGCGTTGTCTTCCAGCGCGAACAGGTCGCCAGCGTCGCCGGTGACGGTGCGCGCGTCGACTTGTTGATGGGTACGCGGATCGATCAGGCTGCACGTAATGCGCATCTTGTCGCCTGAGCGCTGCAGTCCAACCGCGAGCACCATATCGACGCCGAACTCGCGCCGGGCTGCGTCGGCGGTCTTGACCTCCTTCGCGCTCAATTCGTTGGGCGGGATCAGTTGGAACACCCGGCTGTTACTGCCTTGTGCGATTCGCGCGCTCACGGTCTGGGCGACACCACGTCCCAAGGCGCCGTCGGCGGGATTGTCGCCCTCTGTCGCCAACGGCAGTACGGCGAGCACGCGGTAGCGATTGACCGGTGGCCGCGGCCAAAAGCGATGAGTGAGGTAGGCCGACGCGCCGATGAGCAACAACAATACTGCGAGCTGTAGGCCACGCCGGCTTAGCCGTGAGTCCAGTTTGACCTTCTGTCCCGCGGCCACTCGCGCCAGATCGTCGCGCAGCTCTCCGGCGGTCTGGTAACGGCGCTTGGGGTCCTTTTGCAGGGCCCGCAGGATGACGCTCTCGAGGCCGGGTGAAATCGCGGAGTTGAGCGCTCGCGGCTTCTTCGGCTCCTCATGCCTGATGGCGTTCTTAAGGCGCTGCAACTGGGTTTCGTGAAAAGGTAGTTGCCCGGTTGCCAACTCGTACAACACCGCTCCCACAGCCCATAAGTCGGTCCGCTGGTCGAAGACGCCGTCGAACTGTTCCGGTGCCATGTACGGCAACGTGCCGGTCAACGTCATCGTCAGGGTGACGGTCTCGGCCGCTGTTACGTCGATCTTCGGATCGACCAGCTCCGCCAGGCCAAAGTCGAGGATTTTCAGCTGGCCTTTCTCGGTGACTCGCAGGTTTCCAGGCTTCAGGTCACGATGAATGATGCCCTCGCGATGCGCCGCTTCGAGTCCGCTGGCGAGCTCAACTCCCAGGGCGAGGACGTCTGTCTCCGGCAAGGGCCCGTTAGCCAGCTTTTCGTCGAGACGGGCGCCGGAAATGTATTCCGTTACCAGGAAGTCAATGCCGTTGTCTTCGCCGAAGTAATAGGCAGTGGCGATGTTGGGGTGACTCAGCCTGCCGACGGCCTGGGCTTCCTGACGGAAGCGCTGGCGGGCCGCGTCGTCGGAAAGGGCCTTGATGGGGAGGATTTTGAGCGCTACGTCACGGTCGAACCGCTCGTCATGGGCGCGAAAAACGTCACCCTGGCCGCCGCGGCCGATCTTCTCGACGATGCGGTAGTGGCCCAACAGCTGCCCGACAGTGATCGACGGCGCCAGCATAGATTCGCCTATTAGGACACGGTTATGGGGTGGCGTCAATGCAACCAGGCAGGAATTACACCTTAAGGAAGATGCGTTTCCGGTACATCCACCAGATCGGCAGGAAGCAGACCAAGACAAATGCGAGGGAGTAAGCCAGCGATGCCAACTGGCGCGGAGCCAGGAATCCGAACGTGTGCCGGTAGAGGTATCCCTGCAGGGAAATGACGCGGCGACCCTGCTGTACGTGCAGATTGGACAACAGAGCCGATATCAGGTCGGCCAACACGTAGACGGCGATGGCGTTAGTACCGAAAATTACAAGTGGCCTGGTCCAGAGGCCGCGATGCCGTTTGACGTCGCTGACCCAGTAGCATACGGCCAGGCAGATCAAAGCGCAGCCCGCGGTAAACAGCACAAACGAACTGGTCCAAAGTTTCTTGTTGATCGGGAACCAGATGGCCCACAGCTGTCCCGCCAAGAGGCTGGCTACGCCGAAGGCCAGCAGGCCGGCTGCTTTCTGTCTGGCGTCGCGAAGCATGGCCAGCCACTCGCCGGTCAATACTCCCATCAACGCGGTTGCGATCGCGGGAAAGGTGCCGAGAATCCCCTCGGGATCGCGAGTTACCTCGTACATTCTGCCCGGCAGAAACCGGTTATCGAGATACCAGGATATGTTGGCATCGGGAGCGAGCAGCGGCATGTCGGTGCCAGGCATTCCGAAGCCAGGCACCGGGATGAACCGCATCGCGATCCAATAACCGACGAGCAGCCCGGCGATCCAGATAGCGATTCCGCGAACTTTGAAGGCCAGGGTGATCAGCGCCGCCGCAAGGTAAGCCAGGGCGATACGCTGCAGAACCCCGGCCACCCGCCAGGTCGCGAGGTGGAAGTAGGGAAGGCCGTGCAGTAGCAACCCTATGAGGAAGATGATCGCGCTGCGGCGTAAGGTGTGCAGCAAGAGTGTCCGTTTCGATTCGCCGCGCCGCATGCGCGAACGAAACGACAGGGTAAGAGACACGCCAACAATAAAGAGGAAGAAGGGGAAGATCAGGTCGGTCGGCGTCCAGCCGTTCCACTTCGAGTGCTGCAGCGGGGCGCAAGGGGAGTCGTTGCCGGGATTGTTCACCAGGATCATCGCTGCGACGGTGGCGCCACGAAAGATATCGAGCGAAAACAGCCGCGACGACCGTGCCGCCTGTCGGCTGGAGGTGACCGGAGCTACGCTGATAGTTGAGGCCATCGTGAACGTGCAGCCAGACAATGGCCACAGCATTCATCGTAACCTATGGGCGTCGGTTGGTCCTCTTTGCGGGCCTCGGTAGCGAATCGCGGGGGCGCTGGGGCCTCGCTCGCCGTCTACTGTCCGGAAACGAACACATTTATCCGACCCGGGACACCGGGCTTTCCCGACATGAAACCGGCTCCTCTCTAACCTATTCTGATTCAATGGAGTAGCTGGAATCCAAATTGGCTACCCACTTGCTCTTTCAGCAATGCAATGGATATCGCCCGTCCCGAATTTAAACAACAAAAGCGCCGCCGCCAGATTCTCTGGGGTGGCCTCGGCCTTCTTCTAATAGTGGCACTAACCGTAGGGGTTGCACGCCTGAAGCCGGCTGCGCCGACCGTTGAGCGCGCCACCATCTGGACCGACACCGTGAAGCGCGGATCGATGTTGCGCCAGGTACGCGGCCTCGGGTCGCTGATTCCCAGTCGCGAAGACGTGCTGCAGATTCCCGCGGAAACTGAAGCCACTGTACTCCGCATCGTGAAGCTCCCCGGATCGGAAGTCGAAGCGGACACCATTTTGGTAGAGATGGCCAATCCGCAACTGGAGCAGGAAGCGGTGGATGCGCAGCTTCAGGTGAAGGCCGCGGAGGCGGAATATCAGAGCCTTAAAGTACGGCTCGACAGCGACCTGATGACGCAGCGCGCTGGCGCTGCCACGGTCAATGCGGACTACAGCGAGGCTCAGCGCCAGGCGCAGACCGACAAGGCGCTTAATGACCTGGGCGTCGTGTCAGGGTTGACGGCGAAAGCGTCGCAGGGCAAGGCCGAGGCGCTCGTAACGCGTAACCAGATTGAAGATGAGCGGTTGAAAATCAATCGCGATGCGATTGCGTCGCAACTTGCCGTGCAACAGGCCAAGATCGACGAAATGCAGGCTCTGGCTTCGCTGAAGCAGAAACAGCTCGACAAACTCAGAGTGCGGGCGGGCGTAGCAGGGGTGCTGGTTGAGATGCCGTTGCAGGTGGGGCAGCACGTGTTGCCCGGAACGGAACTCGCCAAGATTGTGCAGCCGAACCACTTGATGGCTGAACTAAAGATTCCTGAGACCCAGGCGCGCGACGTGCAGATTGGCGAGCCGGCGGCAATTGATACGCATAACGGGATTATTGCCGGAACCGTAAGCCGGGTCGATCCCGCTGTACAGAACGGAACGGTCACGGTTGACGTATCACTGACAGGCGAGTTGCCCAAGGGCGCTCGTCCGGACCTCAGCGTCGATGGAACGATCGATCTGGAGAAGCTGGAGAACGTGTTGTATGTCGGGCGTCCGGCGTTCGGTCAGGAGAACAGCACGATTTCGATGTTCGTGCTCGATCGCGAAGGCAATGGCGCTTCACGTACCCAGGTAAAGACCGGCAGAGCGTCGGTGAACCTGATCCAGATCGATTCGGGGTTGAAGGAAGGAGACACCGTAATTCTGTCAGACATGTCGCGCTGGGACAGCACAGACCGGGTAAAGCTGGATTAGCTATCGGTGACAAGTTGGCAGTTGCGGAGTCAGAAGGGTAGACCGGGCTTCGGCCCGGAACGCGCACCGAAATTTCACCGCGAGAGAACGGAAAAACTATGAGCGAAGCAGGAACCCCACTTATCGAAATCGAGAACCTCACCAAGGTGTTCTACACCGACGAAGTTGAAACCCACGCGCTCGCGGGCGTCCACCTGAAGATCAACAAGGGCGAGTACGTTGCCATGTCGGGTCCGTCGGGTTGCGGCAAGTCGACCCTGCTGTCCATCATCGGGCTACTCGACACTCCGACCGATGGCAAGTATCAGTTGAACGGCTCGACGGTCGAGAAGCTCGACTTCGCGGACCGCTCGCGCATTCGCAACCGCGAGATTGGGTTCATTTTCCAGAGTTTCAACCTGATCGGCGACCTCACGGTGTACGAGAACGTCGAGTTGCCGCTCACCTATCGCGACGGCATGCCCTCTGCGGAGCGCAAGCGCCGCGTGCTGGAATCACTCGAACGTGTCGGGATGGCGCATCGTCTGCGGCACTACCCTTCGCAACTCTCAGGCGGTCAGCAGCAGCGCGTCGCAGTGGCGCGCGCGCTAGCCGGCTCGCCCTCCATCCTGCTGGCTGACGAGCCCACCGGAAACCTCGACTCGCGCAACGGCGAAGCCGTGATGGAACTGCTGCAGACGCTGCATCGCGAGGGTTCCACCATTTGCATGGTGACGCATGATCCGCGATTCGCCGCCCACGCCGAGCGCGAAGTGCACCTCTTCGACGGCAAGGTCGTGGCCGAGGATGAACTTCGTCGCCTGATGCAGGAGACACAATAAGCAATTAGCGGCTAGCAATTAGCGATTAGCAACTAGCCGCTAACGGTGATCGGTGACGGCAGAGAGAGACTCTCTGTGTGCGCAGTCGTGTGGCCACCGGTAACGCAAAGCCAATTGCTGATCGCGAATTGCTCCTATGATCCGACTAAAGAACCTCGAACGCAGTTACAAGACCGCAGCGGGCGAGACCTGGGTGCTTCGCCGCATCGACCTCACCATTCCAGAACGCGAGTTCCTCACCGTGATGGGCCCGTCAGGCGCCGGCAAGTCTTCGCTGCTGAACGCGCTGGCGCTGCTGGACGACCAATGGGCCGGCGAGTACTGGTATCGCGAACAGCCTGTCCACCTGATGAAGCGCAAGGACCGCGCCGAAATGGCCAAACGCAATATCGGAATGGTCTTTCAGAGCTACCACCTGCTGGACGATCTTACGGTGCAGGAGAACATCGATCTTCCCCTGACTTACAAGGACATTCCGCGCACCGAGCGCCAGGCAATGGTGGCAGACACACTCGATCGCTTCCAGATCGTAGCCAAGAAGGATTTGTATCCCAGCCAGTTGTCGGGCGGACAGCAGCAGCTCGTGGGCATAGCCCGCGCGGTGATTCACAAGCCGACGTTACTGCTGGCCGATGAGCCGACAGGCAACCTGCACTCTAGCCAGGCGAAGGAGATCATGGAGCTCTTCAGCGAACTGAATCGCCAGGGTACGACGATCGTGCAGGTCACGCACTCGGAAGTGAATGCGTCGTATGGCAGTCGGACGATCCATCTCAGCGATGGCTGGATGGTCAGCGATACGAGCGATCCCAATCTGGCTTCGGCTGGCCAGGCGGTCCGGTCATGATCGAACGGTTTTCGCGGTCTCCGCTGCTGATGACTTTGCTGTGTTCGCTGATGGTGAGTGCTCAGGGACAACAGTCGACTACCCCGGCTCCGACCCCCGCGCAAGCCTCTACCCCAACCACGCAAGCGACGACGCCGAACGCTCCGGTGCAGACCCACATCCAGACTCCGCCGCAGCTGGCCATGCCGCACTCGTGGGAGCCGTTCGGAGCGTACCTGCCGAGCACGGTGCCAGAACCGAAACTGAACAACTCGCCGCGACTCGATCAGCTTATTCGCGACGGCAAACTATACATCTCTTTGGCTGACGCGATTTCGCTGGCCATCGAGAACAATCTTGATGTTGCCATCGCGCGCTACAACCTGCCCATCGCCGACACCGACATTCTTCGTACCAAGGCGGGCGGATCGTTCCGCGGCGTCAATACCGGCGTGGTGCAAGGAACTCCGGGTGGCGGCATTGGTGGCTTCGGCACCGGCGCTCCCGGTGCGGGCGCCGGTGGAACCACGGGCGGCGCAGGCGGTGCAGGCGCGGGCGCGGCCGGGCTTGTGCAGTCGACGCTCGGTATCGGTTCGACGGTGCAATCCTATGATCCGTTGATTTCCGGCAACATGGGCATTGAGCACCTCACGCAGCCGTTGGCCAATCTGCAGATTTACGGCGTGCCGTCGTTGCAGCAGAACACTGGAGTATTCAACCTCACTTACCAGCAGTCCTTTGCCCTCGGGACGACCATCACCTTCGAAACACAAAACAATCGACAGACGACAAACAGTATTTTCAGCAACCTCAGTCCTTCGCTGGGGTCGTACTATCGCGTGACCGTGCAGCAGCAGTTGCTGTCCGGCTTCGGACTCGGCCCCAACCTGCGCTTCCTGCGCATTGCCAGGAACAACAAACGAATCTCCGACATCGCCTTCAAGGACCAGGTGGTCGCGACCATCACGCAGATCGCCAATATGTACTGGGACCTAGTGAGCGCATACGAGGCGGAGCGCGTGACCGAGCAGTCCTATTCGTTCGCCCAGCAAAGCCTGTCCAATGCGCAAAAGCAGTTGCAGCTTGAGGCGGTGCCCGCGATGGACGTGATGCGCGCGGAAGCCGAAGTGTCGCGCCGCGACCAGGACCTGCTGATTGCCAAGACGACGCTGCAGCTGCAGGAATCGCTGATGAAGAACGCGATCACCAAGAACCTTGACGATCCTGTACTGGAATCGATGCCGGTGATTCCCACCGACCGCTCCGAGCCGGCTGACACAGAGGGCGACAAGGCGCTGCAGGACCTGATCACAGAAGCACTGACTGGCCGGGCGGACCTAGCCGAGTCGGACATCGATCTGGTGAACCGACAGATCAGCCGGCAGGCCGCGAAGAATGCGTTGTTGCCCCAGGTCTCGCTGGTCGCTTTTTACGGTGGTACGGGTCTGGCGGGCGAACTGAATCCTGCTTTCAGCGGCCAGAACGAGTCAACCCTACCTACGAATTTTTGGGGCGCCTTCGACAACGCGTACAACGGAACCTCCCCCGACTACTTCGTCGGATTGAACCTGAACATTCCCATTCGCAACCGCGTGGCGAAGGCCGATCAGTATCGGTCGGAGCTGGAGTATCGGCAGGCGGAGCTTCGCCAGCAGCAGCTGAAGAAGCAGATTCGCATCGAAGTGCGCAACGCACAATACGCTCTGGAACAGAGCCGCGCGCGTGTGCAGGCGGCGCGCAAGGCACGCGATCTCGCCCAGAAGACCTTCGGCATTATGCAGAAGGAGCAGGAACTAGGTGCAGGGTCGACTTTTCAGACGCTCACGGCGCAGCGTGATCTTGCCTTGGCCGAACTGGACCTGGTGAATGCCAATACCACTTACCAGAAATCGAGGGTGGAGTTGCAGCGGGCCACTGGTACCACTCTAGTGGATAATGGAATTCAAGTTCAGGACGCGGTCGATGGCGTCGCGCCCGGGGGAGAACACGTTGGCCAGGGTGCAAATACAAAGTAGCCGTTCCGAACACGCCGAAACAGGCAATGAAATACGCGAGAGCGCTCGCCCTGCCCGTATTCTCGCCGCCGACGATCAGTCCCATATCCTCGAGGCCATTGAACTGTTGCTTCGCCCTGAGGGCTACGTGGTCGACACCGCGAAGTCTCCGGGAGCCGTGCGCGAGTCGCTGGCCAGCGAGTTCTACGATGCGGCGCTGATCGACCTGAACTATACCCGCGATACCACCTCGGGGCAGGAAGGTCTCGACTTGCTGTCGCAAATTGTCGCCTTCGACAGCAGCATTCCGGTCATCGTCATGACAGCGTGGGGCAACGTCGGGCTGGCCGTCGAAGCCATGCGCCGGGGGGCGCGCGACTTCATTCAGAAGCCGTGGGAGAACGAGCGACTGCTCGCGATCATTCGCACTCAGGTGGAATTGCATCGCGCGCTGCAGCGCACGCAGCACCTGGAGGCTGAAGCTCGCTTGCTGCGTGCCGAGGGAGCTCCGGATTTCATTGCCTCGGCGCCTTCGATGCAACCGGTGTTGCAGACGATGTCACGCATCGGGCCTTCCGATGCCAACGTGCTGGTCACGGGAGAGCACGGCACGGGCAAGGAAGTCGTGGCCCGCACCCTGCACATTCTCTCGCCGCGCGCCGCGATGCCGCTGGTGGCGGTCAATACCGGTGCGCTTCCCGAAGGCACCTTCGAGAGCGAACTCTTCGGACACGTGAAGGGCGCGTTCACCGACGCCCGCGCGGACCGCATCGGACGCTTCGAACTCGCGGACAACGGTTCTATTTTTCTCGACGAAATCGGCAACGTCCCCATGCGTCAGCAAGCGAAGCTGCTGCGTGTTCTAGAGACTGGCGAGATCGAACGAGTCGGATCGTCGCGCACCAAGCGGGTGAATGTGCGGGTGATTTCCGCTACCAATTCGGACTTGGCCTCGGCCATCGCCGCCGGCCTGTTTCGCGAAGACCTACTGTTCCGGCTGAACACCGTGGAGATCCATCTACCCGCGTTGCGCGAACGCCGCGAAGACATACCTGCACTGGCGGCGCACTTCCTGTCACGCTACGCGGCGCGCTATCGCGCGCAGGTTCGGGGGTTCGCGCCCGCGGCGATGCAGACCATGATGCAATACGCGTGGCCGGGCAATGTCCGCGAGCTGGAGCATACTCTGGAGCGCGCTGTATTGATGGCCCACAGCGACGAACTTCAGGTTTCCGACCTGGGCTTGAATGTGCAGCGCCTGCAGGGGCAGAACCTGGAAGAGCTCAGCATCGAAGAAGTCGAGAGTATCCTCGTGCGCAAGGCCCTGCAGCGTTTTCATGGCAATGTGAGCCAAGCTGCCGAAGCTCTCGGACTAAGCCGCGGCGCACTCTACCGTCGCATGGAGCGCTATGGACTCTAGCTCGGGCAGTGGTTACCGCCAACGTGACCATACAGCTACCGAGCAGTTCAAACCCTACCGGCTGATCTTCGAGCGCCGCATCGCAATCTTCGCCGTGCTCGCCGCGCTTCCCGGCGTTGCAATTGGCACCACGCTCATCTGGCTCCAGCCCTGGGTGCGCGACGCGAAAATCGCTCTCACCGTCCTCGAGTTTTTTCTGTGGTTCGTCCTCACCCTCACACTGCTGGAACAGATTGTCCGTCCCTTGCAGACACTGTCCAATGTGGTCAGCGCCTTGCGGGAAGAGGACTACTCGTTCCGCGCCCGCGGGGCCAACCCGAACGATGCCCTGGGCGAGCTGTCGCTGGAAATCAACACGCTCGCTGACATTCTCACCGAGCAGCGTATCCAGACAATCGAGACGACGGCGCTGCTGCGCCGGGTGGTCGACGAGATCGACGTGCCGATCTTTACCTTCGACCCAGAGCAGTTGCTGCGGCTGGTCAATGCCGCGGGTGAACGCCTGCTGCAGCAGCCGTCGGCGCGCATGCTGGGGAGGACCGCTACCGACCTCGGACTTGACCCCTGCTTCGAAGCGCGTAACGCGACCCTGGTGGCGTTGCCGTACTCCACCCCCAACGCGCGCTGGATGGTGCGCAAGCGCTCGTTTCGCCAGAATGGCCTCCCGCACACTCTGATTGTGCTGTCCGACGTGAGCCGCGCATTGCGCGACGAGGAGCGCAGCGCATGGCAACGCCTTATTCGCGTGCTGGGACACGAGCTCAACAACTCCCTCGCGCCTATCATGTCGATCGCCGGCAGCCTGGCGACTCGTCTCCCTCAGCTTGATTTGCCGGAGACCACCCGGAACGATTTTCAACGCGGTCTGGAGATAATCGAGTCGCGAACCGCGTCGTTACACCGCTTCCTGCAGTCCTATCGCAGGCTGGCGCAGATGCCGTCGCCCAAGTTGCAAGCGGTGGCACTGCGTCCGCTCGCCGAGCGCGTTGCCATTCTCGAGACCCGTCTTCCGGTTCGCGTTGCCGCGGGTCCCGAGCTGGTTCTGATGATCGATCCCGACCTGATCGAGCAGATGCTGATCAACCTTTTGCGCAATGCGGTCGATTCGGCGCTGGAACAAGCGCACTCGACCGCGGCCGGCAGTGCCGTTTTGCCAGGCGCCGATCCGGAGGTCTTGCTTCGCTGGCACCAGGGCGACGCCACCGTGTTTCTCGTGGTGGAGGACAACGGCATCGGGCTGCTCAACCCCAGCAACGCGTTTGTCCCGTTCTACACGACCAAGCAGGGAGGCTCGGGAATCGGGTTGGTGCTTTCGCAACAGATTGCCGAGGCCCATGGTGGATCCATCGAGCTGGCCAACCGAAAAGACACGCACGGTTGCGTTGTAACTGTGCAGTTGCCGCATCGCAGTTGAGGAGCCGTCCGCCTGCCTCAGTCTGCCCGAGCGATTGACTCCCGCACCTTCTCCAGTCCTGCGATCAAGCGCTCGAGCGCATCCTGATTCAATAGCGCGAACTGATGCTCCTGCAATGCGCGCAACGGCTGCGCTACTTCCTTCAGCAACTGCAGGCCCCGCTCCGTCGCAGTAGCGGTTACCAGGCGGCGATCGTTACTATCGCGTCGCCGAGTGAGCAAGCCAAGACTCTCCATGCGCGTGAGCAGCCGAGTCACGTCGGGCTCCGCCGTGATCATGCGCTCAGCGATGCCGGAGCAATTCAGCCCTTCAGCTCCTGCGCCACGCAGAATGCGCAATACGTTGTATTGTGCCGAGGTAATCCCGTGGCGCTTCAGCAACAAGTCGAGGCCGCGCTTGAGTGCGTCGGCGGTGCGCAGAATGTTCAGCGCGGCTTCCTCGCGCGAGTCCTGAAACGGCCTGGATTGTCGAATCTCCTCCAGAATGCGGTTTGCCAATGACACCTCCGGCTTGGTTACTTGCTGAGTGCGCGATCGATCGACAGCGCGCCCGAGCCTTTAATCATTACGACGATCAGTAGCGCGATGGCCAGCAGGTGATACTCGAAGCCTTCACCCTTCTGCAGGCCCGTCCAGTTGGCAAAGAAGCCGTTGCGGATGTGAACGGTGAAGATCGCGACCAGCATGTTCGTCGTGATGCCGAACGCGGCCACACGGCCGAGCAGTCCGACGAGCAGCCCCAGGCCGCCAAGGAACTCAGCACAGATCGCGAGGAACGCCAGCGGTGCGGGAATGTGCATTGCCTGGGTGAAGAAGCCCATGGTGCCGGAGAAGCCGTAGCCGCCGAACCATCCCAGCATCTTCTGCGCGCCGTGCGCGAAAAAGACCACCCCCAACACGAGGCGGGCGAGCGTGAGTACATAGTCGTCAGAGGTTGCTATCAGTTTGCGAAACATGGAGTGTTCCTTTCAGCCGACAAGTTATCTGTTACAACAGATGTTGTTGCAACAAATAAGTTGCGGAGAAATGTTAGCACGGCTTCAAGCCGCATCCATCAATCCACCTAACTATCTTGGAATGTGTGCTTCGGCGGATATCGAAGCCCCAACAGCCTCTTATTTCTCCGCGGCAGCAACGGCGCTCGACGGCTTCTCTCCCGCCTTGAACTCCGCCCACGGATTGCCCTTCATGTCCTGCAGCACAGGCCGCTCCCACTCGAATTCGGGGTGCTGTTTCAGAAATGGCTCGGCCAGGAAGTCTTCGCCGCAGGGATATCCGGCACGCGCCCGCAGCGTCATTCGGTTGGCCAGGCTGCTGTCAGCGGCCTGCGCGGTTACCGCGCCGTCGGGATTGTAAGGAGGGTTTCCCCACTCCGGAACGCCGCGCGGCGAGTTGGCCACATGTCCGCACAACGCGCGCTCGTCGCGGTCTTCTTTGTTCTCGTAAGTGTCCCAGTGATCAGCCAGAAAGGCCTGCGCCATTGCGACGTCGATCTCACCCTTGTTGGTCCGCATCAACTGGTCCCAGCGCACATGCCGCGCATTCATGGAGCTGCCCAGGTTTCTGGAATTGAAGTCCGTCTCTTTCTTGATCAGCTCGGGATCGCTGGGGAAGTTCGATCCCACAAAATATCCATCGGTTGTCCGCCACAGGCGGTGAATCCTCAGGCCGAGTTCGAAGCGCGCGACTTCGCCGGTCTTGTTGTCGGCGAGCAACCAGTCGTTGGCGTAGCCGCCATTGTTGCCGTCGAGCATGATCTGCACGTACTGGTCGATCGAGTTCGCATACTGCAGCGCTTTGCGCGCCCGCACGAACTCGGGTACGCCGTTGGTATCGAAGGGCGAAAATCCGGTGATGGTGGTTTCGGTGACCATCAGCCCCGCCGAATTGATTCCAAAATCGTCATCGCTAACGATGATGCCCGGGAAGCCGTCCTGAATGATGCGATAACCGTGGGTGGGCACGATGTCGAAGATGATGGTCCAGCGGGTGCCGGTCGCGATGTCGGTCCAGTTGCTGTGGGCGATGACCGGCTTGTGGTCTTTGGTCATCGATCCGGTGGCGACGAAAGCACTGCAGTTGCCGGGAGCCGTGAGCCTGGGAGCGTCAGCCCGCTTCTGTTGACGGTCGAGCGTCGGAACGTAATAGTCCGGGACCTCTTCCATGGCGTTCAACGCGACCACGTCCCACACGTCCATCGAAACGCCGTGGTCCTTCAAGCCGTCCGCGATGCCCAGCAATTCCTGCTGATATTCGGCTTCAATATGCGGCCACAGGATGGTCTGTGCGACGTTGCGGAAGAACTCCCAATCGCGTTTGGTGCGCCGTGTGTCCTTGAACTTCACTACGCTGAGTGCGTCCGCGATTTCGGGGGCGAGCAGGTATCCGTGTTGATAACCAATGTCGACGGGTGAACCTTCCAGATGGACGTAAATCCACTTGCTGCGTTCAAAGCGGTAGGCTGGCTTCAATCGGGCCGCGTCGCCGGCGGTGTCGGAGGCGAAGAGCGCGCTGGCGGAGAACAGAAAGGCGATCAACAGAAAT
>Ga0210406_10004079_pt1 | contig 15810 bp, 17 predicted proteins | sample IncBWC30MmetaG_FD_155454 | JGI IMG/M metagenome (GOLD analysis project Ga0210406, IMG submission 155454) | Forest soil microbial communities from Barre Woods Harvard Forest LTER site, Petersham, Massachusetts, United States - Inc-BW-C-30-M | ecosystem: Environmental > Terrestrial > Soil >... | reverse complement strand
GCAAGTCTTGCTGGGAATTGTCCCGGTGTTGACGCAGACGCCACCGACGACTTCCCGCCGCTCGATAACGCCGACGCGCTTGCCTAATTTTGCGCCTTGGATCGCTGCCCGCTGCCCGGCCGGACCCGAGCCGATGACCAGCAGGTCGAAAGTTTGCACCTGAGAACTAATTTAGCGCACTCGCATCAGAGCTTGGTTTCTAGTTTCTGGTTTTCTAGTTTCTGGTTGGGCGGCTAGGCATGAGCCTCGAAGTCGTGCAGGTCGGCTTGGTGCCGGCGTTCTTCGCGGCCCATATAGGTTTCAATTTCGTCCTTTGAAAAAACGAACCCATCGTCGGCGGGATTATACGGGGCGAGATTGTGCGGGGCGGTGAGGTGGAGGTTTTCGTCCTGGTGCATTTTCAAAATCTTAGCGGCATTGTCGAGCTGGCGCTCTTCGGTTGCGCGGCGGTCAGCTTGGATCAGGCGGAGTTGATTTAGAGTGCGGTCGAACTGGCGGGTGAGGCGCTGGCGGGAAATGCCGATGTTGGCGAAGGCCCGGTTGTGCTCGCGGTAGGCCAGGGCCATGGCGAGAGCGGTCTCGGCCTCAGGATGGCTGGCGCGGATGCGGTCCTCCATTTCGGTGATGCCGAGCGCGAAGAGGTTGGTCTCGACCGCAGCGGCGCGGTTGACTTGCCAGGCGGTGTCGAGGAGGGACTGGACGAGCTGGGTTTCGGTGGCGCCTTTAGGCTGGTATTCCGCGAGGAAGGACTGGGAGTGGCGCTGGTAGGCGGCGAGGTCCTCGGAGGGCAGGACGATGGTTTGGCCTGTCAGTCCATGGCGCAACGCGTTGAGGGAAGAGCGCTGTTTACCGGCTGCGGTGCGGGGTCCGGTGGATTTCTGGGCGTTGGCTTTATTTATGGCGGCGCGATGGATGGCGCGATCGGCAGTGGGAACTTTTGAATCTGGCATCTGATATCTCCTTCAATTTGGTTTTAACTCGCGTGGACGGGGCGCGGAGGGGTGGAAGTTGGGAAGTGGATGAGGGGGAAGGGAAGAAAAAGAATTTGAACGCGTGATTCACCTGGCTCGGCTGTGCTCGATGCCTTGTCGAAATGCACGGAGCTGGTCTGGAAACCGCAACGCTTCCGGTGTAAGCACGGTGGGCTATAACGACAATTCTTTCTGAAATTCGAGCGCGGCTTCGTGTGCGCGCGGATCATTGCTGTACAAAAGCTCGGCATAGATCAGCCACGGTGGCGCGAGCCTATGATTATCACGCTCTTGCCAAAACACCGTTTCCCCAAATGCTCGTAACAGCGTTACGGGGCCTTCACTGTCTGGGAGCAGCCTAAGCTCTTGCGTCATTCGACGGGAGGATGGTTCGAGGAACATCGGCACCTCCGGTCCTCGATAGAAGTGTTGCAGGAGATCAATAGCCGGTCCACCTGTCAGTGCATACCTGATGCCCGAGGGCGTGCTGTTACGAAGGCGAGCTAGAAACATTTCCGCTGTCTTCTCGCCGAAGCGAAATCTGCCGACCACGAGTTTTGGACGGAGGACTTGTGCGTAACCGAAGGAGAGGCGCTCCGCCAGCAAGTTCTTCGGTCCAAGCTGATAATTCTTGCCTTTGCGCGTGAGCAGGCCCTGGGCGACCAACTGTTGCCGGGCTTGCGCGGCTTTGCTCTTGCTTATGCCAGCAGCCAACTCCAATCGGCGGACCGGCCAGTTGGCCGACTCAGGATGGGTGACGAACTGGAATAGCAATTGAAGTTGCGCCGCACTGATGGGGCGTCGTTCTGACACGGGTTCCGAGGCTGGCTTGCCAACGACGGTCCAATTGTAGCGGTCTCCCAACGCCAAATGGATGTTGCCCACATCGTCCGCGAAGTTGACCTTGGCTTCGATGAGACGCTCCGCAATCGGGCGGGGGATGTGACGCGCTAGCAGAATAACATGGCGCGGCTTACCCGCCCTCACCTGCTTAACCCAAGCAAGAAGTTGATTGACCGCGGAGCGAGTCAAGAAAGATCGCTCAGCTTCGACCAAAAGGTGAAAATGACCAGCAGGAGTTTGAACATCGAGTTTCCCGTCGCACCCCAGGTCCTGCCCGTTGGGTGCGGGTTCATAGTGGAGATCGCGCACGAACGGAATACGCCGGAGAGCGTCGAAGGGCTCGAATTCGCGATCCGTTCTATGAGCCATTTGTCCATGATAATAGCATGTCTACTAGTAGAGGACAAGGTTAGATAATGGACAGAGGCAGTGTGACTGGCGCCGTTAGTTGGATATCATTGCCAATAAGCCACATGCCATCAGCGGCGCGTGATTTTACCGTTGATCGCGAAGCCGGCGCGGCCGTGACCATTGGGCTTGGCGGCGCCATCGGGGAATCTTGAATCTGGCAACTGACATCTCCTCCAATTCGGTTTTAACTCGCGTGGCGGGGCGTTACGGGTTGGGGATTGGGAAGTGGATGAGTGGGAAGGGAGAAACAGTTTTGGACGCGTCACTGGGCGGGGGCTTCCGTGCAAATTTACTGACAAAAAAGTGGTCTAGACTCAGTGGCGTCCTGCGCGGGATACTGAACGTATGGTGAAGTCAGTCGAAGGAATCTACCGCAACGGGAAAGTAGAAGTTGTGGAGCCTCTGGCAGCGGCCGAAGGATCACGTGTCATCGTGACCTGGGTCCATCCTGCCGAACCCGTAGATCTTCGCGAGCGAGGGGTCGACGAATCTCAGGCTGCCGATCTGCGCCGACGGTTGATTCCGTTTGCGGAGGATTGGGATCGGCCCGAAATGGCTGCCTACGATGAACTACCGCCGCGGTGAAGTTGTCTTGGTTCTGTTTCCAGATTCAAACTTGCGAACGTCTAAGCGCCGGCCGGCAGTGGTTGTGCAGGCGGACCGATTGAGGGCAGATCTGCCTCAGACAATTGTCGCGATGATTACCAGCAACATGGCTCGCGCGGGACATCCGAGCCGCGTGATCGTAAAGCTTGGTAGCGAAGAAGCGAGGGGGACCGGGTTGTTGACGGATTCGGTAGTCATGACCGACAATCTCGCCACGATTCTCGATTCGGAGATCGATCGGGCCATTGGAATGTTCACCGGACTAACAGAAATCGACGCGGCCTTGCGAGCGACGCTCGCTTTATAGGCGAGACCTCAAAGGCAGGTACTGGGGAGACATTTACAGTCCGATCGATCCGTGGAGGCCCCTCTCAGTCCAAGTGGGACGGTCGCACATCCACGATATAATCGACGTTTGTAGAGCTTGGTAAAAACGATGGTTTTGCTAGGTTCAATAGTTAGCCTGGTTGGGGGCATTGCAAAATCTCCCGTAACAGTTAAAGCGGACGCAAGTGTCAGCGTAAGCATCAAGGCGAAAGCTGCCCTTGAAATCGGGGCTTCGGGTCGAGCGAAAGCGAAACTCAAAGCGACGAAGAAGGTAGCAAAGTCAGGAACGGCTGCAAAGACAACTACAAAAGCGAAGATTGCGAAAGGAAGGAAGACAATGAGAAACCCGGTCAGTCTTGGAAAGAGAAGCGATTGGAAGGCGGCGTCGTGCCTGGGAGAGCAAGCCCCCAATCGAGGCGAACCATTGAGACCATCAGTAGAACTCATCGTCCAAGAGAGCGACGGGAGGTGAGATTCCTCCCTCTCCCGCCATCCTGTAGTTATGGAGGTTCCTCTTCAGTCTGGACCGACGCGGCTCCGATGATCGAAGATATCGGTGAGGCATAAGACCGATAATTCGCAGGTAACGAACTTATGACTGAACTCTTCGAGGGCGATCTGCATGCCGGACTGTCGGGGCTGGAATTGGGCGATGATTGCCTCGATCTTGGCGAAGGCATTTCGCTAAGAAAAACATATGCCCACCTGATGGCACCCTTCATCATGGCGTTCAATCCTGCGCCCCCTGGGCGACATCATCCTGCGCCTTGGAAGGCCAGTCGTGGCGGGTTCAGCTTCGACATCACGGTAGATCTTACAATTCCGGCCTCCTTTGAGACGATCCCCAGAGGGAAAGTCGCACTTGCGAAGACGATCGTTTTCCTAGTTCGCCTCGGCCTCAATCCGGCGGCGACGGTTCCGGTGCTTTCAAACTATCCCTTCGCCGACCTTGCCAACAATCCAGACAACGAAGCAGCGCTACTTCCTTTCGAAATTCAATATCGATATTTTCCCCTCACCGTCGATGGGGGACTTGCGACTAATGAATCCGCGGAATGGGTCAGGAGCCGATGGCAGACAACGCACGAACTCATTAGCGAGAGCGCCGAGTTCGCGCTTGCGGTAGACGCCATATCAACCGGGCAGTTTGTCAAGAGTTCAGCACTTACTTTGGTGTCACTTTGGGGTGCTTTGGAAGCGCTGTTTTCGCCTTCCACGACCGAGTTGAAGTTCCGCGTGTCGTCCCTCATCGCCGCTTTTCTGGAGCCGTTTGGTAATGGCCGGGGAATCCTGCAGAAGGAGATCGCGAAACTTTACGACAAGCGGTCGGCCGCTGCACACGGGAAGCCCAAGCATGACGAAGAGGATGTGTTGGGCTCATTCAACCTTCTCCGGCGCGTACTGATGAGGATCATCGACAACAAGAAAGTTCCGTCCCGCGAGGATTTGGAAGACGTGCTCTTTGGCTCGTTAGGAAAACTGGGAGACTAGGCACTGTTCTACCGCCGCGGACGCGCAGGCTCTCTTACTCTGGAAGGCGCTGCCGTTCTAGGCTGGACGTAAAACGCCGGGGTTGTTGATGTGTGCCATTCGGCGCCCGCGGCTCAGGATTCGGTCAAGAGCCGTCGGGCGCGGACGAAGACCGCTCGGAACATCGCCTCCGTCAGCTTGCCGGTGGAGGTGTTCTGCTGGCTGGGGTGGAACGAGCTGATGAGCACCGGTTGGCCAGGACCGGTGCGATGCTCTTTGTTATGGCCGAAGACGAAGTCGGAGCGGCGCGCGATTTTGCCTTGATCGCGAAGGATGGTTAAATACACATCGAAGGCCAGGCGGCCGAGCGCAATCACCACCTTCAGATCACGGAGCAATTCCAATTCTTTTTCCAGATACGGGCGGCAGGTGCGGATCTCTTCGGGGAGTGGCTTGTTGTCTGGCGGAGCGCAGCGGACGGCGGCGCAGATGTATGCGTCGGTGAGCACTAGCCCGTCATCGCGGGAGACGCTGGTGGGTTGAGAAGCGAAACCGGTTTCGAAAAGCGCCCGATAGAGAAAGTTGCCGGAGCTGTCGCCAGTGAATGTGCGGCCCGTCCGATTGCCGCCGTGCGCCGCGGGCGCGAGGCCGATCAGGAGCATACGTGCGCGGGGATCGCCGAAGCCGGGCACTGGCTTGGCCCAATAATCCTGGTCGCGGTAGGCGCGACGCTTCACGCGTCCGACCTCCTCGCGGTATTCGACCAGGCGCGGGCACCGCCGGCAAGCGACGATTTCATCGTTCAGAATGTGAAGGGCTTTCAAGGATAGCTTTATGCTATCTGGAAATCTGGACGCGCATGTTCTCGAGCGATCGTTCCAAGGCGATCAGATCGCTGGAGGGTTTGGATTGGATGATGCTGAAGAACAACGGAACGAGCTCCGGGTCCCGCCACCCGCGCTGCACCTCGTCCTCAAGCGTGGCGAAGGCTTCCGCGGCGGACATCGCGGCTTTGTAGGGGCGCTCGGTTATGAGGGCGTCGTAGATGTCGGCCACCTGCAGGATGCGGGCCAGCAGCGGTATGTCTTCGCCCGCTAGTCCGTCCGGGTAGCCGGAGCCGTCCCAGCGCTCGTGATGATTGCGGATGATCGGCAGAACGGGACGCAGGCTCTTCATGGGCCGGCAAATCTCCTCGCCGCGGACAGGATGACTACGCATCACTTCCCACTCCTCGGTAGTCAACATGCCTTTCTTGAAGAGAATGGCGTCGGGGATGCCGATTTTGCCGATGTCGTGCAGATAGCCGCCCCGCAACAGCGCGGTGAGGTCGGAGTTGGAGAGCCCGAGGGCTTCACCCAGCATCACCGAGATGGCGGCCAGGCGCTGGCAGTGCTGGCCGGTGCATTGATCGCGTCGCTCCACCGCCTGGGCCAGGGCAAACAGAATGGTCTCGGCCTCTTCGAGCGAGTCAATTAGCGCCTTGTTGCGCAACATGGCACGCACACGGGTCCGCACTACGGCCGGGTGCAGAGGCTTTACCAGGAACTCGTCGGCGCCGGATGAGATGCTCACGATTTCGTTTTCGACGCCCTGCACGTTGGTGATCATCAAGACCGGGACTAACTGGGTAGGCCGGTTGGATCGAATCCAGCGGCATAACTCCGGGCCGCTCATTTCCGGCAGCATCAAATCGAGGATGACGAGATCGATTTTGTCCGACTCGAGCAGCGCCATTGCTTCAGAGGCCTTGCGCGCCTCCAGAATCCGATAGGGCGCGGTTTTGAAGATGGCCTTGAGGAGGCGACGATTGATCTCTTCGCTATCGACGATGAGTACTGCAGCCGGTACAGTGTTGTGGTCGTCAAGGAAAGGGCCGGCTGGAGAAGGTCCGATCTCGAACGGAGCCGTTAATGTTATCTTTCCGGACATTGACGACCGAAGTGGGGTAGGTTCCCCATATTTGATCTATCGTCCGTAAATGGGAAAGGTTTAACCTTAGAGACGAAATCGGCTAGTTGAGCTTTTCCGCTGAAAACAAGGCAGTTACTTCATTTATTGGGGAGCTTTGACAGGACATCGTTGACGTAATTGATGGTCTCGGCGATGGGCGGAACGCCGCCTTCGCTATCGACGCGGCCAGAGCCGGCGTTGTAGGCGGCCAAGCTGAGCTTAGTGTCGCCTTTGTATTTTTCGAGCAGTTGCTTCAACAGTTTGACGCCGGCATTGATGTTCTGCTTGGGATCAAAAGGATCGTGCACACCGAATTGGGCGGAGACGGCTGGCATGAGCTGCATCAATCCCTCAGCGCCCTTGGGCGAGATGGCACATGGACGGGCGCCCGATTCCTGGCTGATTACGGCGCGGATCAGATCGGGTTGGACACCCGATTCCTTCGAACTCTCGCCGATCAGCTGGTCGAGCTGCTCATCCGGCAAGGGATCGCAAGGTGGCAGAACGAAAGAGGGGAAGTCGATCCAGGGGACGGTGTAGAAGGCTGCGGCGGGGGTGGTGGATCGGCCGATTAAGGAATCGACTTGCTGGGTAATGGATACGCGCTGCTTCTCGAGAGAAGTGGCCATGGCGGGCTGGGCCGCGGTCTTAGGAGGATCGGGGGCCGGTTGTGCCCAGCCGTAATTCAAGATCACGAAGGAGTTCGAGATCACGAATGCGACGAGGATCGATCTCATCAAGTTTCTCATCGGCCTGATCGTGCCGATTCTGAATAGGACCAGCGGTATAGTAGAGCTTTCGTATGAAGATCATCTCTGAGGCGCCGTGCCGCGTGGATCTGGCTGGCGGTACCCTAGACATTTGGCCCCTGTATTTGTACCATCCCGGAGCGGTGACGCTGAATTTCGCGGTGGACCGCTGGACGCGGTGCGTGGTGGAGCCCCGGAAAGGGCCGGAGATCCGATTGAGATCGGGAGATTTGGAAGCGGAAGAGACGTTTGCGTGCTTCGACGAAATGCGGGCCGCAGAACGCCCGCGGCTGCCGCTGGTTACCTATGTACTACGATTCTTCGAGCCTCAGTCGGGGCTGGCGGTACACACGGATTCCGAAGCGCCGGCGGGCGCAGGCATCTCGGGATCATCGGCGCTGATCATCGCGGTGGCGAGCGCGCTGAACCGGCTGACCGGGGCTCGGCACAGCATCGAAAAGCTACGGGAGATCGCCCAAAACGTGGAGGCGCAGATCATTCGAGTACCGACGGGAGCGCAGGATTATTATCCAGCGATGTATGGCGGCGTGAGCGCGATTGAGCTGGGAGCTGGCGGGATCCGGCGGGTGCCGATCGCGGTGGACGTGGATGATTTTAACGAGCGGATTGTGCTGGCGTACACCGGAGCGCCTCGCAATTCAGGGATCAACAACTGGGAAGTGACCAAAGCTTATATTGACGGGAATCGGGACGTGCGGCGCAACTTTGAGCAGATTACATCGATTGCCTGCGCGATGCGCGTGGCGCTGGAGAAGGCCGACTGGAAAGAGACTGGCCGCCTGCTGCGCGAAGAATGGTCGCACCGGCGTAGGAACGCGCCTGGAATCTCGACGCCATTTATCGACCAACTGGTGGCGATCACGCGGCGGGCAGGAGCGTTGGGGGCCAAGGTGTGCGGAGCGGGCGGCGGAGGCTGCGTATTCTTTCTGGTGGATCGCGGGGCGAAGGATAAAGTCTCTCGCGCAATCGAAAAGGCGGGGGCCGAAATCCTGCCGGTAAAGGTGGCGACCCACGGCGTTACGGTTCGGGTAGCGCGGAGCGTATAGAAATGCCGTTATTGGGAGCAATTCTGCGAGGCGAACCAGCTGGGGAACTAGACGCCGCCGCGCTGGAGCTGGCGGCTATCGACCGGCCTGGGCTCGATCCGGCGCCGTATCTGGAAACCCTGGATCAGCTGGCGTCGGAGATTGCGACTCGATTGGGCCGTGGATACGATGGCCCTAAGTTCGTGCGCGTGGCCAACGATTACTTGTTCGAAGAGTGGGGCTTCCGGGGGAATGAATCGGAGTATTACGATCCACGCAATAGCTGCCTGGACGCGGTTCTGGATCGACGGACGGGAATCCCGATCACGCTGTCGGTGGTTTACATCGAGGTGGCGCGGCGATTGGGACGGCCGGTGTTCGGAATCGGGCTGCCGGGGCATTTTATCGTGCAGTATAACGATGGCAAATATTCAACCTTTGCCGATCCATTTCATGGCGGCAAGCTGCTCACTGAAGAGGATTGCCGGGTGCTGGCGCGCGAAGTGGGCGTGGACATTGCCGCGGAGCCTTCCACGCTTGAGCCGGTGAGCAATCGATATATTCTGGTGCGGATGCTGAACAATCTGCGGTCCTCTTATTTCCGGTCGAAGGACTATCGAAAGGCGGCGCAGGCGCTGGATCCGCTGGTGGAAGCTTTTCCTTCGAACGCGGAGTACTACAAGGCGCGCGGGGTTGCCCGGCTGCAGTTGCGCGAGTTCCGGGCGGCTAAAGGGGACCTGGAGAAGTATCTGAAATGCGCACCGGAGGCGGAGGATAAAGCGGAGGTGACCAAGCAACTGGAGGCGATCCACCGGTGGTTGGGGCGGTTGAACTGAGACAGGAGACAGAAGGCAGGGGCGGGAGGCAGAGGCAGGAGGCGGGAGGCAGAGGCAGGAGAGAAGACAGGAAGCAGACGGCTGGCCGATATACTAGAACCACGGCATGATGAACGAGTGTGACAAACGCATGACTCGCCAAAAACTGGCGTTCGCCCTGGTAGCAGTTTCTTTTGTTCGACCGGCTGCCGCACAGTCGCACGTGTCGGCAGCGGGCCCGCGGCCCAATTTCGAGGGCATCTGGAACTCAGCGACTGCTACGCCGCTCGAACGTCCGGCGCAGCTCAAAGATAAGGAGTTCTTCACGCCCGAGGAAGCCGTGAATTGGGAACGCCGTGCAGCAACCCGATTGCAAGATCCAAAGCCGGAGGCTGCGACGAAAACCTTCGCCAGCTACAACGCGGTCTTTTATGAAACTGGCACGAAATTACTGAAGAGTCTCCGGACGTCCATCATCACCGATCCTCCCGACGGAAAGATTCCCGCCCTGCTGCCAGCCGCTGCCGCCGAAAAGAGCCGCCGGCTGGCGTTGCTCCGTCATCCGCGAAGCGCGACAGACCTCGGTCTTCAGGACCAATGCATCGTTTTTCCTACTGCCGTGGCGCCGATGATCCCGTATATCTACAACAGTAATTATCAGATCGTCCAGACCGACCACGAAGTGATGATGAACGTCGAAATGATTCACGATACGAGAATCATTCGGCTGGATCGCCAGTCTCACCTTTCGCCGGGTGTGCGGCTTTGGCTAGGTGATTCCGTGGGGCACTGGGAAGGCAGCACGCTGGTGGTGGATACCACAAACTTCAACGATGGCGGCGGTTTTTTCGGTGATGCCGGCGGTATGTTTGGCTCCGACAGGAATCTGCACATCGTGGAACGCTTCAGCCTGCTGGACGCAGATACGATTCAGTATCGATTCGAAGTCGACGATGCCACCGCTTTTACGCGGCCGTGGAAAGGCGAACTGACCTGGACCCGATCGGCTGGCCGGATTTTCGAATACGCATGCCATGAGGGCAACTACGCGCTGCCTGATCTGCTGAACGGCGCACGCGCGCTGGAACATGCGGAGCCTTCCCCGAAGAAACAATAACCGGAAGCTCGGGGCAATTTAATAGAGCCGGACGCCGCGCGCTACTTGAAGGGGTTACCAGGGGTGGACTGGAATCCTCCGAACAGCTTCCGCCCATCCGCCAACCTCACCGTGCGGACATTGGCCACGTTTCTTCCGTCTTTCGCGGCGTACCCATCCACCGTGATCTGGTCGCCATTCTTCAAATCCGTCCTTTTCCATCCTCGGCTCTCCAGGCCGCCGGGGCTGCCCATTTCGAACTTCCAGCTCCCAGCCTTACCCTCCGCATCCTTTCCGTCGATGTACAGCAGCGCATGCGGATTGGTCCATTCGAACGTCGTCACGATGCCGGAGACCGTGACCAGCTTGTTGGCGTCGTACTCGGCGCCAAATGCGTGATGGGCCGAAGTGGGAATCGCCGTAAAGAGCAGAACGGCCGCTGCGGCGCGCAAGGTCCTGCTCATTTCAAGAATTTCTCCCTGTCATCGGGAGATGATAGGTGATCCGTCATAACTGAAACTGTATCACTTGGCTGTCTGGGCTCGGGGAATGGCCGGAAACCCGCGGTCGTCTTTGGCCTAAGAGCCAGTTCCCGCGGGCGCCCTTGTCCAGATCCATCAACACGACATTTCGGGCCGGACCGCCGTTGCAATAGTCAGTCTGGCTAAACCGTGCCAGGAGCCACCGCTAAGATGTCCGATTAGCCGGCGGACTTCTACCGTTTAATAGAGCCGGACGCCGCGCGGGCCGGGCTTGCCGGTCATGTGAACCGTGTCGCGGAAACTGACGTTGTTGGGATTCAGGGTCATGACCAGGGAATGGGTGCGATAGCCGTCGCCGAAGAAGCGGACGCCTTGAAGTAGATTGCCGGGGGTAACACCGCAGGCGACGAAGATGATTTGTTTCCCGGGGGCGAGATCCTCGGCATGATAGACGCGATGCGGATCGTCGATGCCCATGCGCTGCATGCGGCGCTCCAGCTCGGTGCTGTTGACCACCAGGCGTCCGACCATTTCGCCATGCAGGCAGCGCATGGCTGCCGCGGTAATCACACCTTCGGGCGCGCCGCCGATTCCCATGACTGCGTGGACGCCGGCGCCGCGTACGGCAGCAGCAATGCCGGCCGACAAATCGCCGTCGCCGATCAGGCGAATGCGGGCGCCAGCTTTTCGTATTGCGGCGATCAGTTTCTCATGGCGCGGGCGGTCGAGAACCATGACCACTAGATCTTCTACGGGCCGATCGAGGCGACTGGCAATGGCCTTTAGATTCTCTTCCGGGGGTGCATCGATATCCAGCGCGCCCTGGCAGGCCGGGCCGGCGATGATCTTGTCCATGTAACAGTCCGGAGCATGGAGCAGTCCGCCGGCCTCTGAAGCCGCGAGCACTGCGATAGAATTGGCGGCGCCGGTGGCGCAAAGGTTGGTCCCTTCCAGGGGATCGACGGCGATGTCGATGGCGGGATATTCGAAGCCATCCCGGGGCGGAGCACCGACGCGCTCGCCGATGTACAGCATGGGGGCCTCGTCGCGCTCGCCCTCGCCAATAACGATGTTGCCGGCGATGGGGACATTCTCGAAGGCTTCGCGCATGGCCTGGACAGCGGCGTGGTCCGATCCTGGCCGGTCGCCTTGGCCCATGGTGCGAGCGGCGGCGACGCCGGCTTCCTCAACCACGCGCGCCAGCTCGAACGCCAGCTGCTGATCGACGTTAGCCGCTAGCTTGGCGCTGGTTTCCGGATTGTCGGTCGTGCGCGCCGTTGCCATCGGCACCTCCGTTGCGTGGTGTATGCTACTTGCCGTGAGACGCCACGATCATATCATGGGGCGGTAGCGACGGAACGGACGAGCACGGTGGCGCTGCTGGATTGCATGGAATCGAAGTAGGTGTTGAAGCGCCGGGGCTCTTCGGCCTGGTTGTACGGCTTGAGGTTGTTAGCCCAACGGAAACCGATGGGCTGATACCAGAGTTCGGCTTCGATTATAAAGGGTCCAGACGCGGCGCCAAGGGGCGCGGAATAGCGAATGCGGTCAGTGCCGGCGGTGAAGGCCGGGTCTTGGAATGCGTCTCCAACTACGGCGATATCGTGGTCGGCGGTCTGCTTGTCGAAACCGTCCGGGAGCAGGCGATTGTCCTTGAGATAGCCAACACCCTTGAGGAGTCCGGTGGTCACATGCCCATTCTCATCACCAAGAACGGATTCGTAAATCTGGACTTGATCGGCGCTGCTGATTTCGGTGTAATGCGGCTCGAAACGGGCAGGGTCGGCGTCGTTGTCATTGCCGGCGATTGATCCATCCGGGTTGAGCGCGCCAGACTCGAACACAGCGCGGCCGTCGCGGTCGCGCACTACGAAGTGGAGCCAGGCTCGGCGGGATGGGTACGCGGTCGGCAGCTTGTGGCCGGTCTTGTTTCGAACCACGACATCGGCGCGGAGCCGGCCTGACACGGTCGTCACGTTTTCGATTGCGACTGAGGCTGTTCGGGTTCGCAGGAGATCCAACGTAGCTTCGACGCCGTTCTGCAGTTCCGGCGGCAAGGCTGAGACACTCAGCTCGCCCCGATAGCGATTGAGCATATTCAGCATGAAGAAATTGCCGCCGACAAAAGAATGAACGCGGGCGCCTTCGCGCAATTCGCCGAGTACACGGGCCACCTGAACCGGTTCCTTGATTTCCGGCATGTGGCAGTCCTGACAGCTTTGTTTATTTCGATAATCGGAATGGAGCCACTCCGGGTAAGGCATCTGTTCGGGGAGCGCGCCGATCACTTTGCCGCTGGCGCCCAGCGCTTCGGTTTTGAGGGTGTGACAAGTGGCGCACAGCTCGGAGTCGCGAATGTGGTCGCTTTTATCGGGATGGTATCCTTCCGTGGACGACCGCATGATGGTGATCCGGCCCTTCTGGATCTCAAAAGGACCATATTCGGTGCGCAGGCCATCCGCGTCAGGAGGGTGGACCACGAAGCCGCCGTTATAGCTTTCGGGGGTGCCTAGCTTTTCCTTCGTGATCTGGTGACAAACGGAACAGGAAACTCCATCGGCAGCCTGGCGCTGCTCGGTGTCATCGGTGCTGATGGGAAGGTGGGCGAAAATCTGGCCGGTCTTGCCGCGCAGCTTGGCCTCGTAGCGCGTGATGGGCATGTGGCAGACGGAGCACTCATCCTCAATCTTCGGTTGCGATTCGGGATGATCGGTGACTTCGCGGCGCACGCTGCCCTGCCAGTAAGGATCATGGGACGAATTGGCCATGATGGTGGCGCGCCAGTGGAATCCGATGGAGATGTCCGCGCCCGAAGCCGTAGCGAGGCCGTTGTGGCAGGCCAGGCAACGATCAGAGGTTTGGAATTGCGGCTCGTTACGCTTAGGCTGGATACTGTCGTGGGCGGCGAACAACACGCCGGCAGCCGTGAGGGCGATCATCGGGAGCCCTCGTGCGCGCATCATTTCCACCCGCTCAGAAGCCCGCCATCAAACCAGTCCCACAGGACATAGAAGACCAACTGAATAGAACGATCCGATGTGTTCGTAACGGGAATGCTGGCGCCAAGGTTGAGACGAACGTGCTGACGTTTGCTCAGTGTGACTTGAAACTCAGGAACAATGTCCCAGTCCGGCGTTGAATGAGGCAGGAAGTTCTTATTCGCGATTAACTCCACCATGGGAGTCCACATGCGCCCCAAGCCATTGGACTGGCGCCACGTTTTGCCGAAGGCCGAACGCCAGAAGAGCGATCGTGGAGTCTTCGATGGATTGGTGGGCTGGTCGGTTCCCAATTGCAATTGCACAAAGCTCTCGCTCGGGAGTATTTGCGCAAAGGCGGCGAAAGTCTCAAACTGTGTGACGCCCGTTCCCAACCCGTAAGTTCGATTTCCACTCGGAATAATGATCCCGCCGAACCCGCTCAGCATGGAGCCGACGTTCAGGTTCGAAAACACCACTTCCTTCATGCCGATGGTGGCGTCGCCGATTCCACCATGCCACAGTCCCGGAGCTGAACGGACGAAGTCAATGGGGGCATCGATTTCCAACTGGCTGCGCGCTCCGAAGGTGTTTTCGGAGATGATGTCGGTCATTACGCCCGGCGTACGCTGAGCGTTAAGCCTGGACGTAATGATCACTTCATCTTCCGGAAACGCCTTCTCGGTAAACTGCGGCAGAGGCAGGTTGAACTCTCCGCGGGGCCAAGACTTATTCGTGCAGAACCCTCGCATGTACTTGACCACCATTTCGATTTGCTTCATGGTCAGCGCATCGGCGAAGGACGGCATGATGCGAGAAAAGCCGCGGCCGGCCCCTCCATACCGGATGGTCGCCTCCCAGTCTTTATTCAGCTCAGGGGTGGTCTGGTCGCACTGGGTGAAGTCCGGGAAGGTCTTGGGCTTTTCGAAGCCGGCGGTGGTATCAGGCGCGCCTTTGCCGTCATGGCCATGGCAGGCTACGCACGCGGCTTCGAAAATTTCCTTGCCAGTGTCGAGTTTGAACGGTTCCGAAGTCTTAGTTTGAGCGGATGCGCAAAGAGTTAGACATACAAAAGTCAGGACTGTGCGGACGCGGTCGGATGAATCTCTGCGCGACAATTATCGAATGTAGCACGAAGCGGATGGCATTGGCCTGCCTCGCTGGCAACCCGCTACAGTAGAGGTTGGAAGACGCAAACGCCCGCGAGAATCTCCGGTGATCGGCATATATCCACTGTTGATCTGTCTGGTGCTGCTGACGCTGGCTGGTGCAGCCGCGGGCATCAAGCTGGCCGAAATGCCGTCGATTTCGCAGCGGGTTCTGCCGTTCAGCGGAGGACTACTGGTGGGCATTGCGACGTTCTGGATTCTTCCGGAGATCGCTCAAGATCATGGCTGGATAGGGGGCTGGGTAGGGGCGAGTGCCGGCCTGGCAGTCGGCTTCACGCTGCTGTGGCTGATCGATCATTACGTTTATCCGGTCTGTCCGACGTGTTCGCATACGCACGATCACGGCAACTGCAGTGAAGAGCTGCACGGCTTCGCGGCTCCGCTGCTAATCGCATCCGGACTTCACAGCTTTTTCGACGGCTGGAGTCTAGCGGTATCGCAACAAAAGGGCTTTGAGGATCTCAAGCTAGCGTTCCTGCTGGGCATCGGAGCCCACAAGCTGCCGGAGGGACTGGCGTTGGGCGCGCTTTTAGCGGCCGCTCTGGGAACAGCTCGAAAAGCGATGCTGGGCGCCGCGGCGGCACAACTGATGATGATCGCGGGAGGGGCGTTGGCGGTGATAGTCGCGCCTCACCTGGGCACTAGCTGGACCATCGGATTTTTGTCGGTGGCCGCGGGCGCTTTCGTTTATTTGGGCTACCACGCGGTAGACAGCGAGTATCAGCGGAGAGGGATTCGGACATCGGTGATGCCGGCGTTGACGGGGGTGGTGGGGGCGGCGGCGCTGCGGTCGGTTGTAGGGGGGATTTAGGGCATTCACGGAAGTTACGTATTCGCAATCGTGTTCAGCGGGGGGCGGCGGCGGTGCCAGTCGGTACGCGCTTGAAAGTCTCTGCC
>Ga0210406_10004078_pt1 | contig 15812 bp, 12 predicted proteins | sample IncBWC30MmetaG_FD_155454 | JGI IMG/M metagenome (GOLD analysis project Ga0210406, IMG submission 155454) | Forest soil microbial communities from Barre Woods Harvard Forest LTER site, Petersham, Massachusetts, United States - Inc-BW-C-30-M | ecosystem: Environmental > Terrestrial > Soil >... | reverse complement strand
ACTGCCGCCGTCACATACCGTAAGTTCACCCGAGGACCCTTTGTGAACCCTCAGGTCATGAACAAGATGGTTTCACTCGACGATCTGCTGCTGGACGATGATGGGCCGCTTTATGTGGCGCACAAGAAAGTCTATCCGCAAAGCATTTCCGGCACGTTTCGCAACATCAAATGGAGGCTGATGGCGGCTTGCCTCGGCGTCTACTACCTGCTGCCTTTCGCGCGCTGGAATCGCGGCCTTGGGGCGCCGGATCAGGCCGTCCTCATCGACTTCCCGAACCGCCGTTTCTATTTCTTCTTCATCGAGCTGTGGCCGCAGGAGGTCTATTACTTCACGGGATTGCTCATCCTTGCCGCCGTCACCTTGTTCCTGATGAACGCGCTCGGCGGGCGGATCTGGTGCGGCTATCTGTGTCCGCAGACGGTCTGGACCGACCTGTTTTACGCCGTCGAGCGCTGGGTCGAAGGCGACCGCCGCGAGCGGATCAAGGCCGATGCGGCGGGAATGAACGCCAACCGTGCCGCAAGGCGCGTGTTGAAGCACTCAATCTGGCTCGTGATCGCCTGGTGGACCGGCGGCGCGTGGGTGCTTTACTTTGCCGACGCGCCGACGCTGGTCAAAGAACTAGCCACATTCCAGGCGCCGGCGATCGCCTATATCTGGATCGGCATCCTGACGCTTTCAACCTATGGGCTGGCCGGCTTCATGCGCGAGCAGGTCTGCGTCTACATGTGTCCGTGGCCGCGCATCCAGGCGGCGCTGACGGATGAGTGGGCGCTCAACGTCACCTACAAATATGATCGCGGCGAAGCCCGCTGTTCGCTGAAGAAATCGATTGATCTGCGGGCACTCGGCGAGAAGGTCGGCGACTGCATCGATTGCAACCAGTGCGTGGCGGTCTGTCCCACCGGCATCGATATCCGCGACGGAGCCCAGCTTGGCTGCATCCAGTGTGGGCTTTGCATCGACGCCTGCGATTCCGTGATGAAAAAGATCGGCCGCGAAACGTCGACGGTCGTTCCCATCATGTCGTCGTAGTGGGGAAGGATGGTGGCCGGGAAACCGGAGATCTTCAAACCTTTCCGTGCCCGCACCGCCGTCTATGCATCGCTGATCGTAGTGGTCTGTTGCGTCATGCTCTATGCGCTGATGACGCGGACGCTGCTCGACGTCAACGTGCTGCACGATCGCAATCCCGTGGCGGTTAAGCTCAGCGACGGTTCGATCCGCAACGGCTATACCTTGCGTTTCCTCAACAAGCGCGGATTCGATCGCGTGATCGCGGTCGACATTGACGGCCCGCCCAATGCACAGGTCCACATCGTCGGTGTCGATTCGGTGACCCCGGACCGGCCGATGATCGTCCTGGGCCGCGACCAAACCACCGAGCTGCGCGTGCTGGTGACGGCGCCGTTCAGCGAACAGCCGGAAAAATCCTCACCGGTGACGTTTCGCGTGACCGACATCGGACTCGGCGAGGTCGCCGCCGCCACCGATCACTTCGTGACACCTTGAAGCCAAGGCTTAAGCCAAGTCCGCCGAGGAACCGAAATATGACAGCATCTGCTCCCACCGTGCGACCGCTGACCGGGCGCTTCGTTTTCATCGCCGTGGTGTCGTTCTTTGCCGTCGTCATCGGCGTCAATTTGGTGATGATGCGGCTGGCCATCACCACCTTGCCGGGCACCGAAGTCGATAGCGCCTATAGCGCCGGCCTCGCTTACCAGCGGGAAATCGTGGCGGCCCGCCAGCAGAATGCCAGGGATTGGAAGGTGGATGCGCATATCGAGCGCAAGCCCGACGGCGCCGCCGTCCTGAGCGTTCGTGCCCAGGACCGCAGTGGGGCTCCTCTCGCGGGCCTTGCCCTCTTCGCAAGGCTTGAGCGCCCCACCGACCGGCGCGCCGACCGGGCCTTCGAAATCGCCGAGAGCGGCGGGGGCAGCTATCGCGGCACGGCGCAAAGCGTCGCGTCGGGGCAGTGGGACCTGATGATCGAGGCCGACGCTGACGGCAAGCGAATGTTCCTGTCGCGCAACCGGATCGTCCTGAACTGACGAGTGAGAGCCATGTCATCGACGTTGGATTTTTCGCACTATTTGAAAAGCCCCGGGGCCGGCCTGCTCCATCTCGATCTCGCCGTCGAGGGCATCAATTGCGCCGGCTGCATGGCCAAGATCGAGCGCAATCTGTCGAAGATCCCAGACGTGACCTTGGCGAGGGTCAATCTGACCGATCGTCGTTTGGCGCTGGAATGGCGGGCCGGATCCGTCGATCCGGCGATATTCGTCGATCGCCTCGCCTCGCTTGGTTACAAGGCCTACCCGTTCGAGCGGGCAGGCGCGGAGACACAGGAGGCGGAGCGAGCGAGGTCGCTGCTCCGTCGGCTCGGTGTTGCCGCGTTCGCGGCCATGAACGTGATGATGCTGTCGATACCGGTCTGGTCCGGCAACGCCAGCGATATGCTTCCCGAACAGCGCGATTTCTTTCACTGGCTGTCGGCGCTGATCGTGCTGCCGGCCGCCGCCTATTCCGCCCAGCCGTTCTTCGCATCGGCCTGGAGCGCGCTTCGCGCACGCGGCGTCAACATGGATGTGCCGATCAGCATCGGCATCGCTCTCGCGCTTGCGATGTCGCTGGTCGAGACGGCCTCCCATGCAGACCATGCCTATTTCGACGCCGCCATCATGCTGATCGCCTTCCTGCTCGCCGGCCGCTACCTCGACCAGAACATGCGGCGGCGTACCCGCGCGTTTGCCGGCAATCTCGCTGCGCTCAAGGCCGAGACGGCCACGAAATTCATCAACGACGGGGAGATCAGGACGCTCCCCATCGCTGCGATCAAGCCGGGGGATATCGTGCTGCTGCGTCCCGGCGAGCGCTCGGCGGTCGATGGCAATGTGATCGAGGGACGATCCGAGATCGACCAGAGCCTAATCACGGGAGAGACGCAGCCCACCCTGGCGGTGCCCGGCAGCGCGGTTTTCGCCGGCACGCTGGTTCGATCGGGTGCGTTGCGCGTCCGCGTTGCCGCGGCGTCGGAAGCGACGCTGCTGGCTGAGATTTCGCGCCTGCTCGAGAATGCGTTGCAGTCGCGCTCGCATTATCTTCGTCTCGCCGAGCGGGCCTCGCGGCTTTATGCGCCGGTGGTGCACGCGGCTGCGCTCTTGACCATGCTGGGCTGGCTGCTTTATGGCGCGACCTTGCACGATGCCATCGTCACCGCGATCGCGGTGCTCATCATCACTTGTCCCTGCGCGCTCGGCCTCGCCATTCCGGCGGTGCAGACCGTGGCTTCAGGCGCGCTGTTCAGCTCGGGCGTGCTGCTGAATTCCGGCGACGCGATCGAGCGTATCGCGCGGGTCGATCGGGTGATCTTCGACAAGACGGGTACGTTGACCCTGCCTGAGCTCGATGTTGCCAATGCCGCCAACATCCCCGCGGATATATTTGACCTGGCCGGCCGCGTGGCGCTCTCCAGCCGCCATCCGGTGGCGGCCGCGGTCGCACGCGCCGCGGCGGCGAAATCGCCGCTGCCGGGGATAGAGGAAGAACCCGGGCAGGGCGTCCATGGCATGCTGGACGGACGAGAGGTCAGGCTCGGCCGGCCGTCCTATTGCGGCGCCGACGAACTTGCCAATGAGATTCTCAGCCGAGATCCGGAGGCCTCCGTCGTGGCCTTCAGGCATGGTGAATCCTGCCATGTCTTTGCGGTACGGCAGCGCCTGCGTCCGGACGCGGCTGCGGTCGTCGAGACGCTGCATCAATACGGCATCGCGGTCGAGGTCTTGTCCGGTGATCGCGAGCCGGCCGTGCGAGCTGCAGCTGAGGTGCTCGGCATTCACGAATGGCGCGCGGAGGTGACCCCGGTCGACAAGATCGCGCGCATCGACGATCTCGCCCGTCACGGCTTCAAGGTGTTGATGGTGGGAGATGGCTTGAACGACGCGCCCGCGCTCGCCGCGGCCCATGCCTCGATGTCGCCGGTGAGCGCCGCGCATATGAGCCAATCCGTTGCGGATGCGGTATTCCTCGGAGAGCGCCTGGCTCCGGTCTCAACGGCGATCGGCATTTCGCGGAAAGCGCTGTGGCTGATGCAGCAGAACCTTTGGCTTGCCGTGGTCTACAACGCGCTCGCCGTGCCGGTCGCAGTCGCGGGACTGGCGACCCCGCTGATTGCGGCAGCCGCGATGTCCGGCTCCTCGTTGCTGGTCATGCTCAATGCGCTGCGGGCACGGGGTCACAAGAGGGAGACAGCCTGATGGAAGTTCTGGTGTTTCTGGTTCCGCTCGCGATCACGCTTGGGTTTGTCGGCCTGATGGGTTTTCTCTGGTCGCTCAAAAGCGGCCAGTATGACGATCTCGACGGCGCGGCCTGGCGGGCGATTGCCGACGATGAGCCGGCCGGATCATCGAACGGCCGGCAAGATCCATAACGCCAGGATCCATAGCGCAATGGCGATCCCTACCCAGGCAATGACTGTGGTCCAGTCGACGCGCTTTCGCGAAGCGCCGAGCCGCGATTGCAGCAGAAAGAATGCGATCACCTTTTTCATCGACTGTCCTCCTTGTCGGGACAGCTTGAGCCGCGCGATCCCGGCAGGCGTCAGCAGCAGCTGACCGGAAGAATAGCGGGTTGCAGGTGGCGCCAATGCGTCGCGGCCACCGACACCGGCCGCAATGTTTCCGCGTCGAACCATCCATCGCCGTGGCGCAGGCAGGGATAGCCCAAGACACCGATATCGCCGTCGATCACGGCAAGCTCGATCGCGCTGTCAAACGGAGCCGTTGCAATATCGCGCCATACGGGCGCCCCCACGAGGCGCGACAACAAGGCTGTTACCCAGTTCATGGCTAGCGGGCATCCTCGCGACCAACGGTTTTACTTTGCGAAGATATCTCGCACGCCGCCTTGACATGCCTCAACCGGCCGCGGTTCGGGTAACCCGCAAGATTGCGGGTGGCTCCGGGCTTATACTTAGGGGAAATATCCAAATTTCGGAACTCGCAGAAACCGGCAAACTTCCGGCCACGAACGATCGAACCGGAGTTGTCCTATGCTCGCTGCAACCGCCAAACCCTCGATGTCCGTCCCTCTATCCGTTCCGGTGCGTGCAAGCGCACTTCCCGAAGGCCCTTTGGGCATGATCGGCGTTCCGATGAAGTTCGCCCGCAATGCCGAGGTCTACGGCGAAGACGAGCCGGCGGAATATCTCTATCAGGTCATTTCCGGTGCCGTGCGAACCTACAGGATGCTGGACGACGGGCGGCGCCAGATCAGTGCGTTTTATCTGCCGGGCGACATCTTCGGCGTCGAGGCCGGCGACGTGCATCTTTCCTCCGCTGAGGCCGTGATCGATGCGCAGGTGCTGGTGGTCAAGCGCAGCAGCGTTTTGGCCCGCGCGGAACATGAGAAGGATCTTTCCAAGCAGCTTTGGACACTGACGGTACGGGAGCTGCAGCGCGTGCAGCAGCATTCGCTCGTCCTGATCAAGAATGCGGAGGAGCGGGTCGCCGGGTTTCTGCTTGAGATGGCAGGCCGCAGTTCCGGCAGCGCGGCGATCGAGCTGCCGATGTCGCGCCAGGACATCGCCGATTATCTCGGACTGACGATCGAAACGGTGTCCCGGACAATCACGCAGTTCGTACAGTCGGGACTGATCGTGCTGGAAACGTCACGGCGAATCGCCTTCCGCAATCGCGCGGCACTCAACCGGCTCAATTCCTGATAGGCCCTGAGGGCGCTATTCCAGCGACTTCAGGAACACAAGAAAGTCGTTGATCTGGTCCGGATCAATCGAAATTCGACATGCCGGGATGGCCGGTGACGATTTCCTTCGCCGGGGCTTCCTGGACAAGATATGTCGCGCCGCCAGGGCGATCGATAACACCTCGAAGTTGATCGAAAGCTGGCGGCATCACTGAGCGCTTGCCGGTCGTCCAAGTAGCCGTCAAAATTGGAGGCTATTGTGCAGGCTGGTTCCACAGCCAAAGCGACTTCGCGCCTCCCGTAGCAGCAAAAGGCACGATCGGCGAAAACAGGCGAAGCACCAAAAAGGTCGCGACGCAGAGCGTCAGGAGTGCCAACGAAAGATATCTGAGCCGTTTGGTCGTGATCGACATGGCTCCGGGTGATGCTTACCGTTGAGAGCTTCGCATGAGGCATCCGCCCTGGCTTTGATCTGCCTCAATCTCCAAGCCTCAGGCAAGACTAGGAAGTCCGCTCCCGCCAACCGAGGCGATCGCGAGAGATGTCGACTTATCGTTTAACCAATTTGCTGTCGCCGCATTCGGTTGCGCTCGTGGGAGCGAGTCCGCGGCGGGGCTCTGTCGGGCGGGCCATACTTGGAAACATTCGCAAGGCCGGATTCAAAGGCAACTTCGCACTGGTGAATTCGCATCATGCCGAAATCGACGGCGTGGCGACCGTCGGCAGCCTGACGAAATTGCCGTTTGTGCCCGAACTCGTCATCGTCACCGCGCCGGCGCCGGCAATTCCAGGCATCGTCGATGAAGCCGGAAAAAATGGGACGGCGGGTGCCGTCATTGTTTCCGCGGGGCTTGGCCACGGCGCCGGTTCGCTCGCGGACGCGGTCGAACGTGCTGCGCACCGATACGGAATGCGGCTCATCGGGCCCAATTGCCTCGGCGTCATGATGCCGGGGGCAAGCCTCAACGCAAGCTTCGCCGCGCACATGCCGGTTGCGGGAAATCTGGCCTTGATCACGCAGTCGGGTGCCATTGCCGCCGGCATGGTGGACTGGGCGGCGCAGCGCGGCGTGGGATTTTCCGGAATCGTGTCCATTGGCGACCAGCTCGACGTCGATATCGCCGATCTCCTTGACCACTTCGCATTGGACGACAAGACGCGAGCCATTCTGCTCTATGTCGAAGCGATCAAGGACGCCCGCAAATTCATGTCGGCGGCGCGCGCCGCTGCGCGCGTCAAGCCGGTCATCGTGGTGAAATCCGGCCGCATGGCGCAAGGGGCCAAGGCCGCCGCGACCCACACCGGCGCGCTCGCCGGTTCGGACGCCGTCTACGATGCGGCGTTCCGTCGTGCGGGCATATTGCGGGTGTTGGATCTGCGCGAATTGTTCGACTGTGCCGAGACACTGGGTCGCGTCGAGCCGCCTCAGGGGAAGCGGCTGGCGATCCTGACCAACGGCGGCGGCATCGGCGTGCTTGCGGTCGATCGGCTGGTCGAGCTGGGCGGAATTCCCGCGGCCATCGCGGCCGCCACCCGCGAGAAGCTTGACGCGGTATTGCCGCCGACATGGTCGGGCTCAAATCCCGTCGATATCGTCGGCGACGCCGATGCCGCGCGTTATCAGGCGGCACTTGAGGTGTTGCTGGCGGACACCAGCAACGATGCGATCCTGGTGATGAACGTCCAGACCGCGATCGCTCCGGCCGACGCCATCGCTGCTACCGTGACCGACGTCGCGAACAAGTACCGCCAAAGTCATCGTGGCTCAGCCAAGCCATTGCTCGCCGTGTGGGTCGGCGCCGACCAGAAGATCGGTGATCTCTTGAGCGGCGCAGGAATTCCCAACTACCCCACGGAGGACGATGCGGTAAGGGGCTTCATGCATCTGGTGCAGCACCGGGAGGTGGTGAAGTCGCTGGCACAGGTTCCGCCGGCGATGCCGAGCGCCTTTGTGCCCGATATCGAGACCGCCCGGCAGATCGTCGCCGCGGCACTGGCCGATGGTCGCGAGTGGCTCGATCCGATCGAAATCAAGCGGCTGTTCGATGCTTATGACATTGCGATGGTGCCGACGTTCGCGGCGGCGGATGCCGAGCAAGCCGTCGCGCACGCATCAGTGCTGTTCGCGCAAGGCACGACCGTGGTGCTGAAGATCATGTCGCGGGACATCGTTCACAAGTCAGACGTCGGCGGGGTCGTCCTCAATTTGACCAGCGCCGAAGCTGTGCGGACCGGGACGACCGAAATTCTGGCCCGCGCCAAGGCGCTTCGCCCAGAGGCGCGGATAGAAGGCGTGATCGTTCAGGCCATGATCGTGCGGCCGAAGGCGCGCGAACTTATTCTTGGGATTGCGGACGATCCGACCTTTGGGACCGTCATCGTATTCGGCCACGGCGGCACGGCGGTCGAGATCATCAACGACAAGGCACTGGTCCTCCCGCCGCTCGATCTGCATCTGGCCAGTGACCTGATCGAGCGCACCCGCGTCTCGCGGCTATTGCGCGCCTATCGGGACGTGCCGGCGGTCAAGCAGGATTCGGTCGCGACGGTTCTGGTGAAGCTTTCGCAGATGGCAGCCGATATTCCCGAGATAGGTGAACTCGACATCAATCCCTTGCTGGCCGATGAGACGGGCGTGCTGGCGGTCGATGCGCGTGTCGCGGTTCGGACGGCGGCGCGGAAATTCGGCGGTTCAGGCCCCGCCAACTTCGCGGTGCGGCCCTATCCGTCGCAATGGCAGCGTCATCTTGAGGTCAGGGACGGCTGGCGGGTCTTTGTGCGTCCGATCCGTCCCGAAGACGAGCCGCTGATTCACGAGCTCTTGCGGCATGTCACCCTCCAGGACACGCGGCTACGGTTCTTCGCGCCGATGAAGGAGTTTAGCCACGAGTTCATCGCCCGGCTGACCCAGCTCGATTACGCCCGCGCCATGGCCTTCGTCGCACTCGACGAAACCAGCGACGAGATGGTCGGCGTGGTCCGGATTCATTCGGACTCGATCTACGAGAACGGCGAATTCGCCATCCTGCTCAGGTCCGATCTCAAGGGCAGGGGGCTCGGCTGGGCATTGATGCAGCTGATCATCGAATACGCCAAGTCCGAAGGACTAAAGGTCATTTCGGGAGAAGTCCTTCAGGAGAACGCGGTCATGCTGCAGATGTGCCGAGAACTCGACTTCGAGGTGAAGACCGATCCGACAGACCGCGCTATTTGCAATGTGACACTAAAATTGTGATGCACCACGATGCCGGAATTCAGTATGTGGCGCCTCTGGAGTCGTTTCCGCTCGACAAGTGGGACGCTATCCTTGGGCCGCTTCGCTGGAAGCGTTGCGACGGAATGCTTGTTTGCGCGACGGAATCGGGTAGCCATTCATTGACTATTAAGCCGACATCGATCGCGCCGTCGGCGCAACTGAACCCGATACGCCTTATCCGGGCGTCGGTGATCGGGCGGCATGTTGAGTTTTGTGGAACGTTTCCGAAAGAGCAGCCTCCGTTTTGACGGAATCGCTTGCTCATCGAACGAGGCGATGAAGAATGCGTCTGAGAACGCGGCTTGGATAAATCTCATCGAGCGGCTTGCCATATCGTTCGGAATAGACGCGCAGGGTCATTGCTTCCCGCGCTACATCGCCTATGAAGCTGACTGCAAAATCATTGGCACCCTTGCGGGCAATGACGGCGGGGCTCTCGATCCGTCCAAAGATGATGTTGGCTGGAGACCCAACTGGGTCTGATATCGCCCCTGCCAGTCGCATTCCGCTGGCGGAAATGTCTGTTACTTCGTAGGCGCGTGTCTGGTCTCCGATCATGATGAGCACCCTTTCCTTGGTGGAAAATCGTTCATCGAGCCGACGGCGCGGCTGCTCGATGCAGACCAGGCAGCAAATCGTCAAGACGATGAGATTATACCATGCCCAGAACAAGTTGAGTGCGCCGCCATCCTCAATCAAGTCTGCGTTGTCGGAGGCAAAGCCCTTGGCGAGGCCCAGGATCGTGAAGGAGGCCAAGACCAGGAAGCGGACGAGTAGCCGCCAGTGAACATTCAAGCCGGCATAGTGAATTCCTTTGGCAGTGACTTTGAACTTGTGGCCGCCGGGGCGCATCAAGGTAAGGGCTACGACCGTGATGATCTCGGGAGCGATGAGCATTTGGTAGACGTCAGCGATCAAAGGCAGCATGCGCCCGCCCCCGAGCCACGTCGTCATAGCAACTTGCGTTACGATCATAGGGGCGAGGTGCGCGATCGCGTCCGAAAGGTCGGCTTGCACCATGCGAATGTCGAACAAAAAGTAGAGGGAGGGGGCCAACATGCAGCAGATGCGAAATGAGAAGCTCGCACCCCAGTAGAGGAACGTTTCGATCAGGCTGATCCGAAACCAAATCGGAAGCCCGTTGCCGAGCCGAAAGGGACCGGACCGACCTCGGCAGATTTGTACTAGACCCAGGCACCAGCGCGCGCGCTGCACCGCGTATTCATTGATGCCCTCGGGTGCGAGGCCAGCGGACAGCTTTTCATTCAAGTATATGGTCTTGTAGCCGCGCTCTCGGAGACGAATTGTGAGCAGGAAGTCTTCGGTGACGGAATCGGTCGGAAAACCGCCGATCTCGCGCAGCGCGGAGAACCGAATGATAGACGATGTGCCGCAGCAGAAGGCCAAGTCCCAGGCGTCCTTGGAAGGCATGATGATGTCGAAGAAAAACCGCTGCTCGTCCGGAAAGACCTCGGAAATTGCCAGGTTGTTTTGAATCGGGTCCGGATTGAAGAAATGTTGCGGCGTCTGCACAATCCCGACCGCCTTGTCCTTGAATAAACAAAGCCCGCGCGAGACGAAATTGGAAAAGGGCACGAAATCCGCGTCCAGCACAGCAATGAAGTCCGGCGGCGACGGAAGCGCCGCGAGGTGTCTAACGGCATGGTTGATGTTTCCGGCCTTGGCGTGGGAATTGTCAGGCCGGGTGAGATAATGGCAACCTTTTTGGGCGCAGAGATCGCTCAGCCAGTCACGTCGACCGTCGTCGAGAACCCAAACCCTAAAGTTTGGATAGTTCATGCCCATCGCGCCGATAATGGTGCGCTCAAGAATGGTCCTTTCTTCATTATAGGTGCAGATCAGGACATCCACGAGGGGTCGCGTCTCGATTAGCCATGGCATATTGGCTGTGACGGCCGGAGATCGCGAGGAACTCCGCGACAACAAAATCCACGTAAAGGTTGCGCCAATTCCTGTTAGAAGTTCCGCGCTCAGGAAGACTGTTCCAAAGAGCCAATTCGTCGTGAAACCGAATGGCGGGAGAGTTTGGGTGACCCGCCAAAGCAGGTAGTTCCAGGTCAGGATCAAGGAAATCGCGACGAGCGTACCGCGGACCCAGGGGTTTTTGCGGCTGGCCCAAGGAAGCGACAGGCTGAGAAAACCGGCCGCCATGAGAGCTGGTGCGATTGGTTCTGACCAGCCGGACATTGCGTCAAGGGCCTGGCAGAAGGAAGGAAATCGTGTCGCGAAGCGACTGCAAGATCCCGCTGGAGCTCGCCGACGAGGCGTTGAATACCACCGTTCCGGTGCGGCCGACTCCGCACTGTGTCGAGGCGAGGTCCGGGACCGACACAGCGATCCGATATGCCCCGGACGAAAGCGGTGTCGGCTGGATCGCAAGATTGTCCGGAGGCGCCGCGCTTCCCGACATCCTGACGATCGTCCCGTTATATATGCCCGACTGGGCAAAAAAGCGGAATTGCGCGTGATCGCCAATGCGCAAATGATTGAAGACGGATTCCCGAACCGTGACGGTGACGAGGGCGCCGGAACAGTCGAGAAGGCGCAGGAGGTCTTGGCCCTTCCTCACCTCTTCGCCAGGAGAGACCATTACCTCCCAAACCTGTCCGTCGATCGGAGACGTCAGCACCGCATTGGACAATTCGGAATATCGCGCAGCTTCGGCGTCCAACGCGGCGTGAAGCTTGCCGAGCCGCTCGTCGCGGGAGCTGAGCTCGGCCTCGGCCTCGGCAACGCGAACGGATAGTTCATCAGCATGCTGGAGCGAACTCGGGCGATCATTGTAGGAGTCGCCCACATATTCGCCGCGGCGCGCCGCCTCGAGCTCGACCACACTGGCAAACAGCCTGTGATTGAGAGACTTTTGGGTTTGGGCTGCGACCTTCGCATCCCGTTCCGCCCTCTCGACCGCCACTGTCGTCTGGTATCCGGATGCGGCCAGCTTCTTCGTGCGCGTAAGCGTCGATGTAGCTTCGGATTCGGAGGCCTCGGTGGCGGAGACCTGCGCCTTCAGGTCCATCATGCGCTCTTCGAGCTCCCTGATTCGCCCGGCTTGAAATGCGCGCGCCTGCCGGGAAATCTGTTCGTGGATTTCCTTTAGCCGCACAAGACGTTTGGCGATGGCCGGGCGCTCACCCTCCATTTGATCGGTCAATCTTTGCAGATCATCCAGCCGCGCCCGATCAGCCCGGCTGTTGGAAATGTGCAACATGAGCCTGCCCTTGGGTACCGCTGCACCGATGGTCGGAGCAAGATCCTCAATCCTGCCGTCGATGGGAGCACGCAGTGAAATGAGACGAGCGTTAACGACCGCTTCTATGCTTGAAAGCTCGAGCAGGCGCTGCACCGGACCCACACCGGCAATGACGATGACCCCAAGGCCGAGCGCCGATTTGACCGCGCGCCACCCGAACCGCTCGATAAAGCTGCGGCGTTGGGGTGACGGAGTGGGGTGTGCGACTTCGAGCGGATCTGATGGCTCGAAAGCCTCTTGCAGAAGTGCCGATTGAGCGCGCACATCCAGCCCCGCCAGCCGATCTCCGGCGGGTTCGGTGATGGCGGCGTCCGAAGCCGGAACACCAAATGTGGAAGATTTGGGCGGCTCGATGTCGGTACTCGCTGCCTTCTTTTGTTCGGCAAGCATCGGCAGGTTCATACCGCTTCCGCGGCTCCATTTGCGGTACAGCAATAGAGCGAATAGTTTTTCTTTGCGTTTACGAAGCAAGTAGTCTGCTCCGCCCGATCCGGCACTTGGTTAAGCAAACGTAATCAGCCGAGCCGTGTCGGGACGGCTCGTCAATATCTAACAGTTCGTTAAGAGCTTTCATTTCTCATTCATCAAAACGCAGGTTTTCGCGACCGCGCGACCGACTCAATGTCGACATCATCGACAGCTACGAATCATCAGTAGCTGGGCTGCTCGTGAGTCTGCGCGATCACGCGGCCGATGATCGACAGGCTGAATGCATGAAATCTGTTCGCGTACTTTCGGTCGCCTCGGAAATATCGCCCCTGATCAAGACTGGTGGACTTGCCGACGTCACCGGCGCGCTTCCGATCGCCTTGAAACCGGAGGGCATCGAGGTCCGCACCCTAGCGCCGGGATATCCCAGCGTGATGAATTCGCTCGGGCCGGTTGAAGGAGTGCTTCATCTGCCGCATTTTTTTGGCGGAGAGGCTCGGCTGCTCTGGGCTACATGTTGTGAACTCCGACTGTTTGTTCTCGATGCGCCGCACCTGTTCGCGCGTGCAGGAAATCCTTATCTCACGCCTGACGGCGTGGATTGGCCGGACAACGCGTTGCGCTTTGCGGCGTTGGCGCGAATCGCCGCCGATATTGGCCTTGGAGTCGTCCCGTCCTTCGTGCCTGACATCGTCCACGCCCACGACTGGCACGCTGCTCTTGCGTTGGCGTATTTGCACTACAGCAACGGACGACGTCCGGCCACGGTGATGACGGTTCACAACCTTGCCTATCAAGGCGTGTTTCCGCGGGAGATGCTTGCCGCGATCGGTTTGCCGCCGGAGTCGTTTACAATGCACGGTGTCGAATATTATGGAAAGATCGGGTTCTTGAAGGCCGGTCTTTATTTTGCCGATCGCATCACGACGGTCTCGCCGACCTATGCCAGGGAGATCCTGAGCGACGAGGGTGGCATGGGGCTTGGCGGTCTGCTGCGCGAGCGATCCTGTGACCTCAGCGGAATCCTCAACGGAGTTGATACTTCGGTCTGGGATCCCGCGACGGATCCTCACATCCCCGGCTGTTTCGATGTAGACATGCCGAGTTGTTTCGAATCAGACGTTCTTGAGAATAGGGCGGCCAACAAGGCGGCCTTGCAGCGGCGGCTTGGTCTGCAACCCGCGCCCGATGCGTTTCTGCTCGGCGTCATCGGTCGGCTGTCCAGGCAGAAGGGGCTCGATCTCCTTCTCGAAAATCTTCCGACGATCGTCGACGAAGGAATGCAGTTGGCCGTGCTGGGGAGCGGGGATCGCAGTCTGCAATATCGCTGCAGTGCGGCTGCACAAGCCAATCCGGAACGAGTGAGCGTTTCGATCGGGCATGATGAAGGTCTGGCCCACCTGATTCAGGCGGGCGTGGACGCGCTAGTGGTGCCGTCGCGGTTCGAGCCGTGCGGTCTGACGCAGCTTTGTGCGTTGAGGTACGGCACCGTTCCCATCGTGTCCCGTGTCGGCGGGCTGGAGGATACGGTCGTTGACGCTGGGGATCTGGCCGGCCGCAAGCAAACCGGGTTCAAATTTGCACCGGTCACCGCCGAAAATCTTGCCGGCGTCCTCAAACGGGCTTGCGCCACGTTTCACGACGTCGCTGCTTGGCGACGGATTCAGAGTAACGGCATGTCGACAGATGTGTCGTGGCGCAATGCAGCGCGCCGCTACGCTAATCTTTATCGCAGATTGGTCGAATTGCCTCAGGAGAAAGTTGCTTAAAGTCGGTTCCGCCGGAAGGTTCTTTCAGGCAAGGCCGATATCGCCATTGCGTTGTGGTCCGCTTCAAGTATCGGCGTTGTTAAAGCGGTTCTCAGAGGGCCTTCGCGCCCGTCGAGAAAATTCCGAGAAGATGGTTAATGCCAATTGCGGAACGCATGTTGGCTGCGCTCGCGTGCTGGAACTCCTACCGAAATCTTCGCGTTTCCTGGCACTTAGATCAGCCGCCACGGCGTGCCGCCGCAAGATTGCGAGCCGGCTTTGTCGCCCGCGCGGAGTGAAGGCGTGCTTGTCGACGTGGTCACGCCTGCAACCGGTCGCACTTAAGTCGAATTGTTTGCCCTGACTGCGGCTCGACTAGGCATTCGCCTGTTGGAGATTACCATGAACAGTCCTGCTACCGCCCGTTCGCCAGGACGCAGCCTATTGGCGCTGATCGCAGCAGGCTTCCTCGCATTGCTCGGTTCGTTCATGGTCACAGCACCTGCGCAAGCTGGTTACTATGGTAACTCCTATTACGGTTACAACCCCTGTTCTTACCGCCCCCGCTGCGGCGGCTACGGCTACGGCTACGCGCCCTACCGCCGCTATGGGTGCTCCGGGTGCGGCGGTTGTTACCGGCGCTGCGGTTCAGTCTATCGATCAGGCGGTGTTTACGAGCGTCGCTACGTCGAACGTGAATATGTCGAGCGGCGCTATGGTTACGGGGGCTACCGCCCTTCCTACGGCTATAATACGTACGGGGGCCATAATCCGTTCGTGGGCTATCAATTCGCGCCGAGCGGATTCCCGTGGGGTTATGGCGGTGTCAGGAACTGGCGGGCGCCGTATGGCTACGGATACCAACCGTCCGCCTATGGATATGAGGAGCCGCGGCCGCCAGCGCCGGTTTGGGACGGGGCCGGCGATGAAGCCGTTCCTTACGAGACGGCCTATTAGAATGCCGGCCAATCCCGGCCACACGATCCAACATTGCAGGCGCCCGTTGCTTCATCTGGAGCCGCAGATGTGCCGCAACCGCTCGCGCGGACCGTTGGCGATGCTTGCGTCCGGACTGCTCGGATCATTCAAGCTGGGAACACCGTGAGCGAGGCTGCAAGACCGACTAGAGAATGATCCGGAAAAGTGGGCACCGGTTTTCCGGAAAAGATCATGCTCAAACAAAAAGATAGAGCCGGTTGACGATTCGAAAAAAAGTCATCGCGCTCTAGTGCACCCTCGAGCCCGCGAGTGTGATGTAGGCGGCGATCGCGAACCAGAAGGCGTAATTGCTGATAATCGGTATCTCGATGAACACGCTAAGGACCGCAAGGATCACCAGCAAGAGCGAGACTATAACCCCAAAGTTCACTGCGCATATCTCCTCGCGCTGCGACGAAGC
>Ga0210406_10004077_pt1 | contig 15812 bp, 16 predicted proteins | sample IncBWC30MmetaG_FD_155454 | JGI IMG/M metagenome (GOLD analysis project Ga0210406, IMG submission 155454) | Forest soil microbial communities from Barre Woods Harvard Forest LTER site, Petersham, Massachusetts, United States - Inc-BW-C-30-M | ecosystem: Environmental > Terrestrial > Soil >... | reverse complement strand
AAGCCCATGACCGTGACCATCGCCGAAGGCGAGGGGCTCATTGAAATCGCGGCTCGAGCGAAGCGCATTCTGCAAGTCGGGCACCTGGAGCGATTCAATGCCGCGGTGTTGGCGGTGCAGCCGGCCCTCACCATGCCGCGCTTCATCGAATCGGCGCGGCTCGCGCCGTTCAAACATCGGGGCACCGACGTGGACGTGGTGCTGGATTTGATGATTCACGACATCGATTTGATCCTGAGCATCGTGCGCTCACCCGTGGTGTCGGTCGATGCCATCGGCAGCAGCGTATTTTCCAAAGAGATCGACATCGCGAATGCGCGCCTGCGCTTCGCCAATGGCTGCGTCGCGAATGCAACGGCGAGCCGCGTGAGCCTCAAAACCGAGCGCAAGCTGCGCCTGTTCCAGGACGATGCCTACATGTCGCTCGATTTGCAGCAAAAGATCCTCACCATCATCCGCAAGGGAGCGGGCGTGGGCACGGATGGCATGCCGCAGGTGGCCATCGAGGAGAACACTTACGAGCAGGGCGATGCACTCAAATCAGAAATCGAGGCATTCTTGGAAGCGGTGGAGTCGGGGAGGCCGCCGCCGGTGAGCGGTGAAGACGGTCTGTTGGCGCTGCGTACCGCCGTGAGCATCGCGGAACAGGTCGCCAGCTCAATGCGCAAGTTCTCCTAGCGGGTAACGCCCTGGGCGGGGGCCGTACCGCGAACCGTGCCGGGCGCGGCTGCCGGCGGCAGCGCCGGTCCGTTTCCCGATTCATTGTCGGTAATGGTGACCCGATCCACGAAATAGCGCGTGTCCCCGAAACAATTGGTGGGGATGCCGGGGTGCTCGGTGTAGTGCAATTGGACGCGTCGTCCGACGGCCTTGTTCAGCTGCTCGGCGACGGACTTATCGCGCACGGTGAAGTCCCATAACGCCGGCGAGGTGCCGGGACCCAGATACTGGCCGCCGCCGTAGTACAGCGCAATTTCACCTTCTTGCGTCTTACACACCCAGCCGCGCCGCACGAATTTTTGCAGCACGCCGGCGCGCTCGCCTTCCGCATAGGCCCAGGCGAGGGTCAGCCAGGTCCATAGGCCGCTGCCGACGATTACAAGCAGCAGCAATATCATGAACCAGCGGCCGGCGCCGCCTGAGCGGCCCGAGCGACGCCTTCCGGCGGTATTGGGAACTTCTATCCTGGTCATAACGCTCGCACGAGGTTAGCACAACGTCGCCGCGGCGCCCGGAGAGAGGGTGGTGGGCCCGGCGCATCCGTTCGGATCCCCAGAACGTCGTGCCCTGCGGCACGAAGTGCAGTCTCTGCTACGCGGCCAATCGCTGGATTTTCGGTCGTCGCTTATTGCGGATCTGCCACAGGTCGTACTCCGTCTGCATCGTAAGCCACGACCGCGCAGAGACATTCAACAGCGCCGCTAACCGGATCGCCAACTCCGCGCTGATCCCTGCCTTCCCATTGACCACGCGTGAGATCGCGGCGCGCGTCATTCCCAACTTGTCAGCAAACTCTGTCACCGACAGACCGCCATCCTCGCGTAGGACCGTGTCCTTCAATATCCGCCCCGGATGCGGAGGGTTGAACATCTCCATAAATCCTCCTTCAGTGATAGTCCTGGTAGTCGACCAAAATTGCATCCTTTCCCTCAAACGAAAACGTCAGTCGCCAATTCCCATTGACCTTCACCGCCCAATGTCCCGCTAGATCGGTTTTCAGCGGATGCCAGTTCCAGCCTGGAACGTTCATTTCTTCGGGGCCCTCGACGGCGTTGAGCAAAAATAACTGCGTCTTGAGCTTATCGGCATGCTTCGGTTGGATTCCAGCCTTAGAACCAGTCTTGAAGAATCTCTCAATACCGTCATGCTTGAAGCTCTTTATCACGTTGTATATCGTATAGCTACGCTATACAGAATTCAAGACTTATATCTCAAATTGAGTTTTGGCTGGTAAATGGTGATATGAACTATTTCCAGAGCGTTGAATTTGTGCTCGGCGCAAGTGATCCATTCAACGCTGTCGAACTCTTTGAGCCCTTCGAGCAAGGGACGACCATCACATCAATCGGCAGAATCCGAATCGTACTGTGATAGCCGCTCATGATCGGATCTGCGTGCGCTGCCGGAGAACTTCTCGGTGAACCAGGAGCGCCAGGGCCCCGAAAATGCGGCATAGGCGTGAACTGCCGGAACGCTCAGAATCGAGCCTAGGTGGTGCAGTCTCATTGTCCCAATGAAATGCTTGCACATGTTGTTCCCTTCGTGCGCGTGCCTTCTTCTGCTTCGAGTGGCAGCGACGACTTCTTGGGCAGGAGCCCAATGCACGCGACGCGGACGATCCTACTCGGGGTTGGGATTCCCCTCTAGCTTTTTTTGGATGATATTCACACCCTGTCGAGTGTACGGTTCTCGCAGCGCATCAAGCTGGGCGAGCGGGCTGTGGGTTGCCTGATACCTATGCAATCCCAAAAAAAACTGCCAACGCCCGATCGACCGCGACTAGCGTGTCCTCGTGCAATCTGCCGATTGTGGTGCCAACCTTGTCACGGGGCACCGTCTGCGCCTTGTCTACCATGACCTGCGAATTTTTTCGAAGGCCATTGTCGGTGTTCGGCTCAATCGAAATTCTAAGCAGTGGGGCGGTGCGTAGCTCGCTGGTGACTGGCAGAACAGTCACTGACGCAAGGGCATCAAAAAGGTCCGACTGAACAACGAGCGCTGGCCGCGGCTTTCCGTAGGCACCAGGCAGCACGATCGTGACGATGTCGCCACGCCTCACTTCCAACCTTCCGTATCAGCGACCTTTGAAAGCCATTTCAGGGTATTGCTTTCGGCTCGGTCCTTTCGCAAGGCCAAGCACTGGCGGCGACATTCCGCCGCGAAGCCAGCCCGCCGCGTGTCAGGCACCCAAATCTGCACCGGCCGCAAACCGGCAGCCCGGAGTGCAGTCCGATGCTTTTGGACGCGCTGAGCAACGCCAAGCCGTGAGGCCATAAGGAAACCCTCCGTATATGTTACATGTAACAATACATCAAACAGGTGTTACATGCAACAAATCGCGGTTCCGTTCTAGGCGACAATCACAGTTGGTGGCGAATATCGCGAACGGCGTCCAAGTCCAGGCCTGCATCATTTTCCCGGCGCTCGGTCAGATGCCCCGTCCAGTTTTAGGCGCGTCCATTCGGATCGCGCACGGCCTAAATGGTGGAGCCGGGGGGAATCGAACCCCCGTCCATAAGTCCTACGCTACAAGATCTACGTACGTAGCCACGTCTATTGTTCTCACCGCGCACTACCCAACGGGCAGGGAAAGCGCACAGCCAGCCCGGTAATTTTTCGTTGAACACACCCCAGACACGTGTGTCCCACTATCTGATGAGCGCTACACCCAAACGTTCGCATCAGCACGAGCCGCCTGGGCTTCAACCGCGATTAGGCGGCTAGAGCGTAGTTGTCTTGATTGGCAACTATAAGTTTGCAAATAGTTTAACGAGGAACCTGCACCTCGGTACGCCCCTGCAGTTTCGCAACCCATGTCGAAACCGGTCGGCCCCAATCGAAACCCTAGCTTACGCTTTTCCGCGCCCGCCGTCAGCGCCGCACGCCCGCGGCGTTCGTGCCGCTCAGGCCCGCCGTCAGCGGCGCATGGCCTTCATGATTTTCGCCTTGTCGCGCTGCCAATCCCGATCCTTTTCATTGGCGCGCTTGTCGTGCTGTTTCTTGCCCTTCGCCAGGCCGATCTCCAGCTTGGCCCGGCCTTCCTTCCAGTACAGCTCCAGCGGCACGAGCGTGTAGCCCCGTCGCTCGACCGCGCCGACCAAGTGGTCGAGCTGCCGCCGATTCAGCAGCAGCTTGCGCGTGCGGGTCGGGTCGGTTTCCACATGCGTGGAGGCTGAATTCAGGGGGTTCAAGTGGGCGCCGAACAGAAATGCCTCGCCGTTTTTCACGTACACGTACGCCTCAGCAATCTGCGCCTTGCCCGCGCGCATGCTCTTGACCTCCCAGCCCATGAGGGAGATGCCCGCTTCGAAGCGCTCTTCGATGAAGTAGTCGAAACGCGCTTTGCGGTTGACCGCAATCGGCGGCAGTTTTTCAGGGGTGGTTTTCATCTTATTTCACAATTATATCGGACGGAGCCGCCTCGGCCCCGTCCATAGTTGCGCGAAGCGCATGAAAAGTTGCGCGAAGCGCATGACAATTCTGGCGGCGCCCGCGCTTTTGCCGGACAATGCGCCCATGCAGGTAGTCGAGCGCAGTGCCCTGGTCACTTTTACGCCCGCACAAATGTTTGCCCTGGTGAATGATGTGCCGCGCTACCCTGAGTTCCTGCCTTGGTGCGTCGGGGTTCGGGTCGAGGATGTCTCCGCCACTGAGCGCATTGCCACGCTGAAGGTCGCGCACGGTGTGCTGCAAACCGAATTCACCACGCGCAACACGCTCACCGCGGATGCGCTGATCGACATGCGGCTCACGCACGGACCCTTCCGCGACTTGAAGGGCGAGTGGCGCTTCGATGCCATCGGCGCGCGCGGCTCGCGCGTGCACTTCAAAGTGGAATTCGAATTCAAGAACCGCTTGACGTCCGCGGCATTCAACGCCGTGTTCGAGTCGCTGTGCGGCAGCATCGTCGACGCTTTCGTGACGCGCGCACAACAGATTTACGCCTGCGGCTGATCGCTCGTGATCCGCCATTCGATCCGCGTTGAGATCGTCTACGCGCAACCGCAACGCAGCATCAGCAAATCGCTGCTGCTGTCGCCGGGTGCGAGCATCGCCGACGCACTCGCGGAGGTGGCGCAGGACCAGGATTTTCGCGCCGTCGACCTGAGTAATTCGGCCGTGGGCATATTCGGCAAAGTGGCGCGCCGCGACGCGACGCTCAACGATGGGGACCGGATCGAGATCTACAGGCCTCTGCAGGAGGAGCCGAAGCTCGCCCGCAGAAAGCGCGCCGGCCGCAAGGCTAGTAAACCCGTCCGTTCTTGATCTTCGCAGCCGATGCATCCTGGGCTGCGGCTTCCGCGTCGGTGGGCTTATCGAGCCGAGCGACTTTATCGCCGTCGAAATACACGGTCACGCGCCGCGAGTCGACGTGGCGGGTGCGGCCCTTCTTGAGATAATAAATGTAGTCCCAACGTTCCTTGTTGAAGCTGTCGGCCACCATGGGCGTGCCCAGCAGGTATCTGACCTGGCTGCGCGTCATGCCTTCCTTGACGGTGTCGACCGCGCCTTGATTGAGGAAATTGCCCTGTTGAATGTTGATGCGGTACACGCAGCCGGACGCCATCAGAGTTACCGCGGATCCCAGAACCAGGCGCTGAATTATTTTCATGGATATGGTGAACAGCCATCAAATGATTGATAATCGGCACCCATCATAACCCAAAGGCTTTGGACAGGCTCCTAACATGCCGCAGCGCCTGAAACCCGACGCAACCAGCGAAAGCAACGATCTGCGCAATGCAGGTCTCAAGGTAACGCTGCCGCGACTGAAAATCCTGGACATCCTCGCCGATGGGTCGGCGCGCCACATGAGCGCGGAGGACATTTACAAGAAACTCCTGGTGTCCAATGAAGACATCGGCCTCGCCACCGTCTATCGAGTGCTGACCCAGTTCGAGGCCGCCGGCTTGGTCACGCGCCATCATTTTGAAGGCGGCATGGCGGTGTTCGAGCTCAATCAGGGCGCGCATCACGATCACATCGTGTGTGTTGACTGCGGCAAGGTGGAAGAGTTCATGGACAGCGGCATCGAAGAGCGCCAGCACGCGGTGGCCAAGCGCTTGGGTTTCGAGATCAGCGATCATGCGCTGATTCTGTACGGGCACTGCCGCAAGCTGAATTGCCCCAATCAGAAACGCACCAAGCCCGTCTCTTGAAGTCTCCGGGCGGCTGAAGTCTCAGCGCAGCCAAAGTCTCAGAACCGCTGAACTCTCAACGCGGCGCGCCGCGCGACCCTTTTTTCTTATGGTTTGCGGCCGGCGCCGCGCGCGCGAGCATGTCGCGAGCATGCGCGCGCGCCTGCTCCGTGATGTCGATGCCGCCGAGCATGCGGGCGATCTCATCGATGCGCTCGAGGTGGCCCAATGGCTTGACGGCGGTACGCGTGATTTTGCCGTCGGACAGCTTCGTGACCCGGAATTGGCTGTGCGCTTGTGAGGCGACCTGCGCCAGATGCGTCACGCACAGCACTTGGGCGCGCTCGCCCAACTCGCGCAGTTGCCGGCCGACGATTTCGGCCACCGCGCCGCCGATGCCCGCATCCACTTCATCAAACACCATGCAGACGGAGGAGCTCTGCGCGCGCCCGGCGACCTGGACGGCGAGGCTGATGCGGGAGAGTTCGCCGCCGGAGGCGACCTTGGCGAGGTTTTTCAAAGGCTGGCCCGGATTGGCGCTCACCAGGAACTCCACTTCGTCGCTGCCGTTCGATGAGAACTCCTGCTCGCTTCTGGTGACTTTGACGGCAAACTCGCCGCCCGCCATGCCCAAGCTCTGCATGAGCTTGGTCACCTGGACCCCCAACAGCTGCGCGGCGATGTCGCGCGCATTACTCAACGCCTTGGCTGCGGCCCGGTATTCGCGCGTCAGCGCGGCGAGCTCGCCCTCCAGAGTCGCCAGACTCGACTGCACATTGTCGAGGGCGGCGAGTTCTTGTTCGACGCGAATCAGGTGCTCGGGCAGTTCCAGCACCGCGACGCGATGCTTGCGCGACAGCGCTTCGAGCGCGGCGGCGCGGCGCTCGATTTCGTCCTGGCGCTTGGGATCGATATCCAAGTCATCCAAGTAGCGCCGCAGCGCCTCGGCGGCCTCGTGGGTCAGAATGGCGGCCTCGCCCAACAATTTGCCGGCATCACCCAATCGTGGATCGAGGTCCGACACGCTGCGCAGCGCCGCCGTCGCCTTGCCCAGCAGGTCATGCGCGCTGCCGGCATCCGCTTCATAGGCGGCCTCGAGCGCGGTGCGGGCGGCCGACCCTAGGCGGCTGCGGCCCGCCACGCGCTTTTGATCGGCGAACAGCTCCTCGATGTCACCGACCGTCGACACGTCGCTCTTGAGTTCGCGCAGTTGATAGCGCAAGAGATCCAGGCGCGCGTCGCGGTTTTCGGCCGCGCTCTTCAGCGACTCGAAATCGCGGCGGCAGGCGTTGTATCGGTTGAACAGTTCAGCGACGCTGTTCTTCAGCGCCGGCGCGGTCAAGCGTTCGTCGAGCAGCTCGCGCTGTGCGCCGCGGCTCACCAGATGCTGAAACTCCTGCTGGCCGTGGATTTCGATGAGAAACTCCGCCAGTTCCCGTAAAGCTTGCAGGGACGCCACCTGGCCGTTCACATAGGCGCGCGATCGGCCATCGGCTCCGATGACGCGGCGCACGACAATCTCCCCGTCATGGTCGATCGACTGTTCGCCCAGCCAGTTGAGGGCCGCGGCGGGCAGAGCTGCAAAGGTCGCGCCGATCTCGGCGCGCTCGGCGCCCTGCCTGACGACATCGCCCGCGGCCCGGCCCCCAGAGATCAACAGCAGCGCATCGACGACAATGGATTTTCCCGCACCCGTCTCCCCGGTGAGCGCCGTGAGGCCGGCGCCGAACTCGAGTTCCGCCTGGTCGACGAGCACCAAATCTCGCAGTTGAAGGTGCGTCAGCACAGCCGGGAACCTCGATGAGTACTCAGACAGGCTCCTATGCGTCGGGCGCTTCGCCGTGTCCGCCACGGCCCCAATGCAGCTTGGAGCGCAGCAGCCGGTAGTAGTCATAGCCCGGCGGATGCAGCAAGGTGATTTGGGCGTCGGCGGCCTCGACATACAGATTATCGCCCTGTGCCAGATCGCCGATGGCGGTGCCGTCGCAAGTCACCTGCGCGCGCGATTCGAAGCGATCCGACATGCGCAACTGAATCTTGCTCCCCGCACGCACCACGATCGGACGGTCGCTCAAGGTATGCGGGCTGATGGGGGCCAGGACCCACACCTCGAGGTCGGGCTCCACGATGGGTCCGCCGCAAGACAGCGCGTACGCCGTCGAGCCGGTCGCCGTGGCGATCACCATGCCGTCGCCGCCATGCGAGTTGACGAAACGGCCGTTGATGGAGGTTTCGAAATCCATCGTGCGCCCCGTTTCCCATTTATTGACCACGACATCGTTCAATGCCAGGGCGCGCACGATCCTGCCGTCATGGCTTTCCAGCCGCGCCGCGAGCAAGGAGCGGCGATCCTCGCTGTAACGTCCGGCCAGCACCGAATCCACATCCTCGAGCATGCAACTGGGGCTGACGTCGGTCAAGAAACCGAGGCGGCCGCGATTCACCCCGAGCAAGGGCACCGAATGGCCGGCGACCAGTCTGGCCGCATACAGCAGCGTGCCGTCGCCGCCGATGGCGACGATGAGATCGGCCCGCGTCGCGAAGGACTGCTCGGGGCACAGCACCACGCTGTTCGCTTTGAACGCCAGGCTGACCCCGGGGTCCACGAGCACCGGCACGCCGCGGGCGTGAAAATGCGCCGCGAGCCCCAACATACATTCGGCGACGCGCAAATCTTTGGCGTTGCCCACCAGCGCAATGGACTGAAATGAATGAGGCATGATCGATTCCTTGTAGCATGACCGCGGCAAGTCGGTCACGTATTGAAAACGATTTATCGGCCCCTTCGCCGGACTTGACTTCGGCCGGAAACTTGACTTCGGCCGGATGCGCTAGGTAGCTTCAAACATGTTATATGGGGCTACTATGACAGAAGGTGCCGACGAGGGACTCAACGAGCGGGCGCAGCTGCTGCTCAAGGCCCTGATCGAGAACTACATCCGCGACGGCCAGCCCGTGGGATCTCGGACCCTGTCGCGTGATTCCGGATTGAGCCTGTCATCGGCCACCATCCGCAACGTCATGGCGGACTTGGAGGACTTGGGCTTCGTCGCCTCGCCCCACACCTCCGCCGGCCGCGTGCCCACCGACAAGGGTTATCGGTTCTTCGTCGATACCTTGCTGAAGCTCAAGCCGCTGCGCCATGAGGAGATCGAGGATATCGAGCGGCGCCTCGGCATCGATGCGGCCAACGGCCGCTCATTGGTGCAGACGGTGTCGCAAATGCTCTCCAGCCAGACGCACATGGCCGGGCTGGTGACGTTGCCGAACCCGCACTACATCGCGCTGTCGCAAATCGAATTCATCGGCCTGTCGGAGAATCGAGCGCTCGCCATCATGGTCATGAGCAATCGTGAGGTGCAAAACCGGGTGGTGCAGCTGGATCGCTATCACTCGCCGGAGGAGTTGCGCCGCGCCGCCAACTATCTGAATGAGGCATTTTCCGGCCGTTCCCTGCCCGACGTGCGCGCGCAGCTGCTGGCGCAGCTGCAGGAGACGCGCCAGCACATGGATCAGATCATGCAGGACGCGATCCAAGTGGCGCAGAAGGTCTTCGACAACAAGTCCGACGAGCGCGTGGAATATGTCATCGCGGGCGAAACCAACTTGATGGGATTTGCGGAATTATCGAATGTGGATCGCTTGCGCCGCCTGTTCGAAGCCTTCAACGAGAAGCACGACATCCTGCGGCTGTTGGACAGCTGCCTGCGCGCCGACGGGATTCAAATCTTCATCGGGCAGGAATCCGGCTACCGGATCCTCGATGACATCAGCGTCGTCACGGCGCCCTACATGGTGGGCAACCAGGTGGTCGGGGTCTTGGGGATCATTGGTCCGACCCGCATGGCCTACGAGCGTGTCATCCCCATTGTCGATATCACGGCCAAACTCCTGGGTTCGGCCTTGAAGGCCCGCAAATAGTCCCCAGATGGTCGCATCGAGCGGCGCATCCGCCGCTTTTTATTGAGGCTCAAACGCGTGAATGAGAACAACCAGCCTTCCGGGGTCGAAGCCGGCGAGATGAACGCAGCTCCCCCTCCTGAAGCCCCGTCGGCCCTGGCGGCGGCAGAGGCCAAAGCCAGCGAAAACCGGGACAGCTACCTGCGCGCGGTCGCCGAATTGGAGAACTACCGCAAGCGCACCGAGCGTGAACTCGACAATGCGCGCAAGTACGCCGTCGAGCGTTTTGCCCAGGAGCTGGTCGGCGTCGGTGATTCGCTGGAGGCGGGGATCGTCGCCGCGACCGCGAAGCCGGGGCCGGCGCTGCTTGAAGGCGCGAAGGCGACTTTGAAGCAGCTGCAGCAGGCCTTCGACAAGGCGGGCATCAAGGTGATCGACCCCGAGGGCGCGCCCTTCGATCCGGCCTGGCACGAGGCGATGGTGGCCCAGGAGAGCCGCGAAAGCGCGCCGAACACCGTCCTGTCGGTCATTCAAAAAGGCTACTCGCTGAACGGGCGCTTGCTGCGTCCGGCGAGGGTTATCGTCAGTAAGGCGCCCGCTGGGGACGCCAATTGAAAAATGCATCGCAAGGCCCCAAGTACGGTCACAACGTTCGAATTATTAGAGGGTTTTCACTATGGGTAAAATGATTGGTATCGATCTCGGCACCACGAATTCCTGTGTCGCGATCATGGAGGGCGGCAAGCCCAAGGTCATCGAGAACAGTGAGGGTGATCGCACCACGCCGTCGATCGTTGCCTTCACCAAGGATGGCGAGGTGCTGGTGGGACAATCCGCCAAGCGCCAGGCCGTCACCAATCCGGCGAACACCGTGGCTGCGGTCAAGCGCCTCATCGGGCGCAAATTCACCGACGAAGTCGTGAAGAAAGACATGGGCATGGTCTCTTACAAGATCATCAAGGCCGACAACGGCGATGCCTGGGTGGAGGTGCAGGGCAAGAAGATGGCGCCGCAGGAAATTTCCGCGCGCGTGTTGCAGAAGATGAAAAAGACCGCCGAGGACTATCTGGGCGAGACCGTCACCGAGGCCGTCATCACGGTACCGGCGTATTTCAACGATTCGCAGCGCCAGGCCACCAAGGATGCCGGGCGCATTGCGGGCTTGAACGTCAAGCGCATCATCAACGAGCCGACGGCGGCTGCGCTGGCCTATGGGCTCGACAAGGACGGCGGTGACCGCAAGATCGCCGTGTACGACTTGGGCGGCGGCACCTTCGACGTGTCGGTGATCGAAATCGCCGAAGTGGACGGCGAGCGCCAATTCGAAGTGCTGTCGACCAACGGTGACACCTTCTTGGGCGGCGAGGACTTCGATCTTCGCGTCGTCAACTATCTGGCGGACGAGTTCAAGAAAGAGAGCGGCATCGATGTGCGCAAGGACCCCCTGGCCATGCAGCGCCTGAAGGAAACCGCGGAAAAGGCCAAAATCGAACTGTCCTCGAGTCAACAGACCGAAATCAACCTGCCGTACATCACGGCGGATGCTGCCGGGCCGAAGCACCTGAACATGAAGCTGACCCGCGCCAAGCTCGAGTCCCTGGTGGAAGACCTGGTGCAGAAGACCATGGAGCCTTGCCGCATCGCACTGAAGGATGCCGGACTGACCATGAAGGATGTGGGCGAAGTCATTCTGGTCGGCGGTCAAACCCGCATGCCGCTGGTGCAAAAGGTGGTGAAGGACCTGTTCGGCAAGGAGCCGCGCAAGGACGTGAACCCCGATGAAGCCGTGGCGGTGGGCGCCGCGATTCAGGGCGGCGTTCTGGCCGGCGACGTCAAGGACGTGCTGCTGCTCGACGTCACGCCGTTGTCCTTGGGAATAGAAACCCTGGGCGGCGTCATGACCAAGGTGATCGAGAAGAACACCACGATTCCGACCAAGGCGGCGCAGACGTTTTCGACCGCCGACGACAATCAGACGGGTGTCACCATCCACGTGCTGCAGGGCGAGCGCGACCGATCGACCGACAACAAGTCGTTGGGCCGCTTCGACCTGACCGACATACCGCCGGCCCCGCGCGGCATGCCGCAAATCGAGGTCGCATTCGACATCGATGCCAACGGCATTTTGAACGTATCGGCGAAGGATGTGAAAACCGGCAAGGAGCAGCGCATCGTCATCAAGGCCTCGAGCGGCTTATCCGAGGCGGAGATCAAGCGCATGGTTTCCGATGCGGAAGCGCATGCCGAGGAAGACAAGAAGTTTCGCGAGCTCGTGAGTGCGCGCAACAAGGCGGATGCGACCATTCACAGCGTCGAGAAGGCGCTCAAGGATGTCGGCGACAAGATTTCCGACGATCAGAAGAAGGCGGCCACCGAGGCGGTGGCGGCCGTCAAGACTGCGATGAGCGGCGATGATCGCGAGGAGATCGAGAAAAAGACCACGGAACTGGAGCAGGCCTCGAGTGCCATCGTGCAGAAGATGTACGAGCAATCCGCGCCGGGGGCCGGAGCTTCTGCGGACACGGGGCCCGCCGGACATACGCAGCCTCCGAAGGACGATGTGTTGGATGCGGAGTTCGAGGAAGTGAAGGACAACGACCGCAAGAAGGCCTGACAATACTTGCGATGGGCCGGAACAGTTGTGACGGAGTAATTGTGACGGGATGGTAGTGATCGGAACCGCCGGTATATTTCAAGTACCGGCGGTTCATTTTTATGGCGATGCCGATTTTAATGGCGATGCCGATAAGGTAAGCAATGGCGAAGCAGGACTATTACAAGCTCCTCGATGTGGCCCGGGATGCGACGGAAGCGGACATCAAGAAGGCCTATCGCCGCCTCGCGATGAAATTCCATCCGGATCGCAATCCGGATGATCCGGAGGCGGAACACCGCTTCAAGGAATGCAAGGAAGCCTACGAGGTCTTGTGCGATCAGCATAAGCGCGCCGTCTACGATCAGTTCGGGCATGCAGGCCTCGAAGGCAACCGCGGCGGCGGATTCACTGCCGGCGAGGCGTTCGGCGACATTTTCGGCGAGATGTTCGGCGACATCTTCTCCGGCGGGCAGCGCGGCCGATCGCAGGTGTTCCGCGGCGCCGATTTGCGCTACGAGCTCGAATTGGATTTGGAGAAGGCGGTGTTCGGCACCGAGACCGAGATTCGCATTCCCTCCATGGGCGAATGCAAGACCTGCAAGGGTTCGGGCGCGGCGAAAGGCTCCACGCCGAAGACCTGCGATACCTGCCACGGCCAGGGCCAGGTTCGGGTGCAGCAATCGATTTTCACCATCCAACAACCCTGCCCGCGCTGCAAGGGCCGCGGCAAAATCATCTCCAATCCCTGCGACACCTGTTACGGACAGGGCCGCGTTCGCCAGGAGAAATCGCTGCCCGTGAAAGTGCCTGCGGGCGTCGATACCGGCGATCGCATCCGCTTGAACGGCGAGGGCGAGGTGGGTCGAAACGGGGGGCCGGCCGGCGATCTGTACGTCGAGATCCGGGTGCGCGAGCACGCCATTTTCGAGCGCGAAGGCAGCCACCTGTCCTGTGAAGTGCCCATCACCTTTGCCACCGCGACGCTCGGCGGCACCGTCGAGGTGCCGACTCTCGATGGCGAAGTGATCTTGAAGATTCCCGGTGAGACGCAATCGGGCCGCGTGTTTCGCATGCGCGAAAAGGGCGTGCGTCCGGTGCGCGGCGGTGCTCCCGGAGACCTGTTTTGTCGCGTCGTGGTCGAGACCCCGGTGAGCCTGCGGGCCGAGCAGAAGGAGCTGCTGCGGAAATTCCAGGCGTCGCTGGAGCAGGGCAGCCATCATCCGAAGGAGCAGACGTTCTTCGAGGGCGTAAAGAAATTCTTTACGCGTGCGGTCGAGTAAGGAGCTTGGGAGCCTCGCACCCGCTGATCGTCTTCGGCATTACCGGTCGCATGGGACAGTCATTGGTCCGGGCCCTGCGCGAGGGCTCGCCGTTCCAGCTGCACGGCGCCATCGCCTCGCCGGCCAGCAAGCGGCTCGGCCAGGAGTGCGCGGCGGAAGGATCGCCCACGGGGGTGATGATCACCGCCGATGCGGCTGCGGTCCTAAAGACGGCGGCCTTGAGGCCGGGCGCGGTCGCGATGGACTTCAGTGTGGGCGGGGCGGTCGCCGCCCACGCACAGGCCTGCGCTCAAGCCGGCGTGCCATTGCTGGTCGGCACGACCGGGTTTGACGCGGCGGGAAAGGCTGAACTTGACAGCGCGGCCAGGAAGATTGCGGTATTGATTGCGCCCAACACCAGCGTCGGGGTTGCGGTATTGAGCGAATTGGCCGCGCAGGCGGCGGTGGCGCTGGGCGAGGCCTTCGATGTCGACATCTCCGAGGCTCATCACCGAACGAAGCGCGATGCGCCTTCCGGGACGGCATTGAGCTTGGGCGAGGCCGTCGCTCAGGCGCGAGGCGAGTCCTTGAGCGAAGTCGCCGTTTACGCCCGCTACGGAAAGGACACCCCGCGAAGCCACGACAGCATCGGTTTCTCGGTCGTTCGGGCGGGGGACATCGTGGGCGAGCACACGGTGAGCTTTACCGGGGGCGGAGAGCGCTTGGAGCTCACCCACCGGGCTTGGGATCGCATGACCTTTGCGTGGGGGGCCCTGCGGGCCGCCGCCTGGCTGCTGGGCCGCCCGGCGGGCCTGTACGGCATGCAGAATGTACTCGGAGTTCAGAAGAAACATGGACAGTGATCGCGGGCATCGTTAATATTCGCGCCCGGAATCGATCGCGTGTTAATTCCACAAAGCGGGAGGACGTTCTCAAGAGCGCCTCCCGCTTTGCGCATCTGCGCCATACCGCCATAGGGCAAAGCGAGGAACCGGAGTGTCGACACCTGCAGTGCTAGCTCTCGAAGATGGCACCGTGTTCCGAGGCGTCTCAGTAGGCGCAAAAGGCAACACGACGGGTGAAGTAGTTTTCAATACGGCCATGACCGGGTATCAAGAGATACTCACCGATCCCTCCTACTGCCGGCAGATCGTCACCCTGACCTATCCGCATATCGGCAATACCGGCGCGACGCCGGAGGATTTGGAATCAGGCGCCGTATTCGCCGCGGGCCTGGTGATTCGGGATCTGCCGCTGCTGCATTCCAATTGGCGCTCCACCGAATCGCTGCAGAGTTTCTTGATTCGCTGCAAGGTGGTCGCCATCGCCGATATCGATACCCGCAAGCTGACCCGGCTGCTGCGCGAGAAGGGCGCTCAATCCGGCTGCATCATGACGGGCGAGAATATCGATCAGAACGCGGCGGTGCGCGCGGCCAAGAAATTTCCCGGCCTCAAGGGCATGGATCTGGCCAAGGCGGTCTCCACCAAGAAGGTCTACCAGTGGAACGATGGCTTGATCTGGAAGACGGCGGCCAAGCCGCCGCGTCCGCAGAGCCGCTTGCATGTGGTGGCCTACGACTTTGGGATGAAGCGCAGCATTCTGCGCATCCTCGCCGAGCATGGCTGTCGCATGACGGTAGTGCCCGCACAAACACCTGCAGATCAAGTATTTGCAATGAATCCTGATGGTATTTTCTTAAGTAACGGTCCCGGGGATCCCGAGCCCTGCGACTACGCCATTCAAGCCATAGCGCGTTTCTTGGAAACCGATATCCCGGTTTTTGGAATTTGCTTGGGCCATCAATTGCTGGGATTGGCGAGCGGCGCCAAGACCTTGAAGATGAAGTTCGGGCACCACGGTGCGAATCATCCGGTGCTGGAGATCGATTCGGGCCGTGTGCTCATCTCCAGCCAAAACCATGGGTTTGCCGTCGACGAGTCGACACTGCCCGATACCCTGCGCGCGACGCACCGCTCCTTGTTTGACGGCTCGCTGCAGGGCCTGACCCGCACCGATCGTCCGGCCTTCAGCTTTCAAGGACACCCCGAAGCGAGCCCCGGCCCGCACGATTTGCGGTTGCTGTTCGAGCACTTCATGTACTTGATGGTGAAGCGCGTGCAGGCCAATTCCCGCGGACGCAATCCGGTCAAACAAAAATCGGCGGAAGGCTAAGTGCCGAAGCGCAGCGACCTGGAC